>JAEEGL016213136.1_pt1 | contig 17398 bp, 19 predicted proteins | sample 9134231 | NCBI WGS metagenome assembly JAEEGL01 (sample SAMN16246548, study PRJNA631951) | gut metagenome | biome: gut microbiome; feature: rumen; material: fiber-attached | host: Bos | place: Iran: Karaj | collected 2018-10
CATCGAAAAAGACGTATACAAATATAAACCAAAGGCATATCCGAGAAGGCGTGACAATCCGCAGTTTGGTATCCCGCTGAACGATATGGACAGCAACGCTTTTTTCTGGCCGCATAAAGACGGGTTTACTTTTGCATATCTCCCAGACGGTAGCCACAGCGGCACGACGGCAGACTTAGACCCAACCAATAAATATTACGATGACACGAATCCGACTCCGCTGAAACCGAACCCGGTAAGCGGCGACGACCTGATCCGGCGCATCGAAACTGGCAAAGGCTACGATTGGAAATGCTGGCCTGGGAAACGTGAGTTCTGGAAAAAGTTTGTCAATGAGGAAATGGATGACGGCAAGCTGACGCTGCATCTGGACGAGGCGATGCGTATGAGCGGGATTGAAGATGTCTATATGAACTTCAACGAAATCCAAAGGGACAGCGACGAAGGCGAATACTAAGCGGCAGGGGGCGAAAACGTGGCAAGTATTACTCTCAGGATACTGGGCGATATCAATGATGTTCAAAGCAAAATATCTACCATAAAGACCGAACTGCAAGCGCTGGGTCAGACCCCAATTAACATTACCATAGACGCAAAAGGCAAAGAGGCGCTGAAGACAGCCGCGACCGACATCGGTCAGATCGGGGCCTCCGCCGCGAACCTTTCCAAAAATCCAATAAAGCTGAACATCGATACGAGTGGGATTAAGGCGCTCGGCGAACAATACGCCAGCACGGCGCAGATCATCGACGTAAACACAGGGGACGTCCTTCGCTCTATCGATAAGGTTTCTCTTGGGATCGGCAGGAACGCAAAAGTCGTTACCGACTACGGCGAAAACTCCAGCCGCGTCATGATGCAGATCACCGAGGACTACGAAAAGCAGGCGCAGGTAGCGGAGAAGACAGCTGCCGCAAAAGAAAAAGCCTATACGAGCGCCGAGGCGGCAATGCTCAAGGCCGCCGACAATTCGGCAAAGGCGCAGGTGGCTGTGGAGCGGAGCGCCGTTGCGGAGGTAGAGAAGACGCGGCAGACCGCTGCCAAGAACTACGAGAAACTGCTCCAGCAGCAGACGGCGGCGGCTGAGAAAGCCGCGCTTACCGATGTGCAGAACCGCAACAAAGCGAACCAGATGATCTTCGACACGCAGGAAAGACTGCTTGCCGAGGTAGTTCGCACTTCGGAAAAGCGCGCCGAGGCAGAGGAGCGCGCGAATAATCGGGCAATAGCCGCCTACGATAAATATAAGGCTGCGACCGATGCCGCGCGGCCGGACACGCAGATGCAGAGGCGCATCAACTATGCGGTCGGACTTGACCCAGACTACAGCCCGAAAATCACGGCAGCAAATTCGATGTTTGGTAAGCTGACGGATGAGCAGTTTCAGGCGTATACCTCCGGGGCAAAGACTGCGGCTGAAGTCACCGGCAAGCTGGAAGACTCCACGAAAAAACTAACGACCGCGACAAACAACCAGTCGTTCGCGCAGGCAAAGGTCAACCAAGATCTGAGTCAGGCGAACTGGCTCACCAAACTGCTCGGCAACACGCTCGATGTTATTGTCGCAAAGGTCGTGGCGTGGCAGGTAATCAACGCCAGCATCGCGACAATTATCAGAGGTTTCCGCGACGCTTTCAACATGATGAAAGAAGTCGATACGCAGCTTACCAATATCCAAAAGGTAAGCGGCATGACGGCTGCTGAGATTAACAAGATTGGCGACGCGGCTTACGATACGGCATCCAAGTACGGTGTATCGGCTGACAAGTATCTGGAAGCCGTATACACATTCCAAAAAGCGGGTCTTGGCGACAACGCGCAGCAGATGGGCGAGCTGGCAATCAAGACGATGCTTGTCGGCGATACTACGGCAGAAGTTGCTACCAAGTTCCTGATTGCGGCAAACGCGGCGTGGAAGTTTAACGGCGATATTAACGCGCTTTCCCGTGTGGTTGATGAAGCCGACTACATGAACAACAACTACGCCGTATCCCTTGAGGACATCGCGGCGGCGTTCCCTATTGTTGCGTCTACTGCGGCGCAGGCCGGGCTTTCCGTTGAGCAGACGATGGCTGCAATCACGACCATTGTTAGCCAAACGACGCAAAGCGGTAACCGCGTTGGCACGGCTCTGCGCGCCATTATTATGAATCTCGCTGGCGAGACTGGTGAGCTTGAAAACGGCGTAAAAGTAACAGAAGAGAGCATCAAGTCTTTGAACGGCGCGCTGTTGCAGTTCAGACCATCGGCGGTCGCAGCTGCGGAAGCAGAGGGGCGAATCGTTGACCCGATGGAAGCCGTTGCCGCGTTGGCGGAAGCGGCGGAGGCTGGCGTACTCAACAGCGCAGAACTCTTTAACATCGTTTCCGAACTCGGCGGAACGCTGCGCGCGAACCAGTTGAACGCCCTTATCGAAGGTCAGGAAACCTATAACAAGGCGCTGAGAGGCACGGCAGACGCGGCGGGGACTGCCGACAAGGAAATCGGCATCATGCTGTCCTCGTGGGAGAGCCGCATCCAGATACTCAAAAACACATGGACTGAGTTTCTTTCGCACCTTGTCAATACAGACCTTGTTAAAGGCACTATTACTGGGCTTACCGCCGTTATTAAAATACTTGACAATGAGTTTGTGCAGTTCAGCGCGACGATTGCAATTGTTACAGGCGGTATCTTGCTTGCCGAAAAGGCATTTGCGGCGCTTGCGGCAACCAATCTTGGCAGGGCGCTACTTGAAGCGGCGGCTGGGGGCGCTGCGGCATCTTCCGCGCTGACGTTCATGCTTGCGCCGATTGCCAAAATTGTCGCGATTGTTGGAGTGCTGTATGGCGTCTATAAAATCGTAGACGCGCTGAACGTAACATACGAGGAGCAGCTTGAAGTTGTCCAAAATCTGAACTCGGAGTACGACAAGCTGTTTGGGGCGGAAAGCGAGTACGAAAAACTTAAAGAAAAAGTAAATGAACTGACCGTAGCCGAGCGCGGACGACTTTCTATTCTAGAAAGACAGCGCGAGGAAATGGAAAAGCAGCGCGCAGAAGCGGAAAAACAGGCGGCAGAAGCGTGGCTTCGGGAAAACAGCAGATTTCGCCCGTCTGAGTTTGACTATGAACGCGGCGGGATGGTATTTGAAGACGAATTGCAGTCGCAGAATCTGCAAAAGTTTATTGATGCAGAGGCCGCGCGCGATACGTCTGGGTTCAAGACATACATCAATCTGCTTATGGAGGCTGCCGTCGCGACTGAAGACTACTACAAGGGTCTTACCAAAGCGCGCGACGCTGGTGTTGAACTAACCAAAACTGAAACAGAATTTATTCAGAAGTACGAAAGCGCAGAAACCACGGTTGGGAAGTATAATGCCGCGCTTGAAGAGGCAAGAGCGAAACTGAACGACCAGATTGCAGCGTACAAAGAACTTCTGGATCAAGCCGGAAACTACGAGCGTTCCATTTACGGAAACATTGATCTCAACAATCGCCAGATAATTCACTGGACGCCGGAAGAACTTGAAAAGTATCAGAGTGAGCTGAAATCTCTCGGATATACGGCCGAAGACACAGCAGAAATGCTCGGCGGAATATCGACCGTTATGGGTATGTGGGGCAACTACGGCGACAACGGCGAGATTGAGATTGCATTCTCCCCGATGCTCCAGACCGAAAACGGAGCGGTAATTCTTTCGCAGGAATCCATACACCGCTACATTGACTCGCTACTGGAAAAGCTTCGCGGAAAAGAATGGACAGCGGAAGACCTGTTTCAGCTTGACGCGGTAGGACTTGAGCAGGACGGAATACTGATTAAGGGTATAATTGCCGATGTTGGAGAAACGGCGGAGCAAACAAGCAAAGCCATGCACTTCGGCGGCAAGGACGGAGCCGTTGCTCTTGCGTGGGAAGACCTGAAGCGAAAAGCTAAAGCACTCAACATAAGTGAGGAAGAACTTCTTGCAACGGTCAACGCGGTAACACCGGCAATAGAAGAGCAGACTGAGGCTTCTGAAGCGCTTACAAAAGCGTTTGAGGAAATCGAAAAGAAAACCTCGCTCACTTACGGAACGCTCGAAGAACTTGAGCGCTTGTATCCCGGTCTTTCCGACAAGATCCTTGACGCAAGCGGGAATCTGACGGAAGAAGGGGAAAGCGCGCTCAAAACCAAGGACGCGTTTGCCAGTCTTATTGGTCAGCAAATCATTTTCAACAATACCAGCCTTGATGTAAGTGGCAAGATTGCCGCGCTCCAAAGCCTTGCAATACAAGCTGGTATTACGGGCAACGCTCTTGCGTTCCTCGGAGGAGATGAGGGCGTTGCGCGCGAAATCGCTTCTAGGATGCAAGGAGGCGCAACTCGCGCAGAAGCGGAGCAACAGGCGCTTTCCAACTACCTGAACCGCATTCAGACTGGTGTGCGCGCCGAAGAATATATCCCGACTGAAAAAACAGGGGGGTCTTCCGGCGGCGGCGGAGGCGGTTCGTCCAAGTCCGAAACGGACAAGGAACTTGAGCGTCTAAAGAGCATTGTCTCCTTGCGCGAAAGCGAACTGAAACTCATCGAGGCGGCGAACGGTACGACGGACGACCGGGTCGCCAAGATGAAAGAAATGCAGGACGCGCTCCACGATCAGGCGGAGTACCTGCGTAAGTCAAAAGCGTATCTGGAAGGCGACGCGGACGCAATCGCAGAGGTCAACGCGCTGTCCCAGAAATGGTGGAGCATCCAGAAGGACATCACGGAACTGCGCGAGAAAGAAGCCAACGCTGGAGTCGAAGCGGCAAAGGAAACGATGGCGCTTCGCGAGAGCGAGCTGAAACTGATCGAAGCGCAAGACGATTCCTACGACGAGCAGATAGCAAAAATTAGGGAAATTCAAGCGGCTATCGACAAACTCGTCGAAGAGATGCGAAAGCAGGGCGCAAGCGAAACAGAAATCAACAACCTTCTGGCAAAGCGCGCAAGCCTTGAAAAAGACATCCTTTCCATCCGCGAGAAAATGATGGAAAAAGCGCGCACGGAAGCGTCTGATGCGCTTACCGCCGGTTTGGATGGCATCGAGGCCGCGCGAGAAGCGGCGCTTGCTCCTTTGCAGGCCCAGCTTGATGCGCTGAAAGCACAGCACGACGCGGCGAAGGAACTGCGCGAGGAAGAGGAGAAGCGCCTTGCCGTGGAAGAGGCGCGCATCGCTCTGGAGAACGCGCAGCGTCAGCGCACCGTGCGCCAGTACAACGCGGCGACCGGGCAATGGGAGTGGGTCGCGAACGCCAAGACGGTCGAAGCGGCGCAGAAGAAACTCACGCAGGCGCAGCAGAACCTCGCGGAATACTACGCGGAGCGCGAATACCAGCTTGCGGTATCGAACCTTGAAAAGCAGATTGAGTACACCAACAAAGCGTTCGACGCGCTGAAGAAAGCGTGGGATAACGCCGCGAAAGCCGTCAAGAACGGCGAGATGACCGTCGCGCAGGCGTATGACTACATCCTCGGCGAAACCAGGAGAATCTACAACCAGTACGGAGTTGATCTTACCGGCGTACTGAACGGGTTCATCGGCGGGTTCACCGGGATCGGCGACAAGATCACGGCGCTCGGCGAGAAATTCACGGCACTTCTGAACGCGCTTTCCGGCATAAGCGGTTCTTCAGAACAGCTTTCTGGAATTTTCAATAACATTTCGCCGGAGTTTCAGGAAGCGCTTTTGACGGCGCTCACAAGCCTGTTTTCCAACGCATCGCTGACAGACGCAGCAAAAGCACAAATCCTTTCCGACATCCACGCGCTGTTTTCCAACTCGGCGCTGACTGCCGAAACAAAAATCCAGATAGTCAACGGAATCAACAATCTGATTGGAACGCCGAATGGGCAGGATGCGGTAGCACTTTTCAAGGCGTACATCCAAAACGCGCTGAATACAAACGATCCAAACAGCGCTATTCAAAGCCTTGTCGCAGCAATTAGCGGCGGAACCGTTCAGCTGAACAATATTGACTCCATTCTGGCAAACATCAATACAGACTACGGCAAGCTGCTGGCGTTGACCAAGATGCAGCTTAACTCCATCGCGTGGTGGTCAGCTGATGACACGAGAAGAAGCGCACTTCATTCGGAAAACATAACGCTTGGAAGCTCGCTTGGATGGTCGTATAGCAACGGAGTATGGTACGACAGGAACGGAAATGTTGCCTATTCGCTGGACGGAACGGCACTCACAAGCGGCAGCGGAAGTCAGCCTACTCCTACGCAAACGCCTACTCAGACACCTACGCAAACACCTACGCAAACACCTACGCAAACGCCAGAAACAACGCCAACTCAATCTTCGCTCCCAGGATACAATAGCGCACTTGTTGTACCGCGAGGCAACGCTCCTTCAGACGCAGTTGGAAAAGAAGGAAGCTATTATGTGTACTACGATTCTTCCAAAAGCGGATACGGCGGGTATTATTACTATGACAAAAACGGGCAAAAACAATACTTAGGATTTGCCCCCGCGCAATTCTTTGACGCTGGCGGTATTCTGCGCGGCATGGGCGGCATCAAAGCGACGCCGGAAGACGAATTCATTCTGCCGCCTGACCTGACAAAAGCTGTTGTGACTGCGGCAAAAGACGGGATAAGCGCGCGCGCACTTGATCAGATGCGCGTACTGTACGGCATGAAGCCGGTCGGTTCTTTGGTCAGCAACGCTTTCGGAGGAACAAGCGTAGGGACGCAAAACTACGGCGATACGGTGAACTACTACATCGACGGTATCTGCGTTACGCAGGAGCAAAGCGACACGCTGACTCTGAGCAATCTTCTTGCCATGAGCCGAAACGCCGGAGTGTACGGTAAGCGCATCTGATCAGAAAGAGGTGAGCGCATGAACGAACAGAAAATGCTCGTAGAAGTCTTTTCCAAGCTGTGGGACGCACAGTACAACGAGAACGTAAAAGACGCAACGAGCGACTGCATCCGATTCTACCGCGCCGCAGTAACAGCCAACCCAGGTGACGGGACGCTTACCGTGCAAAGAGCATTCAGCGACCCAGTCAACATCCCCTGTGTAGACTACATGAAAAGCGCGACAGTAGACAGTCAGGTAGTCGTTGCTCTTTTCGGGACAGGCAGCAGAGCAAACTCCGTTGTCATCGGCGACGGCAGGATGCGACTCAGTATCCTGCCGCGCCGATACGGCGCGACATTCAGCGTGGCAGACTTCGTAGCAAGCGGGGGAAACTATGTGCTGACAATAACCGCACAGACGCATGGGCTTGGAACATCGGTAGACGCCAGCGTGTGGCGAAAAAACGGCACGTCGTATGAAAAATATAATGGATACCCAAACGAAGGGTGGAAGCTTGCAGTAGACGCGAGTGGAAACGTAACACTGACCGTGACGAGCGCGGCAAATCGTTTTGACGGGAAAATCGTTCTTTACTCTCTATAAGGAGGAGGCAAAAAAATGAGTTTATTTCAGCCTTCCTATGTACACCCGGACAACAAGTGGGGTATCGGAAACGGAACAGTAGACGTGACGGATGGCATCGAGGTGTCGTGGCGCGTCAACGGAAACTCGCCCATGACTGCGTTTCAGATCGTTATCCAGACGAACGACGCGGCATCCACCACGCTGTATACGACGGGGCAGCGGACGGATGATTGCCCATTTTACAACATGACTATTCCCAGCAATCTTGAGGACGAGGAAACTCAACTGTTTTACTTTTACATTCCAGGCCCCGCGCTTTCGGCGGCTGGCATTACAAATGGGAACGAATACAAGCTTGTCATTACGCAATGGTGGGATGTTTCTTCTTACGTCGTGCAGTCGTCCGCGTCGGTATTTCAGACGAGGGCGCTTCCCTCGCTGACCATTAACGCTATTGAGCAGCCTGTCGCATCAAATTCTTGTGTCTTCTCAGCGACTTATACGCAAGAACAGGGAGACGGACTTAATTGGATTCGTTGGACACTCCACGAATACGATCAAGACTATCCCAACGATGCCGGAAAAATTATATACGATTCCAAGAATTTGTACTCTCCAACAGTACTTTCCATGACCTACAACGGACTCATGTCGGAAAAATCGTATGTTTTGCATTGCACAGCAGAAACTTCTAGCGGAGTTGCTGTTGAAAGCGAGTATAAAGACGTTTATGTGTGGTATGATCTTATTGATGCTGGCGGGACTGTTACTGCCTCCCAAGTGTGTGGAGTACCGGCGGTTAATGTGCAGTGGATCAACCAAGCTTACATTCCCGGAAAAGCAACTGGAAGTTATCAAATAGTTGCTTATGCAAACCTCATTATAAATACCGGGACTGTGTATTGGGATAAACAAGGGTCGCAACCGCTAAAAATAGAATCCCCGTGGTACTTGCTCGTAAGGTCAACATTCAATCTTAGAAAACAAGGAGTAAACAGACGTTCCTATTTTGAGGTTGAAACTGACATAACAACCGTAAGAATTGTAGTCGATACTATTTCCCCCACCAGAGTGAAACTCACGGTACTGAACTTAGCTACAAGCAGTTCCTATAGCACTAGTTCGTTTATCTATGGACAATCGAAAATGTGCGCGATTGTCACATCAGATGGAACTATCTATCTGCGTGTTGAATACCAAGACGAGGAAAACAATACTAACGGCGTAATCACCGAAACATTTTCTATTGCTGACATTGGAAACATAAAAACAATCAAGTGCTATTCTATCAGTGGTAGTGTAGACCCAGTATCTTTTGACTTTATCCAAGTATTCCCTGGTACTGTGCCGGAAGAAGTAATACAAGCCTTCTATTATCACGATGACTATAGGCAGAAAGATTATACAGGCGCAGTATTCTTTGCTGATTTCGACGATGGACTGAACGGCGGTATAATCAATCTTGGCGGGAGAAGACTGATCGGATTTGACGTTTACAGAGAAAGCCAAGACTCTGCGCTTGTGCGGGTAATGAGAAGCGGGATAGATGGCGGAAATATTTACGACTATTCCTGCAAAAACGAGTCGGGAGCATATCGTTGGATTGTCTTCCCAGTTGTTTTGGGAGGCGAATATGTTGCCGCGCCTTTCGCCAGCGATTTCATTACGCCGTGCTGCTGGGAGTGGGCAATTCTATCCTGCACCAGGCACGAAAAGAACTCTTATCTTATGAACGCCTGCTATGTTTTTGGCAAAAACCTCACTAGCGGAGACATTACCAACAACAACAGACCCGGCATAGCGGCGACATTCACCAGATACCCGTCTGTGCAGAGATCGTCGCAGAACTACCAGAGCGGGACGCTGACAAGCCTGATAGGCAAGGTGACGAACGGAAAGTATACCGACAGCATAAACTTACGCGACGCCATCTGGGCGCTGTCAACAACGCAAGACACGCTTTTTCTGAAGAACAGAAAAGGCGACCTTTTGAAGATCGCAATCGCCGGCCCCATCACCATGAGTACGGCGGACAACACGAAAGCACAAGCGCAGACCGTATCCGTGCCGTGGTGCGAGATAGGGAGCGCAGACGGTATCAGTATCTATTCGCTTGAAAGCGGGGTGGTATCGTGACAGAAGCCGAGAAAGAACTTGACTATATCAAGATGCTTCGTGAACCGTTTATCAAGCTGTGCAGACTTCGTTTCCTCAACCCAGACGGTTCCACGGCGTTTTCAGTGGGATCGTCCGTGGGCGGAAGCAATGGCGGAGCGTTCATCGCGGAAGGGAACATCAACATCAATCTGCAAAACGGAAAAAGAAGAAGCGCAAGCGTGACGCTCTGGGGGCTGGACGACGAGTTCGACTACAACGTCAACCAGCTGTGGTTTGGCACGGAAATCGCGCTGGACGAAGGGCTTATCCTGTCAGACGGGAGCGAGTTCTATATCCAACAAGGCATCTTCCTTCCGACCGCTCCGACCGAGGAACTCAAGTCTGGGCAACGGGCGATGAAATACTCGCTCGTGGACAAGATGGCGTATCTGGACGGGACGCTCGGCGGGAATCTGGAAGGGACTTACACGGTAAGCGCGGGGGTGAACATATTCTCTCCCATATCGGCGCTTCTCGCTGAAGATCGAGGAAACGGGCTTCCAACGGACAGGATAGCGCCGGTCTTCACTTCCTACTACAACGCCCTGACGCAGGTGCTGCCGGACGGGACGACCGTTCCCATCACGAACACGCCTTATGACCTTGAGATAACAGACGGGTCGAAGTGGAGCGTGATCGAGAAACTGTGCGAGATGCTGAACGCGTGGGTCGGCTACGACAGCGCCGGGGCGCTGCGCGTGGACGCGTCGCAGGACGATCTTCCTGACGCAGAAAAGCCGGTGCTGTGGAATTTCTCAACAGGGGAAACGCAGCTCCAGGGACTCACCTACAATGTGAAGAACGAAGAGGTCTTCAACGACGTTATCGTGGAAGGGGAACTGCTCGACAACAACTTCCAGCCTGCCGCGCGCGCACAGAATCTGGACGCGTCCAGCGACACCAACATACTGAAGATTGGAAAGAAAACAATTCGGATACCGGGTACTGGCTTTTCCACCGTTCAGCAATGCCGCGACCTCGCGGAGTGGAAGCTGAAGCGAATGACGGTGCTTCAGAAAAGCGTTACTATATCATGCTCACAAATGTTTCATCTTTCCGAGAACAATCTTGTCACCATCATCAGGACGGACAAACCGGGAAGCCCGATAGAAAAGCATCTCATCCAAAGCATTGCAAGACCGCTTGTCGGAACAAATCCGATGACAATATCCTGCACAAGCGTAAACGATTTTGCAAAAGCAACGATAACGGAATGGCCGATTGAGTGAAAGGGGGATACTACAATGGCAAAGAAAAAGCAGAAGAACGAGCAGGAATCCAAGGGAAAGTACATTGTCATGGCAAATGGCAAAGAGTACCTTGTAACGGGCGAGGAAGGGAAATATTATGTCTGCGGCGAGACCAGATTCCGCAAGGGCAACAGGAATATTGTGAAAATCGGGGAAAGGTGATGGCGACAAATGCCTATTACTCCTAGTAATTACAGCAATCCTGGCTGGACAAACAACGCACCACCCGCACTTAACGCGGCAAACCTTAACGCGATTTCTGATGCGATTGTTTTGAACCAGAGTAACATTGCGGTGCTTGATGCCGAAAAACTGAATACGAACGGTAAGGGGATTAATCGGCTTGTGAACTGGTATTTCGTTGGCGGCGGTACGGACGGGATGTTGCCAGTCAACCAGCGTGGAAGCACCGGCGCGAACGCGTATACGACCGCAGGCGCTTACACCATAGACCGCTGGTCGTTCCCATCATGGTCTTCTGCCCACGCAATGTCTGTTTGGAGCAACGGTATCCAAGTCAACGGACTCCTTGCCCAATATTTGAACGCTTCCGCCGGACTCAACGGGTACACGGTGACTGCCTCGATACTCTTTATCTCCGGCGGCACGGGTTCAAAGGTCGCGCTCGTTGCGTATACTCCGAGCGCGCCGTCTGGATATGTTGCGGCGGAAGGAAATGTCGTTGCATCGGAAGGAGGCATCTCCATCGCGACCCTTGCGATACCTACCGACGCGACAAACATAGAGTTCCGCATTGATTGCAGTAGCTCCGTTGGTAGCGTGATAGCGGCAAAACTTGAAGAAGGGTCTATACAAACTCTTGCCAGACTGGAGAGCGGCGCGTGGGTGCTGAACGACCTACCGCCCGTCTACAGCGAAGAACTTCACAAATGCCAGTACTATTACTGGCGGAAGCAGTTTATACCGAGAGAGACCATCGCGCTTGGCGTTGCCGTGCAGACTTGGGGCGCGGTCGTTATTCAACTCGGCGTGGCAAGGCAGATGAACCAGAACGCGTTTACAAGCGTTGACCCAAGTCGGGCAGGAAAAGTTTTGTGTACCATAACGCCGCTGAACGGAGGCGGGATAGGTTTCTCTTCGCCTGTTGCGCTTACTGGGTTCCAAAATCAGTCATACTGCTCGCAAAACGGGTCTACCGTAATGTATCAGACGACCGCGACCATAACGGCAGGAGGCGAGTTCTACGCGTATGCGAACGACTCGGTGGGGCTTATTATCGAAGTGGACGCGGAGCAGAGATAAACAAAAGGGAGGGGATTGAGATGTACATCTTGCAGAAACCGAAGACGGGGGTGAAGTCATGAGTGAAACGAGCATTGTTGCTCTGATAACCGCCGTGTTGACTTTTACTGCGTCTATTTACGGGGCTGCGCGCGTATCGCATGACAACCGCGACAAGACTATTAGGGCGGTAGAGGACGCGATAAGGTCGGTCAAAGAGGACTCCAAAGCCCAGGATCAAGAAATCCACGCTGAAATCCTGCTTTTCAAGCAGGAAACACAAGGCGCTTTTGACCTTATTCGCAAGGACATTACCGTGTTGTCAGACCGTGTGGAAAAGCACAACGGAGTCGTCGAAAGAACTTTTGCCTTGGAAAAGAAGGCGGAAGTGATGGAAGAAAAACAGCGCGTGGCGAACCACCGCATTGACGATTTGGAAAGGAGCGGAAAATGAGGGAGAAAATCATGGAGCGTCTTGTCTCTGTAAAGAGCATTGTGACGCTTACTTTAACAGGCGTATTTTCGTACCTTGCAATCGTTCATGTGATTTCCGGCGACCAGTTCCTTACGATCTTTACGACCGTCATTGCCTTTTATTTCGGAACTCAGGCAAAGAAGGAGACACGAGATGCGTAACGTGAGCGGCGGAAATTCTGCTGAAACACGCATGATAAAGGCTGTGCAAGCCGCTGTTGGCGCAATTCAAGACGGGAGCATCGGCGCGCAGACCATGAGCGATATCGCGGTGAAGCTCAACGCCGACTGCTTCCCACTCGGCATTTCCATTTACTCGCAGCCGTGTATCATTGCGCGTGATATTTGCCCCATCAAGGCAAGCAGACCGCTGAAAGAGTACGAGAACTCTATCAGCGGAAGCTTCAACGACGGCGGCGCGCCTTGTAGCATACTCATATCCGCCGGGTTTATTTATCAAACAACCAGCTGCCACTACTGGGATGACCGATCTCCTGAGACGGTTATTTATCGAGACCTCTGTGGCAAACTTGGTATCAAGCGAGTCAACAAAATCGACGGGCTTCCAAACGGAATAAACTGGGCCGTAGGCGGGATGGGGCTGCTGGACTTTTACGATCCGGCTGCAGAGGGCTTTAAGGGACGCTTTTCCGATGTGCTTCGCCGGACGAACCACACCATGCTCGGCATCAAGAACAATATGTGCTATCTGGTCTACTGCACGGACATGACTGCAAGTCAGGTAAACAACTTTGCGAAAAAGTTGGGGCTTGAAATGGCAATCATGCTAGATGGTGGGCATCTGGCGGCTATCAACAGCGAGTCCACGAAGATCAATACCGGGACGCGGCAGCTCTATGTTATCGAGGCGAGGTGATACGGCATGACGGAAGCAGAGATACGGCGCGAATACGCAAGCACGGCGATGGACTATCTGGGGACGAAGCAGGGGAGTTCCAAGCACAGGGAGATCGTTGATATCTACAACAGCTATCTTCCGCACCCGCGCGGCTACGCCCTGACCGTGACCGCCCCGTGGTGCGCCGCGTTCGATTCCGCTATCGCCATCCTCTGCGACATGACGGACATAATCCCAGTGGAATGCTCCTGCGGGGAGCAGATAAAACTCTGGCAGCGCATCGGTCGGTGGGAAGAGGACGATGCCTACCGCCCCGGAACGGGCGACCTGCTCTACTACGACTGGGGCGATGACGGGAAGGGAGACGATACGGACGCGCCCGACCACGTCGGTATCGTGGTGTCCGTGTCCGACGATACCATATCCGTCGTGGAAGGGAACAAGGGCGACTCGCACATCGTGGGTCTTCGGCACGTTCCCGTGAACGGGAGGTATGTGCGCGGCTACGGTCTGCCGGATTTCGCGCAGAAAGCGGAAGAACCGATCCCGTGTACCGTGGAAGTCCAGGTGCTTCAGTACAGAGCGACCGGCGAGGCGGTACGGGCGCTGCAGGCGCTTCTCAATCTGCGCGGGAGATACGGACTGAAGACGGACGGAAGCTTCGGACCGGCGACGCTCAAGGCGGTCAAGGCGTTCCAGCAGTACGCGCAGATTTCCGTGGACGGGAGCGTAGGCCCTGTGACATGGGGCAGACTTATCAACGGTTAATACGCCCGCAAGGGCAAAAAAAGAAAGGAGAAACCAGTTATGTTGAAGATTCCCGATGAAATGCTCGTCGAAAACGGAGGCGACATCATCCGCGAGGAACGCGAGGACGGCAGCGTTAGCTATCGCCCGATGCACATTGATTATGGCGTCGGCAACTACACCGGCGGTCCGATCCCGGACATGAGCCGCAAGCCGGAACTGGCTGGACAGACCGTGAGCGACGGTGAGTGGGAGCGCACATATGATAGCAAGGGCTATTGCGTCCAAATGCTTCATATTCCTAACATCCCGAAGCACGAGTAAAAAAACAAAAAAAGGGGGCGGGTTTCCCGCTCCCTTTCGTTATCTATACTTCTGGTGCATCATTTGTGCATACCGTCTTGGTATGCGGTGATCGGCTCGGCTTATTCGCTCTGGGTTAATGTCACCCTCGTACAGGATTTCATCCAGTTCCGGCAGGAATGTCCGCATATCCCCCTTGAGTCCTGTAATGCGGACCTGGAGCAAAACCAGTCCCGGTTGCCACCAGCTTGTCGGTCTCTCCGACATATACACCCACGGCTTGTTTTGCCGTTTCAGCCCATCGCGCAGAATCCTCTCAGCACAGTCCGGCGTTGTGGCGTGGTATAAGAGCTGCTTACGACCCATCTTGCACCTCCCGTTTTTCTCCATCTGCGCAGAACCATTTGTCATTATCTGCTTCTCGTCCCTGCGCAAATGGGTCTCCCGTGTCATATATGCACTCAAATTTCCCGTTCCGCTCCAAACGGTGCTTGCAGTCCTTACACCGCACAACGCGCACTAACTCGCCGCTCTCCTCCAAATTAACGTAGGCAATCAATTTCCGATAATCCTCTGCACTTATCGTTACCCAATCTGTCATACTATCCATTCTCCCGCATATCCGCATCCATTTGAGCGCCGCAGTTGGGGCAGTAGTTGCTTTCATGGAATGTGGTTGCCAAGCACCAATACGGCGCGTGTTCGCCGCAGTTGTCGCATTTGCCGTCCACCCACCGTCCCCGCACCACGGGACGCACGTCTTCTGGCTCCATCATGTAAATAGTTTCATGCGCCTCTATTGCGCCCCTACTCTTCCCACCGTAGTATTGGACGATGTAGTTTAATTCGTCGAGAGCTTTTGACTTCTTGATATATTCGTCAGTCATCTCATTCCTCCCACATATCTGCGCCGTCCATTCTCGCGCCACAATCGGGGCAATACTTCCTTGTGCTGTCGATGTATTTTGCCCCGCAAGCAGAGCATCGCGGGTCGCCATCTTCGCTGATAATATAATGCGCGTGTACCACAGGCGCAACGTCGGCGGCGGGAAGAATCGCAATGTCGATAGCATCTTGCGCTGTAATTCGTTGTGCGGCGCATAACGAATTTAGATACCGTATAAAGCAGTAGTCTTTATCAAGCCCCGTCTTGTTGCACGGTTTGTAGATGCACATTTCACACCAATCTTTGTCAGCCATTGTCAGCCATCCTGCCATCAAAATATTCGCGGCATTTGCAATCGTCGTACATATTGAGCAAGCAACCGCCCTCATAATTGCTGAAGCAATCGTAGGCTTCGCAAACATACCGCTCGTTGTATCTGTGCATTATGCACTCGTCACAATCGACAAACCCGCAGATATTGCACGGGTGCTGTCCGCTTTCAGCCATTGTCAACCCTCCTCCGCCGGTATGATAGTGGGAGCGGCTTCTTCCGTCCGCTCAAACAGTTTGTATCTAATCCAACAGCCGCTTTCCCACCGTTGCATCGGCGTATCAGTATCAAATGCTTCGTGGTACATCCTTGCTCTCAGCGCGTCAGCGTCAATGAGCCGTCCATGCGGCGGGACGGGGGTGAGAGGGCAAGCAGGATGTCTAGATTCTTCATAGTCTGTCACGAAATACCCTATATATGGAAAGTCGCAATATCTGAAGCGATAATCGTCAGACATCAGATCATCGTTCGTTTTTGAGAACGGACAAATATCGCAGCTTTTCGGCATATTCATGCCCTTTATCAGTACACTCATGCTCCGTCACCGTCCTGTTCTCGGTACATCTGGAGCAACATATCCAGTTCGCTCTTCGGCAGATGATTCCAGAGGAAAGAGTATAACCGCATCTTGCCAATCAACCTCTTCTTTTCGTCCTCGCAATGCTCAAACCATTGCTTCATGCGGAAGATCGGAACATACGCAGTACCGTTGCTATACACCTTGTATTGCTCCATGAACTCCTCAACGGTATCCGGGAACATCATTGCTTCACACATCTCCTTCGTCAGTCGCTCCATTTGTCAGTTCTCCTTTTCCGGCGCTGAAAGAGGCATCCAATGGGTAATATCGTAGGCTATATCATAGCCAATCTTCCATCCTCCGTACTTTTTGTAAAACATTCTCACGCAATATCTTCCGCTTTCCGAAAAAGTCAGCGCGTATGTACCGTCTTTCGGAAGTTTGTCCTCCACTTTTATCCAGTCCATGCGTCATCCCCCATTATGCCTGTTTTCTCAGCGTGATGCCAATCTGTCTGGCATCAAGAACTGCCTTGTTCCTGCGCGCCTCTTCGTCGCGCGCAGCAAGAACAGACTGCGCGCTCTCACGACGGCGTCTGGCAAGCAGACGAGAACTGTAAATCTGAGTCGTATTCATGCTGGAGTGACCAAGCTGCCCCTGAAGTTCTTCAAGGCTCGTTCCGGCGTTGAGGCAGACGCGCGATCCGATGTGCCGCAGATCGTGTGAACGCACGTTTGCAACGCCGCAAATCTCACAAACATGATGCTCGACCAGATTGCTTACCCATTGCGTCGTTCCGCGATGCCAGGATTCTCCGCCCGCAGTAGCACCAAATTCGTGAGCCGCCGTCGTTCCAAAAAGCGGAGCGTCATCCGAGCAGATAGGGCGGATTCCGCTTTCCAGATAGAGCATGATTGCAGTTTCAGTAAGCGGACACATATCGACCACACGAAACTTCCTGCCCTTTCCGTTCTGCACCGTAATCTCGTGATGCTCAAAGTCGATATCCGCAAGCGTCAGATCGAGAAGTTCTGCGTTCCTTATCTTCTCGTTGAGGAAGATATTGACAATGGCATATGTCCGCGCCCAAAGCCGCGCGCCGTGATACGGGTCGTTTCTGTAAAGAAGCTTGACCTGATCGTCCGTCAGAATCTCCTCGTAGGGGCGCTTCGGCTCTTTGATGTTCTCGTCGGTATCAACCGGGTTCTCAGAAAACCGAAG
>JAEEGL017136384.1_pt1 | contig 17398 bp, 21 predicted proteins | sample 9134231 | NCBI WGS metagenome assembly JAEEGL01 (sample SAMN16246548, study PRJNA631951) | gut metagenome | biome: gut microbiome; feature: rumen; material: fiber-attached | host: Bos | place: Iran: Karaj | collected 2018-10
ATATATGTCCAACCACATAGTCTGCCGAATACTTTTTAAGGCTTCTGAGAACCGCTGTCCTGTTCCCGAAACACTTTTTGACTTCTTCGCCGACCGGCGATGCTCTCAGTTCTTCAGTTGTAACATTGTAAATATCTTTCAATGGGGTATCGCAACTTACCCGAAAGATATCTATCTTGTCAGCATCCCGGAGGATGTTGCTATAGATCGTCTCTTTATTGCTCAATCCTGACTCTACTCTGGATATTTGTACCGCGGACTGTTACAATTGCCTTCTATGTATTACATACTCTTTTATATAATATCTGATATTCAGCAGAATCCTTACAGATTCTTTCATTCTAGTTCATAAAGATTAGGAAAATTAATGTTTTCCAAGATTGTTTACCTCATTGGTGCCGTGGTCTGTTACATAGTTTTATATGACTTTACATTTTATCAATTCCGTTATTCCCAATTCCAATGAGTTTCTCAGCCTTTAGTTGATTCAGAAATACAATTGCATTAATTGCATTCTGCTCGATAGAAGTTGGCGGGTTTGGATTTATCATATTATAAATTGTTTTCTCAGCGAAATACTTTTGTGTTAACTCTCCATCGAGATATGCATGAAGCTCATATATTCTGTTTGAAGCCAATAATTCTTTTATATGATTTTGGGCGTCTTCTATTTCTTTTATCTCTTCTACAGTTCTCAAAGTGTCTGTATTCATAGAATGTTCCTTACAGTATTAATAATTTTGCTCACTTCCACAATAAAACTTTGATTCCGTGGTCTGTTACACTACGTGCTTATTTAAGAATACCCTCTGATTCAAGGAATGATTTTACTTTGTTTAAGATTTTTTTTGCTATCGCAACTTGTTCCTCGCATTCGTCTTTACTCGCAACATAGAAATCATCATAATCGGATGCTGTCCTAATTCGTTCCATCCCCCACAATGGTACCGTGTCTCGTTAACAAATTATGAACAGACATTGATTCCAAACGTCAAGCTGAATTGGTTGATATTTTGCATATATGCTTACAATCAAAGATTTTTAACTATCTTGAAATCTTTTGATTTTCGATCTCCTCGTATTTTCCCTTATTTTAATTTGACTATCCTTCATGTACACGGCAATAAAACGTCACTTCGAATTGTAATTCTTTAGTGCCAGATATTTTTCTTCAAAATAATATCGACAAAATTCCTTAACAATCTCCGGCCTGATTTCTTTAATCATTTCGGTTACATGTATCAGACCTTGGTACCTTGTCCTGTTACGAAAGTATTACACTTTCTAACCAGTACACTTACTTCTATGATAGAATTATAATTTAAGCGTTTATCACATACTAGTTTATCCGATATTTTTTCACTCCGATTTTGTTCCTTTGTCAATACATTGGTACCTGGTACTGTTAACTTTCACACGTTGCAAGTAAACATCTCATCATAATGTACTATTTTGGGTGCGTTTCACCATTCCGCAGACTAATTATTTCTGCGAATACATGAATCTAGTATGTCAGCATTCTTTACATCGTCGGTATGACCGCCCTGATGGTTCGAATGCTTCCTGTATGATCAGAACCTATTAATGGATTACTGTACCACGTTAAATCACTATAAATATATATCGACATTTCTTCTGAAAAATTTAGTTAAGGACTTACTCACCCTTGTTTTCTACGAATTCCTTGAATCTTGGAAGTCTTACTGTGATAACCCCACGCACTGATCCGTCAATAACACCTTTTTCAATAAGTCTTTTTCTGGGTTCACTCCATTCGTTATGCTTTTTCTTGGTTATTTCAAGTAATTCTGTAGCACTCATGGTATCTTTTTGTACTATAAACTTTAAAAACCATCTATCCCGCTGAGCCAGCTCACTCCATATCTTGTCATATACTTTTTGTGCAAGAGCTTCATCAACCTGCAGCAATACTCTTTCTGTTAACTCTTTACTTCCTGAATCCCACATATATTTACCGAATGCCTGAAATGCAAATGCATATCCCTTGGTCATTACTGCCAGTTCATATGCTGTATCATCTGACAAACCTAATGTTTTCTTATAATCCTCCTTGATTATCCCAATATTAAGAGGAGTCATCTCATATTTCGCTGCTCTTAGAAAAAACGTAAGACCATCCGTGTTTTCTATGCCCTCTATATCCTCATGCAATCCTGCTACTAAAAGGAATATAGGAAAATCCCTACGTATAAGTATTTGGAACTCCTGGATAAAATCAACCAAAGCATTAGTTTTTCTGGCTTCATCTATGACTATCAATACTTTTTTATGGTTCTTTTTTATCTCATCCAGTATAGCCTCAAGCGCCGCATCAATACTTGCTGCAGGACTTTTCTTTGAAATATTCAATCCAATACCAAACGCTGATAAGTTGAGATTCACATCAACAAACTTGGAAATAAATGAGATGTTTGTGTACAGATTTGCAACCAGATCAACTGTAATATCAGAATTAGATTTCAGATCAACAACGATCCAGTCATCCTCTTCCCTTATTTTCTTCTCAATAGTGTAAGAGTAACTGTCTTGCCGGTTCCCCTTATGCCTGTCAATTTAAAAGCCTGTTCTTCGACCACATCGCTATTGAGCGCATCTATGATATCATCAATTATAAGGCTTTTGCTTATATATTGAGTTGGTATCCTTCCAAAACTAATAGCGTATGGATTCCTGTTAGGCATAGTATTCCCCTCCTATATAGCGCACTATAATATACTATAATTCCTATATAAAAATATAATATACTATAATTTACCTGTATTCAATATAATGAACTTAACTTATGGGTATGGAACCGGCCAACAATGAAAATTATATTGTTTATTCTTCAACCTTAGTAACCTCATCAGCTCTGAGTTCAATGCGGGCGGATGTGCCAAACATCTCGAATGAAGAAATAATGGTCCTTCGTCTTAAATCAACCTTCTGCACCGTGAATACCTGATCACCGTATATGCCGGTATCATCCGTGACTTTATCTCCCGGATGGATACCAATGTCAAATTCAACGACACCGTCGAGCACGTCTTTGTCATCCTCCCTACCGGAAACGCTATTCTTCAGTCTCAGTATTTCAGGAAGTTCAGGATCCTCATCTGTAAAGAAACCAAACTTGACCTTACGTTTCTTACCGAACATCTCCGCTTCCACAACGGCCATTCTGTGGCGGGTTTCAAGTTTGGTTATATGATTCTTATAGTTGGCAAGCGGACCGGCCACCTTGCCTATGCGGCCATTTCTTCCTATATGCACATAGCTTATATGCATAAGACCATCTTCAAACATGGTCTTCATGAATTTCTGATCTTCTTCCCCTATCGGTATGAATACCTTGCTGCCATCCGCTTCAGAAGTGCCAAGAAGCCTTGTAAACTCAGGGATTCCTTTTAGTGTTTGAAATATTCTGTCAGGATCAACGCTTTCAATGAATATATAACCCGGAAAAAGCCTTCTGAAGACTATCCTGCATTTCCCACCGCTCCTTCTCACATCTTCAAACAGCGGAATAAAACACTCCCCGTAAGCTCCCTCTATCCTGAGATCATTAAGAAGTGTCTTCATCCTCGTTTCATCACCGCTTTTTACCTGTATAACATACCACATGATCTATATCTTTCTCCCTGCTGGAAATCATTATCTTCCCATATTCTTCCTTTTTATCCCGCATTATTTCAAGACCCTTATTAAGGTCACATAGATCATACCTATGGCTTATAAAGGCTGTAGGATCTATCTTCTTATCCTTAAGTTTATTCAGAACATAATGCCAGTCATCATCTTCGCTCCCCGTAAATGAGGAGTTCCAGGTACCCTTGATGGTAAGCTGGTTTCTGAGCATCTTCCAGTAGGTATCCCTTTTAAGGGTCATATCGCTGTAAGGATTACCGACAGTGACCACCGTACCCATGGGTCTTGCTATCGCTACGGATGTTTCGTAAATCTCGGATTTACCGACGCACTCAAATACGATATCCGCATCCGACAATATTTCCTTCCTGCCATCGAGATAGTTCTCTTCAGGTATACCTAATGCCATGACTTTCTTCTTCTGGCTGTCCTTGTTCCCTATAACAATGATGTTGTCAAAACCCTCTGCCTTAAGGAACATGACTGTAAAAAGGCCTATGGTTCCAAGCCCATATACTGCGATCCTCTTTTTTCGATCGGTATGATCAATATCCATGGCCTGTCTTATCGCATGTACCGCTACCGCCATGGGTTCAAGCATGGCTGCTTCTTCCATGGATACGTTATCCGGAAGTTCGATAAGGTTTTCTTTGGGAACACATACATATTCTGCGAAGGCTCCATCTGATCTTGAGCCTAAATAATCATAGCTTCTGCACAGTTCGAAATGCTTATCAAGACATTGGGGACATCTTCGACAGGGAATGAGTGGGAATACTCCGACCCTTTTTTCTGTTTCCTCCACAGTTCCGGCGAATTCGTGTCCCGGTATCAGCGGCATATTATGGGCACCGGTATCATAGATACGCGGTATATCCGATCCGCATATCCCTGCTGCCCCGACACGAATCAACACATAGCCTGCTGCCGGTTCCGGTTTAGGAACATCCTGATATCTTATATCGCCTATATCATGAAGCACCCATGCTTTCATCCTTTTCCTCCACCCGTTCAAAAAGACACTCTTTCTCTGAATTTTGCAAGATCCTCGGCTGTTGTGACTTTTACGTTTCTCTCATCACCGGGTATCATCCTTATTTTCATGCCGTTCATTACCGCCGGTTCCGATGCCCCGTTTATCTTGTATATCCTGTCAGGGAGAAGTTTAATGTTAGCTGTATAATATGACGTGAATCTGAAAAGTTCAGGAGCTTGGCCGGCGTATAGTGTGTTCCTATCGATAAGTCCGCTTATCTTCTTACCGTCTTCGCTTAAGTAAACTGTATCCTTCATGGGTATAACAGGCATCACACCGTCTACGCCTTCTTCCAATATAGCCGCATAACACCTGTCAATAAGATCATTCTCAAGATAGGGCCGAGCACCGTCATGTATCAGTACCGTGTCCGCTCCATCCATTTCTTCCTTAATATACTTAAGCCCGTTGATCACCGACAGCTGTCTTGTATCGCCCGGCACCGTATATCCGGCTATCTTAGCTGTATCAATGTCTGCTTCATTAAGATCCTTAAGTATGCTTTCCTTCCACTCATCGTCACACACAAAGATCACTTTATCAATATGTTCTGATGTTAGTATCGGCCGAAGGGCATAGGTAACCATCATATGTCCGCCAACACGAACATACTGCTTGGGTATATCAGCTCCTGTTCTTGTTCCTATCCCGCCTGATAAAACGATCGCGTAGTTCATATTTACTTCCCTTCATTCCGGGGTATTTTGTTTCATATATCTAATTTATTCAATATTCAGTTGGATCCTTCACCTAATTATACGATACCTTATAAAGATACCACGCGCAATATTGGCATTTCTGACTATTTTAATAAGGCAAATCTTCCAAGAATCTGTCCACATAGATCCATTGCTGTTCTAAACCCCTCTTCATTCAGCTCGTCTGCCGCTTCCCGCAAAGAGTTTTCAAATCTATTAAACATCATATCGTATCTTTTCATAGCCAGGGATCTGCCCAATCTGATATCCGAAGCTGCCTGCTCAAATGATTCTGATGTCACATCATCGATCCCTATGGTATTGCCTATCTTCATTGACATTTCCCTTGTACTGTTCTCATATACAACGGTACTTACAATATCATATGCCGGAGCGAGACGAATCGATCTCATGTCAGGCGAATACAGGAGAGAATAATTCTTTATATGCGCATCTGTATTTCCGATTAGAAAATTGAATATTACCCTGTCCCATAGTTTCAGCTGATCCTGAATGGGATCTGCTGAATATTCTCTGATCACTTTAAACATTTGAGCCATGTAATGGTCTTCTGCCTTCTCATATTTCTGTGCTGAAGAAATACCAAGTGCCTGTGCAAAATCCTCCTGATGAAGACGATTAGGTCTTGCAAGGGTTCCTATCTTCTCGGAGTTGTCTGTTATCATTCGGTCATATCGCTTGGTCGCATACAGTACTTCCGATTCTGCGGCCGCGCCGGTATTAACGATAAAGCTTTCAGCAGTTTCAATTCCGCATTTTGCTGCTGTAAGCATGGATAATCTCTCATTTGCCACTATTCCCTTATATCTGACGTGACTTTGCTTAACTATATGTGTACTTGGGGCGGTACCTACTGGAAGATACCATTTATCAGAATCCGGATCATAATACAGTCCAACCTTGCCCGATGCACCTGCAAGAGATAAATGCGTCTTCGTTACAATCTCGGTAGATATAGCCGCGCCTTCTGCCGCAAGCTGTTCTATTTCTCGATCAGTGACCGGAATGTATTCCTCCTTTGATACTTCATCGTCCTTCGAAATTCTGACTGCACCGATACATTCTCGTCCCAGATTATGGAGCATCGAAATATAATCGGTCTCATCAATATGCATCCTGTCTGCAAGAGAGTGCCTTATGAAGCCTTCCGGAAGCATACCTTCAAAAAAAATCCTCGTTTTTACAGGATCGAAGCTCACTTCTTCAAGCGGCAGGCTTACTGAGAGTGCTGCGGCCGACGTATCATTAAGGTACGCATCATCGTAAGTAAATACCGTGTCATTATGATCAGTGCCTTCAAGCGTTCCAGCTTTATAAAGCCTGCCCTCTCTCTCAATGCTCACATTATATTTCATCTTCTGCCCCTGCTCTTAATGTCTATATCAAGTCCCAGTACATTTGCAAGATATATGGCCTTGCCTATCTCTGCGGTTGATTTCCCGTTTTCCAGATCAGATATAAAGCTGATACTGAAACCGGTGAGATCCGATATCTCTCTTTGTGTATAATGCATCTCCTTACGGCGCTGCCTTAATGCCAGGCCAAATGATTCCGCATCATATATCTTCATAAGCCAATCACCCTTACTATTTCCATGAACAAAAATCCTGTATGTAATAACAGTTAGCCGAACGAACAAATCCTGCAAATTGATTATAAAAATTAGCCGAACGGCATATTTTATCTAAATCAATAATAATATAAGCCGCTCGGCTAAGTCAAGTTGATTTTGTATTTGAATCTATTGTAGTCCTGTCATGATCACCTTCCCATACTCTTCCCTCTTCTCATGCATGATATCAAAGCCCTCCCTTAAATCTTTAAGAGGAAACTTATGTGATATAAAACGACCCGGTTCGATGAGACCTGATCCGAGAAGGTCCAGCACGTAATGCCAGTCATCACCAGGGGTGCCCGTAAATGATGAATTCCAGGTTCCCGTGACTGTCAGTTGATTTCTGAGAATCTTCCAATATGTATTGCGGGGCAGGGTCATATCTGAATATGGATTGCCTACAAGCATGACTTTGCCCATAGGAGCTGCTATATCAATTGCTTCGGCATAGGTCTGCATTCTGCCGACACACTCAAATACTATATCCGAACCGTCAAGATCCTTGATCTTTTGAATGACGGTTCCTGTTTTATCAGCCGGTAATCCTTCCCTGTCCTGTATCTTACCATGATGTTTCTCTATCGAATTATCATAGTAGCAGTCTTCGGATATACCCATGGAAATGATCTTCTTTCTCTGGCTGTCTTTATTTCCTATAAGCATAAGATTACTAAAGCCTGCTGCCTTCAAAAACATGGTAATAAACAACCCTATTGTTCCAAGACCCCACACGGCTATCTTTATATCATGATCTGTACCATCGATATCCATGACCCGCCTTATCGCATGCACTGCAACGGCCATTGGCTCAAGCATTGCCGCTTTTTCAATTGATACGTTTTGGGGCAGTTCTATAATGTTAGCCACAGGCACAGTCACATATTCGGCAAATGCTCCGTCCCGTCTGGAGCCGACATAGTCATAGTCACGGCACAGTTCATATCTTCCTGCCTTGCACTGGGTGCATTTCCTGCATGGAATGAGTGGAAATACTCCTACCCTTTTACCGGTCCAAGATCCGTCAACTCCTTCTCCCGTCCTTGCAACTTCACCGGCAAATTCATGCCCGGGGATAAGGGGCATCCTGTGGGCACCTGTATCATATATGCGGGGAATATCCGACCCGCATATACCTGCCGCACCTACACGTATCAGAACTTCGCCTGCTGCCGGCTCCGGCATAGGAACTTCTTCGTATCTTATATCTCCTATATCATGCAATATCCAGGCTTTCACTCCTAATCCTCCGTTAGCTGCATACCATTGACATTCAATAAATGAGAGTATATCATAATACTTGAAAGGCATTACCGAGTAAACGGTTCGCCTTGGTTTTAGTTACTAAAAGAAAGCAACCTACTCCTTGGTCGGGCGGTTGCTTTCTTTCATTTTGTGATTCTTTTTGTCTCGGATCCTGAATACTATTGTAAGAATTAAACCTACAATAGATGCAACCGATCCAAGTACAGCAAGAATGCTCACTCGACTACTTGATCATGACCCTTTCTTCAGATTTCCCATACTGATCACTCCTTTCTAAATGGGAGTTCTCGGATAAACCCGGCAAAAGGGCGAACCGCAAATGTATGTTCGATTCAAGTACTTTTCACGCGACTATCTGAAATATATTTCTCAAGATCCTCTGCACTGGTGACCTTGACATTTCTCTCATCACCCGGGATCATCGATATCTTCATCCCTGCCATAACCGCAGGTTCCGATGCACCGTTTATCTTAAGTATATCATCGGGAAGCAATCTCACATTTGCCTCATAATACGGCTTCAGGCAGAACAATTCGGGAGCCTGGCCTGCAAATACCGTGCTTCTGTCAATAAGTCCTGATATATTCTCACCGTCTTCACTTATATATACCGTATCCTTCATCGGCAGCACCGGCATTACACCATCTATACCTGCATTTTCATTTATAGCCTTATAGCATCTATCAAGCAAATCAACTGTAAGGAAGGGCCTGGCCGCATCATGGATCAATACCGTATCCGTGGAGGCTGCTGACTTTGAGCCATCCGTATGGTCCGGCGCAATCCCTTCCTTTATGAGCTTCAATCCATTAAGTATGGACAACTGCCTTGTATCTCCCGGCTGCGCGAACCCTGCGATCTTCTTCGCATCCAGGCCGGCAGCTTCCACGTCCCTTATCATATCCTCACGCCACTCGTCGGCACAGACCACATACACCTTATCCACATGACCGGAATCAAGTACAGGCTTGAGCGCATATGTAACCATCATATGTCCGTTCACTCGTACATACTGCTTGGGCATATCTGCTCCTGTCCTTGTTCCTGTTCCACCCGAAAGTAAAATCGCATAATTCATCACTTTCCCTCTTTCTCAATACGCACATTATATAAAATTAATACCTGACAGATATTCCTGTTACCTCTTCCAAATATCCTTCCCGTCTTGAAACGCCTTTAAGTTCATCCGTTTCTTTTCATATAATTCTTCAAGCAGGGGAATTCGTATATGTCTTTCAACTATATCCTTCTTATAGACAGAAAAGTCCATTTCTGTCTTGTCAAGATCAACCATATCTCTGTTTTGTACATATTGAAGCAGGCGGCATTCTCTTTCAATAAATGAATGCGTTTTGATGTCTTTTAGCTTAACCTTCTTTAATCCCTCATATGGTATATCATAAAACATGGAATTACCTGAGTCATATATCGGAGCAAACCCATAGATTTCGAGAGTATCCGGATTTCTCATAACAGCTATGTTGTTCATATGCCTGTCCGTATTGGTTATAAGATAATCCGTCATTATCTGATAATCCATGAAGGAAGTGAATTGTTCGTCTTTAATTCCCAATCCAAGGCATGCCTTCTTAAGCGGATAATAGTATGATTCATTCTGTTTGATCTTGGCAGTCTGAAGCAGTTCCCACGCAGATATGCTCTCAATCTCCTCACCGCAGAAATCGTAGCTCATACAGCCTATGGCATCTCTATTGTCACTTGTCTTAAGGTCAACAAGTCGGTAATCCGTATAGTTATCGTATCCTTGTTTTTTATGCAGCTCAGCTGCAAATATCTCATTTAAGCTCTGCTGATATGAATCCCCGTAATTGCCCTTGATAAGGTATCTCCGGCCATTCTTGTCTATGCACCACTTCTTCTGTAATTCACCCTGTGATGTTGCGCAGTCGAACCTTGTCTTGTTTCGAAGATCGATCACATAATCGGAATTTAGAGTAATTTCTCCAAACGTATCTACAAAATCATTCGTAAACAGATTAACCTCTGCCCACGAAAGCTCAGTTTCCCTTGGCATGATCCAATAGCAGTCAGACAGACTTAGGGCAAGATTATTGACCAGAGCACTGTTTGTAGACGTATAACCCAATTTCTGCAATGCATTTTTAGCTCCATGTCTGGTTTTGGGAATGGCCCTGTCATTCCACCACTCATGGAACTTCATATTGTTCATCTGCCCGCCAAGCGGAAAGTGCGCAGCTGCTGCTTCATTCCGTCTTACGCTTCCGATATTTCCATTCTCATCTATGTCCATCAGGCATACCCTGATGTCTTTATGCATCAAATAGTATTCGGCAGCCCTTTTCAATATATTTCTCCTTTACCGCGACCATATGATATCATCATTCTTATCTAACCGACAGTCCCTGTTAAACTTATTAAGAATCTCATAAAAAGAGGCAAACAGATCCTCCAAATATATTGCCAGATTAGCTTCCTTAACCTCGTTCAGATCTTCTTCCACAGCTATTCCGTTGCCCTGCTCATCATAAACCATCTGCCTTACTCGGTCATAATAGAATTTCTTCCCGTCTTCACCTTTTATTCCACGTAAATGTTCATCCGTTCCCGGTATGGCTCCGGCCAGCAATGAAATGAAATACTTAGCCGGCGAAGCATCACCCTGTTCCCACTTTCTTAATGTGCTGACCGGTATCTGATATCTAAGTGCAAATTCCCTCTGCGTCATTCCCGTGAGGCCCCTTAGTTCCTTTATTGAGTAGCTCATGATTTCTCTCCTATGTATCCATTTCAGGTACATATATTTATATACTGCCCTAAATGGGTACAAAATACAAATGTTTTTACTTATCAAACCACCCAGTTCTCTATTTTCAGATCCGGGATTCTGGAAAACTCTTTCACATTGTTTGTTACTACAGTATAACCCATGGACATCGCATGACCGGCAATCATCATATCAAGTGAACCGATTGGAGTGCCCTTCTTTTCAAGATCTGCCCTGATCTTCCCATAACAGTTCGCTGCATCTACATCAAAATTCAAAATCTCTATATTTGCAAGAAGCATTGAAAGTGCCAGCCTGTTTTTTTCTACAGCTGCACTTTTTTCTACTCCATGCACAAGCTCTGCATATGTGACCGAAGATACACATACGTCATCAGGATCTATTTCCTGTAATCTCTGAAACACCTTTTCCGGCTTATGCTTGATCGCATAGATACATATATTGGTATCAAGCATATATCTCATAACGTTTCACGCTCCTGACTAACATCTATTGCTCTTCCGTCAGCCATGAAATCATCAGAGAACATATCTATCGCCCTCATAAATGAATCCCATTTATTCTGTTTTGGAAGCAGGATTACGATGTCTCCTATCTTATTAACCATTACCTCATCTGATGAGAAACGGCATTCCTTCGGAAGCCTGATTGCCTGGCTTCTTCCATTTTCAAAAACCTTCGCAGTCATCATGCCGATCACCTCCCTTTCATTTATAGTATATACCGCGATATATACCATAGTCAAGAAAATCCATCCTCAATCATTATCCCAAATAGTTCTTTTCATATGGTCAAACCATTCTCTTGTATCACGATTATCCGATTCGAAGCTTAAGAGTCTCTCAACATATCCCTGTTCTCTTGCTATCGTTAAACTGACAGGATATACAAGCTCAAATATCAGACATATGTGTCCGACTACATAGTCTGCGGGATACTTTTTAAGGCTCCTCAGGACTGCTGTCCTGTTTCTGAAGCACTCCTTGACCTCTTCGCTGACCGGTGATGCTTTAAGCTCCTCAGTCGTAACATTGTAAATATCTTCCATTGGTGTATCGCAATTCACCCGAAAGATATCTATCTTGTCAGCATCACGCAAAATGTTGCTGTAGATCAGCTCTTCACGGCTCAGTCCCGCCTCTATTCTGTATGCACTATGATTTCTGATGGCTTTTTCAAGAATCCTCATCTCATCTTCATCAATATCGGGACATATCTCTTTTATCAAACCGTCTGTGAACAGGATATCTGCTCCGAACAGCGCATGATCCACAGATAATGCATCAGAAAATGTATTGTATCTTTTAATCTGCTCAAATCTGCCTATATCATGGAGCATTCCGCACAGCCATGCCATATCTTCATCGGCATTAACGTCTTTTGCTATTGTTTCCGCAAGATCAGCCACCCTGTATGTATGGTCGATCTTAAGCTTTATCTTTGGGTTATCCGGATTATACTTTGAGATATAATCTTCGAATGCCTTAACCACTGATTCTCTGTTTACCATATTCGTCCTCTGTCCCTGCTCTTAAGCCTGTATATTTCCGGCTTAATCTATCCCTTCTGAAAATAATACTCCCTATACCATTCAGCGAACTTCCTAAGTCCCTCTCTGATCCCGATCTCCGGTCTGAAACCGTAATCCTTGTACAATCCTTCGGAATCGGCGCAAGTAACGGGCACATCCCCTGCCTGCATTCCTACAAGTTCACGATGAGCTTCAAAGTCATAATCCTTCGGAAGGACACCGGCCCTTATCAGTTCCTCCTGCAGCACTTTCAGATAATCGAGCAGGTTCTCCGGAGTACCGCCGCCGATATTATACAGGGCATGAGGCGCTATGGGCATACCATCCTCACCTGTGGCTTTACAAGGTGCGCCTTTCATGACACGTACTATTCCTTCAACTATATCATCTATATATGTGAAGTCCCTTTTCATATCCCCATAATTGAACACCTTAATGTTCTCACCCCTTACAAGCTTCTGTGTTGCACTGAAGTAAAACATATCCGGCCGGCCGGCAGGACCATACACCGTAAAGAATCTTAAGCCTGTTGACGGTATATTGTAAAGCTTGGAGTAGCTGTACGCCAGCATTTCATTACTTTTCTTTGTTGCCGCGTACAGGCTTACCGGATTATCCGTCTTATCATCCGTACTGAACGGTATCTTCCTGTTACCGCCATACACAGAGGAACTGGATGCATAGATCAGATGCTGCACCCCTTCCTTTCCTCCGTCATAGGAATGACGTACTGCTTCAAGAATATTAAAAAAACCTGTTATATTTGACCGGATATATGCATCGGGATGATCGATGCTGTATCTGACGCCCGCCTGGGCAGCCAGGTTAACAACTATATCGGGATGATACCCGGTAAATACCTCATCAACCATATCCTTATCGGCCAGATCGCCTTTTATAAATATGTGATCTGCTGATGAAGCTTCTGCCTGTTTCTCTATCAGGCCAAGCCTGTACTCTTTCAACTCAGGGTCATAGTAATCATTCATGGAATCGAAACTGATCACTGTTCCCCCATCCATATCCTGCAGCAGTCGCATTACAAGATTGGCACCGATGAAACCCGGTGAACCGGTAACAAGTATTGTTTTTTTGTTCAGGCTGATTTCCTTTTTCATTCTTCATCCCCTGTTTTTTGTCATAAGGGGTACCGCTTGCGATATGCATTCGTTATCACGAATGTCATAAGGCGGTGGATTCCTTATGACGGTTCTCAGCTTTCATAATCTGCTTTTCACTACCTAATTATCTGCTTTACACTACCCTTTGGGCATGAGGTGGCTCCAAGCCAACACTATACTTTATTATACAAAACTGCCGGCTTAAGTACAATTCTTACTCTACTTAATCTGTTTTGGAATCTGTTCTGAATAGATAATCAATTTGCTTATTCCAGTCAACTATGATAAATTAGTATGTGACTGTTGGAAAGTGAGGCTCATATGAGTGATACGAAACTTATCTGCCCCAACTGTGGGGCGGAAATAAATTCTGCAGATACCAAATGTCCTTACTGTGGCTATATCAATGAAGAAGGCGCCGAGAAGGCCTATATGGATCATCTCTATGATATTAAGGACGATCTTGATAAGGTTGACGAGGCTGCCGCGGCTGAATACGGCAGGGGATACAGTAAGACAATTAAGCTGATAATGATCACCCTGATCACTCTTCTTATCATATCAGGGATTGTTTTTGCATACAGGCTTGTTGACAGGCATAAAAGAATGGAAAACGACAAGATCAAGGGTAGTAACATGCTTGATGAGATGGCCTGGAAGAAGGAAGCCTTCACGGAGTTTGACAGGCTGTATGAGCAGGGTGATTACGATAAGCTGTGCGAGGAAGTTTATGCGGCTGCCGATCAGAAACATGATGTTTACGAGTGGGAACATTACCGTTTTGCCTCAACTTATATGGATTATCTTTCGACAATTACTGACCTTGAATTTGCTGATAAAAACGGGTGGGATGAATTCGGGGCCAAAACGGTCTTCTACAAATGCTGCCTGATCTATTACCGTGATGATATGTATAAGTACGGCGACCCTGATTATAAGCTTACAGATGAGGAAAAAGAGAAGCTTGAACCGGTTATCGAATACATGAACAATGTCCTTCATGAGCGGCTCGGCTTCACGGACGAGGATATGACTGATCTTAAGGGATCACTGGTCGATGATAACAACTGCATTAATTACGATGAGTGTACTAAAGTAGCAGTAAAACATATGGATCAATTTAAATAGGGTATTCGGAGGATAATCATGAAATGTGAACATTGCGGCAACAACCTCTCACTAGAGGATAAGGTATGTCCATATTGCGGTAAAGAAAATAAATTAGCCAGCCGTCATAACAGCGACATGGCTAAATATGAGAAAGACTACACTTCCGTTAAGAAGGAGGTTCTGTCAAACAGCAGACGTTTTAACAGTTTTACTGCCCGATTGACCATCATTGCCGTTCTCATTGCACTGATCGCTTCAGCACTTGTGGCCGTCGCAAACAAATACGATATCAGGGATTACAGGAGAGAGAAGCTTATCCTTGCACATATCGATGAACATAAGGCTGCCCTGAATAACCTTATAGAAGCAAGGAACTTTCCCGGAGTAAATTACTACTACCGCGCCAACGACCTGTCCTACCACGACAGTCTGAACGACTACTATATTGCATTTACGGCTTCCGACAAATATTCAGGTTTGATGGATCAGATCTATTATCTTTATGAGAACGGATCATACAACAAACCTGAGGAATCCTTCGAGAGGATCGCCTCTATCGCTCAACAGCTGGAGGATATGAGGGAGCCGCAGACAACGTCTGAAAAAGAAAAACATTATTCCAATGAAGAAACGGTAGCTTATGTAAATGATCTCGTCGATCACTCCGAGCTTCTTATAAAGGGACACTTTGAGCTGAGCGATGAAGATATGGATGAGTTCATTACTCTGTCTAAGGCAAAAAAGCAGATAATGTTGGAGGAGGCATGGACAAATGAAAAATAATGATCAGATAAAGACCGATGGTCAGACAAAGGACAGAAAGTATACCCTTTTAAATATAATAATAGTTGTTCTCACCATCATTTTTTTCTGCCTGTGCCTGGTGGTCGCGGTAGATACCAAACCCCGCGGGTATGTATACGGTCCGGATTCTGCCGAGACCATGTTAAGACTGGTCGAATACGGGAAGTATTCGGAGCTGTTGCGCAGCAGTCATATTAACAGGATGCTTGGTGTTAATACTTCCGGTAATGATGCCTATACCATACCCTACGCCGCAGCCGATTACTACGAAGCCGCATTCAATTATAAAGCTCTTATGTCTGCTGACGTTCCGGAAGAAGCATCCACCTACTCCAATAAAATGTCAGCAGCAAAACAGACTCTGGGTGAATATGCGTATATAGCGGATGATATCGATGATTTATTGAAATTATAGAATAGCGAATTTCATCAGAAATTCGGTATTCGTACTCGACCAGGCTCTGCCAAAGGCAGAGACGTGTCCCGCAGAAGGCGGGATTTCCGAATGCATTTTCCTTGTTTGCATTCGGAAAGTCATAACTTTCTGAATGCATTTCCTTGTTTGTATTCAGAAAGTCATAGAATAGCAAACATAGAACGGGTCAGGAGAATGTCTCCTGACCCGTTTTCACTCAATAATTAAAACATCTTCTTAAGTGCCTCGGCACCCTCTGTCTCCATAGCCTGCTTATTGGCTTCCTGTATCTGGAGATATACTTCCTTACGGTAGATTGGGATTTCCTTGGGTGCGCTTATGCCGATCTTCACCTGATCACCACGGATATCCAATATAGTCACCTCTATATGATTGTCAATGACAAGTGACTCGTCTCTCTTTCTTGATAATGCCAACATATTTGATCACCTGCCTTTTCTTATTCTGCTTTATTATCCGCAGCATTTTCCTTAGCTGCCTTCAGTATTTCATATATAGGGAACTTAACCTGGTACTTATCATCATCTATGATAAGCTGCGCTGCTTTCCTTGACTCGCTGTTTATGATGATAGGTGCACGGAGATTAACAGTCATCTTCTCGATCTCTTTGGGCACTGTGATCGTTACTATCACAAGCATGTTATCCTGGGTTATTCCGTCAAGAGGCTTGAGAAGCTCATCCTCTATATTGGGATTGTACTCCGGTATAACTGACAGCGGATCAACAACCGGCATTGCAAATGCGGGTTCCTGTATCGACTGCATCCACTTAATGTTTCCGTTGCCTTCACCGTCATGGATCAGCATGAAATCCTTAAGCTCAGGAAAACCGATGATACCCTGCGGAAATGTTATCAGCTTACTGTCATCAACGTTTATCTCACCGAATAACTTGGTTTCAATCGTCATGGTCTTCGTCCTTTCTGTATAATACCACCTTTTATTCCGGCTGCGCCGGCACCTTCTTCACACGAAAGAAGGCTCTATTATTTTATCATATTTTATATCTCTGTTCCATATAAATATGTTTATGTCTATTCAGAACAGCACATATATTTTAAAACATGGCGCGTCATGCTCGCATGTAAGGGACATGTTTTACAAATATATGTATTGGATGAATCCAAAACAGCGAAAAATACGAAGTATTTTGAGCCTGTTCTGAATAGTTACCCTATAAACATATTTATATGGAACAGAGATATAAAATATGCTACAATAATAGAGTCTTCTTCCGTGTGAAGAAGGTGCCGGCGCAGCCGGAATAAAAGGTGGTATTATACAGAAAGGACGAAGACCATGACGATTGAAACCAAGTTATTCGGTGAGATAAACGTTGATGACAG
>JAEEGL010589416.1_pt1 | contig 17397 bp, 16 predicted proteins | sample 9134231 | NCBI WGS metagenome assembly JAEEGL01 (sample SAMN16246548, study PRJNA631951) | gut metagenome | biome: gut microbiome; feature: rumen; material: fiber-attached | host: Bos | place: Iran: Karaj | collected 2018-10
ACCCTGGAGAGCAGCTCCATGCCGCGCTCCTCTGCCTCCTTTTTCGGCGTTTTGCGGGCGACGATAAGCCCCTCAGTGACGTTCTTCAGCGCCGTTTTGTTTGCAAATAGATTGTAATTCTGAAAAACAAATGCCGTTTTTGCCCTTATTGCCGCTATCTGCTTTTTCGATATACCGGCAAGCTCAAAGCTCTCGCCGTCGAAGGAGAGAGTGCCGGAGTCGGCCCTCTCAAGAAAGTTGAGACAGCGCAGCAGAGTGGTCTTCCCGGAGCCGGAGGAGCCGAGCACGGCGACTACGTCGCCTCGGTATACGCTGAGATCGACGCCCGTCAGCACCTCGACTCCGCCGAAGCTTTTTTTGATTCCCTGCGCATTTAGAATAAGGTCTGCCATCGTGTCACGCCTTTCTCAGAGCGGCGTACGCGCTCAGCCTCTTCTCGCCTCGCCTCTGGATAAAGGTGAGAACCGTGGAGAAGAGAAGATAGATGAGAGCGACTTCAATATAGAGAGCGAGAGTTACGTAATTCGCCCTCGCTATCCGCTGCGTCGCCATAAACATCTCAACGACGGTAATATTCGCCGCGAGAGAGGTGTCCTTTACCATGCCGATGAGCGAATTTGAAAGGGGCGGAAACGCAGTTCTGAAGGCCTGAGGCAGAACGATGCGCCGCATTATCTGAAAGTAGTTCATGCCCACGCAGTAGCCGGCCTCTATCTGACCCACCGGAACAGCCTCAAGAGCGGAGCGCATAGTCTCGGCGCAGTAAGCGCCCTCGTTTATCGAGAATACTATCACCGCAGCAGTAAACCCGTCAAGCACTATTCCGACGCTCGGAAGACCGAAAAACACCAGATAGAGCTGAACGAGAAGGGGAGTGCCGCGAATCACCCAGATATAGAAGCGGCAGAGCTGCCTCAGCACAGGAACGCGGGAATACTGTATCATCGCAACGGCGACCGCAATGATCATCGCAAAGGAAAATGAGAGTACGGTCAGCGGTATCGTTACTTTTAGCCCCGGAATTAAGATCTTGGGAAAAGACTGTATCGCGACGTCGATTACCCGCTTGTTCTGCTCATAGAGCTCGGTTATCCATTGCATAGGGCGATCTCCCCGTAAATCAATTTTGCTCAATTGAGTATATACCGTATTTCCGCTCTTGTCAAACGCAAAATAGGACGAGGCAGGGCGGAATATGGACAAATACCGCCGTAATATACTGTAGAAAAGGCGGTGATATAATGCTAACAGAGGCTTTTCTTGCGCTCATCTCTTACCCCTTCCTGATGCTGAGGATATCTACCGGCGAGGGCAGCTTTCCAAAGCCGCTCAGCGCCGAGAAGGAGAGAGAATACGCGGCGAGGTGCGCGGAAGGAGATACAGAGGCGAGAAACGCGCTGATCGAGCATAATCTCAGGCTCGTTGCGCACATCGTTAAAAAATACTACTCGCAATCCTGCGAGCAGGACGACCTGATCTCGATAGGAACTATCGGTCTTATCAAGGCGATAATGTCGTTCAGACCGGAGAAGGGCGCAAGACTTGCGACCTACGCAAGCAGATGCATAGAAAACGAGATACTGATGCATTTCCGTGCGGTAAAGAAAACGGCGTCCGACGTATCGCTCTCTGATACTCTCGATTCAGACGGCGAAGGAGGCAGCCTCAGCCTGATAGACGTCGTTTCGTCAGAGGACGATATACTCGAAAGAATGGGAAACGATGAAATGATAGAGAGGCTGAGGGTGCATTTCGCCGCGATACCGGACGGTAGAGAGCGGGAAATACTGACTTTGCGATACGGTCTGACGGGAAAGAGACCTCTCACTCAGAAGGAGACGGCGGAAAAGCTCGGCATATCGCGCTCTTACGTCTCAAGGCTTGAAAAGAAAGCCCTCCAGAGGCTTAAAAAGCAGCTCCAGAGGGAGGATTTTTTCAGTTAGGAGAGCTTATTCCTCTTCCGCGACCTCGGGAATGAGGTCGGAGAACAGAGGCGTTGAGTAGTAGCCGGACTCGGAAAACTCGCGGAAGGCTGCGACGACGCCGGGCGTATCCTCTCGGTAGGTCATACCGAACCAGTGATCCGGAGTCGACAGGACCTTTACACGGATAAGAGAGTCGTGCAGGAGCTCGTTTATGTATTCGGGGAGGAGGAATTCGCATCTCAGCGGATCCTTCTCCTCTTTTTTCAGAAACTCCACAAAGCCGTTCTGGAGGATGTCAAGAAACTGCCTGGGAATGCCCCAAAGATTCATTGAGACGAGGGATGAGGGATCGAGCCTGACCCCGTCCGCTTCCGGGCCTTCGTCCGTCAGTATCACGTGACGCGTCTCGCGGATGTCAGTGAGATGACCTGTTTCGTCGGCGCAGCAGATTCCGCGAGTAACTCCGCCGGATTTTGAGAGAGTGTTGCCGAGGATATAGCCGGCGACGCAGAGTTCAGGGAGAGCGGATTCCGGCTCGGAGTTCAAAAACTCAAAGGTCTCGCGGAACGCCGTCTTGCCGTAATAGTCGTCGGCGTTGATAACGCAGAAGGGCCCGCTAATAAGTTTGCGCGCGACGAGCACGGCATGAACCGTGCCCCACGGCTTGGTTCTGCCATCGGGAGGTGTGAAGCCGTCGGGGAGATCGTCAATCTCCTGAAAGGCGCAGTGGACATCAACGCCGAGTCCGGCGCATTCCTCGGCAATCCGATCGCCGATAGCAGCGCGGAATTCATCCTCGATATCCCTACGGATCACAAATATGATTTCATTGAAGCCCGCCTCTATCGCGTCGTGGATAGAGTAGTCCATTATTATCTCTCCGGACACGCCGACGGGAGTCAGCTGCTTGACTCCGCCGCCGAATCTTGTGCCGAGACCGGCCGCCATTATGACTAACGCTGTTTTCATAAGTCACCTCAAAAGCTGAAAGCTCTCAGTCGTAATAACGGTCGAGGAAGGAGTGCTCTTCGCCCTTCGTCTTCCAGCCGACCATAGTGTCAAGTGAAACGGTATGGATGGAATTAAAAATACTCTTTTCAATATTCGGATTGTCTTTTTTAAGGCTCTTGATCAGAGCCTTGATCTCGGCTCTTTTCGAGGAGACGCCTTCTTCATCACGCGCAAGACCTTCGGTGAAGCGGCAGGCGCAGCGAATGAACTCAAGGCCGTTGTATCTCGACCAGGCGATGATATCGTCCTCATGGACGCAGTACATAGGCCTTATGAGCTCCATACCCTCGAAATTCGTCGAGTGGAGCTTAGGAAGCATAGCCTGGATCTGAGCGCCGAAGAACATAGCCATTACGGTAGTCTCTATAACGTCGTTGAAGTGGTGGCCGAGAGCTATCTTATTGCAGCCGAGTTCCCTTGCCTTTGCGTAGAGATTGCCGCGCCGCATCCTCGCACAGAGATAGCAGGGGCTTTTGCCCGCGGAGTTCGCAACGTCGAAAACGTCAGTTTTGAAAATTTGGACGGGTATATGGAGAATAGCGGCGTTTTCCTCGATTTTCCGCCTGTTATCCTCGTTATAACCCGGATCCATAACGAGATATACGCATTCAAAGGGCACGCTGGAATGCTTCTGAAGCTCTTCCATCAGCTTTGCCATAAGCATGGAATCCTTGCCGCCGGATATACATACTGCGATCCTGTCGCCCGAGTTTATCAGTTCATATTTTTTTACGGCGTAGGTAAACGGATTCCAGAGCGATTCTCTGTATTTTTTTATTATGCTTCGCTCTATGAGCTCGTGCCTTTGAAGCTCTCTCGGCATTTTTCTTACTGGCCCTCGTATTGCTTGGCGTCGAGATAATCGTTAATGGATTCAAGCACCTCGTCGCAGTCGAGACCGTGGACCATGCAGGCCTCCTCAAGGCTCTCGCCGATGGAGCTGGGGCAGCCGACGCAGTGCATCCCGCACATCATAAGGACGTATGCTATGCCGCTGTCATACTTGAGCATATCTCCCATAGTAGTCTCTTTAGTAATCTGCATTTCGATGATCTTCCTTTCAAAGTCTTTCCAAGCTCTATTATACTACCCGTTTCTTTTTTTTTCAAGTGGTGAGTACAATATATAGTGTGAACAAAAAAGCGGCCCATGCCGGAAAGCATAAGCCGCGCAGATATTTATTTGTCAGACAAGCAGCCTGAGAGCCGCATGGTGGTTTAAAACGGACACCTCGTCGTATTCTCCGCCAGCCTCGCCGTCGCAGGTCCAGCTCATCTTTCTGTCGAATTTGAAGCTGATGTTCGATGCGTGAAGAAGCTTTACGCTGTCCGTTGAGAAGTCCTTCATAAGAAGCCTCTTAGCGTCGCCGCAGAGCTCGCCGAAGCCCTTTGGATCGCGGACGAGCAGAAGCTCGAAGCGGCCGTCGTCGAGCATTACGTCCTTTGGAGAGAGCTTGATAAGTCCCGCCATAGAGGTCGTATTCATAACTGCTCCGACGAGAATATCATCCTCAAAGGTCTCGCCGTCGCAGGTGATGCTCGCGTGCACAGGCTTGTTAAGATCCTTAAGAGCGCCCGCAGCGCCTCCGAGATAGGCGAGGTAGCCCCACGTGCGCTTAGCCTTCTGTGAAGTCGCGTAAGGGATATTCGTAAAGGCGCCGAAAGCGGATACGTAGCCGAAATATCTCTTGTCGAACTGGCCGCAGTCAACGGATCTCACCGTATCGGCTTTTATGCGCTCAATGACGTCTTTCGTAGACTTGGGAAGCCCGAAGGACACAGCCATGTCGTTCGTCGTTCCGAGAGGGATATAGCCGAGCTTCGGACGCTCCTCGAAGGGGAGCGCCATGACCCCGTTCATGACCTCGTTCAGCGTGCCGTCGCCTCCGGTGCATACGATACGCTCGAAGCATTTACCGTATTCCCTGGCAAAAAAAGTCGCGTCTCCGCGTTTTTCGGTGACGTAAACGCTCACAGGTATGCCGCCCTCGGAGAAGGCCTTGACTGCGTCGAGAAGATAGTTCCTTATTTTGCCCTTTCCCGATACGGGATTTACTATCAGCATAGTATTTGCAGACATGGCGCGCTTCCTCTTTTCAGATCTTTTTTGACGGGATGGCCCTTACTCTTACGACGTCCTTCTGATTGTGGATCGCGGAGAGAAGCTCCACGTCAGGATCGGAGCCGAGCTCGAGCATGGTATATGCAATGGGATATTCCTTCGTGGACGCGTTAACCATGTTCTCGATGTTTATTCCGCGCTTTGAAATGCTGGAGGTGAGTCCCGCAAGGACGTTCGGCACGTTCTTATGGAATATGCAGAGCCTTGCATGGAGGCTCGGAGACATAACTGCCTTGCCGAAATTAACGGAATTAACGATATTTCCGTTCTTTATATAATCGACGGCCTGCTTTGCGGCCATGATCGCGCAGTTCTCCTCGCTCTCGTGGGTAGTGCCGCCGAGGTGGGGCGTCATAACGACGTTTTTGCGGCCTATAAGGTTATTTGTGGGGAAATCGGTCACGTATCTTGCGACTTTTCCGGACTCAAGTGCAGCTATCATAGCTTCCTCGTTAACGACCTGCTGACGGGCGTAGTTTATGATGCGGACTCCGTCCTTCATATGCGAGAGGTAATCGGCGCCTATCATATCGCGGGTGAGGTCGGTGAGGGGGCAGTGGAGCGTCAGGAAATCGCAGTCGCAGAGATCGGAGAGAGAATCGACCTTAGTGACCTGATTGGAGATGAGCCAGGCGGCGTCTACTGAAAGGAAGGGATCGTAGCCGTAGACGTCCATGCCGAGATTGACGCAGGCATTTGCGACTATGCGTCCGACGTTGCCCATTCCGATAACGCCGATCTTCTTATCCATATACTCGGGACCGGCGAACTGAGCCTTTATCTTCTCCATGACCTTACTGACCTCGCCGGTAGTGGTGTCGAAGCTGTCTACCCAGTCCATAGCTCCCTTGATATCGCGGCATGCCATTCCGAGGCCGAAGAGGAAGAGCTCCTTGACTCCGTTAGCGTTGCCGCCCGGCGTGTTGAAAACAACTATTCCGTTATCGGCGCAGCGGGCGAGTGGAATTGTGTTTACGCCGATTCCGGCTCTTGCGATGCACAGAAGCTCGGGGTTGAACTTGTAATCGAGGATGTTGAGCGCGCGGACGAAAATGACCTCCGGAGACTCAAGATCGTCTCCGATCTCAAAACCGTTGTCGCGGAGATAGCCTACGCAGCTTTTCGAGATGTTGTTGAGCGTCTTGACCTTGTACATAGTTATCTGTTCTCTCTTTCAAATTTTTTCATAAAATCAACGAGCTTATAAACGCCTTCAACGGGCATGGCGTTATATATAGAGGCGCGCATACCGCCCGCGAGCCTGTGACCCTTGAGGTTGACAAGCCCCTCCGCGGCGGCCTCCTTTACGAATTTTGCGTCGAGCTCCTCGCTTCCTGTGCGGAACGTCACATTCATCATACTGCGGGAGGAGACTTCGGCGACAGGCTTGAAGAGGGAGGAGGAGTCGAGATAATCATAGAGCATATCTGACCGCTCGCGTCTCAACGCGTTCATTCCGTGAAGTCCGCCGTGATCGCTGACCCAGTCGAGAACGAGGCCGAGCATATATATGGTGTACGTCGGCGGAGTGTTCAGCATGGAGTCGGCCTTGATGAACTTTGCGTATGACATTATCGTTGGAGTAATGGGGAGCTCTTTGCCTATAAGAGCCTTGTCGACGATGACGACGGCCATTCCCGCGGGCGCCATATTCTTCTGAACTCCGGCGTAAACGAGACCGTAACGCGAGAAATCGACTGGTCTTGAGAGGATCTCGGAGGACATATCGGCTACGAGAGGTACGCTACCGGTCTCAGGAACGTAGTTCCACGCCGTGCCGTATATAGTGTTGTTCGAGCAAATGTGGAAATACGCAGCCCTGTCGGAGAGCTGAAGCTCCTCCTGATTCGGAATGCGCCTGAAGCCCTCGGCCTCACCTGAGAAAACGGCGCGGGGCGAGCAGTACTTCTTCGCTTCATTATATGCGTTGGTAGAGAAAACGCCGGTCAGAGCGTAGTCCGCAGAGTCGCGATCGCCCAGAAGATTGAGAGGCACGGCCGCGAACTGAGCGGTCGCTCCGCCCTGCATGAAAATAATCTCGTGAGTTTCGGGAACGTTCAGCACTCTGCGAAGGCTTGCTTTGACCTTGGCAAAGATCTCGCCGTAGATCTTGCTCCTGTGGCTCATCTCCATAACGCTCATACCGCTGTCGCCGTATTGCGTCAGCTCAGATGCGGCTTTTTTAAGAACGCTGAGCGGGAGCATAGAGGGCCCCGCCGAAAAATTATAAACTCTTTCCATGAACAATACCTCATTGACAGTTTATTGACGGTCTATTATGTCGCCGAACAGAAGAGCCCCGTCCGCTCCCTTTATCAGAACGTCGCAGACGCGGTTTCTGAGAGCTTCTCCTTTTGCCGAGACGAGAAGGTAATTCCCGCTGTGCCCCTCGAACACTCCGGGCTCCTTCTCCGTTTCAAAGAGTACCGAAAGGACTTTGCCCGCCTGAGAGGCGGCAAACCGCCTTTTCATCTCCGCTGCGGCAAGGGATGCAAGCTTTGCCCTTCGCTCCTTCTCCGCCCGCGTTATCTGATCGGGCATCGAGTCGGCGGGAGTTCCCGCACGGCGGGAATAGGGGAAAATGTGCATCTGTGAGAAATTGCATTTTTTTATGAATTCAAGAGTTCTGCCGAATTCAGCCTCCGTCTCTCCGGGAAAACCGGTTATAAGGTCGGAGGTGATCCCGCAGTTCGGAAAGTAACTTCGCAGCAGCTCCACGCTCTCGAAGAACCTTGCGGTATCGTATTTGCGGTTCATTCTTTTAAGCGTTTCGTCGCAGCCGGACTGGAGCGACAGATGAAAATGATCGCAGAGCTCGGGATACTTTGAAAGCCTTTCGCAGAACTTCCCGGTTATTATCGTGGGCTCAAGAGAGCCGAGCCTTAAGCGAACGCCGGGCGCAGCTTTAATGATCGACTCTGTGACGTCCACCAGGCCGGGCCTTCCGTCAAGATCTGCTCCGTAGGAGGCAATTTCGATGCCCGTGAGCACGATCTCCATGTATCCCTCGCATTTAAGACGCCTTGCCTCTTCGGCAGCAGCCTCCACGGGCAGAGAGCGCACTCTGCCGCGCGCGTAAGGTATAACGCAGTAGGAGCAGAAATTGACGCAGCCGTCCTCGATTTTCATAAGAGCTCTGGTGCGGTTTTCCGCGCTGCCGGACGGAAGAGGCTCGAAGACTTTTCTGGAAAACGCCCTGTCGATATTGACTTCACTTCTCCGGGACAGCACGGCCTCGACAAGCTCGTGCTTATCGCCTGAGCCGAATACGATATCGGCGCCGAAGGAGCGGGCGTTATCCGGCTCGGTCTGCGGCCAGCAGCCGCATATTACCGTGAGTGCGTCGGGCGATTTGGCAGAGAGGTTGCGTATCGCCTGACGCGACTTTCTCACGGCTTCGGCCGTGACGGCGCAGGTGTTTACTATGATAACGTCGCATCCGTCGGCGGAATCGGATATCTCGCAGCCTCTTTCCCTCAGCATGGAGGCGACGGCCTGAGACTCATATTGATTTACCTTGCAGCCAAGGGTGCTTATATGTATCTTCATACTTCCTCTTGTTATGCCCGAAAAATAGGTGTATAATCTACCGCAGAGCATTATATAACACATTTTTTGATAATTCAATTCGCTAAGGTGATAAAATTGAACGTATATTTTGACAATGCAGCCACCACAATGCCGTGTTCTGAGGCCGTTTCGGCGGTCACTGAGGCGCTCTGCGAGAATTACGGCAACCCTTCCGCAGCGTATTTTCTGGGCAGAAAGGCCGCTGAAAGCGTTCAGAGAGCAAGGGAGAGCGTCGCCCGCGCCTTAGGCTGCAGGCAGGACGAGGTGTATTTTACCTCCGGAGGCACTGAGAGCGACAACTGGGCTATAAGAGCAGGCGCGCATTACGGAAGGCACAGAGGCAGGCGAATAGTGACGGGGAAGGCTGAGCACGACGCAGTGAGAAAGACCTGCGAGGCTCTCGCCGCAGAGGGCTGGGAGGTAGTTTTCGTAAAGCCGGACAAAAACGGAAGAGTCACGGCGGAGTCCGTAGCGGAGGCGCTTACGGAGGATACGGTTTTCGTGAGCCTTATGCTCGTCAATAACGAGACGGGCGCAGTGAATCCGATATCGGGTATCTCGGAGCTGGTGAGGGAGAAGAGCCCGAACGCGCTATTGCACGTCGACGCGGTTCAGGGCTTGCTTAAGGTTCCGTTCACACCCAAGAGGCTCGGCGCGGATCTCGTATCAGTGAGCTCGCATAAGATCCACGGACCGAAGGGAGCGGGCGCGCTCTATATCCGCGACGGCCTGAAGCTTACGGGTATCCTTACCGGAGGCGGGCAGGAAAAAGCCATTCGCCCCGGAACGGAGGCCGTTCCCGCGATACTCGGCTTCGGAGCCGCAGCAGAGGTGGGCTGGAGAAATTTTGCCGAGAATACGGAAAAAATCAGCGCCGTCAAAAACAGAGTTTTAGAGCTCCTCTCCGCGAGGCTTCCGGACGCGAAAATAAACGGCTCGCCTGACGCGCCGCATATTCTCAGCGTGTCTCTTCCGGGCTACAGGAGCGAAACTGTTATGAACTACCTCGACGCCGCGGGTATTTCGGTTTCCAGAAGTTCCGCATGCAAGAGGGGAGCGAGGAGCCACGTCCTCGAGGTTATGGGTCTCGCGCCCGACATAATAGACGGAACGGTAAGACTGAGCTTTTCACGATATTCGACCGTTGAAGAGGCGGAATACTTTATCGATAAGCTCGCTGACGCCGCCGCTTCGCTCAGAACGGCAAGGAGGTAAAAAGAGTGAAAGCTGATAAGAAAAAGCTGCTGCTTCTCATATGCCTGATATTAGCAGTTGCGCTCGTATGTTATTTCGCCCTCAAGGGCGGGAACACGCCTCCGCAGGAAAACGAGGCGGAAGACGCCGGAGATATCGCACTCATAACAGACCCTGAGCCTTCGCCTTCTCCTGAGCCGCAGCCCGCGGACGAGCCGGAGCCGGAAAAAACTATAGATGAGGATGGGACTTACACCTCAAAGGAGGACGTCGCCCTGTATATCCACGTTTACGGCAGGCTCCCAAAGAATTTCATAACGAAAAAAGAGGCTGAGGCGCTCGGCTGGCCGGGTGGGTATCTTGAGCCTTACGCTCCCGGAATGTGCATAGGCGGCGGAAGGTTCTCTAACTACGAGGGCATTCTTCCGACGAAAGAGGGCAGATACTATACCGAGTGCGATATCGACACGCTGGGGGCGAAGTCGAGGGGCGCAAAACGAATCGTCTTCTCAAACGACGGACTTATTTATTATACGGAAGACCATTACGAGAGCTTCGAGCTTCTTTACGGGGAGGAATAAGATGAGAAGGATAACGCTTGACCTTTCCGACGTATCGCTGCGTTACGAGCTGCATCTCTCGCTTAAAAAGGCGTTCGGATTTCCGGACTATTACGGAATGAATCTTGACGCGCTTCACGACTGCCTGACAGACATAACGGAGGATACTGAGATCGAGATACTAAACGCAGGCGAGCTCATCGAAAGCCTTGGAAGCTACGGAGCCGCCGCCGTCCACGTTATAGAGGACAGCGCAGAGGAAAATGAGCACGTAAAACTATTATAAAAATCGGGAGGGGCTTACCCCTCCCGATAACACTATATGCGGTTTTCAGTTGAGCTTTATGCCGAGAGTCTCGCAAAGTTCCAAATCATACTTTGCCCATTCGAGGAAAAGAGTTCCGAAGTCTTTTCCGTAAACGCTCTCAAAATCCTCCTGCTTCGCGTCAAGATGCGAGAACACCGTATCCTTGCCGTAATTCTCCACGAGGTATTCCAAAAAAGACGCCGCCTCGAAATAGGAGACCGAGCTCATAAGCGGGTGCTGCTGCTGACTGTCTCTCAGCGTCATCGTATAGCCGGTAACTGAAAAATACTCCTCGCCGATATTTTCCTCAATGTGCATTCTCGCACTGTAGCCGTAGTAGTACTTTTTAGGCTCAAAGCTGCCATCCTCGTTGCACACGCCCTTAGTGGCATAAAACGCCACATCCTCCTCGCCGAGAGAAAAGTTTATCGAGCGGATAAGTCTGTTTTTGCAGACGAAAATGGAGACGTATTCCGCTATGCCCTCCGCCCAAAAGCCGCTTTCCAGTCCGAGATCGGCGCAGGTTATGCTGAGATAGTGGATGTATTCGTGCAAAAGAGAAAACGAGGCCTGCATCCAGCTCCTGTAAAGAAATATCCTCCGGTCACTCATTCTGTATATCGCTCCTAACGGGCGTCCGCTATGGGCCACCTCGGTTTTGGCGGAGAAATCAGTGTAGATATCGACCGGCGGAACAGGCTCGTTCAGGTATCCTTCGAACACCTCCTGCGCTTCGGCAAAGTCCTCGTCTGCGAGACCGATGATTCCCTCGAGCCCCGAAAAGTATTCCTTTTCACCCATAAGCTCCATATCCGCCTTAGAGATATACCAAGTTGCAAAATCCGTGCGGATGATGTACGGGTATGAGACGGAGTTTGTACCTTCGTTTATCTCGACAGGCAGCGAGGTATCCGGCAGGGGTTCGTCTTCCGCGGCGATCTCGTCCGTTTCCTGGGTATTGCTTTCCGCCGGAGCCTTTTCCTCGGGCTTAGCTTCCGCAGACTCTCCGGCGCAGCCCGAAATAAGCGCGAGACAGAGCACTATTATCAACAATGAAGCGGTAACTTTTCTGAACATAAGTCTTTTTACCTCCTAATAGAATATCATCAAAGGCCTTAACTTGTCACACTTGTAACCTTTATGGCTGTATTCTATGATCACAAAGGAAGAAAATCAATAGCGAAAACTAATGTGTCACACTTTGACGCAAAATGTGAGGGATGGAAAGGGTTGAACAGGTCGAACGGACGCATATTTATAACATTTAAAACTGAATTCCAAGTGCGCGGATGAAACGCTCGGTTATTGCATTATAAGGGTAATGCCCCAGCTTTTCCATCCCTGCGGCGGAAACAATACCGCCGGCCATGGTTGCATGTCCGCCGCCTCTGCCGATGTTATCCAATGCCTTAGCGACCAACAGACCCGCGTTGACGCTGCTGCGTTCCGAGCGCACGGAAAACTTCATTCCATTCGGTCTCACACAGTATATAACGGCGACATCAACCTCAACCAGAGAGAGAATGAAATCCGCCACAATAGAAACCATAGCATCCGGGCAGGGAAATGGAATATACGAAATGCCGAGGTATTCAAAAACCTGAATATTTTTTATGGCGGCGCCGTATGACTGCAAATCCGAAAAGTCTATGTGATTCATCTCAAGGTGGGCGAGTTTCTCTTCATCTACAAGAGGGTTTAAGAAGGCGAAAGCGGCTATGTCCTCATCCTTTACGCCGCGGGAAAACTGAAGAGTGTCGGTTTTGATTCCATAGAGCAAAGCTGTTGCTACATTAGGGCTGGGAAGCAAATCCAAATCCCGGTAGTACTCCGCAATTATCGAACTGCATGCGCCTACAATTCGAACATCTTTATAGAAATATGAAACGACATTATTGGAGGTCGTCGGATGATGATCGATTGCGGCGATTTCATTTCCGACAAGATCTGTAATGTTACCGGCGTTTTTCTGGGAGTCAACGCAAATGATGTAATCACACTCCTGCATTTGACCCACGAGATCTTGATCTGGAAACATCTCGATTCCTAAAACGTCCAGCATTTTGGAGGCGCTGAATTCGTCCAAATCGCCGTCGTAGCATATAGTGGCATCGATCAAAAAATGTTTCATAAGCTGCTGAAGACCAAATGCAGAACCAATCGCATCGGGATCAGGTATGTTATGCGTTTGTATAAATACCCGATGTCCCCTGCATATTGTAATCAAATCGATTATTCCGCTTTGCATAATTGAAGCCATATAGGAACACCTCTTGATTATATATTTACATCGCTATTTTATCAAGCCGCGTTCAATAAATCAAGCGACGTTTCTCCTGCATCAGATGCTATGCAGGTTTTACAATGATGCGCGACTTTGACCGGACAAAACCGGAAAGTCAGACGCCACCGTGTTCACGATGAATTAGATAATCCAGATGAATAACAGCAAAGGATTTAACTTGTCACACTTGTAACCTCTACGGCTGTGCTGTATAATCACAAGCGATAAAAACAATAGCGAATACTAATATGTCACACTTTGACGGAAAAAGTTAGGGAGGGTAACGAGTGAACAGGACGAACGGACGCATTGCGGAAGGGTCTAAAAGAAAATTCGTGGAAGCGCTTATAAAGCTTTTGGAAGTCTACAGCTTTGAAGAAATAACGGTTACTCAGCTGTCGCAGGAGGCGGAGCTTTCGCGCAAAACGTACTATCGGCTGTATAAAGATAAGAATGAGATTCTGACGCAGCTTTTTGAAGGACTGTACGCTGAATGTGCGAAGGAACTGAATAAAAGAGAAGTTACGAATTACTGGGATCTTGTACAGACGTATTTCGATTTTTGGGAAAGCAGGAAGACGTTTATCTCAATTCTCGAAAAGAATAAGCTGCTGCCACGTCTTTTTGAATATGTTTACGTCAAAGCGTACCGAAACTGGGAGAACATTTTTCCCATGGAGAACAGCCCGGAGGCAATACCTTACCTGCTCGCATACGGCGTGGGAGGCATGAACGGAATGCTTATCAAATGGGTAGAACAGGGTATGGAGGTGCCTTCCGGTATACTGATAGCCCAGTTGAAGACTGGATTCAGTTTCCACGAAAAAGGGTGAATAATACCGGACAACCGGAGGTGAACAGCTCTCTGTTGAAAGCAGGGGCTATATGACATACCGACGAAGGAGCGTGTGATCGGCCACATGCTCCTTCGCTTTAGCTTTTTTATTAATCTCTGCCCCAACTATTGATACCGGGCCGTTTAGAAACGTGACTTAATATCCGCCTTTCATGTTATGGCTTTTCATACTTATTTATGTCGTAATAATATTCTACGCTGTTTTTAAGCCAAATCTCGCAAGGACGGAGACCAGAGTGCTCGTGATCGTTCACGGCCTCAATCACCTCGAAATAGTACCAGGCATTCTCATTTTCGTTATCAGGGAAGTTAGTGAAATCACCCAGTCTGCTCGATTCATCTATTCCGCGCAGCAGAACGCGGTTAATAATTGTCATGGCCTCCGCTCGAGTGATAGCTTGATTTGGGCGGAAGGTACCGTCTGGGAAGCCGTTTATCCAGCCCATTGAAGTCGCCGTTGCGATATACTGATACGCCCAGTGGGAAGAGGAAAGGTCGCTGAACTGGCACTCCGCCTCGCTTAGACCAATAAATCTGACCAAGATAGCAACAAATTCAGCTCTCGTTATGTACTCTTTCCCTCTAAAGGTTCCGTCCGGATATCCCTTGATATAGCCTCCTGCCTCCATAGAAGATACTGCCTTGTTGTACCAATATGTTTTTGAAACGTCAGAGAAGCTGCTTTCGGATGAGAATACTTCGTCCCTTCTCTCTGGAGTAAGCAGACGGTAAATAACGGTTGCTGTTTCGCTGCGCGAGATATTAGCCTCAGGTCTTACCAATCCATCGGGATAACCGAAAACATAGGCAAAGTGATCGTTACGATTCAGGTCAATTTTGCCATTATCCAGCCAGCCTGCATAAACAGTTCGGTCGACGTACATTGTTACGGATGTAATTCTTTCCTTCAGCTCACGATCTGCATACCAGCCTGTGAATATATAGCCGTTTCTTACTGGAGCCTTGTCAAGCAATACGACAGCTTGGCTCTGATAGCTCTCTTCTGCATATTCCGAGCCTCCGTTAGTTACATAACTCAGGGTAAAGTATAGAGGATTGGGAGGACCGCCGACATAACGCCATTTTGCAGTTAGAGTGATATCCTCCGTAACAGGGCTGGCAAAATCATAGTCGACGCCATCAAGCTGCCAGCCTGAAAACAGGTATTCAGGGTATACGGGATCTGAGGGCTTTTCCGCCATTTCATTATAGTTTACTGTCTGTAACGGGATTTCAGAGCCGCCGTTGGAGTCAAAGGTTACCGTGTATTTGTTAATCGTCCATTCAGCTGTCAGAGTAATATCCTCAGTGACCGGTGTACTGAAGTCGTAGACTGCGCCATTCAGAGTCCAATGCGAAAAAGTATATCCTGTTTTGCGGGGCGGGATGGGCTCGTCGGCTGTATTTGTCGTTATCTGATTTCCATCCTTATCAAGGATTTGTATAACCTGAGGCGGAACTTCCGATCCACCAGTGGAATCGAAGCTCACCCGCGCAACGCCGCTTGCTGTGAAAAGAGCATAGACGAATCCCGTTTCGCTGGTTTCGGGGACATTCAGCGTCACAGTCATTTTGTCTCCGTCGTAAGTTTTGCTGATTCCGTAAACGTAAGACTCGGCGTCTTCTGCTACGGTTCCGCTTTCGGAAACGGGAATAGCCATTACAAATACGTCCTTATCGTTCTTGGCAAGAGTAACTTGGGCGCGCAACCCGTTCTCAGGGTCGGCAAACCACGTGGCAAGAAGTTCGCTCTGGTAATATGACTGAATTTTGTTTGCAAGAGCGGTGTTTCCGCCTGAACTTGCATTGCCGAGGTAGAGATCACCGCAGTCTGCGGATGGCTCTATCGTTTTTCCATCCTTTACCATATCAATAGCCGGACTGTTGGCAAGGTCCTCTTCAGTGAAGAACATATATGCGCCGGTGTGATAACCGTTCGCCTTGTTCATAATATAGAAGTCGCTCGTCGTATTGTTGAATACCGCTGCAGTTCCAGTTTTCAGAAATACTCGCGCAACCGTGTTATCGCTGTCAAGATATACGCCGTAATTATTTCCGGTTATTTCACCGCCGGTTATCTCCACCTCGGACTGACGGCGGACATATATGGCGATGCCGTTGTCGTGCATACTACCTCCGCTCATATAGACGTGGTTTCCGAGGTCGGTACGGATAGCCTGACCGGGTATGTTGTAGAATTCGGCGTTTTCCGTTATCCTGACAACATGGCTGTTTGAATTCGAGATCCATATGCCGCCCCTGCCTGTAATGTTGTATATTTTTCCGTCAATATTATATTCAGTCGCCCCTCCGAACGCGTATAGGGCACAGACGCCTGCCTCGTAGATATCGTGTATAGAGCCGTCTTTTTCAAGGGAAACAGTGCTTATTCCGGTTGAACGAAGTGGAGAAGTACCACCGCAATTATAAATTTCTCCGCTTATTATCGCCGTTCCGTTATTAGTGAAAATCGCATTTGCGCCTTTGATTCCGGTTATTGCCGAGCCGCTCTCCATAGTAAGCTTACCACCCGCTAGCGCGTAAACCGCTTGAGCATTTGCAAAGGAAACACCGTTAGGGTTGGTGTTGCCATTTGTTATAATGCTTCCGCTTTTCATTATAAGCTCGCTATTGCCCTCGAGATTAACGGCGTTTACACCTCCGAAGTTTTTCAGGGTCGTTCCGTCCTCCAAAATGACGGTGCAGGCAAAGGTGTCTGAGGGGTCGCTATAGAGCGCGATGATTCCGTCCTGAACGCGATTGAGGTTTCCTGATGTATCGGCTGGAGCCACCGGCTGATCGGTATAGCTCGTGCCCTCGTGCAAGAAATTGTCGTCGAGGGTGATGTTTTTGAAAACTACCGTAGTTCCTCCGTCGTCAGGGTGTATCTCAAACATGGCGGGGTTGTACCAGCTTCTGGCTGTGTCGCTGGTCGTTTCAAAGCCAGCTTGCCTTGTTACAGTGTACGGTCCTTCCCCGTCTTTGCTTTTAATAGTCAAGTCATGCCAGATATTTACATATCTGCTTTGAGCAATATTGCTGAGCAAAACGATGACGTCTCCGGATACGGTCGACTGATAGGCTTTTTCAATTGTAGCAAATGGAAAAGCTTCGGCGCCTGTACCGGTTTCGTCGTTTCCGGTTGCTGAAACAAAGAACGTGTTTCCGGCGGCATTTCCGCTTGGCAGAGCAATGAAGGGAAAAATACTTAAAACAATAACCGCGGATAATAGAAAACTGATTATTTTACGCATTGATATCGTTTCTCCTTACTACTGAACCGAAATAATGCAACGATATAATTAAATGTATGTATTATATCATTCGCGTTCGGTTAATTCAACCGCCTAATTGCTTTTTTTGAAGCCGGCGTTGTGCAGATTATACAATGAAGTGTGACAGAAAATGAAAAAGCTGAGAATTCTTCTATGCCTCGCATAAGTTCCTTTCGATGCTGTCGCACATCAATAATAAACACACACAGTTTTTTTGCTCAAATCAGCGGCAAACTGTTGATTTTTCCAATTCGTATGATATAATAATACAGTATATTTATTGCCGGCGGAACG
>JAEEGL012750005.1_pt1 | contig 17397 bp, 22 predicted proteins | sample 9134231 | NCBI WGS metagenome assembly JAEEGL01 (sample SAMN16246548, study PRJNA631951) | gut metagenome | biome: gut microbiome; feature: rumen; material: fiber-attached | host: Bos | place: Iran: Karaj | collected 2018-10
CCATCTCCTGCAACATCATTTGTTTTTGTTGAAACTTCTTTTACAAGTCTTGCCCCCATATTTTCAAATGGATCTTCTAATTCGATCTCCTTTGCAATAGTAACACCATCATTTGTAATTAATGGAGCACCAAAACTTTTATCTAGTACTACATTTCTTCCTTTTGGCCCTAATGTAACCTTTACAGTATCAGCTAATTTATTAACACCATCTAGTAATGCTTTTCTAGCATCTTCTCCATATTTAATTTCTTTTGACATAATAAATACCTCCTTACTCAACAATTGCTAATATGTCTGATTGATTAACAATAACATAATCTTTACCTTCATATTTTATTTCAGTTCCAGAATACTTATTTATTACTACCTTCTCTCCAACTTTTATATACATTTTCACTTCTTTTCCATCTACTTCTCCACCTGGTCCTACTGCAACTACTTCTGCAATTTGTGGTTTTTCTTTACTTCCTTCTGGCAAAATAAAACCACTTTCTCTTATCTCTTCTTGTTTTTTCATTTCTACTATAACTCCGTCTGCTAATGGTTTTAACATTTTCATTACCTCCTTAATGACAATAGATTATTAGCACTCTATTTAAGAGACTGCTAATAATCTATACCTTTTATATTGTTTTGTCAATATATCATATTCAATTTTCACAAAATATTCACACAAAAATAATAAAAATTACTAGTTTATTTTTTTAATTTCTTCAATGTCTAGTTCTGTTATTTGAGCAATTTCCTCTATTGAAAATCCTCTTTCTAACAAATTCTTTGCAATACTTTTTTTAGTTTCAGTTCTACCTTCTTTTCTACCTTCTTTTCTACCTTTTTCTCGGCCTTCAGCAAGACCTTCGGCAAGGCCTTTTGCTTTAGCTTCTTCCTCAAATTCGTGTTGGTCCATTCTCATAATTTCTGCTTTAAGTGCCATACGTCTTAATAGATCATCTCTGCTTATTTTATCTAATTCGTTTTTTGCTTCTTTTATATCTTCATTTTCACTCATAATTTTGGTTACCTCCACATCTTCTGGATTATCCAAAAACATCATCCACTGTAGCACTTGATCACTTGGGTTTTTGTAATACTCTTCTAATGCTTTTGGCAATTCGATTATATGTAACTCCAGAAAATCTGTCAATATAATTTGAGTATTTTCTTCTTCCCTTATTTGCCATTTAGTATGAGCTTTTTCTATTTTTTCTAATTCTTTAATTCTTTCTCCAACAATTATTATTGAAATTGTTTTCTTTAACTTCGTATAAAAGTCTCCTTCTTTTAAACTTGATGCATACATTTTAGACCAATAAAACAAAAATCTCTCTGCCATTTTTTCATGAACTCTTAGTTGAATCTCAACATCACATTCAACTTCATCATTTAAAACAGCCCTCAAATCAACTCTTCCATTTTTGTCGAACTTATTATCATTTAATAGCTCTTTACTCTTATCTATATCAAGTTTCTTGATTTTTACCTTTAGTATATCTTCTAATAATGCTTTTGTAATTCTCTCTTTACCCCTTGTAAACAATGCTTGAAAAACGACATCGTTCTTTGGTTGTAAAATTCTAACTCTCTTTTCATTAGTATGGTTATTTATTATATCACTGTCCATATGTTTTCTCCTTTTCAAATAAAATATTATTTTCAAAAACAATCAAAGCATTTGAATTTATTGAAAACTAAAACATAAGTAAAATTAAAATAATAAACTCCCTCAAATAAAAACAAATTAAATAAAATTAAAGATTGAATAAATATAAAAAACAAAAAATAAAAAGATTAAATAAATTATATCGAAAAAACTTATAAAATCAATAAAAATCGTACGACAAAATTCGTCAAAACTATATGTCTTTCTTCATAAATAAGGCAATATCTTTAATCGTTTTCATAGCTTGTATGATTTCATTATCAGAATACTTTTCTATATAATTCTTAGTTTCTTTAATAACTTCATCATCTATACCAAATAAAATATAGTCAGCAGAATGGCCACTTATTTCTTTTAATTTTTTTATACTTTTATAAACTAAATTCCCCTTTCCATCTTCAACTAATCCCAAGAATTGACTTGACACTCCTATAAGCTTTCCCATTTCAGTTTTATTTAAGTTTAATTCCTGCTCTCTAATATTCCTTATTCTTTCGCCTCTCTCAATTTGCTCCTTCTTTTCTTGTTCTTTTTCTTCAAAGCTAGTCTTTTTTACATATTTTCTCATTTTGTTATTTCCTCTTTTCATATCTTTATATTATTTTTATATTCTACTTAATTTTATAATATAAGAAGTAATAATTAATGGTAAAAAATAGAAATTTAGCTAGTAAAATATGGTGAATTATGGTATAATAATTCTTAATAAAATTTGCAAGAGGAGGTTTTCTTTTGAATACTAAGAAACTTAAACTTTTAATAATTGAAGATGAACAAAGAGATTGCGAAAACTTTAAAGACAGTATTCGCCGCAGAAATGATTTCGAGTTAATTGATATAACAGATTCAGATATAGAAGGATTATCTATTATAAGAAAGAAAAGACCAGACTGTATTGTTTTAGATATTGAACTTAATAATAGCCATTCTGGTAATGCAAATTCTTTAGGATTTTTCTCAGCTCTCAAAGAATTAAAGCTAAACTATAACCCTATTATAATTGTAACAACACAAATCCATTCAAAGAGAACTTATGACATATTACATCGCGAAGGTGCTGATTTAATTTTATATAAAGGTCATCCAAAGTATTCTGCTAATTATGTATTAAATCAATTTATAAATCTTAACAGTGATTTAGCACAAGGTGGCTTAGATTTTTCTTCAGCGCAATTAAAAGATAATGAGTCTAAAATATCTAGTCTTATAAATAGAGAATTAGACCTTATTGGTGTTACTTCAAATTTAGTTGGTAGACAATATATTCACGATGCCATTTTATTTTTAGTACAAAATAATGATAAGAATATTAATGTTATACAACACTTAACAAACAAATATAAGAAATCAAGTTCAACTATTACCAATGGTATCCAGAATGCAATTATTCATGCATGGAGAGTCTCATCTATCGATGATCTTTCCACATATTATACAGCAAAAGTTAATTATGAAACTGGAGTACCTACTCCAATGGAATTCTTATACTATTATGCAGAAAAGATAACTAATTTATTATAATAGACTTTTTAAATAAAAATTAAAAAAAATTAGAATTAAAACAAAAATATATATAAATATCTTTTACTTATAAATCAATTTTTATATTTCATTTATCTAGTACGTTAAAAAGTACTAGATTTTTTTATTTTCTATCAGCTTATCTCATCACCCCTTACTATTCGACAAAATTCGACAGATGATATCTTTTTCTTAGATCACAAAGTCGTTTGTGACTAGGAAAGGTGGTGATTTACATGAGTTGGTGGGACGCATTTGTTGCTTGGTTTAGACACTGGGGAAATTAATAATTTATTAAATATATTGTTATGGCCAACATACCATAACAATATATTTTTTATTGCCTATATTTCTTTTATAGTATATAATTTTTATAAAGGAGGAAAAAAAGATGCAAAATAACTTACATTACTTATTAAGTCTGCAGGCAAGTAATCCTTATATTATAACTTTTCTAAAAATGTTTGTAATCTCAATGTGTACATATTATATGTTTTTAAAAATTAGTGCTATAAAAGATACTAAATTTTATAAGCATCTCTTTGTATCATTGCTTACATCAGTTGTTATATTTATTTACTTAATTTTAAAACAAAACTTAGACTTCTTTATACCAACAGTCTTTTTATATATTTCATTATCAAGTATTTATGCACTTATTTATAAAAATACATTAAGATATACATTTATTGCTACAATCATATCTTTAAGTACAAGCTATATTTTATTTGCTGTTTCTATAATACTATCATTTTTTGTAAATGTATTTATCTCGATTAGAAGTGAGTTAATTAATTTTCTTATTATTGCTTCATTACATATACTATTTTCAGTACTACTATTTAAGATAAAAAGATTCAAAGATGGTTTTCCATTTTTAAAATCTTTATCTGAGGATGATTACTTTTATATAATATTCTTGATAATTTGTACAGTAACCCTATTCTCCTTTATCATATTTGTTAAGCTATTATCTAGTAAAGATATCTTTTATACATTTATAATATTTTCTATCATAATGTTTATTACTATAAGAAAATCAATTACATCATATTATAAGTATAATTTACTAGTAAAAGAATTAAATGACTTAAAATCTGAATTAGATAAAAAGGATGAAGAAATTCAAATACTCGAAAAAGAGAATTTAGATTTCAGTAAAACAAGTCATTCAATTGCTCACAAACAACAGGCATTAGAATATAAGCTTAAACAATTATCTCTTAAAACTGAAATTGCAAATGAACTAGATATTACTGAAGAAGCAAATAAACTTTCAAATGAATATAAAGAAAATGCTAATGAGGAGATTTCTCCATCAATAGACAGAACTGGCATTGAATCAATAGATGATATATTAGACTTTCTATATTCTGAATGTCAGCATAACAAAATTAGCTTTTCTCTTAAACTATTTGGAAATATTCATCAAATGATAAACAATGCTGTTTCTGAAAATCAATTGGAAATCTTACTAGCAGATCATATTAAAGATGCTATGATAGCAATTAGACATTCTACAAATGTAAATAAAAGTATACTAGTAAAATTAGGATTAATTGATGATATATATAGTATGTATGTTTACGATTCTGGTATTGAATTTGATAAAGACACTTTATTAGATTTAGGAACCAAGCCTCTAACAACACATGAAGAAGATGGTGGTACTGGATTAGGCTTCATGAATACTTTTGATACATTAAAACAAACTAATGCAAGCTTATGTATATATGAAATTGATAAACCAAATAAAGATAATTATACTAAAGCAATCATTGTTAAGTTTGATAATAAAAATGATTTAATCATTAAAACCTATCGTGCAGATGAGCTAAAAAAATTAAATAAAGGTTTATTTAGTATTTCAGAATAAATTAAATAAAAATAATAAATAAGATAAAAAAGCAGTACTTAATTGTACTGCTTTATTGTTTTTTCATTTTAGGCTTTGCAACTAATGATGCAAGATATCCAAAAAAGATTGCAGCAGCAATTCCACCAGCAGATGCTTTTACTCCCCCAATAAAGGCTCCAAGCAGTCCACTGTTAGATACTTCTTCTAAAGCTCCTTTTGCTAAGTTTGCACCAAAACCTGTAAGCGGAACCGTTGCTCCAGCTCCTGCAAAATCTATTAGACTTTGATATATTCCTAAACCACCAAGTATAGCTCCAACAGTAACATATATTACCAATATTCTTGCTGGAGTTAGCTTTGTTCTATCTATTAGTATTTGACCAATAACACAAATAATTCCACCTGTTAAAAAGCATCTAACTATTTGCATAAAGTCAATACTTTGCAAAAATTCCACTATTATTCTCTCCTTTCATGTTTTACATTTTAAATATAATTTTATATATTTATTTAGCTTCTATTGATATCGCATGAGCAATCCCTGGTATGGATTCTCCCTGTTGACTACTCGTAGCATTTGTCAAAGCTCCTGTTGCTATTAACAAAAGTTTTTTTATCTTTTTTTCTTTTAATAGCTTATATATAAAACCTGAAAACACAGTCGCAACACATGCACATCCGCTTCCTCCTGCATGAGTATCTTGCTCATCTTTATTAAATATCATAACACCTGTATCATTATAATTTTCTTCAAGATTTATTCCCTCTGTTTTTGCCATTTCTATTAATATATCTTTTCCAATATATCCCAAATCTCCAGTAATTATTGAATCATAATAATCAGATTTTCTACCTGTATCATTAAAATGAGTAATTAGTGTATCTAATGCAGCAGGAGCCATTGCTGCACCCATATTACTTGCATCTTTAATTCCCATATCAACAATCTTTCCTGGTGTGATACATGTTATTCTTGGGCCATTGCCCTCAGATGACAATACAGCTGCTCCCGCACCTGTTACTGTCCATTGGGCTGTTGGTGTTCTTTGATTTCCTAATTCTAAGGGAAATCTAAATTGTTTTTCTGCACTACAAAAATGACTTGATGTAGCACATAATATTTTTTTAGCTGCTCCACCATCAATAAAAACAGATCCCAAACAAAGACTTTCAACAAATGTAGAACATGCTCCAAACACCCCAAAGAATGGAATATTGGAATCCCTTAGTCCAAAATCTGATGAAATACACTGATTTAACAAATCCCCCGCAAAACAATAATCAATTTGTTCTGATGTAACATTTGCTTTTGTCATTGCTAAATTAGCTGTCTCTCTTATTATTTTACTTTCTGCTTTTTCCCAAGTCTTTTCTCCCCAGAATTCATCTTCTAAACATTTATCAAAATAGCTAGCTAATGGTCCATTTGATTCCTTCGGTCCAACTATAGCTGCTGGATCAAGGATTACTGGTTTTAGACCAAATTCTATTGTTTGTTTTCCTATCCTTTTCAATTAGTTCACTCCTTTAAAAATATTAATTAAACTATTTAATTATTTGATTAAATGATTATCTAAACAATGTTGCAATAATACCAATAATAACTGATGAGGAAATTCCATATACTAAAACTGGTCCCGCTACTGTAAACATCTTTCCTCCTACTCCCATGACATATCCTTCTGATTTATATTCCATTGCTGGAGATACAATTGAATTTGCAAACCCCGTAATCGGAATTAGTGACCCAGCACCTGCAAATTTTCCTATTCTATTAAAAACATTAATACTAGATAATATTGCAGTAATAAAAATAAGAGAAATTGATACTGTTGTTGATGCTGATTTAAAATCCATTCCTTTATACATGCTATAATCCATGATCAATTGTCCAATAACACATATTAATCCTCCTACCCAAAAAGCATTAAAACAATTCTTTCCACTAGGCGAATTCGGTGATTTCTTATCGACAAAATCACTATATTGTTTTTGAGTTTGAATTTTATCCATATATTCTCTTTCCTTTCTAAAAATAAATTATTTCCTATCTTTATCAACTATAAATGCAACATCTAAATCCACGTAGTATTCAGATATTCTAGCTCCACTTATATGTCCATATTGTTTTATAATAGTAACAGTTGATAAATAATCAATTGTTTTATTTATTTCTTCTAAGGTTTTTAATATAGCATCTTTAAAAGATACTGTTGATGTTCCTGTTACAAGTAAATGTTTTTCCATTCTACTCCCCTTTCTTTTAATTGTTTAAATATTTATTTGTTTTTTTATTTTACCTTTATCTTTATTTTTATATTTTCCATTAAAGCTAAATTTATGCAAAAAAAAAAGAGATAAGTCTATGCTTATCTATCTTTTTTTATTTTTTAATATTAAATTATTTCTTAATTGCTTTTTTTGCTATTTCTGCAACTTTTGCAAATGCATCTGGATCAGTAACAGCCATCTCAGCAAGCATTTTTCTGTTTATAACAACACCTGCTTTTTTTAGTCCATTTACTAAATTGCTGTATGTGATTCCATTAATTCTAGCTGCAGCATTAATTCTTGCTATCCATAATTTTCTGAAATTGCTCTTTTTGTCTTTTCTACCAGCAAATGCATAATTTCCAGATTTCATTACTTGTTGTTTAGCCATTCTAAATCTGTAATGTTTTGCTCCGAAATATCCCTTTGCTCTTTTTAATACTTTTTTATGTTTTTTACGAGTAATAATCGCTGTTTTAACTCTTGCCATTTTCTATCTCCTCCTTATTATTTGTTTCCATATGGTAATAATCTCTTAATTCCTTCTTCACATGTTTTATCAGCATAAGCATCTTGAACTTTTCCTCTAGATTTTGCTCTTGATGTCTTATTTGCTAGTAAATGTCTTCTGTTTGATTTTGTTCTCTTAAATCTTCCTGTAGCTGTTTCTTTATATCTTTTTTTAGCAGCTTTATTTGTTTTTAACTTTGGCATAATTTTTCCTCCTTTTTTGATATACCTATTTAGCATAATATATTATCATTGACTATTTATCAGTTTTTTTAGTCAATATAACAGACATATTTTTTCCTTCTAAAACTGGTTTCTTTTCAGCAACTGCGATATCAGATAATGCATCAATGAATTCATTTAGATTATCTTCACCAGCTTTAATATAATTTAATTCTCTTCCTCTAAATCTAAGAGTAATTTTTACTTTATTTCCACTTTCTAGAAATCTTCTTGCATTTTTAGCCTTGAAATCAAAGTCATGTGTTTCAATATTAGGAGTAATTCTAATTTCTTTAATTTCCATTGCCTTTTGATTTCTTTTTGCTTCTTTTTCTCTTTTAGCTTGTTCGAATTTATATTTTCCATAATTCATAAGCTTACATACTGGTGGTTCATTATTTGGTCCAACCAATACTAGATCAAGTTTAGCATCTAATGCTCTATCAAGTGCATCATCAATTGATAATACTCCTAGCTTATTTCCTTCTTCGTCAATTACTTGTACTTCTTTAAATCTTATCTTTTCATTAATTAGTAATTCTTGTTTTATACTAAAACACCTCCATTTTTTTATAAAATAAAAAATTGACTTCAAGAAAAGCCAATTCACGTTAAAAATTTTATTATTAATTTATTATTAAATAATATAATTTTTTACCTTTTGCTTCATTGCGAAGGTGAGAAGTGAATTGCTTCTTCTTGTTACGAATAATATAATACTCTCTTTTTTAAGATTTGTCAATACTTTTCATAAAAATGCATAAGAAATGTTTTTTTAGCTATAATATTTATATAACTTGTTTTTTTAGAAAGGATAAGAAAATGAAAACATTATATTATACTGCCCTCACTCTTGTTATTGTTGGTGCAATCAATTGGCTTCTTGTTGGTTTATTTAGTTTTAATCTAGTAGATGCAATATTTGGTATTGGAAGTCTATTAAGCAGACTTATTTACATTCTAGTTGGTATCTGTGGATTAGTCTCAATTGGATTATATACAAGAGTAGACTAAAAACATAAAAGTGCACTTCTAAAAAAAGTGCACTTTCTATTTAAATATAAATGTATTATAATCAATACTCTTTTATTCTTATTAATAATTTTGGATTCTCTGCATATTTTTTTTCAACTAATATCTTTGTTACTTGACTATCATCTTTAATTACATATTTGTTTATACTATCTAAAACAACTTTTGCAATATTGTCAATATCAGGTTTTTTTACAGGGCTAATTTCATTATTTAGCATTTCTTCCTTTTCTGATTTTTTGGCATTGGCTGGAATTTTTAAATATGCTTCAATTTCAACTTCTACTCTTCCTTCTAAAACAACATTCTTTGGATATTTTAAAAAGAAACATTGTCTAATATATTCTTCATAATCCTTGGTTGCATTTGGAGTATATATGTTTCCTGTATATCTATTTACTCTTGGTCTTTGTTTACCGGTAATATTACCTTCTACTTCAAATTCATACATATCTTTTTATTTCCTTTATAAATTATATGTTTATTTTTTAATGTTTAGTTAATTCTTTCAAATAATATAAAATCATCATCTTGATAAACTGCTTTCCAGTTTTCATCATATTTTATATAATTAACAATTTTTTCATTCTGGTAAAATAATGCATGAGTAATTTTATATTTTTCAAATATTTCATTGTAATTTACGCTTAAGTCAGTAACCCTGAATGTTTCTTCTATAATGCTAGTTCCAAAATATGCCTCTGGCCTTGAGTCTACAAATACTGGAATCTCTCTATATTCCAAATACGCTCCTGTATTATATGAATTATATAATACTATTTCATTTACATCATAATTATCTAATAAATAGTCAGCCGCTTTAACTGGGCAAAATGAACTTTCGTCTAAATAACTTTTATATACTTTATTAATGATTAATCTTATTCCAATTGTTAGAACAACTATAATTAAAGCTATAATACCAATATTCTTTTGTAAAAATGTCATTTTAATATCTGTTTCCCTAATCCAACTATATATTATTCTAATAAGTGCCAATCCACCAATAATCATAAAATAATATATATTCCTATGTGCTGAAAATGATAGTATGCAAAATCCAATTAAAAATAAGGCATCTGTTATTTTTACCTTCGTCTTAGTAAATCCAATAATTCCAATGGTCATTATTAATACTAACATAAAATTCCAACTATTAGCTGGTACAACAGCTCCGAGTTCTGCAACACCATCATTTGCAGCAGAGTGTAAAGTACCAAACATATCTGTATAAATTCGAATTCCTCCAACAGGATTTAAGAAACTTCCCAGTATAGCTATAATAATTGCAATTATTAAAAGCTTTATAGAAAAATTATCGTATTTATTGATGACAAATTTTTTGTCATTTTTATTATTAAGCAATGGTATTTTTGAAAGAATTATTTCTGCTATATATGGTAAAAAAATGATTAGAAACATTGGATATAGTGATCCATGGACATTTACCATTAATACTGATAGTAAAAAGATATATAAAACATATCTCTTCTTTCCTTTATTTAGAAGATTCTCAATAAAATATATTTCCATTAGCATTATCATATAAGAGATAATCTGTGGTCTTGCGGCTAGAGCACCTGTGGATAGATACATTATTATAGTTGTCACAATAAATATAACTGTTGTATTGCATTTTCTTCTTTCAGAAATCCAGAATATTTCTAATCCTAGTAATGATGTGGCAATAATTGTGAATATATAAATTCCTGTAAATCCAAATGAATTATATATTAGTGCTATGCCAACATCAAAAATCCATTTTACATTACCATATGTTAATCCTTGATGCCAAGTAAATGTTTCTTCAGTATAAAATCCCTGACTTAGTATTTTGTTTCCAATTCTAATCATGAAAAATACATCATTTTGAAACACCTTTTCAATAATACAAAGTGCCCAAAAACAAATAAGTATCATATAAAAGTATTTCCACTTTATTTCCTTTTTCAAAAATGATGTCATATAAGTTCCTTTCAATTTTTATAGTTATTATAAAATCTAAATATATTAGTCAATATAAAGCATTGTTCTAATACAAGTGTTATCTATTGAATCAATTAATTCTTCTCTTGATTCTCCCAACAAGCATCTACTTTCATCTTTAAAAGCTTCTGAAAAGCTACTACCTCTTGAAATTACAAATCCATAATAAGTTTCTGAAGATATATCCATTATGTTGTCAGTTAAATCATATATATTATTCATTTTGATTCTTCCAGTATATATTTCTTCTATTGATTTTTTGCTATAATCCACATTCTCATTTATTATACTATTACTTTGTTTTATCCATAGCAAGCATGTATCATACGCAAATCCATTTATCAGTTTACAGTTAATAGTATTATCTTCATAGATAAATTCATCTACAATTTCAAGAGCATCGTTTCTATCAACATTACTCCAAACCTGTGCATCTGCTTTTGAAACAGGCTTGTCATCTTCTTTTCCTATTTCATATCTAGATATATAAAATCCACCATATTTCAAAGAACTGTTTATCATATCTTCATATTCTAAATCATAGCACTCCGACTCAGATATGAATGGAATTGTTGGATAATTAGATTTTTGTAGTTTTACTACACTATCTTCTCCTTTGTTTCCACAAGGAACCCATACATATTGATTTTCCCTTTCATCTTCTATAACAAAACCTGTATCCCATTCCCCTTCGACATAATTAAACCCATCCGGAATATATGGTTTTTCCGGATGTTGTTTTTCATATGTATTATCCATTGCATTTTTATAATAAGCTTTCTCGTTTCTAACTTTTTCATATTCATTTTCGTTAAATTCAAGTTTTTTCTTAAAACTTAAATTCTCTTTTAATATTAATAAAGATCTACAATTTACAATTATTACTGCTACAAAGATAATTGTAGCAGTATAACATATTATTTTTTTGTTTTTTGTTTTTAAATTTTTATATTTATTTGTTAGTTCCTTTGCATTGTTTATAATATATATTAATGCAATTGTAACCGCTGTAAAGCAGCATATTAAAATTACTCCAAATCTCATAGGCTTTAAAAGCTTTTGCTTTTCCTTCCTTATAAATTGAAATATTAATTAAGTTACATATTTATTATTTTGTAACTCCAAAATATCCGTTAATTGTATACAAATTATATCTTTCACGAGCTAAGGCTCTTAAATAAGTATTATAAATTACTCTTGGAATAGTAATGGTTTTTCCCACTTCTTCTTGGTCATCTTTTATTGTTACTGTACCAGATGCGTTACTGCCACTTTCAATAATTTCATCAGTGCTATATACATCTGCCGCATTAACAATACACTCATAGCAAGCAGTATATTGTTGAGGATAAAAATATGCTTTATTATTATTAATACCACTTAATTGGCTTGCAGCATTACTGTCATCTCCTGTTATGAAAATACCTTTTCTTTCAAAGTCAACAGCAGCATATCCATTTGCTTTTGATCCAGCAAGTGCAATGAAATTTTCGTCAGTTGTACATTCTGATATCAGTCTTTTACATCCTGGTCTGTGATATTCTCCGTTTTTATCAACTATATAAATAGAATCAACACCAACAGTTTCTTTGTTTGTATTATTTGTTACTACACAATAATTACTATACATAGAACTTTTAAGCGCAATTCCTTGTAAGAATGCTACAAATGATATATTATTAGTAATTTTATACCAATCGTCATCATCTATTTTAGGTAAATAATATTGATATATATCAGAAACAGGTGAACCATCATTATAATTCTTCATAACGCTTCTTAAATTAGTCTCTATAGAATATCTTAAAACATTCATTCTATGTTCATTAAAATACGAATTAGAATTTAAAGGATTGTTTTTATTTGTACTTTTGGTATTAAATAAATATTTTGTATTAGTTCCTGTACTTGCAAATACGATTGCATCACCATTCATATCAACAGCATTTGCCTGAGTTATTGTTGAACCTAATTTTTCATTTATCCAAATAGTAAATTTTACTGCTTCATTATAATAATCTAAAGCTGCATGATTTTGCGCTTTAAGTGCATATAAATCAGCTAAATCTGTTGAGTTCCAAGCTACATAGTCTTTTTTATATTCTGAACTATAGTGGAAAAATTTTTCTCTTCCACTATAAGTACCATTAGAATATGTCTCGGTTGGATCAATATAAACCTTTTGGCTTTTGTATACAACATACTCAAATTCCTCTGAACCCGGGAAGAAAACTGTTGTGCCTGCATCATCAACATAGTGTTGAGTATTCTCATAAGTACCGTCATCATTAATAATTATTAAGCTTTCCCTTAATTTTTCTGAAGTATCTGCTGTTTCACAAATATATTCTGTAATTTTACTGTTTAATGTAGTATCATCTATAGATGTTTTTAAATCTGCAGTAGCAGTATCCCAAACAATACCTTTTAATTCTGCATATTTTGCATTTGGAATTTCAATTAAATGTCCTGTTCTTGTTTCATAAATTCCACTTACTTTTCCAATTACAGTGATTGTATTATCAAGAGTATAATTTATGGTAAAATCAAAGTTTGTTCCCTTTTTATATCTACATGCATATGTAGTAAGTGGTTTTAATCCATATTTATATTCACCATTACCTTCAGTGTCATCACCTACAATAATATCTGCAGGTATACCACCAGTTCCATCTAACGATGGATCATATCTTTGATCCTTATATTTTGTATAGATATAATATCCATCATACATTGTACAAACTATTGCCGGAGTGTGCAATTGTAAATCTTCTGTTGTATAGCCAGATTCTTCCATTGAAACAGCTAAATTATTATAAAATGTATTTAATGCTGCTGAAACATCTCTCATTTTTGAACCTTGAAGTGTGGAGTAATTGTTATTTGCTGTATTTAATTGAAATGCCACAATTGCATCATGTGTAGCATTCATTAATGCACTATCAAATTTAATTTGCATACGAATTGTTTCAGAATGTGCTCTTATATATTCTGAAAGTGCCATTATAATTGGTATCATTATTACTATAAAAATGATAGAAAAGTGTTGTAGTTTCATAAAAGTTTTTATTACTCCTTTCTTTTGTTTCTAAGATAAAACTTTTGTTTAAAAAGCCTTATTTTAAAAACAAACTCAACCAATTTATACTGGCTGAGTTTTGTTTTAGTAATTTTTATTTTTTCCTAGAAAATAGAATCCACTTATTAGAAATCTTCTATTTATCTAGTTGTTCCGTTTACAGTTACCATTCCAGCATGTTGTGCAGCAATTGAATATGTATCATTTCCTGCTATTTTATATAGAAAACCTCTTAAAGTCTGAGCAATTGTAGTATTTGAATTCTTTACAGTTGTTGAAAACAAGTCTCCCTCTTTGAAAGTGATAACATGTCTTGTTGTAGCATCTGCATCAGATACTCCAATACCTAACTGCTTTTCTATTTGACTTGTATATAAATTATAATATACATTTTCTCCTATTTTAGTAGTTTCAGCTTGAGTAGTTTTTACACCAGGGTTCTCATCTAATATATGAGCTTCCATTTCAATATTATAGGAATTTCCTGTGGAACCTAACTGTTGCACAAACTTATCATAATTGTCTAATGTAAGTTTTCCAGTATTTCTTACAGTATCAACAAAATCTGTTGTACTACTTTCAATAGATAATTGAGCTACGTCATCTGTTCTTTCTGACATAGCAAGTAATGGAAATACAAACATTAAAATTGCTGCCAAAAATATAGCAATTATTGTTATTAAACTGTCTCCCATATTTACTTCCTTTCAATAATAATATCTTCCATCTTGTGTTAATTATTAACCAATTCTAATGTATGTTATAATTGTTCTTGTCGTTGTTTTCTTTGCACTTGTATATGCTGTTCTTTCACTTGCATTTCTATCTTTTGTAACAGTAGAAATAATTTCTACATACTTTTTACTTGAATCATTTAAAGGTGCTGATGTAATCATTGTTTTAACATGCTCTTTAATCTTATTATTATTACCAACCCAACTTTCAGCTCTAGCAACTTCATCAGCTAAATCTATAACACAAATTTCCTTATCGTTCGAATTTAGTCTATGGTTGATTTTATAGCTGTAAAATTTCTTTACTGCAATTGGATTATTATCTGAAGAAACAGGATCATAATCTGGATCATCAGCATCACTTGATCCTTCTCTATCAGATGCAGCTTTGTAATAAGAAGCCCCCCAATTTTCTTTGTCTGGATTACCATATATATCCAGTCCTGTTGTATTATATATTCTTAAAGGCGTTACATGATCAAAGTTAACTCCAGTAACATTGCCAGTTTCTGGTTCATAAACTAGTTCTGCTCCTTGTAAAAATACTATTGTTGTTTCCTCTTTGTAATATCTATATAATACCGGAATAATAGTTTCCATTCCTACAATTCTATAATTGATTACATTGTTAAAAGTGGATTGGTCTTCAAGTTCTGGTTGCTGATCTGTTGCAGAAACAACAACATCAGAAACTTCTCTTACTTTAGAGAATACCAAAACCGAAACAGATAATGCTATTACAAATATAATAACAGAAAATGCCATTATTAAAGCTTCAGTCGCGTTTTCCAAAACTCAATCCTTTCTAACTTAACTAATTATCTAATATAAAAACTAGTTAACTTTTTTAATTCTACAGTTTACTATTACTCCACCAGTAGTATAATCAAATGTTACTCTATATTTGTTTCCTGCATTTATTACACTGGCATTATAAATAACTCCACTTGCATCATTAGTACCTCTTGAATAGTTGTGAACACTTTTGTTTGTAGTTCCACTATCAGTAACATTTACATTATTTGATCCATTAATAAATATACAAAAATCAGGTTCATTTGCATATTTTCCATTATGAGCATTTATAATTTCTATTAATTTTTTAACATTTGAACCATTTTGCATTCCTTGATAGTTGTCTAGGTCAGCATTCATTGCTAATACTTTTGCAGAATCAAGTGTATCTGTAGATGTATCCATTGCATCTCTACCTACATTTAAATAATACATTCCTAATCCTATAATTACTAAAACTACGATAACCGCAGCAGCAATTAATAACGCTTTTGTTACGTTCTCCATAAAATTTCCTCCTTAGATTTTATTAAATTTATAATTGTTTTTTATCATTAGAATGATAAAAAATTAAAAACTAATTTATATTTCTTCAAAAAGCATATACTTTATTTTATTTGTTTTTTGATGAAATTCAATATTTGTACATTTAAAACTAAATGATCCAAAATTGATGATAAATTGATTAATTCCCTGTTTTTCAATTTTTTCAAATGGGATTGCATCTTCTAATTCTTTAAATTTGATATCAATCTTAATAGAATCAGTATCATTTTCAACAAAGCTTTCATTATTGTCTTTTTTAACTTTATTTTTATTGTTTAAATCATCAACCTTATTTAATACAGTCGCTACATCAGTTCCTAATATTTCTTTATTATACAAATCAGTAAAATTTGCATTTTCTAAGTTAATCTTACTCATTTGAATATTATTTAAGTGTACTTTGTAGCATAAAACTGCAATTACTGCTATAAGAATTGCAGCTATTATTAGCATTACTTTTTTCATTATTATATAAATGCTCCTTAATTATATCATTTTCGTTTTATTATATCAATATTTTAAATGTAATTTTATTATTTTTCAATACTTTAAGTATTTTTTGTAAATTCAACTTTATATACTCTTCTTATATCACTATGTGAAAGCACCTTACATTTAAAAGTAATTGCATTATTAGTTGTTGTATCGATGTCATATTTCTTTATAAAATCCGTATAAATACTTGGATTTGTTTTATCAGCTCTTTCAAAATTTTGTGAATTGAAAGTTGTGTCGCAACCCGCAAGACTTACACTAATATAATATGGCCAATTTCCTTTCAAATTTGATTTAACACTATCAAAATTTGTATCTAGATAAACATCAATATATTTATAGTTATTCTCTTTTGCTAAATTAACAATCGTAACTACATCATGTGCCCTACATGTTTCTATTCCATCATATTTAGTATATTGAGCATTGAATTCTTCTTCTTGCTTTGCTATTAAACTGTCATTTATATCTTTTGAGTATGAACCATATTGCGAGAATAAATATGCACCTATAGAAAGCAATATTATAGCAACAAGAGCTGTAGCTGCAATTAAAAGTGCATTACTTACATTTTCCACTTAGTCAAATCCTCCACCCTATTCTTCATTAAATTTTATTAAACTAACTCTACCATTGTTTGGATTATATGAAAAGTTTCCATCTCTTGCAAATGTAGCTCTTGAAAA
>JAEEGL014217555.1_pt1 | contig 17397 bp, 18 predicted proteins | sample 9134231 | NCBI WGS metagenome assembly JAEEGL01 (sample SAMN16246548, study PRJNA631951) | gut metagenome | biome: gut microbiome; feature: rumen; material: fiber-attached | host: Bos | place: Iran: Karaj | collected 2018-10
ATTGCGATTGATAAAGAAGGGAAACCGTTATTGATTGAAACAAACTTTAGTGGAGGTGGTCTTAATTTCCATCAGATTTGTAATGGTCCGATTTTAGGCGATTTAACCGAAGATGTATTAAAAGACGTTTTTGCCAACAGTTATACGTTGAAATCGATAATCAAATCGTTATAAAACTTATGTCTTTGCTCTGCTCTGAGTCTCAGAAGAAAGCTGACGAGATGTACAACTACAAATTGTACAACTTCAGCAAGTTTATGGACTTTTGCAAATATTCATGGAAAACGGCCAAGGGTGTTTCGGATAAGTATGGCGGCACTCGCCTCGGCGTGTGGCTGCACATGATATGGTGCAACTTGAGATATGGCGCTTCTCATACGCTTGATTATACTCAATTTGAGTTTTATAAGAAAAGAGGGCGCGAGATTAATCGCTTCTTGACCTATCGCCGTTTTTGGAAACTGGTTAAGCAGTTTGACAAAGAGACCTTTTATAACACCATTGATAAAGCTAATTGCTATAAGATTTATTCCCAATTCATCAAACGGGATTGGATGTTGGCAGATAATAGCGTTGATAAAAACGCGATAAAACAGTTTATCAGAGAGCATGAGAAAGTGTTAGTAAAGCCTGTTTCATCAGAGCTGGGAAGTGGCATTAAAACTATTAGATGCAATGATGAACAGTCAATTGATGATTTAATATCTGCATGTGCCCAAAACACTTTTCTAGTCGAGGAAATCTGTGAAAATTGTGCTGAATTGGAGGCGATTAATCCATCATCCCTAAATACCTTGAGAGTTTTTACAATTGTAGACTCATTGGGCAATATAGAGATTATAAGTATGCTTCTTCGCTGTGGGCGCAAGGAATCTGTCGTTGACAATTGGGGCGCAGGTGGTATTGGCTATCATGTTGATGTAAATACTGGTATTATAGTGGCCCCTGGATTAGACAAAAAGGGAAATAGTTACATAGTTCATCCTGGCACTCAAGTTACGATGCCTGGCTTACGCATTCCTAGATATGACGAAGTTTGTAAGGTGGCAAAGGAGATAATTGCCGTAAATAAAAAGGTGGTTTATGCTGGCCTTGATTTGGCTATTTTACCAGATAGAGTAGAACTTATCGAAGTGAATTTTCCTGGAGGGCATGACGTCCTTCAAGCATTTGATAAAGTTGGTAAGTATCCTGTTATTAAAAGGATATTCGATAAATAATATTTATGATGAACGACTTTGAAGGCAAAAAAATAGTCATTGCAGGAGCTTGTGGCGGCATGGGTAAAGCCGTCTCGGCCTTGTTGGCGCAGGGTGGGGCACAGGTTATCGCCCTGGATATCAACGAGGAGGCAATGGTACAACTGTGCCAGCAGCTGCCTGGCGAGGGACATTGCTACCGCGTGTGCGACTTCTGCAATATCGAGGGGATTGAAACAGTCATTGACGATGTCATCAAGCAGTGCGGGCCGGTGGACGGATTTGTCCATTGCGCGGGCACGGGAGAGGTGCGTCCCTTGAAGATGTCAAAGTATCCCTATATGGTCAGCGTGATGAACGTGAATTTCTTCTCGTTCGTCGAAATCGTGCGTTGCCTGACCAAGCGCAAAGCCTTCAACCCGGGGATGAGCATCGTGGGTGTCTCGTCAATCGGTGCCTTCTATGGCGCTCCCACCAAGGTGGCCTACACATCCTCTAAGGCGGCAATGAATGCCGCTGTCAAGTGCATGGCGGTGGAACTGGGAGGCAAGAGCGTGCGCGTGAATGCCGTCGCACCTGGCGCCACCAATACCAGCATGAGGCGCCAATATGAGAGTTACGCCCAGGACACCGACAGCTACAAGATCAATGCCATCCGTCAGTTCCTCGGGGTGTGTGAGCCTGAGGATATCGCCAACTCGATTGCCTTCCTGCTGAGTGACAAGGCGCGGATGATCACGGGCACCTGCCTGACCGTCGACGGCGGCAAGATGGCGACTTGAGGTTTAGGGATTAGAGTTTAGAGAAATTATGGCGGAAGCCAATAAAAATAATACAACTTCATTATGATTATCAATGAATTAAAAGATATTGCGATCAAGGGTATCGCTGGTGCCGTATCGACCAACTGGGTATCCATCGAGTCGCTCAAGAACGGCGAGAATGACGCCACGCTCGACAAGTTCGTCAAGACGACGAGCGTACAGGGACACTACGACTGCGGACCGCGCCAGACGGCGGCCGACTTGGGCTGCGTCGCCGCGCGCCGCATCCTGGAGCATAAGGGCATTGACCCGACCGACGTGGGCGTGCTGGTCTATGTGACCCAGTACCCCGACTATCGTGTGCCCTCGACGGCCTGTGTGCTGCAGAATCGAATGGGACTGAGCAAGGATTGCATCGCGTTTGACGTGAACCTGGGATGCTCGGGATTTGTCTATGGCCTGAACATCGTCGCCTCGCTCATGAAGACGGGCAATGCTCGCTACGGCCTGCTATTGGTCGGCGACACGCCGTCCAAGGGCGTGCGCAGCGACAACTCGCGCAACCTGTTTGGTGACGCCAGCTCGGCGACACTGCTGGCCAAGGAAGAGGGGGTAGCGCCCATCACCATCGCGTCGCGCACCGACGGTGCGGGCTACCGTGCCATCCTGCGCCCCTACGGCTACAGCAAGCACCCCGAGCGCCCCGACACCCAGGGCGTGTTTGACGAGATTGACGTGTTCAACTTCGCCATCAACGAGGCGCCGGTACTCATCAACGAGATGCTCGAGGCTAAGGGGCTGACGCCCGACGACTTTGGCTGCATGGCACTGCACCAGGCCAACATGATGATCATGAAGCAGATCGTGAGGCGCACCCATTTTGACAAGGATAAGGTGATCTACTCGATTGACCGCTATGCCAACACGAGCGGCGCATCCATCCCCTTGTGTTTCGTCAAGAGATATGGTGAGGAGGCTGGCTCACAGCTGGTGCGCGCCCTGATTTGCGGCTATGGCGTGGGGCTGTCGTGGGCGGCAGGTGACATCACCATCGATGCTGCCGACGTTTTGCCCATCATCGAGACCGACGAGTACTTTGACGACGGATTATTTGTTTAACTATTAAAATATAAAAAATTAAGAAAATGACTAACGAAGAGAAACTGCATCTGATTGAGGATGTACTGGAACTGGACGAGAACACGCTGACCCCCGAAATGGCGCTGGCCGACATCGAGGAATATGATTCGATGTCTAAGTTGTCACTCATCGTGATGATTGACGACGAGTGCCACAAGAAACTCACCGGCGAGCAGCTCAGGGAGTTTGTGACCGTGCAGGATATCCTCGATTTCATGGGTTAAGGATGACGGCGGGACAATGGTGGTTTCACGGCACATCAATGAGCTCTTCACGTCCTGCACATGGGTGCTCGACGGCAGGTGGCTGGTAGATTGCGGTGACGTGGAACCATTGTTGCCCTTGTTCGATGGCGAGAGCCTGCAGGGGGTGTTGCTGACGCATGGGCATTTTGACCACATCTATGGACTGAATGACCTGTGCAGCCGTTTCCCTCAGGTGCGCGTCTATTGCAGCGAGTGGGCGAGGGAACAGTTACTTGACGCCAAGCTGAATTTGTCCTACTACCATGATACGCCCTTTGAGTTCGCCTATCCCGAGCGCATCGTCGTCGTGGACGACGGCACCCCGATTGAACTGGGCGGTGGTAACAGGGCAACGGCCGTGGCCACACCGGGCCACACGCCCGGCTGCATCACCTGGATGACCGACGACGCCCTGTTTACCGGCGACGCCTACATCCCGGGAGTGCGCGTGGTGACCAACCTGCCCTACGGCAACAAGCGGCTGGCGGCCCAAGCGGTAGAGAAAATCATCGCTCTGGCTGATGAGGGCCGTACCATCTGCGCCGGCCATGACGTGGACCCCTCGGTGCTGACGACTTCCATCTCCCTAACAATGAATCATAAATAGCTATCAACCTATTGATGGCGTATCATAATAACGTCGCTGGTTTTTAATCGGCCTAGCGGCTGAGAAATCAAAAAAGAACGTATAAAATCAAAATATAAGAAATTTTTATTATAATTTCATTAATATTTTTGTTTGATTTCTCGCGCGAAGCGCGATTCAATTTGCAACGAATGAATGATGGCACAGCCTCACGTAGTTAGGCGTTGAAATTCTAAAGAAAGGAAAAGAACATGTCAAAAGGTGATCCAATACTAACGATCCGCTGTTTGGTGTACAATCACGAACCCTATCTGCGTCAATGCCTTGACGGCTTTGTGATGCAGAAGACCAATTTCCCCTTCGAGGCCATCGTCCACGACGATGCCTCGACCGACGGGTCGGCAGCCATCATCCGCGAGTACGCCGAGAAGTACCCTGACATCATCAAGCCCATCTACGAGACCGAAAACCAGTTCAGCAAGGGAGGGAATTTTCTTGCGAGAGTCATGAGCAATGCGACGCATCCTAATAGTCGTTACATTGCCATGTGCGAGGGTGACGACTACTGGACTGACCCCAACAAGCTGCAACTGCAGGTGGATTTCCTGGAATCGCACCCTGACTACTACATGACTTGTCACAGGTATACTTATTATTTCCAGGATAGGGGGGAATTTGAGGAGTTCTCACCGCTAGAGTACCTTCCCTGGCAATCGTTTGAGGGCAGGGAGTATTGCACGCCGTCAATAAAGGATTACTTCAATTTGGCGCAATGGTTCACCCAGATTTTGACCATAGTGCGGCGTCGTGAGAATCCGTTTACCATGGAAAAGAGTTCACATTATAAACGGAGCTATGACTACATCTCTTGCTACTACATGATGACGGCAGGAAAATGTGCGGTCTTCAAGGATGTGATGGGAATTTACCGCCGCCATGGTAGTGGCGTCTTCGGTGGGCGCGATGGAGTGAAGTGGAGAGAGTATTGTGTCGAGGATTTCTTGACCTTATATACTGTCGAAAAAGAAGAACACGTCCTCCGTCCTATTGATACCTATGTGCATGATGTGGTAGTTGAAAACTTTAAGAGAGGAAATGTCAAGAAGGCGCTTTCAATCTTTGGACGATACCTTAGAATCGTTCCTTTCAAGCACTTTATCACCTATTTGCTGTTGATGATAAAGAGGAACATGACAAACAAAATCAAGGGTACCCCCCAAGAGGGCTAATTTCAACAAAGGGAATGTTTAGGTTTCCTATTATCGACCTGAAGTGATGAGACCGTTACACATTATCATGCCGATGGCGGGCGAGGGCTCGAGGTTCGCTAAGGCGGGCTGGACGACGCCTAAGCCGCTGATTGAGCTGCGGGGCGTGCCTCTGTTCCAGCGTGCGATAGGCAGCGTGGCTATCGAGGGCGTGGACATGAAATACAGTCTGATTGTGCGTCAGGAGCACATCGACAACCAGCACATCGACAAGCTGATACAAGACATCCTGCCCGAGGCGCGCGTCTTTTCGGTGCTGAAGACCACTCGCGGCGCCGTCGAGACGTGCCTGGTGGCCGAGGAGGCGATCGACGACGAGGACGCGGTGGTGGTGATGGACTGCGACCTGGAGTTCCGCAGCGTCCGCTATAATGAATTGGTGGCAGCCGCGCTGGCGGTGCCCGCAGCACGTGCCGATGCTGGCGCTCTGGTTTCGTTTGAATCCAGTGACCCCCGATACAGCTATGCCGCGGTCGACGACGAGGGGCGCGTCGTGCGCACGGCCGAGAAAGAGCCCATCTCGACCCATGCGCTGTGTGGCGCTTACTTCTTCGGGAGCGGCAGGGATTTCAAGCGCATCGCCCACCAGTTGCTTGAGGACGGCACTCACGGCAAGGCCGAGTTCTATGTGTCGCTGCTCTACAACTACCTCCTGGCCGAGGGCAAAACGGTCCGTCTGGCCACGATGGAAGAATATTACTCCTACGGCACCCCCGAGGAGCTCATGAAATATAACTCATAGCATTCTGTCCGTTATGCAAATCAAACTGATTATCACCGACTTTGACGGCACGCTGGTCGATACGTTCCAGGCCAATTACCAGGCCTATTGCGAGGCCTTCGGGCAAGTGGGCCTGACGTTGACCCGTGAGCAGTACCGCCAATGCTACGGCCTGCGGTTTGATAACTTCATGGACACGATGAACATCACCGATGCCCGGGTGCGCGACCAGATACGCACCATCAAGGGCGAGTGCTATCCGCGCCACTTCGACCAGTTGCGCGTCAACGCCCGCTTGCTTGACTTCATCAGGATGTTCCGGGCCGGCGGAGGCCTGACGGCTGTCGCCTCGACGGCTCGCGGCAAGAACCTGAGCAACGCGCTGGCTCACATCGGCGCCACCGGCGACTTTGACCTGATACTGGCTGGTGAGGACGTCAAGCAGGGAAAACCCTCTCCCGAGATCTATCTCACCGTGATGTCGCGCATGGGCGTCACGGCAGGCGAGACCCTCGTCTTTGAAGATTCAGCAGTGGGCCTGCAGGCCGCACAGGCGGCGGGAGCCCACTATATCAAAATAACCCTCTGATTAATGATCTAAGCTATGAAACTGGACATCCAAGGCCATTCGGGCTGCGACATCGCCATCGTGCACGAGGATAGCGACCTGTTCATCCACAAGAGCACCCACGACCCGGGCTATGTGTCGCGACTCGTCAACCAGGCGAAGAAGCAGATTGCGGCGTCCCGTATCGAGTACCAAAATATCCGTGTGCCCAAGATCTTTGAGGTGGAGCAGAGCGACACCGATGCGACCATCAAGATGGAATACATCTACTCGCGCAACTTCATCGAGCACTTCGAGCAGGCGGGCTTTGAACAGATCAAGTACCTCATCGGTGCCATCAAGTACTTTATTGACCTCGAGATCAATAACTCGTCGATGCAGACGGTGCCCTCGCGCATCCTCACCGACAAGATGGCCGATGTGGCGCGCAAGGTGTCGCGCAACGACCATCTCAACCACGACGAGGAGGCCATGGAACTGGTGAAGCGTTCCAGCGAGGTGATGGATGGCGTGGGCGACATGGTGATGCCCGTCGGCATGTGCCATGGCGACTTGACCTTCAGCAACATCCTGTTCAACGGCAACAACTACTATCTGATCGATTTCCTGGACTCCTTCATCGAGTCGCCCCTGCTCGACATCGTCAAGATACGTCAGGACACGGCCTACTTGTGGTCCACGCTGATGTACAACAAGCCGTTCGACAAGGTGAGGCTGAGCATCATCAGCGAGAAAATCGACACTGCCATCGACGAGTACTTCACCGGCAAGTACCAGTGGTATCGCGACTACTACATGCCCTTGCAGCTGATGAACTTCCTGCGCATCCTCCAGTATGCCCACGACGACAAGGTCATTGCCTATCTCAAGCGCGTCATCTCAAGTCAGCTGGCGACCTTGGGTAACCCTAAAACCGCATGAAATTATGATGACGCTGATAGTACCCATAGCCGCTAACAATGACGACTATGCACACAAACTGCCCCAGCCGTTCCGTCTGGACGACGAGGGGATGATGTATTGCGTGAGGGCCATCACGGGCCTGCCGCTCGACCAGATGGACAACATCTACTTTGTGGTCCTGCGTGACCATGACGAGCGCTTCATGCTCAACGAGCAGCTCATGATGCAGTTCCGCCGCCACCATCTCGCCAATGCCCATGTGACCATCCTCGACGAGCCCACCGGCAGCCAGGCCGAGACCGTTGCCCGTGCGATTGAGCTGAACGGCATCACCGGCATGGTGTTCATCAAGGACGCCGACTGCTATTTCACGGCCGACGAGATCCTGCCGCAGAATGGCGTGGCCATTTATGCCCTCGAGAATCTGCCGATCGTCGACCCGCAGCACAAGAGCTATGTGGCCGTCGACGACATGTTCTATGTGACCAATATCATCGAGAAACGGGTGGTGAGTCGCTTCTTCAGTGCCGGCGGCTACTGCTTTGAGGATGCGGCGGAGTTCTGCCGCTACTATGAGCGCCTCAAGGAATACTCACCCCTGTACTTGTCCCACATCATCTACTCGATGCTGCTCGACAAGAAGATTTTCCGCCCCATCGAGATAGACGACTATCAGGACTGGAGCGTGACCAATGTGAAATATTGAATCATAACAAGATATGAGAGTAGTATTTGTCAACCTGCATGGCAATGAGTTCCTGGTGAAGACGCTCAATAAGTACATCTTCAAGCAGTCGGTTGCCATGAAGCATAAATATATCCTGGACTACCTGCTGTCGCGTGACGATGTCGAGGTGTGCACCTTCATCAACCGCCGTGGACTGTCGTTGTCCTACTCGACCGACAACCGCTTCCTGCAATCGTTCCGTTTCCTGGAGCACGACATCACGATGAAGAAAAACGGCATCCCTAAGGACAAAATCACCGTGCTCAAGCATGAGAACGAAATACGCCACGACGATATCGTGATCATGTATCAGGTGTTCTGGACCCAGATAGATTTCGACCATCGGCCCGATGCGTTTATCGCGGTGAGCCAGTTGCACTTCACGCCCTGGGCGTCCAAGTCTCTTGAACAGGTGGATCCCGACCTGATGTACAACGAGAGCAATATGATGAAGCGCTTTGTCGGCTTCAACGATTTCTTCGGCTGGTTCAACAAGCAGTATCTGGTCATCCCCTTTGTGTTCGCCGAGCGTTTCAAGGTCATCAAGCCTTTTAACGAGCGTCAAAACAAGGCGGTGTCGGTGGGAACGGTGACCTATCCCAACTACCTGGACAAGTATTATGGCACCAACTGCCTGCAGCCGGCACGCAAACAGGTGTATGACAACGCCAAGGAGTTGACTCCCTGGGTGGATTGCTTCAACAGCGATTACCTGGAAGACGACAAGGTAGCCAAGTCTTCGGCCAACGATAACAAGCTGAAGCAGATTGCCACGCGGCTGCACTCCAAGTTCTTCCTGGGCCACCAGAAGAAGTATTACTCGTTTGACATGGTGGAGAAGTTCAACGACTACAAGATGTGTGTCGTGGGCGAGGAAATCATCGGTTTGCCGGGCATCGGCTTTGTCGAGGGTATGGCTTGCGGTTGCGCCTACCTCGGGCAGACGGTCGGCTACTATGAGGACTACGGCTTGAAAGAGGGTGTCCACTACATCGGCTATGACGGCTCGTTGGACGATCTGAAAGCCAAAATCTCCTACTACCAGCAACCCGAACACCAGCAGGAACTCGAGGCCATCGCTACGGCGGGCTGCGAGTTTGTGCGTAAGCATTTCAACGGTCCGGCGGCTGCCGAGTCGTTGCTGAATAATCTGATCGACGCCCAGCGTCGATGGCTTGCCGAGCATCCGGCCAACAAATAAAACGTATCCATATTCAAGGCGATGGTATCGATTCTTGTTCCTGTTTATAATTCCGCTCCCTATCTCAAGGAATGTGTGGAGTCGCTTGTGGGCCAAACCTATCGCGACCTCCAGATTGTCATGATTGACGATGGCTCCAGCGATGGCTCCTGGGCTGTCATGAAAGAACTGGCCCGCATGGACCGCCGCATCGAGATTTACAGTCAACGCAATCACGGTGTCGCCACGACGCGCAACCAACTGTTGGACAAGGTGCGCGGTGACTTCGTGTTGTTTGTCGACAGCGACGACTGGATTGACCTGGACACCATCGAGGTGCTGATGCAGGAACAGCAGGTCGATGACTATGACATCGTGATGTACAGGATTACCGCAAATGGCGAAGGGGACCGCTCGTTGACACAAGAACAGGCCATCAGCCTCTTTCTTGAGCACAAGAGCTTCCGCGGTTCGTTGTGCGACAAGTTGATCAGAAGCTCGTTGTTCGAGGGATTGAAGATCGACGAGAACGTCAGCTATGGTGAGGACGCGCTCATGGTGTGGCAAGTGCTGCAGCGCATCAACAAGATGCGGATGCTCGGCCGCGTGTTCTATCATTATCGCGTGAATCCCGCCAGCCTGTCCCGTCAACCCTTCAATGGAAAGAAATTATCGGCCTACACGGCCTGGGATGCGATCTGTCGCGAAACCGACAGTTCCTGGAGAAAGTACCATGATATAGCTCGTGGACGGTTTGCCTGCGAGATGACACAAATCCTGCGGGATGCGGCTCACAGGGAGTACAAGCGTGATGCCGGAATCAAGTTGCTGCAGGAAGAAGTTCGCCGTGACGGGTCGTTGATCACCCGTGCCGGCATTTCGTCATGGAAGATGAGAGCCTATGCATGGCTGGTATCCCACCATTACCGGCTCGCCTGTTTCGTGACCAAGTTCATATACCGCTGATACCCTCAGCGTCACAATAGTTATAAAAAAACACTAGACACATAATGGAACCTATTGAATTTATACCCTACTACTACTATAGTTCTGCCTGGTATATTGCCTTGCTGATATTGAGCTGGATTACAACATTGTATTATGTTGGCTCCAATGAGCAAAAAATGCTACGGGCCGAAGGCTCTTCGGCACTGGTGTCATCATTTGTGCTGCTCGTGGTTTCGGTATTCTTCCTGGGCTTGAGAGAGATTGCAAAGGACTTTGGAGATACTGTGGGTTATGCCGGATACTATGAACACGTTTCAAACCTGACAGGCTATATGCCGTTCAGTCTTAAGACCGAGTGGCTCTGGACGAACATTCAGGTATTTACCAAGAACGTACTGGGAATGAATGTCCATGACTTTTTTGTCCTGGTGGCACTCGGATACTTTGGTGGAATGTTCATTTGTTCTATTATGCTCGTGCGCAAGAACTTGTGGATTTCGATGATGTTCTTCTTGACGGCATTCAGTACCTATTCCTATGGAACGAACGGTATTCGCAATGGACTGGCATGTAGTCTTATTCTTGTTGCGATAGCCGAGTTGGCGATGTATGCGATTGACAAGAAAAATTCTAAGCGTGCCGTTGCTATCGTACTGATGGTGCTGGCGTTATCAATTCACCGTTCCACAATGTTACCGTCGGTAGCGGCTATCGCATCGCTATATTTTGTTAAAGATACCAAGACGGCTCTCAGGTTCTGGTTCGCTTCGATTGCCATCTCTCTGGTAGCGGGTCCGCTTATGGAGCAGTTTTTTGGAGCGTTGGGATTTGATGATCGAATGTCAAACTACTCCGAAGCACAGAACTACGCAGGCCACTCCGACAACTTCTCCCACGTCGGTTTCCGTTGGGACTTCTTGCTTTATAGTTCGTTCCCGGTGGCCCTGGTTTGGTATGTGACACGTTACCGCCATTTCAATGATCCCGCCTTTACCGTGATTGCCAACACCTATCTGTTGTGCAACTCATTCTGGATCATGGTTATCAGGGCCGCGTTCTCTAACCGCTTCGCCTACTTGTCCTGGTTCATTTACCCGTTAGTGTTCATCTATCCGTTGCTGCGCATGAACTTGTGGAAAGACCAGGACCGTAAGACGTCCCTCACGTTCTTCTTGTATTCCGGTTTTACGTTCTTCATGTTCTTTATCTTCTACTTTGGAACAACAGGATTTAAGGGATTTGACCAGTACTGGTGGAGAAAGTAGGATACGCTCTGTTCGCATAAGATATTGTAACGCTCGGTTATGGAAAACAGTAGAACCCCTTTGGTAAGCATATTAATACCCCTGTATAACCAGGAACGGTATTTTGACAAGTGCATGCGCTCGGTTTGCGGTCAAACCTACAAGAACCTGGAGATCATCGTTATTAATGACGGGTCAACCGACCGTAGTCCGGAAATTGCTCAACAATGGGCTGCCCGTGATAGCCGCATCAAGTATATCAGCAAGAAGAATGCTGGTGCGGCAATGGCACGCTGGACAGGATACCGCCATGCGACAGGCGATTATATCACCCCGGTCGATAGTGACGATATTCTGCCCAAGAATGCGATTGAGATTCTGGCGGGCTACATGACCGAGAAGAACGTGGATATCGTGCAAGGGTCGATGTCCTGGATGCTCGGTTTTATCAAGAGGGATCACTACTATGACGTGGGCACTTTTCCCTTTCATCAGGTTGTTAAGCAGCCTGAATTGTTTGATAAATACTACCTGAACTTCTTCGGCAAGGGTTATTTCACCATCATGATGTGCAGCAAGCTTTATCGCAAGAGTGTCATTGACAATGCGATGAAGGAAACAAAACTGTGCTCCCATGAATTCCCCTTTGTGGGCGAGGACCACTTCTTTAATTTGAAACTCTTCCCCTATGTTCGTTCCATGTACCGGACCGAAGAGACTGTTTACTATTATCGGTATGGGGGAGGGTCATCCAACAGGTTCAGCCCCAGTTATCCGTCCTTGTTCACGCTGGCTGATATAAGATTGGATCTCCTTGACCATTACAAGTTAGACGAAGGGTACGACCCCTTGTTCAGGAGCTATGCCGATACGGTTTATTATCATGCACAGCAGCTCCTTTATTTCAAGAAAGGGGAAAAGGACGAAGTGATCGCTTTTCTCAAGAAAGAGTTCTCCACACGGCGCATCATCCCTCGCATGATAGAGTACTACACACCTGATAAAGACATGAGCGAACGCATCCGCCTGATGGTCAACAGGGACTTTGAGGGGATGTATCGCTTGGTTGAGCAGCTGGTCTACAACAGCCGCTACTCGCTGAAAGGGAAATTGCGCAACTTTGTGATGAATGTTTTAAGTAAATTCTAGTCTGGATTTTGCAAAAGCCTGAAATAATGAATCAGTCATCGTTGGTGAGCGTTATCGTGCCGGTATATAACCAGAAATATTATCTGGATGCCTGCCTGAAATCCATCGCCAATCAAACATACCGCAACATCGAAGTCATCATCGTGAATGACGGGTCTACCGACAACACCTTGTCAAGGGCCCAAAAGTGGGTCGATAAGGACCCTCGTTTCAAGATGATCAATAAGAAAAACTAGGGAACGTCGTTTGCAAGACGTGACGGCTACCTGAATGCCACGGGAAAGTACATCACGTTCATCGACAATGATGATATGTTAACGGCAAACGCGGTCGAGACGATGGTAAGACTCATCGAGGAGCACGACGTCGATCTGGTGATGGGCTCGGTGATAAGAAAACTCGGGCCGTTCATGAGAAAACAGGTCTATGGCACCTTCCCGGTCAACGAGGTCGTGAGGACACCGCGCCTGTTTGATGACTACTATAACGGTTACTTTGCCAACACGGTATTCCTTGTAACCATCTGGGCGCGCCTGTACAAAAAGAGTGTCGTTGACAAGGCTTTCCAGGAGACCGAACTGTTCTCGCCCGAGATGCCCTGCATGGCGGGTGACGAGTACTTTAATGTCAAGTTGTTCCCCTATTTGACGTCGATGTATCGCACCGACGAGCCGGTGTACTATTATCGCTTTGGGGGCACGGTCGATCATTACAACCGCTTTTTCCCTGAGATATTCGTCTTGTCGGACAAGAGGTTGAAGTTGCTGGATGAGTTCGGCTACGACCGGGGTTATACTTATTTATTTGAAGAATATGTGAACTGCGTGTACTATCACGCGGCACAGATGATGTTTTTCAACCACACCGACAGGGACGCTGTTATAGCCTTCTTCAAGCAAGATATCGGATCCCGTGATTTCACGTCGAGGCTGATAGATTTCTATAAAGACAAGGACATACAGGACAAGGGCACACAACTGTTGATCAGCAGGGACTATGAAGGAATGTACAATCATGCTGTTGATGTGAAAAAACAGGTGTTTGGCTCTGCTAGACACAGGGTATTGAATACGGTTAACGCAATTATTGAGGGATATCATAAATTGATTGGCCCTAGACGATAAGTGGATACCGGAAACAGGATGTATCAATTATCGCCTGTGACTAACTATAAACAGAGAATAAAATGAGAATACTTCATGTGATAACGATGTTGGACACCGGTGGAGCAGAGCGCCTAATGGTTGATTTGCTGCCACGGTTGCGCAATCTGGGCCATGATGTTGAGTTGCTTTTATTCAATGGCGTGGATACCCCTTTCAGGGCCGAACTTGAGAGGCAGGGAATAAAGATACACGAACTCTCGCATGGGCATGATGTGAAGAAATATCGTTTTAGGGTTTATAATCCCTGGAATTTCGTGAAAATGCGCAAATACCTGCGTCACTACGATATCATCCATACCCATAATACCGCCTGCCAGCTCTATGCGGCGATGTCACGGGCGCTTTTCGGGGGCAAGGTGAAGTTGGTCACGACAGAGCACAATACGACTAATCGCCGTCGCGATATGGCATGGTTCAAGCCTATTGACAGATGGATGTACAGGCAATATTCCAAGGTGGTTTGTATTTCAGAAAAAACGATGGAGAATCTGAAAACCCATCTCGGAATTGAGGTTCCCATGTGTGTGATCAACAACGGTGTTAATGTGCAGCGTTTCATGAGACCGGTCGCCGATGTAGCCGGGAAGAAACAGTTCGTTATTGCCATGGTGTCGGCTTTCAGGGAGCAAAAGGATCACGCTACCTTGATAAAAGCGATGACCCATTTGCCCGAGAATTACACGTTAAAATTGGTGGGCGATGGTATCATCAGGCCGCAATTCGAAGAGCTTAGCAAGGAATTGTCCGTGAGTGACCGTGTGGAGTTTATGGGCAACCAAATGGATATCCCCGGCATTCTCGAGAATAGCGATGTCGTCGTTCTCTCGTCACATTGGGAGGGTTTGTCCCTGTCAAGTGTTGAGGGCATGGCGTCGGGGCGCCCCTTTGTCGCAACAGATGTCGATGGCCTGCACGAGATTGTCTCTGGTGCCGGTGTGCTTGTCCCGCATTATGACGACGTTGCTTTGGCCAATGAAATTCGTGACCTTTGCGAGAATCCTGAACGCTACCGCAAGGTGGCCGAGGCTTGTCAAGAGCGGGCTCAACGATATGACATCACGGTGATGGCCGAGGGGTATAGCAATTTGTACCGCAGCTTGTCCATGTGATAACTATTGACTGACGCATGAGGATTCTTCACGTTATCACATCGTTATATACCGGTGGGGCAGAGCGCTTGATGGTTGATCTGTTACCTCGATTGACCGACGGCGGCAAGAATCAGGTGGACCTGTTGCTCTTCAACGGGGTTGACACTCCCTTCAAGAAGAGCCTCATTGAGCATGGCATCGGCGTGAAATGGCTGGCCATGACCAATGACATATACAACCCGAACCGTATCCCCAGGATGCGTAAATTCCTCAACGGGTACGATATCATACATGCGCACAACACGGCTTGCCAGATGTATGTGCCTGTCGCCAAGATGCTGACGTCGTCAAAGGCCAAGTTGGTCGCTACCGAGCACAGCTCCAACAACAGGCGCCGTGACAAGTGGTGGTTCAAGCCCATTGACCGATGGATGTACAGCCGTTACTCGGCAACAGTGTGCATCAGCGACATCTCGCGTGACAATCTTCAACGATACGTTGGCAAGAAATACAATTTCCCCCTGATCCCTAACGGGGTGGATATCGAGCGCTTTGTCCGGCCTGTAAAGGACATTTCAGACAAGGATAAGTTTGTGATTACGATGGTGGCCGCCTTAAGGCCCGAGAAAGATCACGAAACGGTGTTGAAAGCGATGACCCGTTTGCCCGATAACTATCATCTGCGGCTTGTGGGCGGCGGTGATCTTGAGGCCGACATAAAGGCTCAGGCCCATGATCTGGGACTTGACGAAAAGGTGACTTTTATGGGGGTGCGCATGGATGTCCCCGACCTCTTGGAACAGAGCGATATCAACGTGCTCTCGTCCCATTGGGAAGGCTTCGGGCTGGTGGCTGTCGAGGGGATGGCTTCGGGCCGACCTTTTGTCGCCAGCGACGTGGACGGCTTGCATGATATCGTCGGCGGGGCAGGCGAATTGTTCCCCGCTGGAGACGATAAGGCGCTGGCTGCTAAAATCCAGTGGCTTTGTGAGCATCCTGACGTTTATTGTGACGTGGCCACTCGTTGCCAGCAGGCCGCTCATCGTTATGACATATCCATCACGGCCGAAAAGTACCTCGATTTGTACCGCTCGCTGTGATGAAGAAATGATTAAGAACAGAATACCATTAAAATAGATAATATGGCTACATTGACAGTATTCACTCCGGCCTATAACCGGGCCCATACCATCGGACGAACTTACGAGAGCCTTTGCCGACAGACGTCAAAGGACTTTGAGTGGCTCGTCGTTGATGATGGCAGCTCCGACAACACCCGTCAACTGGTGGAGGGCTGGATTGCCGAGGGGAAGATACCCATCCGATATATATACCAGGAGAATCAGGGCATGCATGGGGCCCACAATACCGCCTACCGAAATATTCACACGCTTCTCAACACCTGTATTGACAGCGACGACTACATGCCTGATGATGCGGTAGAAAAGATATTGAACTGCTGGCGGGAGAATGGCAATGACCAATTGGCCGGATTGATCGGTCTGGACGTGACCCAGGACGGAAATGTCATCGGCGTCCCCTTCCCCGAGGGCATGAAACGAACGACTTTACAGGGCTTCTATGAGGCAGGCGGCAGGGGCGACAAGAAGCTTGTTTACCGCACCGACGTGATTACTCGTTATCCCGAGTACCCCCTGTTTGAGGGCGAACGTTATGTGGGCCTAGGCTATAAGTACATGCTCATTGACCAGGATTACCAACTTGCCGTGCTCAATGAGCCGTTGGTCATCGTTGAGTATCAGCAGGACGGTTCCAGCTTCAATATGTTCAAGCAGTATTGGCGCAATCCTCGGGGCATGGCCTTTTATCGCAAAACCGAGATGCTGTTGGCCCATAGCTTGAAACGCAAACTGATGGTGTGCACCCATTATGTGTCGAGCAGCATCATCAGCCGCAACTGGCGCTTTATTCAGGAAAGCCCCAAGAAACTGATGACCGTGCTGTGCATTCCCAGCGGTGTGGCACTTTATTTGCTGATTCGCCATAAAGTGAAAAACAATTCAAAAATGAATATCAACAGGTGAAGTCCAACCAGGCAGCACCTATCATTGTTTTTATGTTACAGGTTCTTGAAATCATGCCTCTGGGAACGTCGGCAATAGCGTTTATTGGCGACCAGTTGTCCTATCTCAGGGAAAAAGGAGGCTATGGGATGCATCTGATCAGCACGCCGATGAGCGGTGTCGCTGAGTTCGCCGAGGGCGAGGGTGCGAGCTATTACCCGTTAGAAATCCCGCGGGCGATAAAACCCGTTCAGGACCTCAAGAACATGTGGACGATTTACCGGTATATCCGCAGGCATAAGATAGATGTGGTCATCGGTCATCAGTCCAAGGGCGTTCTCTATGGCATGATTGCCGGATGGCTGGCTGGTGCACGGAATCGAATCGTGCTGGCCCATGGCGTGCTCGAGGACAGGATGACGGGCCTGCAACGGAAGATAGTCGCCACCGAGGACCGCGTGTGCGCGATGTGCG
>JAEEGL014393186.1_pt1 | contig 17397 bp, 17 predicted proteins | sample 9134231 | NCBI WGS metagenome assembly JAEEGL01 (sample SAMN16246548, study PRJNA631951) | gut metagenome | biome: gut microbiome; feature: rumen; material: fiber-attached | host: Bos | place: Iran: Karaj | collected 2018-10
AGCATTGGGAATGGTTCTCTGAAAAGTCTGCTGAAAGTTTGGTCGTTATGCAGAACAATTCATTAGCGGAAAGTTGGTTTATCAACGATTTTCACCGCAAGAACAGCATGGCTGCGCAGCGGGAGGTGCAACAAATGTCATTGCATCCCTGCTCGCGGGAGCAGAAACTGGCACAGATTCAGAGAATCAAGCAGCACTCAGCGACTACCAAAGAGAATGCCAACTTGGAGCGCAGCAAGAAAGTGTAATTGAACGATGGGCAAAAGCCGTCGGAGTCTGGACTGATGGCGTAGATGAACAATTGCCAAAAGCTCTTGGTGAACAGATTGCAGAAGGTGGCGAGGCAAAGGTATATGATCATGGCTCTACGCTGATTAGCCCATGAAGGAGCCTCTTGTGTTGCCTTGATGAGATCACGAACTTCTGCCTCTGTGATTTTCTTCGAGGCATCGTAGTTACGAACACTTCTGCGTGAGGTTAATACTTCGTCGAAAGACGGTGATGAAGTTGCATTCTCGTTACTGTTGCCATTGTAGCAACTTGTCATTAACAGTGCCATAAAAGCACCAAACATAATTTTTTTTTCATAGCTTAATACTTTGTGAAGTTATATTTATCTGCCATCATTCTCTTAAAGTATTGTAATGTTGGTTGCAAAGATACAAATAATAAAGGAAAAATGAGTATCTTTGTCCTCCGATTTAATAAGAATTGTGATATGGACTACCTGTCGAAAGACCCTGCAATACTGGTTTCGAGCGTCATCATGCTTGTTGTATCTATATTTGTTTTACAGCGGAAGTAATATAATTAGGTGTGATACGCAATAAGTTCTTCTGTATTTTTGGACGAGAAAAGCTGTTTTTTTACATAAAAAGATAAAAAAGTAACATTTTCTTCATTTTTCTTTGGTTTTTCCAAATTATTGTCTATCTTTGCAGCATCGCTTGTTAGCCCAGCAGTGGGTAAGCGGGCGGTCTTATATATGAGAAAGACGTTTTCGGACGTCTGTCGTTGTGGACTACGAACTTCGCAAACTCGTCCATTTCCCACAATAGGCAGATGACAACGAAGCGTCACGTAGAGCGTATCTGTATACTTATTTATATAGTTCGTTCTGGCGTGGGCTAACTGCGTTGTCTATCCTGTGTGGGAAGGGCAATGCGAAGGCCTGTAGTCCCAGGATGGGCAAAGAACAGCACCTACGCCATTTTTTTGTATATATTGCTATCGAAATAACTACTAACCCAAAGAAGCTGAATATTGGGGTGCAATTCAGATTAGTAGAATTGAACAATGTTCAAAATAGGCGATATATTATGTTCTAAGTATCAGCTGAAGAAGCGCTTTGATGAAGGAGGCTTTTCTTCAGTATGGTTAGCTGAAGATTTAGAAACACAGGAGAATCTTGCGTTGAAGATTTATGAATGTGTAGAAGACATGGAGGCCTTTAAAAAAGGTTTCAAACTTGTATATCGACTTACTCATAGCAACATTTTTACCCCATTAGCTTATTACGTTCATGAGGGTGTTCCATTTCTCGTCATGTCATATTGTCCCAATGGTTCTGCTAAGGATAAAATATGTAAAATGACAGAAGATGACGTATGGAGGTTTGCACATGATGTAGCTTCAGGTCTAGCATACCTTCATGATAATAAAGCAATTGTTCATCAAGACATTAAGCCTGGCAATATTCTAATAGATGACGATGGGAAATATATGATTACTGACTTCGATATCAGTACTCGTCAAAAAGAAACGGAAAGAATGACGGCAAGGCAGATTCAGGAGATGCAGGACTTCAATTATGGTTGCGGTACTCCTGACTATATGGGACCCGAACGTTGGCCTGACAATGACGTTAATTATAGACCATCCCTTAGACCTTCACAAGCAAGCGACATATGGTCTCTTGGCGCAACTCTCTTTGAGTTGATGGAAGGACATGTTCCATTTGGCGAGACAGGAGGCGCTTGCCAAAGAAATTTGTGTAAGAAAAAAAACTCACACGATAATAGGAAAAATGCCGTTCCAAAGATTGTGGGAAATTATTCTAAAGAATTAAGAAAACTTGTTTATATGTGTCTTGCAAAAGATGCATGGGACAGACCAAGTGCTAAACAGATAGCAGAAAGTGCATTGCACCATAAAGCGCCAATATTGCATCCTTCATCCATGTCAAAATGGGCCAAATATATTGGTAGCGGAGGAGTTGCAACTCTCATTATTTGTATGATTATATTATTGTCAAGAGGAAAAGATGTTGATCCAATTAGAGATTACAACGACAGCGTTTATTCTGCTACAATTAGTAACGCAATAGAAATTATTTTAGCGCAGTCAGAATTATCAAAGACTTTAAAGAATGATAGGCATATGTTTGACATGAATAAAATTGAGGAAGCATACAATCTTTATACTCAGGCAGACTCGATGAAATATGTTACAGATAGCGCAAGAGTTATAGGGCAGGAGAAATGGTTGTCTACACAAGAAATAATAAATAAAGAATATCATAGGCTTGATTCTTTGGAACAATACTATAAAAGAATAGATGCTACCGATGCAGCTCTTACTTTTGCTCATCAGCGTTATGTTATGGAGAAATATGTAACAGATAAATAAAAACTAATTGAAGTAATTATGAAGAAATTTTATTTTATCAGGTGTGCTATGATGGGGTTGTTAGGAATACCTCTCATGCTTCAAGCGCAATCTTCTGGCGAGAATTTGTTTGTTCAGGCAAACAGTTTGTTGAAGAATGGTAATTGTGATGATGCTCGTAGGGCAATTACGCTTTACAATCGAGCAAAAAGAGTTGATGTCAACTTGCGCAACGATTGTGATAGACGAATTTTGAAATGTCAGTCTATCATCAAAAAGGGGTGTAACGTATCTTTGGAATTATCGACTGATATTGTGGAAATTCCATATCAGGGTGGTGACTATCAAGTTGGTATCATTTCGTCAAAGAATTGGAATGTTGATGGTTTACAGGAATGGATTAATACGGAGTCGTATGACAAAAACAGCCTAATTCTCCAATGTCGCGAACAAAACAACAGTACACGAGAAAGGATATCTAACTTGATGGTAAAAAGTGGTGACCTCTATAAATCACTGAAAGTTGTACAAGCAGCTCGACCTGAGTATATTGAAGTGGATGCTACTAGTTTGGCATTCCCTTCAAAAGGAACAACAGAACAGATTAGTGTAGAATCAAATGCAAAATGGGATGTTAGTTCTGTTCCTTCTTGGTGTAAAATTGAAAAAAGTGATAGTGCTATCCGCATCATTGTTTTACCAAATGACCGCATTATGGAACGAATGGACGATATTCTTATAGTATCACCCAATAAGTCTGTAACTATCAAGATATATCAAGGTGCGGGCGAAGAGCATCTTACCCTCTCCCAAAACAACATTGTATTACCTTCAGAAGGAGGTAAGCACTATATGAAAATTTATACAGATGCCGAAAACTGGTTTGTTGGTGATTTCCCTAGTTGGATTAACGTACAACGTGTAGGCAAGGATAGTATCTGTATTGAAAGTGGGAAAAATATTCCAAATGGTCAGGAACGTTCAGGTAGTGTTCAAATTAAAACAGACCGTCAGACGGCAGGAGTAATGGTGACACAGGCTGCCCGTGAGGCTGTGGATATTATTTTCCCCGACTCGAAGATAGTGAGCGGACGCAATTTCTCTCTTGGTATAAGTGCCAGTTACTATGTACCATTTATAAACACAAGTGCAGGTGGCGATTATGTGGGATCTGTAGTAGACTACTCTCTAGGAAATAGTTCTGAGAATGCATCCTACAAGTCGGCAGTAGGCTACAGTATTGGCTTGTTTGCCGATATACGTCTATACAAGAACATTTTCTTGGTGGCTGGTGCTAATTTTACTCAGATTAAATATAAAAACGAGTTTAATTTGCCAACGATATATACTATGCCCCACACGGCTTATCAATATTTGAGAGGTGAAGTCATGAATTCGTACAAGGAAGAATATACTCATACAATGATTGAGGTTCCTATTCTTGCATCATATCGTTTCAAGTTAAACGATGTGAGCCATGTACAGGTCAATTTTGGTCCAGTCTTGAATTTCGGAATGTCATCAAAGATGAAATTCTCTGGTAATACAGATTCTGACAAGATGCATCTCTATAATAGTAATACAAATACCCGTGCTGACAATATTGACTATCTGCGTCATACAGGTGCTAGTGCAGACTTCAATCTCTATCAGCCATGTGTTCTTTGGACAGAATCATATACAACAGGTAATATAGCTGATGTACAGCATCACGACGAATTCGGTAAGTCGCCTTTACGCAGGTTCAATTGGGGATTACGTGCAGGAGCGGCATATGAGATTGCAGGATTGTCTTTTGGAATTTATTACACAATGATGCTATCCAACATGGCTAATGATGGTTACTGGGAAAACAAACGATGGACTGTGCTTAACGAAAGTAACCAAGTAATGACAGGCTATAAGCAGCGTATACACACATTGGAATTCAAACTTGCATATACGCTACGCTACTTAGGACAAAAGAAAAATAAATAACTAAAAATGTGATATTATATGAAATGCCATTTTTGTAATTGGGATAATCCCGAAGGAAGAACGAAATGTGAAAAATGTGATCATGATTTGCTGCCAGATATGGTTAAATCTTCTTCTCATGTGCATGAGCGACCAACTACTCGCAAACCTGTTGATAGTCCAATGAATAATCTCAAAAAGACGATTAATGAAAGTGAGTTTAAACGAATGCAACAACATGTAAACGGAACAGTTTTGGAAGAGAAGAACATGTGTCCTGAATGTCATTTGGAACTTGAAGATGGCGAATGCCCCTCATGCGGTTACAAAAAACAGGATGAAAACGAATTAAAATCAGAGAGTAAAATGAATAACAATAAAAATAAGAAGACTCAGCGTTGGGATCCCAAAGCTGAGGTTGTTAAAGGACGCTTTGTCCTTACTCCATTGTCTGGTAAAACCAGATTACCTGAAAACGATCCAATAACATTTTCGGGTAATGAAGTAGAATTGAGTCGTGAGAACACAGACCCAGATAACTCTACAATCACCTCTAAGACACAAGCTGTCGTTACATTTGACAGTGGTAAGTGGACTATTACAGACAAAAGTGATTTTCGCTCTACTTTTGTTCAGGCATCCCGCCAAGTGGAATTACAGGATGGCGACCTAATACTCCTCGGAAATCAACTTTATCGTTTCGATAGTATTACAGAATAAGATGATTGCATATAGACTGGATTTGAAGGCTGGCAATATCATTGATGGTAAATATGTTATCGTCAAGGAAATAGGCAGTGGAACGTATGGCGATGTTTTTCTTGTAGAAGATAAATATGGTCGTTATGCGTTGAAAGTCCTCCGTCTGTATGATGAAATAAGCGATGTTCATGATAAACTTATCAAGTATTTCAAGCAAGAATATGAAACGGCACAAATGCCCGGTGAATGTTTTGTTCATTCTTTAGAATACTCCGAAGTTAAAGGAAATCCCTATTTTACAATGGAGTTCTGCCCGAATGGCGATTTGTCTAAATATATTGGTAGAAAAACTGAATTGCTTCCACGTCTAGCCCATGATATACTTATTGGACTACATGATCTTCATTCTGCAGGAAAGATTCATCGGGACTTAAAACCAGAAAATGTTTTAGTACGTGAGAATGGAAGAGCTGCGCTGACTGATTTTGGTGTCGTTGGTAATAAGGACCCCAAAAGACGTTTAAGTAGAGGAATTTTCAGACCAAGACAAAAATTTGGAACACCATTATATATGGCTCCAGAGATGAATGACTTGAAAGGAGGAGGTGTCACTTATTTGCCAACAATAGACATTTGGTCATTTGGGGTTATGATGTACGAACTACTCACGTTTGGTTCATTCCCATTTGGAAATCCTCAGAATGAGGCTGAATTGCCAGAATACCAAGCAAATAGCAAGGATGAGATTTGGGACCGTCAGAAATTGCGAGAAACACTGTATGGGCGTCAATGGTTTCCAATCATAGAACGTTGCTTAAAGGCTAATTATCGAGAACGGTATCAAACAGTACTTGATGTCATAAATGACCTTGAGCCATTGGTGGGTACATTAAAATATCAACTTGATCGTCCTTCCCGTTCACCATCAATTACTAAAATTGTCATAACGCAAGGTGAGAATATTGGGAAAATCTATAAATTGTATGACCTTGTTGAAGGTAAAGGCAGAATGATTCGAGTTGGAAGAAATGTCCAAAATGATGTTGTACTTTGTGTTAATCAAGACAATGATACATATCTGTCAAGATATCATTTTACAATTGAGCGTTCTCGTGACGGAAAGTTCTGGTTGCTTAAAGATGGTCAGTGGATGAAAGAACGGCGCGAATGGGGTACTTCAACCAATGGTACTTATTTAAACGCTTCGCCAGTAACATCTGAGGGCCAGAGATTGTATACTGGTGATATTATTACAGCTGGTGAATACAAATTAAAAGTTGAATAAACAATAAATTAATAAAATTATGGAAGAAAAGAAAACAACAAGACAGTACAAGCGAACACTTCGCAGCACCGTGGGAACTGGAATGAGCGCACTTGCTGGCGGTAATGGACGTAGATTCTATGTTTTGGAACATCGTGATTCATCAAAGTATCACAAAGCCGGAGAGTCCCAAAAGATTATCATCGATCAAATAGAACTGGGTTGTAATCCAGACTGTCAGGTTCGATTTGATCAAGATACTTGGGGTGTAGTAAGTCGCCGTCATGCAGCTATTGAGCGTGAAGGTAACCGTTGGAAACTTATACATCTTTCAACAACCAATAGTACCTTTCTTAATGGTAAGAAAATAGAAACTCAATGGTATTTGGAAAATGGCGATGAAATTCAATTAGCTGTAGGTGGTCCTCGTTTGGGATTTATTGCACCAGAAGGAAAACAAGGTTTGGTGTCAAGTATTAAAATGACAGAGAGATTGGAATTGTTCCGTAAACAGGCATTGAAACCCTATAAGCGTGCAATAGCAGCAATGGCGGTTATTTTGGTCTTGGCACTAGGTGGACTTGGTACGTGGAATGTACTAATGCAAAAAGATTTCAATGAGCAGATAGCACAAGCAAAGGCAAAATTACAATCTATAAGTGGTAAAAATGCGGAATTGGATTCGTTGCTAAAAGCTGCGCAAAAAGAGCAGGAAAGAATGAATGCACTTATTCATAAATACAAGAATAGAAGTTCTGTAACTAAGATTGTCTATCCCAATGATGATCTTGACAAGCTTTTGGCGAGTGTTGAGGATGATGTGTTTTTTATCCGAACTACCAAGGTTGTTGTTACAGATGGTGAAGAGACGGTTGAATTACCCAATTATGGATGGATTGCTACAGGCTTTTTAACTTCAGATGGTCGATTCATTACTGCGAAGCATTGTGTAGAAGGGTGGAAATTTATGGGTGGAACTCCTTCTGATCCAGAGGCACTTGCTATGTGTGCATTTGCTATGAACAAAAATGGTTGTAAAATAGTTGCTTACATGGAAGCTCGTAGTAAAACTAAGACACTAACCTTCAAGAGTACAGACTTTACAATGGATAGTAGTACAGAACGCGCTGAAAAGATAACAGACGGTCTCGTTTGGCATTTTGAAAGAGGGTATCATTCGGATTGGGCTTATGTAAGAACAAACCAAAAGGGGAGTATAGTAGTTGATGAGAAATTGTCTACAAATCTTCCGGTTGGTGCCGATTTGCACGTTTTAGGATTCCCACACGGTTGGGGGGCAATTGATACATATAATTTCAGTTGCCAATATGGTTCATGTAAAACTTCACAGAGAGGTGTGGATAATGGAATTATAAAAGTTAGTGCACGAAATTATGAGAGTGGAAATTCTGGTGGCCCAGTTCTTTACAACGACAAAGGAAAGTTAAAAGCTGTAGGTATTGTCTCGTATGGCCGTGGCGAATCACATGGTGGTATAGTCGCTTTGTCAAATCTTCACTAATTAAATGCAGTTATGAAAACTATTAAGAAATTATTGTGCATGATAATGTTGCTGGCAGTTACGTTGCCGGCAACATCACAAAGTCTTCGTGACTATATTCGTAGTCGAGCAGGTAATTCTGACTCAATGATTATCAAAGCTGTTTCTCCTGCTCTTAGCCTTATTCGTCAGCAATATCGTTTAGAGCGTAATGGCGAATACTTTGGAAAGAACAAAAAGGCGTATTTCGGTGAAACTTATAGCTTAGGTATAAAAATCTCTGGTGGAACTATAATGTATCGAGACGTAATGTTCCCATGGGAAAAAGACGAAGACTACAAGCGTGTTAATGATAGCGAGAAATACAAACCCGTACGTTTTGAAAGCATGCAGCATAAGGTTTCTGAGAAGGAATGGAAACGCGTTAATTTGGAACTCGGTTCTCAATACACAACACCGTTTACAGCAGACAGTCTTCTTTACCGCCATACGGATGCAACAAGCGATTTTGGGTTGTCTATTGATGAAAATATAGGTACAAGGCGTGGTTATATGATATGGGTCTATAGTACAACCAATCAACAAGATAGCACCATGCAGGTAAATTTCCAATCTTCTGCTCTTACAATAGATATTACACCAGATAGCACGTCTATTGCTTTGAAACCAGAGAAAACGGAAAAACTCTTTGGAGGATTGTTTGTTGTCCCCATAGTAGAACGTCCTGGATATATTAAAATACTCCTTGCAGGTGTAGCTGCCATGGCTTCAAACAATGAGTGGACTTTAAAACCAGTGGTATCATCCAATAATGTTACAAAGATAGATGAAGTTAAAAAAATAGATAAATCTAAGAAGAAAAAAAAAGAAAAGAATGATAAGGAATCTGATTCTGGAAAATCAGTAGAAGGTATAGAACTTACCCCTGTAAAATAGCTATATGATAACATTCAAGTTGTTTGCTGGCACCGACGTAGGTCTTCGTGATAATAACGAGGATAACTTTACAGTTAATCCAGACCTGACGCTTGACAAGTGGATGGTTCCTGCTAATCAGCAGGTAACCATTCCTCTTGGCAAATGGGGATGCTTGATGGTTGTTGCAGACGGTATGGGTGGCATGAATGCAGGTGAGGTTGCCTCAGATATTGCTATAAAAACCGTACAGGACATGTTCTCTCTGTCCAAATTCCCAGCAAATGTTGTAAATAAGCCAGATAACATAAAGAAATATATAAAAAAGGTCATCGATCAGGCCGACCGTCAAGTTAAACAACATTGTAAAGAAGACCCCTCTACTGAAGGGATGGGCTCTACAATAGTAATTGCATGGCTAGTTGATGGCTATGTTTATATAGGATGGATGGGAGATAGTCGTGCATACTCGTTTGTTCCAGAGAAAGGTATCACACGCTTATCCAAAGATCATTCGTTTGTCCAAGGACTTGTGGATGCTAAAATGCTTACTGAAGAAGAGGCAATGTTTCATCCTCAGAGTAATGTGATTATGCGTAGCCTTGGAGATATGACACAAAAGGCAAAGCCAGATGTTGTCTGTCATAGAGTAGAAAAAGGAGAAATTATACTTCTCTGTTCCGATGGACTTTGTGGAGTATGTGAAGATGATTCTATTGCAGAAATTTTAAATAAGACATCTGAAGATTTGAAAATCTGCAAGGAAGCGTTGACCAATGCGGCCCTTGAAGCAGAAGGAAGCGATAATATTACAATAGCACTTTTGCAAATTGTAGAAAATGATAGTCAGCCAGACGCTAAAACAGCAAAGCAAACTAACATAGAACAGTTTCATTGGCAAAATTTACTTGTAGGTGTTTTTGCCCTTTTTGTTATTTCGTCATTGTTATTTGCAGGATTGAAATCGTGCGAAATGCGATGTTCTTCGAACTCAAATTCTTCAGATTCAGCAAAAACCGATACTGTTACAGATGACTCCATAGTGAAGTATAATGGTCCAATAGACTCTGTCGGGGTTGGACAAGATTCTATTTTAGGTGATTCAATTCTGAAAGATATTGTAAAACCTGAGAAAGGTCAAATATTGTCTGGTTCCAAAGGGAAATTTAGTAAATTATTAAAGAACCCACCCCCCAATGATCAAAATAATAATAGTACGAAAAATGATGATATAGTTTTAACCCCAAGCAAAGGTGGATTTACTGTTGACACAAGTACTATTAAACAGCCAGATAACTAATAATATGTAAACTAAAATTAAAACAAGGTAATATGAAAAAGTTTTTATTTTTTATCCTATCGGCATTCGCCGTAGCTTCGTGTAATGATGATTGCGACCATAACATTAATGGAAGCGGTGGAAGTGAAGGTAATGGTTTTACCTATGAATACTTAACGTCAGGTACTAGTAGTTGGTATGAAGAATCTGAAAATGAAGAATTCAGGCCTGCTGCAAATGGTACATTCTATGACAAGTATTGTAATTTAAAACGTGCTGCGGAAACTGATGGCACCTATGAAATTAGCGATAGGGGAACTCGAATGACTCAAACATATAAGTTCATGGGACAAAACCAATTTGAAGACTGGAAGGTTGGCAATGTCAAGGAGCTTAGTTTTACGATTTCTTCAGATAAAGTGGCTGCCCATACTTATGAGAAAATAGTAGAAACATATTCTTTAAGTGCAGGACAGACACAAAAAATTAAATTTGCAACAGAATATCCTACGTATAATGTAAAATCTTACTTCAGCAATAATGTAAATATTGCTTCTGTAAGTTCTGATGGTATCATAACTACATCGGGAGAGAAAGGTACTGCCTATATAAAAATTAGTCATGATCAAGGTAATGCTTGGGTAAAGGTGGTCGTTGGAAAAGACTATGCTGACTTATGGTATGATTATAGTATTCTTTTGAATTATACCTATGAACAAATGCGCTCTCTATTGGGTGAACCTGATCAAATATCTACCCAGTATAGTAGCTATGCATACACGACACCTCTTCACGATGTAATTAATTATTTCAATGTCTTCATTAACGAACGAACCCAAAAGGTTGAACAGGTTGACTTATATTTAAAAGAGGGTGTTCCAAGCACTCAGATAATCTCCTATATGGATGCCCATTATTTTGTTCTTGGTGAATCAGGAAGTTTTAAGTTTTATCACACTTCTCCCACCTATGAAGAGTCGCGTGCGATATTTGCATATAATAAAAGTAGTAACACGGTTATGGTAATACCTGCAGAAGGTTTCCTTGATTTGTGGAAAGATTTTACGCCTTTATTTGGCCAGAAATCAGATGCTATTAAGAATGAAATGACAAATAATGGATATACTTATATCATGACAGATAATAGTTATTCTATTGATGGGTCTGACTATTATGATATTCCGAATAATGATTATGCATCTATGGTTGGTTTTGTGTTCAATAAAGATAAAGAAATGTGTGAATACTGGATTTATCTTAATACACAGAGCGACCCTTCTACAATATATGGTTTCCTGAAAAGCAAATATTCTCTTTCTGAGAGTGAGAGCAGTTCTGCAGCAAATACATATGTATTCTACAATTCAGACAAGTCTATAAGAATAACATTTAGTCTTGAGGGTTACGTAAAATACGAATGTGTTGGAATGGTAGGACCTACTAAGCCTTCTGGTCTTTGGCCAGATTATCCGTCGGAACTTGGTAAAACACATGATGAGATTGTGAATAAGTATGGTGCACCAGTCATGGATGATGAAAGTGGCATATGGTATATTCTAGCAAATGATTATGTGAATTATCTAGTTTTCCGTGCAGACGCAACAACAGGAAAAATAAAGTATGTTAGTTTGATATTGAAAGATGGGGTTGAAATAAAGACGGTAACAGATTATTTGGGATCTTTATATTCTGTATATGAGGCAGGTACTGCCCCTGATGGCTCGCAGTATGCATGGACTAATAAGGCGACTATTGCTGAATCTTCTTTTGGCATTGTGTACTTCCCAAGTGACAAACATGTCTTGTATCAGAGTCTTGGTAATTCAAGTTCAGCAAGTATCATGCAAATTGTTCCTTCATGGGTGTCATCTAACAAACATGTAGCTAATTCAAATAAAATGGTCTTAGGCTCGAGTAGCTTATCTACAAACAATCAAGAATTGCTTAACGAGGCTGTAAAAAGATTAAAGAATCTCTAAAACAATCTATATTTATAGAAGTCGACAGATTATTTTATGTCGACTTCTACTTTTTTTAAAAGATACTTTTGATTGGTAGAAACATAAATTCATCTATGAAGATTAAAAGGTGTATGTTTTGTGGTTGGACCTATGATGCAGAAAAAGAAGGTAACGAGTGTCCGCGTTGCGGATGGTCGAAAGTAAATACATTTGATTCGCCAAGAGGGCAAGTAAGTGAATACACATCTCTTCATCTCAAGGATAAGCCATTTCAGAGTATGCGTTCTACACTTTATGGCCCCCCTTCTATTACCTTCGAACGGAAATCGCATACTTATATTATATATATGATGATCATAGTGATATTACTAATATTTATTATTATCTTCTTTCTCATTAAATGGTTGTAAAATGGATGTTACCTACCCAAATATATTGAAGAGATTTCGCTTAGGGTATGCGAGTATGCAATATAAAAGACGTTGTAAAATGCATGTTCTTCAACAACTATTTTGGGAATGTACGCTAAGGTGTAATTTGAACTGTCTCCATTGTGGCAGTGATTGTCGAGCAACGACAAAAACACCGGATATGCCGTTAGAAGATTTTGTCTCAGTACTTGATGATATACGTTCAAGCATGGAATCACAAAAAATCCTTGTTGTTACAACTGGTGGTGAACCCCTCGTTAGGGAAGATATTTTCCTCTGTGGGCTAGCTATTAGAGAAAGAGGATTTCATTGGGGGATGGTAAGTAATGGATTGTTGCTAGATGAGAAGATGTGCGATGAACTTTTGGATGCAGGATTGGAATCCATAGCAATCAGTTTGGATGGCTTTGAGAATACCCATAACTGGCTTAGAGGCAACAAGAATAGTTTTACTATGGCAGTAAGGGCCATAAAATCTCTTGTTAATAAAAATATCGTCTGGGACGTGATAACATGTGTCAATCAAAAGAATTTTGATAATCTGGATTCATTTAAACAGTATTTGATAGACATTGGAGTACGAGACTGGCGTATTTTTACTATAGTACCGATGGGGCGAGCTGCCACTAACGATGAACTACAGTTGAACAATAATCAATTCTGTAATCTAATGGATTTTATAGTGAAAGTTCGCAAAGAGGGAAAGATACATCTCAGTTATGGTTGTGAAGGATTCTTAGGTAATTATGAATGTAAAGTGCGTGACTATCCATATTTTTGTCAAGCAGGTGTCAATGTGGCATCTTTGTTGTCAGATGGTTCTGTATCTGGATGTCTTAGTATTCGCAGTCAATATCATCAGGGAAATATCTATAAGGAGAGATTTACAGATATATGGAATAAGAGATTTGAGCCTTATCGTAATCGGGATTGGATGAGAACAGACCAATGCATTGCCTGTGATATGTGGAATTTCTGTCAAGGCAATGGAATGCATTTGCGTGATGATAAAGGTCATTTGATGCGATGTTACTATAAGTTTACATAGATAAATTTAATTTTTATTGATATGAATAGATTGCTAACAACCTTTTTGTTTGTAATATGGTTTTGCCTTAAAATTATGTCACAAAATGCAATGCGTATACACTATAAGAATGGCACTTTCTATGATACTCCAATTGAGTTTGTCGATAGTGTTATATTTGTTGATAAAGAGCAGGAACAGCAAGATGCGAATCTTGTTAGAGAATGGTTTTGGGGAAACAAGGAGAATGGTTATTATGAAGTGTTGTCTTTCAATGAGGATAAAACTTATACTGCCTATGATTACTATTTGGATTATGGGTTTGACACATGGACTTACGGTACCTATTTCGTTAATGGCTCTATGTTGAATCTCCGTTCATATGGTTATGGCTATCAACGAGTATATAGATGGTTTATAACTGCCTTAACAGGAAATGCTTTAGAGGTAATGACACAAATGGGATTATTTGTGTATTATAGGATTATGCCTGAAATTTATTCATTGAAAGTAGGTGAAGAATCATATGCATGCAAAAACGGTGATTATTATGTCTTTACTGATGGTATAAGAGTGTTGGACAATGATGGAAAACTGAAAGGAATTAGTGAAGGCACAACTTATATCTTGAAATATTGCGCAGAGTCAGAATCTATAATGGCATACAAAGTAATAGTTGAAAATGGCTGAACGTCTAATCAAATAAATAAGAGTGTAGAGATATGAGACAGAAATATATCATTCTCATAATTGTACTTTCCATAGGTGGAATTCTTTTATTTCAGAACTTGTATCATGAAAAAAAAGATAAGGAAATAAGGCAGCTTGCAGATAAGATAGAAAAGCAAAAAATAGAATTAGAGAAGCATTTTATAGATTATTTCCCAAAAGAATTATCTGATTCATCTCCTATTAAAGCGAGTACAACTAAAGTCACATATAAGTATCATACTAATTCTGGGAAGGCAAGATATTCAGAATACTTGATTTTCAAAGATTCACTGGTATGGGATTATTATGAGGTACGCAATCATTGCCATCTAAAAGATATATGCAAATATGATAGGTCTAATTTTGACAAACTAATAAAAGAACTGTCAGAGAAAAAGTTTTCTGGCACATGTGATCTGAGAGAAATGAGTGTTGGCGGTGCTGGATTTAAATACTATTTTGAAAAAGATTCTAACTGTTACTTACAATATAGCGATTTGTATCAGCTCTCTGGAGAATACCAGGAAGTGGATAAATTAATAAAGCATTTTATTGAGACTCATAAAACTCAATGTGAAATTCTCTTTGAAAAGTTTTCAAATGAACCTCACGAACATGCTCACTTTGGGGAGTTTCGAAGCCTTCCACAAGAGCTGCATAAATATGTTGTTAAATAAACCCGGTGTATAATTTCTATGAATACTTTTTGATTGATAGTGCAAAGTCAGACTTTATAACAGTATACAAATTGATAGTTGAATAGTAGTTAATATGTTTGTATCAATACTTGGTGATTCTATTAGCACCTTTAGTGGTTACAACCCAAAAGGATACGCTGTCTATTATGATGAAGAAGTTCAGAAGATTAATGGGCTGAGAAGCGTATATGATACGTGGTGGGCGATAGTTAACCAGTCGCTGTGCGCATACCTATGTGTCAATAACTCATATTCTGGAAGTGAAGTAAGTGGTCATGATTTTCCTGCGGGAAACTGTCGAGAACGAATTATGTTTCTACAGGATAGTGAGTGTACACCAGACCTTATTCTAATATATCTAGGTCTAAACGATTTTGGGTATGGTGTACCGATTCATTGTGCACCACTTAGTAATGATAGTAAGACAAATCTTCTATATTTCGAAGATGCTTATCATCACATGCTAACGGGTTTGCGGTATTTTTACCCGAAAACTAAGATTATATGTGCAACTCTGATGAAAACAATCATAAAACAGGACAACAAGTGGTCATTTCCGAACCGCCTAGGTGGTATTTGTATTGATGATTATAACGATGCTATTCGACGTTCTGCGTTGAACTGTCATATCAATCTTGCAGATCTCGCTAAATATGATAGACGGTATGAAACGTTAGATGGAGCCCATCCTACCGCAAAAGGACATCAAACAATCGCTGAGGAATGGATTTCTTGTTTGTCCCAAATGTTATAATAAAGAAGAATTATGAAAAGGGTTTTAGTCGTTTTGCTTTTTATTCTAGGAATATCAGGTAATGCCTTGTCTGCAACTATTGTTCAGGCAGACAAGGCACAAAAGTATCTTCGTGAGGCGCAACGGTATAATGAACAAGCAGAAAAATATGAGCGTGAGGCAGAACAGTTGACTAAGAAAGCCGAGAACTATACACGTCAGGCAGACAAATATGCCCAAAAGAAAAACTATAGTCAATCGCGTCTTTATACGAAATGGGCAAACGAGGCGTTGTCAAAGGCTCAACTTCGACAGAAATGGGCAAAGGATGCCCGTGATAAAGCTCGATTGAGAATGAAGTGGGCAGATGAAGAGATGAAAAGAAAATAGTGTTGAATTCAAGATTAACAAAGAATTTGTTTTGATAAGATACGAGAAAGCCCAGCTCGTCGTAATGAAGTTCTGGGACTAAAAGTTCATTTTAGCAGACTCCGAATAGTAGATTGCCAACTATCAGCAAGGCTGTCGTCATGAATGTGACAAACAAGTAGAATCCGAAGATGCTATGAAGCCATGCTGATGTGCTTTTGGCAGGTGACGTACTTCGTATAAACAAATACGATGACCGTCTTGTTTTAAGAAACCTAGGAACATTGAGACTGCCAATCGAGAAGATTTATGAGGGAGGTACTTCTAGGGGCCCGAAATCCAAGAATTCAGAATATGTTGCGTATGATTGGATATGGCGAGAACCTTGGCTTTGGTTTCCCAATGATTGTTTCTGCCTGGAAAGGTGCTGGCTGGGGAGAACCTGTGCTGAAGAATCAGATTGATTTGGATGAGGTGGAATTGTCTTTGCTTGTGCAGAAACCTATGGAGATATCTATGAAATTTTCTAATGAAAACAAACGAGAATTGTCAGATGTTCTATAGGATGTCCTAAGGAATGTCCAAAAGAATGTACTAAAAGAATTGTCTGATGAGAAGAAGGCAATTGATGTTGATTGGAAACAATTTAAAATAAATCGACATAGGGTTCTTTTGGATGGCTTGGATTGGATAGACTTCAAGGGTAATGGGAAGATTGAACCGGGAATGATTTCTACTGTTTCTGTTCAACCATCAGTATACAAAGATGGATGTTCTGTAGCAATGTTTGATTTGGATGAGATAAAGGAAAAAGAGCTCATTTACAAAGTGTCCTTCCACGTGAAGAGTCCTGCAACGAAGAAATCCCTATATACATATACCGTACATACGAAACTGAGGGTGATATTCTAACAAATGCAAACTTAAAACAAACGATTATGAAGCAGAAGTATTTGATGTCATGGGACGACGACGATGACGATGAGCGCGATGACAACATGCGTGGATGGGATCCTGCATCAGAAGATGATACCAAAGACAATGGCATGGATTGCTGGTCAGAGAATAATGACGAGAAAGGTTGGTGGTGATGATGTTTGATGTCTGAGGGACGACGATGACGATGAGCGCGATGACAACATGCGTGGATGGGATCCTGCATCAGAAGATGATACCAAAGACAATGGCATGGATTGCTGGTCAGAGAATAATGACGAGAAAGGTTGGTGGTGATGATGTTTGA
>JAEEGL014422608.1_pt1 | contig 17397 bp, 13 predicted proteins | sample 9134231 | NCBI WGS metagenome assembly JAEEGL01 (sample SAMN16246548, study PRJNA631951) | gut metagenome | biome: gut microbiome; feature: rumen; material: fiber-attached | host: Bos | place: Iran: Karaj | collected 2018-10
CTCATCAGCAAGCCCAGCACCATCGTCCCCGCATCCCCGATGTACATACGGCTATGGTTACCGAACACGTTATGCACCAGGAACGGAATCAGTGCCGCCGCCATACACGCCGCCATCATCGCATTCATGAAGCCCCCTGCCTTGAAGAAATACACCGCCAGCACCGTGTTGCTCATGATGCACAGTCCGCTCGACAAGCCGTTCACCCCATCCACCATGTTCACTGCGTTGATGATCCCCACACACGCAAACACCGTGAGCGGAATGCCCACCCAAGCCGAAAACTCCCCGATGCCCCAGAACCCATGGAAGTCATTGATGTACGCCCCGCTCGACATGATCAGCGCCAGTATCACCAGCACCTCTATAATGATACGCGTACGCGGAAGAATGCCCACCAAGTCATCTATCCAGCCCACATACAGCATCACCGACAGCACCGCGATCAGTATCGCCAAGTTGCTCCACCAGTCATTGAGCTCCAAGTCCGTCAGCGCCAGGAACGTGATCACCCCCGCCATCAGTCCGAAGAACACCGCCGTGCCCCCCTGCACCGGTACCGGAACCTTCTGCAACTTTCGAGCATCCGGGTTATCCACTAAGTCCTTATTCTTCGCTATGCGCAGAATCTTAAAGTAGATCCAGTTCACTCCCACCAGCGATGCCAATGCCGCCAGTAAGATTACCACTAAATTGTTTGATATCATAAAGGTTAAAGAGTTTAGGGTTTAGGGTTTAGAGTTTAGAGTTTAAAGCCATCGTGCCAGCTAATTTTCAATTCTATTTAACAACCCCCTTCTCCAGATACTCAGCCAGATTCGTGCGGACCTTAGAAGCTGCACCTTCGGCAGCCACCTTTGCCATATCCGCCTCCACCATGAGCTTCACCAGTTCCTCAAAGCTCGTCTTCGCAGGGTTCCACCCCAGCTTCGCCTTCGCCTTGGTAGGATCACCCCAGAGGTTTACCACATCCGTAGGACGGTAGAAATCAGGACTTACCTCAACGAGGGCTTTGCCCTCTAGGTTTAGAGTTGAGAGTTTAGGGTTTAGAGTAGCTTTGCAGATACCGACTTCATTCAATCCTTCGCCTTTAAACTCCAGCTCGATGCCAGCATGCTTGAAAGCTAGATAGCAGAACTCACGCACGCTGTGCTGCACACCCGTAGCTATCACGAAGTCCTCCGCCTTCTTCTGCTGCAGGATGAGCCACATACACTCCACATAGTCGCGTGCATAGCCCCAGTCACGCATACTGTCCAGGTTGCCCAGATACACCTTCTCCTGCTTCCCCTGAGCGATGCGCGCTGCAGCCAACGTGATCTTGCGTGTCACAAACGTCTCCCCACGACGCTCACTCTCATGGTTGAACAGAATGCCCGATGCACAATACATGCCATACGCCTCGCGATACTCCTTGATGATCCAGAAGCCATAGAGCTTCGCCACGGCATAAGGGCTGTAAGGATGGAACGGCGTATTCTCATTCTGTGGCACCTCCTCCACCTTGCCATACAGCTCCGAGGTAGAAGCCTGATAGATGCGGCATGTATTCTCCAAGTGGTTGGTACGTACAGCCTCCAAGATGCGCAGCACGCCTACAGCATCCACATCCGCCGTATATTCTGGAGAGTCGAAACTTACCTGCACATGACTCTGTGCAGCCAGGTTGTATATCTCATCCGGACGCACCGTGCCCACGATCTTCACCAGTGACATCGAGTCACCCATATCTGCATAATGCAGATGGAAGTGCGGATGCCCCTCCAGATGAGCGATGCGCTCACGGTAATCCACTGAGGAACGACGGATGATACCGTGCACCTCATAACCCTTCTCCAGCAGGAATTCACTTAAGTAAGAGCCATCTTGTCCCGTGACTCCTGTGATCATAGCTTTCTTCATATATTTCCTTGGTTTATATGTTGCTAATAATGTTACTTTCCCCTCCGGGATGATGGTGACTTGATGAATCGTAGAAGGAATCAACACCAACTCACCCAATGTCAATGCCACCGCTTCTGTCCCTTCCGTATGAACAGTGCAAGCCCCCTCTACACAGACAAACACCACTGCCGACTGGTAGGCCGACAGATCGTATGTTCCCTTTTCCGTAATCTCATACAGATACGTCGAGAAATGCCGAGAGCGTGTGAGACATACAGGCTTGTTCTTCTCCTGCGTGTAATGCACCCTGACATCATCCTCCGTATCCTGATAGTAGATAGCCTCCTTCGCCTCCGCGAGATGCAAGTCGCGATAGTGTCCCGCAGCATCCTTGCGCTGATAGTCATAGATGCGATACGTCACATCACACGGTTGCTGAATCTCTGCCAACGTGATGCCACTGCCTATGGCATGCACCCTACCCGCAGGGATATTAAAGACATCTCCCTGCTTTACCTTGTGAGCCCGCAGCACTTCCGTCAGTGACCCGTATGCCACCCGTTGCTCATACTCCTTTGGAGTCATCGCCGCCGTGAGCCCCGCCACCAGCTTCGCCTCAGGCTGCGCATCCATCACATACCACATCTCACTCTTCCCCGAAGCCAAGCCGCGTTTCCGAGCCAGATAATCGCTTGGATGCACCTGTACCGACAACTTATCCTCTGCCTCTATCACCTTGATAAGCAGTGGGAACGTGTTCCCACCATTTCCCTTACCAAGCAGCGGTTCCTCAAACTCCGCTATTAATTCATCCACCCGACGACCCTGCAGCGGCCCATTCGCCACTACCGACTCATCCCCCTTCAGGCTAGAAAGCAACCAATACTCTCTACCCCAAATCTTCTCCTTAGTGATAGGAGCAAACTTCAGTGGATACAGTTTCATCACCGCTCCGCCCGCATCGGATTATTCAGAAAGTCCTCGTATGCCAGTCGGATACCATCCTCAAGTTCCGTCTTATACGTCCACCCCAGCTTGGTAGCCTTGCTCACATCCAGCAGCTTTCTTGGTGTGCCGTTAGGCCGAGTGGTATCCCAGAGGATACGCCCCTCATAGCCAATTACCTTCGCCACCAACTCTGTGAGCGCCTTGATGGTCAGCTCCTTGCCCGTACCAGCATTCACGGTCTCGTTTCCACTATAGTTATTCATTAAGAACACACACAGATTCGCCAGATCATCCACATAAAGGAACTCACGCAGCGGACTCCCATCGCCCCAGCAAGTCACCTCAGGCAGCCCAGCCACCTTTGCCTCGTGGAAGCGCCTTATCAATGCCGGTAGCACATGACTATGCTCCGGATGGTAGTTATCATTCGGACCATAGAGGTTCGTAGGCATCACTGAGATATAATCCGTCCCATACTGACGGTTCAGGAACTCGCAGTACTTCAGTCCGCTGATCTTCGCCAGCGCATACGCCTCATTCGTCTTCTCCAGTTCCCCTGTCAGCAGACAGCTCTCCGTCATCGGTTGAGGAGCCATGCGCGGATAGATACAGCTACTTCCCAAGAATTCCAGCTTCTTGCACCCATTCTTCCATGCCGCATGAATCACGTTCATCTCCAGAATCATGTTCTCATACATGAAATCCGCCAGTGCCGATTGGTTGGCCACGATACCCCCCACCTTCGCTGCAGCCAGGAACACATACTCCGGACGCTCCTCGGCGAAGAACTGCTCCACTGCTTCCTGGCGTGTCAGATCCAACTCCCGATGAGTCCGTGTAATGATATTCGTATATCCCTGCCTCTGCAGCTCACGCACGATAGCCGAACCCACCATACCACGGTGACCTGCCACATATATCTTTGATGATTTTTGCATAATTATTATTCCGTCTTAAATGTTACATCATCCGTACGAGGGTGTACAAATTCAAATTCCAATGTTCTTGCCAATCCTTCACCTAGAGTATAGGGAGCCTTGAAACCAGTGGAATGCACTTTAGTCGCATCAAACTCAGTGGTGGCACAGAATTTTTTTACACGTACAGAACTAATGGTAAGTTTCTTACCTGTCAGTTTAGCCAGTAAGTCAAAGCAGTAACCACCAATCATGCCCATCCATAGTGGGAAATGGGTAGTTGGAATATGCTTGTTCAGAACCTTGCTCACATGCCCTACCAGTTCATTCATATTAAAATCAGGTTTGTCAATGTAATTGAATACATTGTAGCCTGTAGTTACATTATCTATCATGAACTTTACGAAAGCTACTATATTCCCCACGTATGCCATAGATTTCTTATTGTTACCATCACCCACCATGAGGAACTTTCCACTAGCAATCTGTCGTAGAAGATTATAAACATTCCCACGATTTCGTTCACCAAAAATCACCGTTGGACGGATGATATCAATATTCCAATCCGAATGAGACTTATACCACTCCTGCAACACCTGCTCAGCCTGCCACTTACTCTTGCCATAATGGTTGAAAGGATCCGCGGGAAACTCCTCATTAGGATTATTCTTATTTAAGCCATACACAGCCACAGAAGAAAAAAATATCAAACGCTTAATACCATTTTTTTCCATTGCATGTAGAGTCTTTTCCATTCCACCCACATTGGTATCATAATATAGAGAAACAGGAGTCACATCATCACGATGTTGAGCTGCCAAGAGAACAACCAAATCAGCCCCAGCCAATTCCCTATCCATCTGCTCTTGCACACGCACATCACCTATGGTGGTCATCTCTGGGAAGAAGTGACTCTGCTGAAGGTCTATGTTTTTCAAAACATATCCATCAGATTCTTTCAATAGCCCTAATAATCTTGTGCCTACGAAACCACTGGCACCAATCATTATTACTTTCATAAAATTATAATTTATCTTCTATTCTCTTTATACTCATAACTATGCAGCCCCTCCTTGCGGAAATCCTTATGATAGCGACTCAGGACCTCTTTGAAAACTTCGTCATATTGAGGGATGAAAAGATCGTCCTTGGCTTCCAGATGCTGAAGAATATCAGTGGTCAGCTGATGCAAAGCATCAAGGTCATTAGCTTTACCATAAAAAGCAGAGCCTTTGATGGAACCAGGAGAGATGTTTAAGATACAGTTTGGACTTCCAGCCTTAATCAGCTCCACATTCACGCTCTCAATGAAAATCTTCAAGGCAGCCTTAGTAGACCCATAGACAGCAAAGAAAGGTGATGACAACCATCCTGCAATACTATCCATGATTCCACAATAGAAGTCCTCTTTACCCTCCAGTTTATGATAGAACCTCTTTACTAACCGCATTACGGCAATGGTATTAACATTGAAGGAATCGATGATATGCTGTTCCGACACTTCCTTGAACAAAGCCAACCTTCCGAAACCAGCAGTGATCATCAGCGCATCAATGTCCGTGAAACGGTCGAAGAAAGCATAATCATCTTTAGTAAGATCAAACAGGTAAGCCACTATCTTGGGATGATGATACTGCTGCTGCAAAGGTACTCTATCCACCACATAGACCTTCTCGGTGGTATCTCGTTTAGCCATCTCACAGGCGATTGATAAGCCGATACCGTTGGCCCCACCTACAACCAATAACTGCGTTATCATATCTCTGTTACGTTTTCATTTATATTAAACTTTCCTATGATCTCTGCTATCGCCACACTCTCTTTTCTCCGAAGTTTGTAGTTGCTGTGCCGCTCGTTCACAATCATCGAAAGTAACTCCTGTATCTCATAACGCAAACCCTCACCATCATAGCTGTAAAAGAATTTCTTATTCTTAGTCTGATCTTCATAGCGCACTTCGAAATAGTCGGTAAGCCACCATGGGGCCGGTACATACACATAACCTTTAGTTCCCGAAATCACTAAATTACCTTCAGTCTTTACACCTATACCTAATGTAAATGAAGAAGTTGCATGGGGAAAGTTAATCACACCTTTAGTGTAGATATCTACTCCATTTTCACGCTTGGTATGGAAACTTACGTCACTCCAATCCGTACCAAGCAGTTTCACAATTGCCATAACAGTCAATGGCGCATGCTCATTCATCGCACCACCCGCCTGTGCAGGATCCAACTCACGTGTAGGTGGAAACACCTGCTTAGAAAGCGAAGCTTTTACATCCACTACATCACCAATAATGCCACTCTTCACTAATGTCACTATATGATTGAATGACGGACAGTAAGCCGTTTTGCTCGCCTCCATCAGCACTAGGTTACGCTCCTCAGCTAACCTATACAGTTCCACAGCCTCCTCCTTACTTAGTGTGAAAGGAATCTCACACAGCACATGCTTATCTGCCAACAAGCTACGCTTGGTATAGTCATAGTGAGTGAGATGTGGGGAAGCCACATACACCACATCTACTTTATGGATGAAGTCCTCAAAAGTCGAATAAGCCTCAATGCCATGATTCTTAGCAAATATCTCAGCATTTTCCTTATCTGGATTCAGCACTGCGACAACCTCAGACCCATTCACCACTTTGGTCTCAGGAACAAAGCGATTAGCAATACGTCCACTGCCAATGATACCAATGTGATAGGTGCTCTGGCTCTCTTCACGCAACATAGTGCTGCTTATTCCTTCTGTACGAGGTAAATAAACCACCTTACAATATTCTTTTAAGTAGTCGAATTTCCCTTCCCAATCGCTACCGATAGCGAAGATATCCACATCATACTTCTGAATATCATCTATCTTCTGCCCAAGATAGTCCTCAATAATAACCTCATCTGCAAAACCTGTAGCCTTCACTGCCGCTACACGCTCTAGTACATTGTTGCGAACATTTAGTTTTCCACGTCCTCGATCAAAGCTATCACTGGTGACCCCAACTATAAGGTAGTCACCCAACTCCTTAGCTCTTCTCAGAAGATTAATATGCCCCTGATGCAAAAGGTCGTATGTGCCGTAGGTAATTACTCGTATCATATTACCAAGAAAAAGTATTATTTACCAAATAAAGCATTCACACAAATCTCTGTGGCGTTCCCATTTGATTGAATATATTTATTTTTGAATAGTTTTGTTTTTTCACATTGTTCTTCATAGTTCATCGTTTTAATCAATTTAATTACTTCATCTTCAGTTTTTACAATACCGCATGGTAGTTCAGACGGAAGGTCAAAATATAAACCTCTTGTTACTTTGTAATCTTCATAATCGTAAGCAAAACTAATAATTGGTCTTTCTAAAATACAATAGTCAAAAATAGATGCAGAATAGTCACTAATAAGAATGTCACTAGCAATCATTAGATCATTTATTTCGGGATAATCACTCATATCGCGAACGAAATCATTAAACTCAATTACCATGTGATGAGTAGTAAAATGATGAGCACGGAACAAAAGAACATATTCTTCTCCAAGCAAATCCTCCCATTTTTTAAAATCTATAGGTATTTCTAAATTGTATGATTTTCCGCCATTTTTACTCTCTCGCCATGTTGGTGTATATAATAATACTTTCTTCCCTTCTGGTATAGCCAACTGTCTACGCATAGTTTTAACTATTGCATTATTAACAGCATAGAGTATGTCATTTCGCGGAAGTCCACTAAAGAGAAGATTATCTATAGTCATATTAAATGCACGCATGTAAATATTCCTTTCAAATCCTCCTGAATAACAGAAATAATCAACATAAGATAAATCATAATCTTTTCTTCCTGGGCAATCATTACCAATATACTTTAATGGAATTCCATGCCAAGTATTTAAATAGCGCGTATTTTTTTTCTTTATTTTTAAACCACGTTCAATGTTAACCGAACTAATCCAATATTTAGCTTTTAGAGCAGTTTTGAAATAATCCCAAGTATCCATCTTAATGTTTCTGCAGCCAGTATCATACTTTAAAGGATCATCGAAAGCCCAAACAAAACGTAAATGTTTAAACTCGTCATGACTTCTTAAGTAATCATATATTACCTTAGGGCTATCACCGAAACGTTTTCCACCAAGTGCATTAATCAGCACCAAATCAGAATCAGTCTTAACGAACCAACCTAGTATGCGCAAAATATTACCCGCACATACTTTATAACTATTTTGAACAAAGGCATTGTGCTTAATGAGATACTCTATTTTATTCTTCAGACCCATAATGTTCACTTTCTTCTATTATTTTTTTACATGCTTCATAAAGAATTTCCAGATTCTTAGTGCGAGAGAATTCATTAATTGCATAGTGATAGCCTGCTTCGCCCATTGCTTCCAAGTCTTGCTTATCATATTGATAACATTTACGCATTGCTGTTGCAAGTGCATCAATGTCATCTGGTTTACACACCCAACCTGCCCCCGACTCATTAATGCATTTGGCAGAGTCACTATCACTATCTACACTTGCCAATATTGGTTTAGCGCTAAACATATAAGCTGGCATTTTGCTTGGAATTGAACTTCTTGCGAATCCTCGTTTTACAGGAAGTAACATCACATCAGCCTTTGCTTGTATATCAGGAACCTTTCCAAAAGGAACATCGCAAAAGATGATATTATAACCACTGTGCTCTGTTGCTTGTTTTTGCAATGCTTCTCGTGCAGAACCTGAACCTGCAATTACTAATCTTGCCTCTTTCAGTCCTGTCCTTACGAAGGCGGCAATCACAACATCCAAACCAGCTAATGCCCCAACATTACCCATAAACATAAATGTAAACGGATGCTTTTTATCTTCGGGGTGTTTTTCACGATAGGCAACAAACTCTCGCTCATCCTGCCAATTACGTACCACAATAAATCGACTAATATCTAGACCACGAGACTTCGATAAATAGTCACGCATCCCATAAGAAATAGTGTGTACCAAATTAGCTTTGTGTAAAGTAGCCATATCATATGGTAGTAATAATGACTTTATAATTTGCTGAATTACTATATTATTAGGTAATTTAGACAACAAAGATTCTGGGTAAATGTCTTGAACAGGTGTCATATTAGGAATATGATTCTTCTTGCAGAAATCTGCGACCATTTTACGACCAAACAAATGCCAAGGAGCATTATATACAAAAGCTATTTCTTCACGGTGCGACTTTAAATATTTTATAGAAAACTTACCCATACTTATACTTTCGCGAAAACGACCTATTAAGGATGATTTCGGACATGTATAACTATCAAGAGTTACTACCTTATAGGGTAAGTTAGAAGTATCAAACTCTGGCATTTTAAAACCCATAGGCCTAGATGGATATGGACGGAGAACTATAACATCATAGTCTTCAGACATTTTTTCTGCTAAATCCGCCATTAACCGAGCAGAAACCTGAGGCTCTGGTAAAAATACACCAGTAATTATAATAACTTTCTTCTTCATATCTTAATATATATAAATAGCTTCTAATCAAATTCATCTAAAAAGTTTGTTGAGAAATAATAAGATTACTTATCTATTTTATTAATTATTATTAATTGAATTAATTATACGTTCTACTTCATCAATATCTAAATCATCTTTCTGAAAAATAGATATATTTTCTTTCAAAAACTCTTCAGGAAGGTTCCACCACTGCAACTTCTCTAAACGTTCGATAATATCATTCGAAAAACGATAGCGTATCACTTTAGCCGGTACCCCTGCAACTATAGCATATGGTGGAACATCTTTTGTAACAATAGCACCAGCAGCAATAACAGCACCATTACCTATTGAATTACCGCCTATTATCATAGCTCTTACACCAATCCAAACATCATTTCCAACAATCACGCGTTTGTACGGGTTAACGTTAGAAATATTAACCCATGAATAATGAGTACTGTTTTTTTTCTCGCTGAAAATTGGGGATGTAGATAGTTTGTTTAAAGTATGTGTTGCCATACCAACTTTAACTTCACCAGCGATAGAACAAAACTTCCCAACATCAGCATGTATAATTCTAGATTTTCGTCCCACATATGAGAAATCACCAATAGTGGAATTACTTACTTGGGTGAATCCATATACTTTTGCCTTTTTACTAATATGAGAAAGATTATCAATTTTAGCAAAAAAAGATACTGCAGGATTAAATAGGTTATTGAATAATCCTATTATATACTTTATCATAAAAAATCAATGTATAATCTGCTTAATTACATTTAATTGATATATTGGAGTCCAGTTCTCATCAATTTCTTTAAAACAAGCTTTGCGAACTACATCACGCGTAACCGTTTTATCATATAACCAATTATCAATACATTGTGCCAATGAGTCAATATCACCATAATTATAAAAGTCTCCTGTTTTTCCTCGTTTGATTGCTTCAAATTCTGGCCCTTGGAACTTAAAGCAATTATGTGTTATCACAGGAACTCCAAACATTAAAGAATGAATAGCTGTAAGACCAATATCACCAGGAACAACACAAAGATCAGCATTATATAAAAGTCGAGCGTTTTCTTTTTCATCATAGCATGCCCCGTAAAACCAAACTTGATTATCTAACCTCCATTTTATAGTCATTTGTTGTAACTTTGATTTGTCTTCACCATCACCTATGAGAACTAAATTATAAATTTTACCGCCATCTTTTAATAGTACCAAAGACTTCAACAACCAATCTAAATGCTTTCGAAGATTTAAACGTCCAATCATAACTATAACAGGATTATTATTACCAAAATAATTGGCATAAATATTTGAAGATTTCATTTCTTTTCGAAGAGACAACTGATTATCATAGTCTAAAGAATTATGAATGACATATAACTTATTCTTATTAAATCCTTGTTCAATCATTAATTTTTTAGCATGATTACCATAAAGGAAGACTCCGTCTGCTAAACGGAAAAATACTTTTTTCATTATAATTCTACTCTTAGTCTCTTTCCCATACCAACCATGGCTCCACATATAACGTTTACAGTTTGGCCTAAATATTTTTAACAAAAAAAACAACAACCAAGTGGATATGCAAAATGGCGCACCTAATGCTATATAGCAGTCATAATCTTTTTTGAATGCTAATGATGGAATACCTATTTGATAATAAAATAACTTATAAATAATCTTATTTTGAACAATAGAGACTTTTTTTAACAATGAAGTATCCATGGTCTTTATATCTGTCGGATTTTCACCAAAATACCAATGACAATCATACACTTTATCAATCAACAGAAAGATTGGAGCACGATAATGTTGAGCAAAATTATGTACAAAACAGACTTTTTTCATCTTTTCATAATCTTCCATCAATAATTATTCTATCTAATACACCTTTAACATCATAAATCACGCTATTCTCAGACCTAACAGATTTAATATCCATGCTTAGGAAATCCTTATGTGCTACAGCTAAAACAACTGCATCAAACTTGTCTTGAGGTAATTGATTTATAATATTTATTCCGTACTCATGCATCACATGCTCGGCATTTGCCCAAGGGTCATAAATTGTAATATTATGAGTATATTCTTGTAATGTATGATAAATATCAACAACTTTGGTATTACGAATGTCTGGGCAATTTTCTTTAAATGTAATACCAAGAATAAGAATCTTTGCATCCTTTACCATTACACCTTTCTTATTCATCAGTTTTATCACTTGATTGGCAACATAGTCACCCATACCATCATTCAGTCTACGAGCATTACTCATCACTCGTGGTAAAACGCCATATACCTGAGCTTTCTGTATCAAATAATATGGATCCACACTAATGCAATGGCCTCCAACGAGGCCAGGACTAAGTTTAATAAAATTCCACTTAGAAGATGCGGCCTCTATGACATCATGTGTATCGATACCCATAGCATTAAATATTTTTGCTAACTCATTCATGAACGCAATGTTTACATCACGCTGTGAGTTTTCTATAATCTTTGATGCTTCTGCAACCTTGATGGATGGTGCTTTATGAGTACCATTTACCAACACTGAGTTATACACTTTATCAACAATATCTGCTATCTCAGGAGTAGAACCAGAAGTTACCTTTTTAATCTTCTCCACTGTATGAAGCTTATCACCTGGATTGATGCGCTCTGGAGAATATCCTGCATAAAAGTCCACATTGAATTTCAAGCCACTCACACGCTCAACTACAGGAAGACATTCCTCTTCTGTAACTCCAGGATACACAGTCGATTCATAAACTACAATATCTCCCTTATTTATGACTTTACCTACTGTTTCAGAGGCTCCCCAAAGAGGACGCAAATCAGGACGATTGTTAACATCCACAGGTGTTGGAACGGCCACCACATAGAAATTACAATCACGGATCTGTTCCAAATCTGTAGTACAAATAAATCCAAACTTTTCAATAGCTTCTTGAAGAAGTTCGTCACTTACTTCAAGCGTAGCGTCATGCCCCCCCATTAATGTATCAACTCGTGCCTGATTCATATCAAAACCCACAGTCTTGTATTTCGTTGAAAAAAGGCGAGCCAACGGCAAACCTACATAGCCTAGGCCGATTACAGCAATTTTAGTATTACTCATTATATTTTTATTTGAATATTAAAATATTATTAACAAAATCTTATTCCCACTATTCATTTACATTTACATCGTTTATTGAATGATTCGCTAAGGAGAAACCTAAGATCATCCAAAAAAGAAAACATTTTACACCCGGTCCAAATGGAGGTTGAGCTTCAAAAAGAGCATTAATCATATAAATCCAAAAGAGAAGAAATGCTGTCAAATAGATATCGTCAGAATGATTTGTAATAACTGTACAATAATAACCTATTAAAACAATCGGGATAAAGATAAATAATGACCCCAAAACACCAAACTGGACAACAATTGCAACAGGCATACAGTCTATATAGTAGTTACCAATTCCCAACCAGAAATGCCCATCATACAATTTTAAAGCTTTAGTAATTAGGGTTAATCTTCCTGAAGAAATATCATCTATATTATTAATACTTCGACCTCCTAGTAGAATACCATTTACAAGTGTGTTATAAAAATCTGAATCATATACAATATATATACCCCCTACAACTAATAAAAAAAACATAGAGAACCTTAACCTAATATTCTTAATAAGAAAAGCAAAGTAAAAAAGGAGAAATGCGAAGCCTGCTATTGTCGCTCTTGATTTCATCATAAACATAACGACAAGTCCAAGTATAGTGCCTCCATATAAAAGCATTCTCAAGGATTTACTATCAGAATGATTATTTATAAAAGCTATTAATAGAGAAGCTAATATAATCTGCCCCATACTATTCTTATTTGCAAATGCATAGGTTTTGCTTAAAATACTTACCCCTCTGAGGAAATCAAAATATACATTTAGCGAAAGAATAATAACACAAATCAGCAATATGACTGTAAGATAATTTAAAAATCTTTCATTCGCATAATGCCTCCAAAACACAAATGATGTGACACATATTGCAAGAGAAATCATTATGTTATAAATATCCGGCCCCAAATAATTAGTGTTTCCAACTGATGACAAAAGAAATAAATATAAGAAAAAAGAAACAAAAAGAATATAATACTTAAGTAATGGCTTATATAAAAAATCTCGATAATGACATAGAAACAAATATGTAAATGGCAATATCCATATAACTTTTAAAAGCTCATTAGTGCCATTTTCTATCAGAAATGGTAATTGAGACATCAAACTACAAATAACTGATAATAAAAAGAGAAAATATATCATAAAGATTTCTTATCTAAAAGAAAAATAATATACAGAATAAAAAAATATAAACCACTAATGAAAACAGATATATAAGCATAATATCGGGCTCCTCCTTCTGTTATAGATGATATTATAAAATATATCAAAAAAAGCAAAAGGAAATCTCTACCAGACCTTATAATAAACAATAACCAATTACGCCCTTCTGATATCATATTAGATTGCAAAACATTAGAAAGGCAAATGAAGATGGTGCTAAAAACCAGTATATTTAAGACTGACTGCAGTCCTACAAATGATTCTCCATAGAAAGAAGCTATAAGCCCAGATAATGTGAAAACCACACAGAAAGGAATGAATGAGCATATAAAATTAACTAGTATCATTCGGTATACTATTCTATTATGCATCTCATTTTCTTTAGATACTCCTGAAAGGTAAGACAAAACAACATTTGAAAGTAATCCAGGGATAAACAATACAATAGCATTCCATTGAGCCGCAGCACTATATATACCAACTTCACCTATTGAAGCATATCTTGCTAATATTAATGGACCTAACCAGTGACTCAGAGTATATGTTAATTCCTGCATAGCAACAGGGAATGAAAACCTCAATAATTCTATAGTTGTATTACTCTTATCTTCATTATTCTTAAAATCTGACCTATAAATGATTAAAAGATTTAGTACAGCAATAATAGCTTGGGAAACCAGTAGTGCTAATAATGAACCTTTAAGTCCCCATAAATATGTAAAAATAGCTCCGAGTATTAACATAGATACTCCTGATATAATATTGTTTATGCCTAACGATTTGAATCTCTTAAGACCTGCCAAGATGCCAGAACCTGTAGTACTCAATGCCCTAAAAATCATTATCAGTCCTAAGAGACGAAATGCTGTGGAGAGTCTGGGCTCATTGACAAATTGTGCTAATGCCTCTGAAAATAGGAATAAAAGAATGCACAGTGTAATGCTTGATACTAACGTTATCTTAAAAGCAGATTTTATATAACTGTATACTTTGCAAACATCCTCACTCATGTATTGAGCTACAAACTTTGTAGAGGTATAACCCAAACCAAAAGTAGAAAAGGCGGCAATATGAAACATTGTCGTTTTCACCAAGCCATATTCTCCATAAAGATCTTTACCTAACAAACGAGCAATAATAATACCTGCCAACAGAAGCAGGAAATTACCTGTTCCGTTGCCAAATACTGCCCAGAAAGAATCTTTAAAGAGGCGACTACCTTTTAGTTTATTTGTTATGCTTTGGAAATCGAACATTAATAATGCTTATGATAGTTTACAGTTTAGGGTTTATATAGGTTAGAACATTTAACCTTTAACCTTTACTCTTTGGTGTACCCACCGTAGTTGCCATAGCCATAACCGTAGGAGCCGTAGCGGTGGTAGCCGTAGCGACTGTGGGCCACGTAGGTACCGTTGAGTAGGAGGGACATGTTATGGAACTTCTTGTCGTCGTAGTAGCTCTGGATCACAGGGAGCATGTCGCGCTCCAGGAGCTCGGCGCGGATGACGAAGAGGGTGATGTCTGCCCAACGGGAGATGATGCTGCTGTCTGCCACGATCTCCACGGGTGGACAATCGAGGAAGATGAGGTCGTAGGTCTCACGGAGCTCAGTCATAAGCTGATCTAAGCGGGGTGAGAAGAGGAGCTCGGTGGGGTTCGGAGGCAGGGTGCCCACTGGGATGACATCGAGCTGACCGCTGCTCTCACTCTGCACGATAAGACTGCGCCAATCGGCCACATTGCCGTTGAGGTAATCAGCGATACCTGTCTCAGGGCTGTTGACCAAGGTGCTGAGGGAGGCTCTACGCATATCGAAATCGATAGCGATGATACGCTTTTCCTTGATGGCAAAGGTGGTAGCAAGGTTCATGGTGATGAAGGTCTTACCACTGCCTGGATTACTGGAGGTGAGCATGATGATGCGGTGACGGTTCTCCTCACCGAGCATGAACTCAAGGTTGGTACGCACCACACGGAAGGACTCGTTGATGTAGTTACGACTGCCAGGCTTGACTACCACCTGGTATTGATTCTGTTCTTCTTTTTGCTTACCGAAGAGACGGAGAATGCGCTTCCAAAGGCTAGGTTTCTTGCCGTAGTGAGGAATCTCACCAAGGAAGGGCGCAGTGAGGTCTTCGATGTCCTTGCGTCCGCGCACACGGCTGTTCATGTTCTCACGCAGGAAGAGGATGACCAGCGGAATGAGAAGGCCAAGGGCGATGGCCACCAGGAGGACGTTGCGACGCACGGGACTGGTGGGGAGCAAGCTGCCCATAGGGGGTGTGACGATGCGGGTATTATAGGCGGTGAAGGCCTGGGAGAGTTCGTTCTCCTCGCGCTTCTGGAGGAGGAAGAGGTAGAGCTGCTCCTTGACACTTTGTTGACGCTCGACGCTGAGGAGGTACTGGGCCTGGGTAGGGTTGCTAGCGATTCGGGAGGTGCTGGCGGCAGCACTGGCACCATAGCCGCGTACCTGGGCGTTGAGGGAGCTGATCTGGTTGTCGATGGAGGACATGATGGCACCGCGCTGCTGTTGCAACTGGGCATCGAGGTCCTGCACCAAGGGGTTCTGCTCACTGGAGTTGGCTACCAACGAGTTGCGCTGCAGAAGCTGCTGGTTATAGGTAGCGATCTGCTGCTCAATGGTAGCGTTGTTGATACCAGAGTTGGCAGGGAGGAGCTGGGAACTGTTGGAGTTGTCGGTGACGAAGTTACGGATGTAACGCGCCATGTAAAGCTGGTTGTTCAGGTTGACGATCTGTGCGTTGGCAGCACTGGCTTCCTGCATGTACATGGCAGAGGCGCTCTCGACGTCGGGAATCAGGTTTTCGCTCTTGTAGGTGGAGATATCGCTATCGACGTTGCTCAGCTCGTCCTCGATGACACTGAGTCGCTCGTTGATGAACTGGGAGGTGCTGACCGCGATCTGGTTCTTGTCTTTCACCCAGTTCTCGTTGTAGATGGAGATGAGGGTGTTAAGGAACTCCTCAGCACGCTGGATAGAGACATCACGGTAAGTGAGGTCGATGATAGTAGCCTTATCGTCGTTGAGGGCTGCAGTGAGCTTCTTCTGACAAGCATTGATGCTCTCAATAAGTCCGATACGGGTGACATTGATGGGATCGGTTTCAGCTGCCTTGCTGTAATAAGGAGTGGTGTTGACGATGATGGTACCCACGGGGGTCTTGATGCTGTCGCCATAGTTGCCCTTGAAGGTGCCGTCGATATCGTCGTCGTTGAGGGTGAGGTCATCGATGGTGAAGTTGGTATCGGGCCCTAACTTCAGGGTGAAGGACGCAGCGTCATTGTCGGCCATGCCGTCGATGGTAGCGGTGACAGGGAGGTTGTAGCCATAGAGGGTACGACTACGCATCAAGCCACTGACGGAGTAGTTCATGTTAAGGTTGAGACGCTTCACCACTTCAAGAATCATGGCGGGTGACTTGATGGAGATGAGTTCGTTGTTCACATTAGTGCTGGTAGAAAAGAGGCCCAGGTCAGAGAAAGCAGAAAGCTCACTGCTGACGGAGGACTTGTTCTTGGAGTCATCCTTAATCAGGATGCTCGCACTGCGGGTATAAACCGGTGGGGTTACGAGCAGGTAGAGGACGGCGATGCCGATAGTGATGAAGAGGGAGAGGACGAACCACTTCCAGTGGGTAAGGCAGAGGGTGAAGAGGTCTTTCAACGACATGAAGTCATCGGAAGTCCTCTTCGAAGAATTGGTGTTAGTTGTTGACATAACTTATTTTTTTATTTTTTTATTTTCATTTTCATTATTCATTTCTTTGCTCGTGCAAAGAAACGAATCAAAGAAACACGCCGACTGC
>JAEEGL014490853.1_pt1 | contig 17397 bp, 15 predicted proteins | sample 9134231 | NCBI WGS metagenome assembly JAEEGL01 (sample SAMN16246548, study PRJNA631951) | gut metagenome | biome: gut microbiome; feature: rumen; material: fiber-attached | host: Bos | place: Iran: Karaj | collected 2018-10
ATCATGGAATTAATCTTGATAATCCATATACATTTGGTACAAGTCAGATGGATGACGTTTATTTCCAAAATGTAGAAGCTAGAAACACTAATTATGATGAACTTCCAGATATAGTTAACAACTATATGAAAAAGATTAATAAAATAACTGGAAGAGATTATAAACCATTTAACTACTATGGTAGTGAAAGAGCTAAATACGTTATTGTGGCTATGGGTAGTGTTTGTGAAACAATTAAAGAAACTATTGATTATTTAATTAAAGAAGAAGATATGCAAATTGGGTTAATTGAAGTACATTTATATCGACCATTTAGTTCTAAATATCTTCTTGATGTATTACCCGAAACAGTACGTGATATAGCTGTATTAGATCGTACTAAAGAGTTTGGTGCTAATGCGCCACTTTATCTTGATGTATTAAGTGTAATTAAAGAGAATAATTTAAATATAGATGTCTATGGTGGAAGATATGGTTTATCTAGTAAAGATACAACCCCTGCTGATATTAAAAGTGTTTATGATTTCCTAAAAGGAAAAGAGAAGTTTAATGGTTTCACCATATCAATTAACGATGATGTAACTAATTTATCTCTTCCTCGAAGTGAATTTATGATTCCAAGTAAGAATTATGAAATGGTTATTATGGGATATGGTTCTGATGGAATGGTATCAGCTTCTAAAGATATTATGAAAATTACTGGTACTGGAAGTGATGCGTATGTTCAGGGATACTTTGAATACGATTCGAAAAAGAGTGGTGGAGTAACAAAAAGTCACTTAAGATTTGGAAAAGATATTATTCGATCTAGCTATTACGTTACTAATCCCAATACTGTAGTATTAACTAAAGAATCATATTTAGGTAAATATGATATTATTGGTGGTATTAGAGAAAAAGGAATATTCATTTTAAATACAACTAAATCTAAAAAAGAAGTTTTAGATATATTATCTAATAAAGAAAAGAATATTATTAAAAACCGTAAAATTAAATTTTATATTATTGATGCTAATGCAATAGCTAAAGAAGTAGGACTTAATAATAAAATTAGTTCAATAATGGAAGTTATTATCTTTAAAATATGCAAAATAATTGATTTTGATTATGCATATGAAGAAATTAAGAAAAGTTTAACTAAAAAGTTTGAAACCAAAGGTGGTAATGTCTTAGAAAAGAATTTAGTAGCTATTAGTAAATGTTTAGATAGCTATTATGAAGTAGAAATAGGCGATACACTATTTGATGAAGAAGAAGAAAAAGATTTATCAATGTATGAACTTATCAATCGTCGTCGTGGTAATGAATTACCTGTTAGTTCATTCTTGAAAATGCCTGATGGAAGAACATTACCAAGTCTTGCTAGTGAAGAAAAAAGATATGCAAGTGCTGTTGCTCCAGTATGTAATAAAGAAAACTGTATAATGTGTAACATGTGTTCATTTGTATGCCCACACGCAGTTATTAGACCATATCTACTTAATATGGAAGAATATGAAAAAGCACCTGATATAATTAAAGAAAACTGTCAAGATGCTAATATCAAAGGAGAAGAACTTAAATTTATTGTTGCTGCTTCGGCTCCTGATTGTACTGGATGTGGTTTATGTGAGAAAATTTGTCCAGGTAAAAAAGGTGAGAAAGCCATCAAAATGACTGATGTTCTTACTCTTAAAAAGAATGGTATGATTGATGCTCTTACATACTTAGAAAAAAATGTTAGTGAAAAACATCCACTAACCCCAACGACAATTAAAGGAAGTCAGTTTATTGAACCTAAGTTTAAATTCCCTGGAGCTTGTGCAGGATGTGGTGAAACCCCATATTTAAAATTAATGAGTCAATTATTTGGCGATAGTTTGGTTGTTGCTAATGCAACAGGTTGTTCATCTATTTATTCTGCAAGTTTTCCTTCAACCACATATGCTTCACCTTGGGCTAATAGTTTATTTGAAGATAATGCGGAATTTGGTTTAGGTATGTATACTGCTGATGCTACAATAAAAGCGAGAATTAAAGAAATTCTTCATAATAAACTTGCTGATGCAACTGATGAAGAAATTGATTTATATGAACGTTATTGTGCAGAAACCAATGAAGAAAATAGTCTAAATTTATATAATTATGTTGTTGATAATAAAGTAAATGATTTATATGAACTTCGTAACTTTATTAAGAAAAAAACAATCTTTATTGTTGGTGGTGATGGTTGGGCTTATGATATTGGTTTTTCTGGAATTGATCATGTACTAGCTAGTGGAGCTAATGTAAATATTTTAGTTCTTGATACTGAAGTATATAGTAATACGGGAGGACAATCAAGTAAATCAACACAAATTGGTGGTATTGCTAAGTTTGCAGCTAGTGGTAAGAAAGTAAATAAAAAAGATTTAACGAAGATTGCCCTTACATATCCTAATGTATATGTTGCAACTATTTCACTAGGTGCTAATATGCAACAAGCTATTAAAGCTATGAATGAAGCTGTTAATTATGAAGGACCAAGTATTATAATTGCTTATGCTCCTTGTATTGCTCATGGTATTATTAAAGGAATGAGTAATTCAATTGATGAAGAAAAATTAGCAACTGAATCCGGTTATTTTCCAATATTTAGATATAATCCAACAATGAAAAAATTCTTCATGGATTCTAAAGCAGACTTTTCTAAATATTATGAGTTTATTAGTGGTGAAGATAGATATCGTACTTTAAAACAAATTAATCCAGAACACTACAATGAACTACTAGAAGAAAATAAAAATAATGCTGAACGTCGATTTGCATATTTTGAAGATTTAGGGAAAGAAGATAATGAATAAAATAGGCTTAAAAGCCTATTTTTTATTTGCATTATTATTTATCTTAAGATATAATAAAAAACCTGAGGTAACTATGGGAAACAGTAAATATAATCGATTAATACGTGATAACAAAGTTGAAGAAATATTAAAAGATGATGAACTTGAAATGTATGATTTAACATACTATGAATATTTAAATAAACCAATCTTAGAATATCTGTTAGAAAAGCATATTCATACTAAAAAGATGGATAATTATTCAATAACTAATAGTAAATGGATTATTTTATATATTAAATATAATATAATAGATCCACTTGTTAATGCTAATTTATTTGTTTTATTAACTTTTGAAAATGATGTACTATTATTAGATATATTATTAAAGGTTTTAGATGATAAACAAAGAATGAAATTATATCAAAATTTTAAAGAACAAGATTATATTTTCTTTGCAGAAAACGAGTCAATTGTTATTAATTCATATAAAAAAGTTGGTATAACACTACCTAGATACCTAATTAAAATACCAACGATTGAAGAAAGAAAAATTAGTGCCAAAAAAGATATTGAAGATGAATTAAAAAAATTAAGAGAAGTATATAAAGATATTAGCAAAGATACTTTAAATACTATTTGTAATGAATTTAGAAAAAATGCAAAATATAATCATCAAGTAGTTATGAAAAACATAAAAAAACTAATAGAATATAAGAATAGGTTTAAAAACTTCAAAATCAAATTATTTTATCCAGATATTGATATAACTGAGCAAACATGTGGCTTTTCAATCGAAAGTAATAATAGAAAGATGGTTACTGAAATATATCAACTTGGTACGTTTACCCATGAACTTAGTCATCTATTATTTAATGATTGTGAAAAGAATTGGGATTATTATTATGATCAATTTAAAAAATTATCAAAAAAAATTAATAACAAAGAAACAATTAATAAAATAATTGATTATTTACAAATATATCATGGTAATTATGATTTTATGAGAAATATTTTTGCAGAACTTTATTATGCAAAAATAGCTCAAACATATGGTAGTTATGAAAAGTATATTAAATATCTTACTGATGATATGATTAATAGTGGTCTCGATTTCTTATCATATTCTGATATTTTTGTACAAGAATTAATAGAAGATGAATGTGCTAAATATTCACGTACTATGACAAGAAATTATTATCGAGATGAAGGTTATGCGGAAAGCTTTATTAATTCAATTTTAAGAGGACGAATTAATACCAATAGAAAGCATTTTAGATATTTTTGTGGTCATAATCCAGAATATTTTGAAGAAGATGAACTTAATGCCTTTGATGAATCTATAGCTGAGTTTTATTCCATTATCAATTCATTTAACGCGAATAGAATCATTAATGATTTAAGAGGGGTATTAGGTGATGAAATAATTGATTTATTTCTAGATTATATGAATATTTATCGTGGATACACTATGAAAAAAAAGAGGTAAAAGATGTACAAAGAAATATACGATTTAGTTAGTAAATATAATGATAATAAAGAGACAATTGATACTAATTTTATAAGTAATGTGTGTGAAATAATCCGTGATACAAGAGAAATGGGTTATTTTGTTAAAAGTTGGGCCTTTAATGAATCAATGGAAAATATTGCAACATATATAACTAAATCAAATTTAATCGAATTTCGTCCGACAATTCCAGATCCCACAAATATTAAAGAACGTTACCCGAATATGTATCATCTATTATATAATTTTAGATATATTCAAGCGATTTTTCATGAATTTGCTCATGCAAGGCAGATTAAAGACATTTATTATTATACATTTTCAGATAATCCTGATGAACTTTTCATCAAATTATTTTATTTATCAACAAAAAAATTCTGTAAATATCCATTTTTTCCATTAAATATTCCAGAGTACTTTAATTTGCCTTATTATCATCGTCATCATGATAATGATCCAATGGAAAGAGATGCGATACTTACAGCATTTAATGATCAAATAGAAGTAGCAAAATATTTACCACAAGATGATGAAAGTTCTAAAGAATGCTTTGATAATATGCAAAAAGAATATTTGGATTTTAAACTAAATGGATACGAACTATTAGTTGGAATAACTAATAATCCCGCACTTGAATATTTAAGAGGTCTTCCTTTTTCCTTAAATTTCATTAATGTATGGCATTATCGTCATATATTAACTGATATGAATGTTTCTTATGAAAAAAGACTTCAATATGGTCTTGCCTTAAAAAGCGATGAATACATAAAATTATTAGCTAAACGATATCCAAATATATAACTAGATAACTATTAAGTTATCTTTTTTGTTGATTTATAACACAATTTAATATATAATATACAACCAGTATTGCTGGTGGTGGTATTATGTATCAAGATATCTATGAACTTATATCAAAATATAACGAACAAAATAAACAAATCGATGCATATTTTATGAATAATGTTTGTGAAATGATACGAGATAATGAAAAACTAAAAGAATATGTTAAAAGCTGGTCATTTGAAAAAATGCGTTCTTTTGCAATTTATAGTTGTATTGAACGTAAAATTTTTTTTAATATAACTTCAGCAAAGCCACTTGAAGTATATAAAAAGTTCTTTCCGCAAATTGCAACTTCGGTTTATAATTATGATCAATTAGGTAGTATATTCCATGAATTTATGCATGCTATCCAATTTCGAAGAATAATGGAACATGAAGAAGATCCTAATTCATTTTTTAGTCGCTTATATAGTTATGATGAAAGTTTTCAAGAAGACATGAAATTTTATTTTAAACCAACTAATTTAATTAGACGTATATACTATCATCGTCATCATAATAATGACTTTTTAGAAAGAGAAGCGAATATGACAGCTGATATGAAAATCCAACAACTACTTTCCTTTGATAAAGATAAAGAAAGTGATACTTATATCCATCTTAAATTAGTAGAAGATTATATCGCAATTCTTGAAAAAATAATTGGATATAAATTAAATGGTGATATAACTAATAGTCCAACAATTGATTATTTAAGTAATTTGCCTTTTACGTCTAATCGTAGATATTTTAAAAATCACCCAAATGAATTTAAAGACTTATCTATTCCATATGAAACTAGATTATTATATGGTTTTTATCTAACTGGTGATGAATATCAAAAATTAGAAGATGATCGAAAAGAATTAGTTCGTAAAATAAAAGAATATCGATAACTAGAAATAGTTATCTTTTTTTATAATACTATTTAAAACTATAGGAAAATATTATATAATAAAGAAGAGTAGGTGAATTATGACCAAAATTAAGAAAGACTATAAAATAGAAGATATTATTGATTTAGTTAAACTCTATAATAATGATAATATTTCTTTAATAAATAAAACTTATGAATATACTAGTAAATTACTTAATAAAGATAAATTACAAGATGCTTTAAATGTTTCATATCTACTTACTACTGTACAAGCAGATGCAGAGACTATTTCCGCAAATATTCTTAGCTATTTATTAATTAATGATTTAGTTAAAAGAAATACTTTAGAAAAAGATTTTGATTTTAATATTATTAAATTAGCTTCAAATATTAATAAATTAAAAAGTATTAGTTTATCAACGGAAAATGATTACTTAATTGAATATTATAAAAAAGTTATTGTTGGAATGACTGAGGATGTTCGAGTAATAATTGTTGCACTAGCCGATAGAGTTTATCTAATGCATCAACTTGATAAATATGATGAGATTGATAATAAACGTATTGCAAAAGAAACACTTGAAATATTTGCGCCTCTTGCCCATCATTTAGGTGTATATAAACTTAAAAGTGAACTAGAAGATATGTCACTTCGTTATCTTAAACCAGATGTATACTATGATATAGTAGAAAAACTTAATGGTACTAAGACTGAAAGAGATAATATTATCAATGAAATGATGATGGAAGTTAGTAATCTATTAACAGAACATAATATTATTCATGAAATAAAAGGACGTAGTAAAAGTATCTATAGTATTTATAATAAACTAGATAAAGGACGTAAATTTAGTGATATTTATGATTTATTAGCTATTAGAATATTAGTTAAAGAAGAAAGTGAATGTTATCTAGTTCTTGGGTTAATTCATTCAAAGTTTAAGCCTATAACGAAAAGATTTAAAGATTTTATTGCGATGCCAAAAAGTAATGGTTATCAATCACTTCACACAACAGTTTTTGGTATTAATAATGAATTATTTGAAATACAAATTAGAACATATGAAATGAATGAAATAGCAGAAAATGGTGTGGCTGCCCACTGGTCATATAAAGAAAATAAAAGTGCATTTAATTTATCTCGAACTGATGCTAAATTAGAGTTCTTTAAGGCCGTTATTGACATGAATCAGAATGAAAATAATCAAGATAATATTCACAATACTATTCAAGAAGAAAACTCATTTGATGCTATTTATGTCTTTACTCCAAAGGGTGATGTAATTGAGTTACCTAAGGGTAGTACCCCAGTAGATTTTGCTTATCGCGTACATAGTAAAATTGGTGATTCAATGGTAGGTGCACTAGTAAATAATCAAATAGTTCCATTAAATCGTGAATTACAAGATGGTGATGTTGTTAAAATTAATACTAGCAAATCTAGTCCAGGGCCTTCAGAAGGCTGGTTAAGTTTTGTAAAACTTACACAAACAAAAAATAAAATAAAGTCTTTCTTTGCCAAATCACGTAAAGAAGAATTAATTAATTATGGTAAAGAAGCTCTAGAAAAAGAATTAAGAAAAAGAAAAATAAGTATAACTGATTTTTTAAGTAACGATAACATTAAGAAAATACTTAAATTAACTAAAGAAAAAGATTTAGATACTATTTATTTTGAAATAGGAAGTAATAAGTATAATGCTAAATATATTATCAATTTAATTTATGAAGAAAAAGAAGAAGCAACAAATACCCCAATTATTACCAAAAATGAATTTGATATTAATGTATCGGGTATTAGTGATGTCAAAGTTAATTTAGCTTCATGTTGTCTTCCAATACCAGGTGATGAAATTGTTGGTTATATTACTAAGAATAATGGTATAACTATCCATCGTGAAAATTGTGCAAATGTCATTCATTTAGAAGATCGAATTGTTGAAGTAAGATTTAATGAAATAACCAAAAACAAATATTTAACTTCAATACTAGTTACTTTAAAAAATAATCAAAATAGACTAGGTGATATTTTAAATAAGATATCTGGTAAAAACTTAATTGTTGATAGTGCTCATACAATTTATAAAGATAATGTTATTAGTTATAAAATTAGTTTATATGTAATGAATTTAAATTCTTTAATAAAATTAATGAATGATTTAAGTAAACTTCGTTATGTAAAAGACGTGGAGAGATTATGAAAGTAGTAGTTCAAAGAGTAAATAATGCCAGCTGTGAAGTAAATGGTAAAATTACAGGTAAAATCGAAAAAGGCTTGATGCTATTAGTTGGTTTTACTGATGGTGATAATCATGATACTATCCTTAAAATGGTGCAAAAAATAGTCAATTTAAGAATATTTGATGATGAAAATGGTATAATGAACTTGAGTGTATTAGATATTAAGGGAAGCATTCTTTCAATATCACAGTTTACTTTATATGCGGATACAAAAAAAGGTAATCGACCTAGTTATGTTAATGCAATGAGTGGCGATGAAGCTACTAAACTATATGATTTATTTAATGATGAATTAAGTAAAATACTACATGTGGAAACTGGAATATTTGGAGCTGATATGAATATATCACTAGTTAATTCTGGACCAGTTACCATCATATTAGAGAGGTGATAGAATGATTTTATGTGTTGGTCAATCTGCTTTTGATCTTACTATTCCTGTAGATAATTACCCAATAGAAAATAAAAAAATAAAAGTAAGTGAAGTATACGAGTGTGGCGGAGGTGCTGCTAATAATGCGGCTTATTTACTTGCTAAATGGCATGATGAAGTATATTTTGCAACAAGTATTGGTAAAGATGAAAGTGGTCAAAAAATTAAAAATGAACTTGCAAGTATTGGTGTTAAATTAAATTATCTTAATGAAATAGATAATGTTAAAACTACAACAAGCTATATTGTTGCTAATCGTAGTAATGGTACAAGAACAATTATTACTCATGCATCACCTCAAATGCATTATCCAAGTGAGGTTAATATTGATATTAAACCAAATGTAATCCTATTTGATGGAAAAGAAGTAGAGTTAGCTTTAAAAGTAATTAAAGATAATCCTAATGCTATTAAAATTATTGATGCCGGTGGTTTTACTGAAACCACAGTTGAGTTATCAAAACATTGTGATTATATCGTTTGTTCTAATGATTTTGCTAAAGGTTATACGGGTATTGATTTTGATTATAGTGATATTAATAAAATATATGAAGTTTATGATAAAATGCAAAAAGACTTCAATGGTAAATTAGTTATTACTTTAGAGTCAATGGGTAGTTTAGTAAAAATAGATAATGTATTTAACTTAGTTAAATCTATTTCAGTTACTTCAGTTGATTCAACTGGAGCCGGAGATATTTATCATGGTGCTTTCACTCATTTTATTGCTAATGGGTATAGTCTACTTGATACCATGAAATATGCTAATATTGCTGGAGCACTTTCAGTTACTAAAATAGGAAGTAAAAATTCCATGCCAACTTATGAGGAAGTAATAAATTATCATGATTGATAAGATATATCCAAGTCTTGATTTACATGGTGAATATGCATTTAGTGCAGAAATACTTACTAAAGAGTTTATTAATGATAATATTAATCTTAAAAGTAAAAAACTATGTATAATTCATGGTATTGGAAAAGGTATTTTAAAAAATACTGTTCACGAAGTACTTAAAAAAGATAAAAGAATAAAAAGATATTATATTGATTTTATGAATCCCGGAATGACTATTGTAGAAATAAAGGAGGAATATTATGAGTAAATTATTAATTATTTCAGGCCCAAGTGGAGTAGGTAAAGGAACTATTGTTAAACATCTACAGGATAAATATGAAGAATTAAAGAAAAAATTATATTTATCAGTATCTTGTACTACTAGAAGTCCAAGAGAAGGTGAAGTAGAAGGAGTTAACTACTACTATATTACAGAAAAAGAATTTAAGAAACGAATTAAAAAGAATGATTTCTTAGAATATAATTTATATGGTACTGGAAAATACTATGGAACCCCTAAAAGTACTGTTTTAAAGTATTTAAAAAAGGGTTATGATGTAATACTTGAAATTGATATTAATGGATATAAACAAATAAAAGAAAACTATCCAGATGCTATTGGAGTATTTATTATGCCACCTGATATTGATGAATTATATAATAGATTAAAAAATCGAAATACCGAAACCGAAGAAGTTATCAAAGTTCGTCTTGAAACTGCTGAAAAAGAAATAGCCGAAAATCATATTTATGATCATATAATTGTTAATGAAAATGGTAAAAGTGAAGAAGCAGCTATGAAGATATTTGATCTTATGAATGAGGAATAATTATGGATAATAAATCAGTTAAAGAAGAGATATTAGAAGTCGTTGATAGATACTATCAAGAAAGAAATATGCCACCAATGGTAATAACCGATAAAGAGTGGGATATATTTCTTAATGTAGTATATTCATATTTTAAAAAAGTAGGTTTAAGTGAAAATGATTATCGCCATGCCATGAATGTATTAGTAAGAAAAGCACTATATCTTGCAGAAATATATAATGAAGGATCATTTAATGCATTTCATTTAAGAGCCTCTCTTGCTGATCTTACCGCTTATGATATGAATGCTTATCAAATACATTCAATAAGACTAGATTTAGACGGAAAAATCAAGAGTTATACTAAATAATTTAATCGGGGGGATTAAGATGAAAACAAATATTGATGTATTAAAAGAATTAATTAAAAATACGGTTAAAGAAACTGTTGATAATGAAAAAAGATTTAATGATTTTGAAGAAGCATCTAAAAAAGTCAGTCTAGAAGATTATTTAACATTTGTTGATATAATGGAAGCACATTATTTAGCGAATAATATTATGGAAGAATATCAAAAAGATATGAAATCTTTAATTAGCGCTATTGTCTATAATAGTTGGTTATTACCGGATAAAACAATTGGTGAAATTATGGCCATAACTGTTGAAGCATTAAAAATTCAATTCAAAGGACAAGAAAACATTGCAATCCAAGAAGAGTTAATTGAAAAATTTAATGGAAAAGAATTCTTAGAGAATTACCGTAAGGAAAAGAAAAAACAAAAAGCTTTAAGAAAAGAATTCAATTTAAAATATTAAAATAACCATATATTTATATGGTTTTTTTTATAAAATAATATATTTTATGTTATACTAAATAAGTAGGTGAGTTATGAGCAAGATAGAAATAATGAGTGAAGATTTATCTAATAAAATAGCAGCAGGAGAAGTAGTCGAAAGAACAATGAATGTTGTTAAAGAATTAGTTGAAAACTCGATAGATGCAAAATCTTCATCAATAAAAATTGAACTTAAAGATAGCGGTGTACTTGAAATAACGGTTACAGATGATGGTATTGGTATGGATAGGGATGACGCTGTTAAATGTTTTTCACGCCATGCAACTAGTAAACTTCATAACTTAAATGACTTATTTAACATATCTTCACTTGGTTTTCGTGGTGAGGCTTTACCTTCAATTGCTAGTGTATCAAATGTCACTTTGAAAACTAGTAATGGAAAAGTTGGAACACTAGTTAAAATAAATGGTGGAACCATGGAAAGTGTCGAAGACTGTGATTTAAGAAAGGGTACTATTATATCAGTTAAAAACTTATTTTATAATACACCAGTAAGACTTAAATATTTAAAAAGTTTATATGCAGAACTTGCTAATATTACTGATTATATTAATAAAATGGCTTTAGCTTATCCAAATATAAAATTTGTTTTAATTAATAATGATAAAGAATTATTAAATACAGATGGATCTGGTAACTTACTTAAAGTAATAAATGCTATCTATGGATTATCAGTTACAAAAAAAATGATGGAAATTGATGGTAGAATTGATGACTTTCATATTATGGGATATACAACATATCCAGAAGTTAATCGTAGTAGTAAAAACAATATTACAGTATTAGTTAATAATCGAGTAATAAAAAACTATGATATTACTAAAACTATTCATGAATGTTATCATACTTTTATGGCAGAAAATAAGTATCCAATTACTGTTTTAAATATAATTGCTGATCCATATTTAATTGATGTTAATGTTCATCCAACTAAAATGGATGTTAAATTCTCAAAACTCGAAGATTTAAAAGAGTTGATTACTAATACAATAACTAAGAAATTAAAAGAGACTCTATTAATCCAAGAAGGGTATGATAATACTGATTTTGTTTTAGATAAAATAGAAAAAACGGAAACAAAAGAAGAATATTACGCACCAAAACTAGAAGAAGTAAAATTAGATTTTGAAGTTAAAGAAGATAATCAAGTATACTTTAATATCAATAATGAAAAGAAAGAAAGTTTTGATGAAAAAGAAGAAGTAATTCCAATTCATGAAGTAAATATTAAACCAATTAAACCAATTGGTGCATGTCATGGGACATATATTATTGGAGAAAATGAGGATGGTATATATATAATTGATCAACATGCAGCTGCTGAAAGAATTAATTATGAAAAATGTTATAAAGCAATACTTAGTCACTCAAAAAATATTCAAGATTTATTAATACCAATAACTATAGAATTACCAAATAATGAATTTATTATCTTAAAAAAACATTTTGATATTTTAGATAAATTAGGTTTTATCTATGAAGAGTTTGGTATTAATACAATTGTTATCCGTGCACATCCTGTTTGGTTACCTGAGTATGCTTTGGAAGAAGCAATTAGAAAGATTATTGATATCATAGTTACTGAAGAAGATTTTTCAGAACTTAAATTTAGTGATCGAATTAGTATGACAATGGCATGTAAAATGAGTATTAAAGGGAATGATGCAATTACAATTGAAGATATGACATATTTACTTAATAAGCTTATTCAAACTGATAATCCATATACATGTCCACATGGAAGACCAACTATTATAAAATACACTAAATATGACTTAGAAAAGATGTTTAAGAGGGCGTTAGATTAATGAAAAAGATTATTGTAATAACTGGACCAACTGGAGTTGGAAAAACCAAATTAAGTGTTAAATTAGCTAAGAAAATAAAAGGTGAAATTATTAATGCAGATAGTATGCAAGTATATCGTGGACTTGATATTGGAACTGCAAAAATTAAAGAGGTTGAAAAAGAAAGAGTACCACACCATTTATTTGATATTTGTGATGTTCATGATAATTATACAATTTATAACTATCAAAAAGATGCTAGAAATATCATTGCTAAATTACAAAGAAAAAATAAAACTCCAATATTAGTAGGAGGTAGTGGACTTTATATAAAAGCCGCTTTATATGATTATAAACTTGTTAATGAAAAGTTTCATTCAGAGTTTAAAGAACTATCTAATGAAGGAATACTTAATGAAATTAAAAAATATTATGATACTGATATTCATATTAATAATCGTAAAAGATTAGTTCGTGAACTTAATAAAATAAAAAATAATAGTACTAACATTAGCAATATTAATGAACCAATTTATGATATTATAGTTATTGGACTTACAACTGATCGTGATAAATTATATGAAATAATTGATAAACGAGTAGATATAATGATTAAAGATGGCTTAATAAAAGAAGTAAAAGAATTATATGATCAAAGATTAAATACTAAAGCCATTGAAACAGGTATTGGCTATAAAGAACTATACAAGTATTTTCGTGGTGAGATAACTCTTGAAGAAGCAATTGACTTAATAAAAAAGAATTCAAGAAATTTTGCTAAACGACAATATACATTCTTTAATCATCAAATGAAAGTTAATTGGTTTAATGTTGATTTTGATAATTTTGATAATACAATTAATGAAGTATATGATTTTATTACTAAAGAGGATTAACTTGGTTAATTCTTTTTTATTGACTTAAAGGAAAAAACTGTTATAATAATTAAACATGGGGGAAATATGAAAAAGAAAGTAGAAATATTTAATAACATTCTTAATGCATTAGTTACAAAGGATAATAGCACATCATTTACAACTAATGAAGGAAGAAGAAATTTTAATCTATTACTTTCAGAAGCATTAAAATATACTGATTATGTTTATGAAGTATTAAAAGGCGATGATTCTAAAGATAACGAGATATGGTGTAATGATGTAGTAATTGTCTCTATTAATGATCTAAAAATGAGATATTTAATAACTGATCATAGTAGAGAGATATATAGTGGTTTTATGCATGAAATTCAAACTGAAGACGGTAAAGAAATTACAAACTGTGAAGTAATTGATGCACATAGTGAATTTGCAAAACAAATTTTGGGAAAACAGGTAGGAGACGTAACAACGGTTACTGATGAAGTTGAAAGAGAATTTGAAATTACAATTCTTTCACATCAACGTACCAATTTATCTAAACCACTTGATGAATTATTAGCTGATGAAGATTATATGAATTTGCATCGTAAATCTGGTGTATCATTTAAACAAACAAAATAATTTAACTATCCATATGGATAGTTTTTTTATAAAATAAAGTCAATTATTTGTCAAAATCATTTATAATATATGCCTTTTTTGATACTATAAAACTAAGGAGAGTATTTATGGCAAAACTATATTTCTTTTATGGAGCAATGAATAGTGGTAAAACCACAAGAATACTTCAATGTGCATATAATTATGAAGAACAAGGAATGAAACCGATTATAATGAAGCCAAAAATTGATACTAAAGGTGAAGCTCAAATTGTATCACGCATTGGAGCAAAAAGAAAAGTTGATTATTTAATCGAAGAAAAAGTTAATATCTATGATATTATTGTTGAAAAATATACTAATGTTGATTTAATTATCGTTGATGAGGCCCAATTTTTAACCGAAAAACAAGTTAACCAGTTGATGGATGTAGTTATTGATTTAGATATATCGATCATGTGTTTCGGCCTTAGAACTGATTTTATGGGAAATAGTTTTCCAGGTGCAAGAAGACTTTTAGATATTGCACATGAATTATCAGAAGTTAAAACAATTTGTGAATGTGGTCATAAAGCAATGTTTAATGTTCGTTTAATTGATGGTAAAGTTCAAACGGAAGGTGAAAGTGTAGCAATCGATGGAGAAGGTAAGGTAACTTATACTGTTGCATGTCCTCGTTGTTTTCGATTAAAAACTCATCGCAAGTTTGATAATAAATAGGAGGAAGTATGGAAAAAAGAAGATTTAATATAACACCACGAGGAAAGGCATTATTATTAGCTGGTTTAATAGCCCTAAGCCCAATAAATGCGTTAGCAATAACTGATAATAGTTATAAACCAGGAACATTTGTAAAAGAAATAGAACAAAAAGAAGATTCTGATTATGGAATATATATTGTAATAAAAGGCGATAACTGGTGCCATATAAGTGAAAAAGTATGCAGTCATCTAAGAATTGACATAACTTCTAAATATTGGCCTTCTTTGTATAAATATAATGACTGTCCAATGGTTATCGAAGAAGGGGATAGAATCAAATATCCAAAAACGAAAAAAGATTTATTAAAATTATATGAAGAAGATAAAGAAAATGGTAATATATCTAAAGTTAAACAACAAACTCATCCATATCCCGAGCTTGAAATAATTTCATACGATGGATTAGGAAAATTAATATATGAACATTATGGAGACTCATTAGGTTGTATTGATCCAGATTTAATTAGAAAATATCTTAAAGTAACTGGAAATGATATCAAATATGAATTACGTGATATTGATAAAGAATTAGTTGATGAAGCACGAAGTGATTTCTTAGAATATTGGCCAACTATTGAAGATTTTAAAAAATATGATTCAAAAACGAAAGTAAAGAAATGACAACTATGTTGTCTTTTTTTTATGTCTTGATAAAATAAACAATTAAGTGGTGTCTTTTGAAAAAATTTAAAATAAACAAGAAAAGATTAATGTCATTATTACTGGCTTTTGGTATTGAATTATCTACTCATGCTGGAGTAGCTGAATTATTTTCATATAATAGTGAAGCGACAACTAAGGATGGAAGAGTAGTGAAAGTATATTTTATTACGGGAAAAAGTGATAATGATTATGCATATATTTCCTTTAATAATCAAGTTGGTTATGTTCAATTAAGTAATTTAAATATTAATAACTTAATGATTAATAATGACTATATGGAATATCAAAGAGATGAAATAGTTAGAAATGAAGCTAATATATATTTATCACCTAGTTTTAATGGTAATGTTATTACTACGATTAAACCTAATGATACGATTCATGTAGTAGCTAAAAATAATGACGGATGGTATGTAGTAACTACAAATAACTTAAGTGGATTTATTCATGAAAGTGCATTTACTTTACCTAAAATAATGGTAATTGGAAATAATGTTAATGTTAGATATAGTCCAACAACCAGTAATAAAAATAATATTATTGGTCAAGTTAACTATGGTGATACATTTACATTAATAAATAAAGAAGATAATTGGTTATTAATAGATTACTATGGAAAAGAAGCTTATATTAGTGATGATTATGGTTCAATAATTGGTAATAACACGATAAAAAATGATGAAATAAGAATGGTTAAAGTAACCAAATGCAATATTAATATTCGTAGTTCTCCTAATACCAATAGTAGTAAAAACATTATAGGATTTGCAGATATTACTGATAGTTTTGAATATATTGATAAAGAAAATGATTGGTATAAAATTAAATATCTAGGGAATACTGCTTATATACATTCAAAATATGGAGTAGAGATAGCTGGTAAAAAAGATGAACAAAAGTTTATAAAATCAGTATCATTAACCAAAAGTTCATTTTTCTATAAAGATACAAGTGGTACATATTATTCAACACTTCCAGAAAACCAATATGCAAGAGTTATTAAAGAAGAAGATGGTTATTATAAGGTATGTATTGATGGAATAATTGGCTATATTAAAAAAACGAATACTAAACGATTAACTGATACTTTTGTTATAATGGATCTTGGAAGACAAATGGTAAAAGTATATAAAAATAATATCGAAGTACATCGTGCTCATACAATTAGTGGCCGAAAAAGTATGCAAACTGATACTGGTACTTTTACTTTTGGTCATAGACTTCCTAACTATCAGTTAACTCCAGATCATAAAGTAAGCTTTTGGATGCAATTTAATGGTAATCAAGGACTACATGATGCAACTTGGCAAGAAGATGATTACTTTGAAGAGGTTGCAAGAAAAGCATATGAGCGTTATGCATCAGGAATACCTAGTACATATCCAGCTAGTCATGGAAGTCATGGCTGTGGTAATTTAACATATTATGATGCTAGTATTATCTATGATTATATTAGAGTTGGTGATAATATTATTGTCATGGCATCTAATAATCTTATTAAAGATAAAATAATTA
>JAEEGL016404529.1_pt1 | contig 17397 bp, 10 predicted proteins | sample 9134231 | NCBI WGS metagenome assembly JAEEGL01 (sample SAMN16246548, study PRJNA631951) | gut metagenome | biome: gut microbiome; feature: rumen; material: fiber-attached | host: Bos | place: Iran: Karaj | collected 2018-10
ATGGGCCGCCGGAGCGCCACGACCGCTTCCGGCGCCGCGCGGACGGATCCGGGTCCTACGCGGAGGCCGTCCGCGCCGTCGGTCTTCTCGCGGACTTCCGGGAACCTTGTCCCGAGTTCATCTGCGTCGTCCGGCCCGATTCGCTCGAATCCGTGCCTGAAGCCGTCCGCCATCTGGCTTCGCTTGCCGCCTTCCCGATCAATCTCAACCCCGATTTCACGGCGACGTGGAAACCCTCCGACCGCGACCCCTTCCGCCGCGCTTACGGCGCGGTCGCGGATTTCTACATGTCCGAGTGGCGGGCGGGACGTCCGTTGCACGTCATGTGGATCGACGCCAAGGTCAAGACGCTGCTGATGGATGGTTATCGCGAGATGGACAGATGCTGTCCGGTGCGCAGGGAGCTGGCGGCCGCTCCGTCGGGCAACCTCTACCCCTGCCCGAACCTCGTTGGCGAGGATGACCGCGCAGACCTGCGGCTCGGCAATGTGTTTGCCGGGCTTGACGCCGCGGCAGTCCTTCGCGCGCTCTCCCGCTGCGGATCGTCTCTGCCGGCGTGCCAGTCGTGCGATGTCGCCAAGCGATGCCAGAACTGGTGCGGGTGCGCCAACTGGTTTTCAACCGGGCGCACGGACGCCGTTTCGCCGTTCCAGTGCTTCTATGAAAAGACCACGATTGAACTGGCGGACCGCGTTGCCGAAACGCTCCTTTCCGCGAAGTGCAAACCCTTTCTCGCCTACTTCGGCGAGTTCATCCACGCCGCAATCCCGTCTGTCGCGGCGCGCTTTTCGGATACTCAATCCCGGCGGGGACGAAATCGCCGCGGCGCGGGGAAGTAGGAGAAGAAGCCATGGACGAAGGACCGAAAACCAATGAGGAATCCTGGACGGTCGAGCCGTCGAAGAAGGTCGCCAGCAAAAAGCGGAAGGCGCTGCGCATCGCGCTGATCGTGGCCGCGCTCGGCGCGGCGGCAGCAGCAACTGCAATTGGGGTAATTCTTTTTGGCGGGAAGGACAAAGCTGATGTTTCACACGCACATACCCTGGGTATTTTGATGCCGCCGCCGGAGGTCTGTCCGGAGGACTCGGGGCAAGAAGCACTTAGGGGTGAATTATAGTGGTCCGGGGGCGATTTGTAGCCGCAAGGAACGCAAGAGCCGCAATCAGTGATTGGAGAATCAAGTGGCCACCCTCGATCAAATAAATGCCTTTATGAAGTCCGGAGGCGTCGCGATGTCGCTTGCGCCGACGGTCTTGCTTGCCGCCAGCGATTTGCCGAAGAACACCGTTGAGAAAATGCCGATCACGTTGTCGGTTGGTTCATGTCTTGCCAGCTTTTCGGCAATCGCCGCGATCGTTTTCGCCGTCCTTTGGCTGTTTGGAGCGGTTCGTGCATATGTCCGCCGCCGGAGGGAGGGAAGGAAATGAATTGGCTTGGAACCTCGTTTCCAGTTGTGTTGGTTCGTTTGCAGCAGAGTTTGGCCGTCTTGCTGCTCGCTTTGTATGCCGCAATGCTCTGGCTGCTCCTTTTCCGCCGTCCCTCATTCCGGGAGTTGCCTGGACGAGTGCGTTGGAACGCCCAGCTTGCGACATTTGGCGTCATGCCAGCCTGGATGGTCATTAGCTTTCTTGTTTTTCTGGCGATTGCCGCCACTTTGTCACTTTTCAAATTGAGTGTGTCTTCTGTTTCGCAGGCGTGGTTGCTTTTGTTCTTGGTGATGCTCTTCACTTGGCCGCTCGCGTCATGGTTCTCGTTCCGGATTGCGCTTCGCGGCCTGGAATGTCCGCAACGCCGACAGGTGTTATGGCACTTGTTCAAGCGCGTTTCCGCCGCTTTTGCCCTCGCCTTTTTGATTGTGTATTTGGTTTTTCACTGCTTTCTGGCCGGGGGACATTCGTTTGACCACCTTTTTGAGATGGGGCCTCGGAATATTGAAGCCGTTCTCGAATGGGCCAAGGAAGAACCTCACGATTTTGGGCTAGGATATCGGACTCGTTTCCCCGTTCGGGATGGTTGCCCGCTGTGCCAAATGGAATCCGTTGTCGGGCGGGAGGCGAAAGCGCATCATGCGAAGGAGACGCCGTCCAACGAAGCGGCAGTCCCTCCCGCACAGAAATAGAGGTGACGAAAATGGACGGAGAACCGGATCCGATGATCATTTGCGCCTTATTACATTATTTGATATGATGATTGACTAGAAGTACAACCTTTCAACCCTATCAACCCTCCGTCCCCCATGGCCGACAATTCATTCCTCTACCTCTTTCTCGCCCCGGTCCGCGACTACCTCGCGGACGAGGACGTTTCCGAAATCCTGATCAACGGCCCGTCCAGCGTCTACGTCGAGCGGCGCGGACGCTTGGAGAAGACAGACGCGAAGTTCGCCAGCGAGTCGGCGTTGAGGGCCGCCGCCGGCAACATCGCCCGGTCGGTCCAGCGCATGCTCGACGACAACAACCCGCGCCTCGACGCGCGTCTCCCCGACGGTTCGCGCGTACACGCGGTCATCCCGCCGCTCTCGCGCGTGGGGACGGCCGTCGCCATCCGCAAGTTCAAGAAGGACACGCTCTCCATCGCGAAGATGCTCGAGTACGGAAGCCTGAACGAGGGGATGGAGCAGATCATCAGGGCGCTCGTCCTGCTTCACAGGAACACCATCGTCTCCGGCGCCACGTCGTCGGGCAAGACGTCGGTGCTGAACGCCTTGTCGTCGTTCATTCCGGCGCATGAGCGCGTCCTCGTCATCGAAGACGCCTCCGAGCTCCAGCTCCAGCAGGAGCACGTGCTGCCGTTTGAAACCCGAAAGCCCGACAAGAACGGCAACGGCGAGGTGACGATCCGCGACCTCATCCACTCGGCCCTCCGCCTCCGTCCCGACCGCATCGTGATTGGCGAAATCCGCGGCGGCGAGGCGCTCGACCTCCTGCAGGCGCTCAACACCGGCCACGCCGGTTCGATGTCGACCATCCACGCGAACTCGCCGCTCGACTGCCTGCGCCGTCTTGAGACCTGCGCGCTTCTCTCCGGCATCGACATTCCGCTCACCGCCCTTCGCGCGCAGGTCGCGAGCGCCGTCAATGCCGTCGTCCACACCGCTCGCCTCTCCGACGGTTCGCGCAAGATCGTCGCGATTTCGGAGGTGCTGCCGCTGGAGGCGGGGGAATACCGCGTCCGCGACCTCGTCCGCTGGCGTACCGACCGCGTCACGCCCGAAGGCAGGCTGGAAGGGGGCTTCGAATTCGTCAACGACCCGACCTTCACCGCCGACGCCGCCATCGCCGGAATCGAACTGCCGAAGCGAGGGTGAGGTCCCTTCGGCTTTTGGCATTTGACTTACGACCCAGGACTTAGGACCAACCATGGACACGACCGAGGAAATACCGCGCTTCAGCTATGTCTCATGCGCCGCGCTGACTGATGTCGGACGCAAACGCAAGAACAACGAGGACAACTACGGCACATTCCCGGACGCCGGGGTCTTCTGCGTCGCGGACGGCATGGGCGGCGCGCGCGACGGCGAGGTGGCGTCGCGCATCGTCGTCGAGCATCTGACCGGCGCCTTGCGGAACTGGGAGAAGATCTCGCCCCCCATCCCGATAGAGGACCGTCTGGCGCTTGTGGACAAGTGCCTTGACGCCGCTTCGCTCTGGATCAACCAGTATGCGGCCTCGCATGACGCGACGGGATGCGGGACGACATTCGTGGGCGTCGTCCTCGACCCGGGGAAGCCCGGCCACGCCGTGGCGGTCCACGCGGGCGACAGCCGCCTCTACCGCATCCACCGCCACAAGATCACGCAGATCACCTGCGACCATTCCGTCGCCAACATGACGGGCGTGAAGGACGAGAACGAACTCAACCCCGTCTTCCGCAACATGATTCTCCGCGCCGTCGGCATAAAGTCCACGGTCGAGCTTGAGCGTACGTCCTTTGAGGTCGCCTCCGGCGACTGGATCCTGATTTGCAGCGACGGGTTGACCAAGATGGTCGACGACAAGTCCATCGCCAAAATCCTTGTGGCGGCGGAAGGCGGCAAAGCGGCCGTCCACACGCTCGTCGCCGAGGCCAATCGCTGCGGCGGACGCGACAACATCACCGTGGTCCTTCTCCGTGTCGGGGAGCTGCCGCAGGCGCTTCCGGTACACGCCAGGCTTACGGAAGCCGAGTTTCTGACCTGCATGGGTGTCGCGGGGTCGGAGACTCCGGCGACCACGGAGACGGCCTTCACCATGCCGACAGGCTCGGGCAGCACCGAACAGAACGCGCTGAACGCTTCCAAGGAAGATGGCGCGGCAAGCGCCGGCTGGCTGTCCGAAGACGAAGACTCCGACAACACGCCGGTTCCGGCCGCCGCCAGCCGCGACGGGGAGAACGGCGGAGGGGGAAAGAAGACGGAAGGAGGAAGTCCGACTCCCGCGGGGGACGCATCTGCCGCGTCCGCGCCAGGCGAAAGTCCTGACGACACGAAGACGACGGAAGACCTCCTGCCGCCGACCGATCCTGACATGAAGACGACGGAAGACATCCCGCCCCCGGCCGCTTCGGAGCGGACGACCGACGACATGCCGCCGACTCCCGTGGGGCGTCATTGGCATCGGGCGGTTTTCCCCGTCCTCATTGGCGCCGTAGCGCTGGCGGTGGCCGTCGGCGTTGGGGTGGGCAAGTTGCAGAAGGCCCGCGAGAAGGCGAGGTTGGCCGAGATTGCACGAGCCAAAGAGGCGGAGGAGGCGAGATTGGCCGCAATCGTCCGAGCGGAGGAGGCTTTCAAGGAAGAGGCGGGGGCGATCCTGTTACCCCTTGGCGCGTTGGCGAAGGAGAATGGCAACATCTCCAGGAGCGACGATCCGGAATCATACACCAACGACCTCTTCGCGGCCAAGAGGCGACTTGACGAAATCTGGGATGAGGCCCGGACCGCCGGCGTGACGAACGAATCCTTCTATTCGGTCAAACTCGGCACATACGGCATGCTCTCCAACAACGTGGCGTCGGCGATTGCAAATCGCCGCAGTGAACTCAGGAGAGCGGAAGCGGAACGTCTGGCCCAGGCGGTGAAGGCGTTTGAGAAAGCGGCGGGGAGCGCCATCAGGCAATCTCTGCCAGACACTTTGGAAACGGAGATTGGCGACAGCGACAATCCCGATGTGTTTGCCTTTCGCCTCGGCGTCGCGGAGAATGTCATTGACGCCGAATGGGCAAAAGCCCGTGAAAAGGGTGTGAGGGACGAGAATGTCCTCAAAGCCATGCTTGACAAATGCGTGGCGCGGTCGAATGCGGTGGCGAAGGCCATTTTCACCCGGCGCGGGCGTCTTGACGCCGAATTCAAGGCGCGCGAGGAGAAGTACGAGGATCAGACGAAGGTTGTCGTCTCCGACATTGCATCATATGAAAAAGCGCTTGCCGCCATTAATCGGGCCGTGACAGGCCTTCCGTCCTACAGCGAAGCCTCCCCTTGGAAAGCGAAGTACGACGATCTCCGTGGGAAGTACGGCGAATTGGAGGCCCGCATTTCCGCGTCCACGGCGAAAATCGAGGTGAAAAACGATGGCGAGCTCCCCCTCTCCGTCACCCTCGGCGGCACAACCGTGGCAATCGCGCAGGGCAAGTCGCACACGTTCGACCAGCTGGCCGTCTGGACGGACCACACGTTGTCCGCCGTAGCCGCCCCCGGCAGGGACGCGCCCGCGGCGCATCCGGACGACTACACGCTCACCCCCGTCACACAAAGCACCAAGGGGCCGGGCTCCTCGGTCCCGGTTTCATTCCTGGCGGTGTACAAGGGCGATCCGACGCTTGTCGTGAAAAACCCCAATCCGATACCGATCAGAGTCAACGGGAAAACAATTCCGGCTAAGGGAAGCCATGAGTTTCGCGACGGGCCCCGAATGGAACTCGCTCTCAACTACGCCTGCGACGATGATGACTATGAATTTGAGGATGGCGCGACGAAGTCGATCACCGTTACTCTGGGCAACGCGGGGACGAGGATGAACCTCGTCGCGGCGGCGCTGGTCAAGAGGGCGGTGGGCGACACTCCGCCCTCTGGCGGGGATGCGCCCACGGCGCCTCCGCAAACGGTCGCCGATGCAACTTCATTGGAATTGGAGAAAGTGAAAGCGGAGTTTCGAAATAAGTTCTCATTGTATAAGAGCAAGGCGAAATTGTCTGACATCGTGTCATTTGTGAAAGACCATAATTACATCCCCGGATTCTATTGGCCGGCATGCTTCAAACCGCATCCCGAGGGCGAGGACGACAAGTTGTTTTTGTCAATGATGAACGCCCTTACTGACCCGGCTTTAACAATCAAAAGATTGTCTTTGACCAATCCTGAGGCCATCGCCGACATAAAAGAGGAGTACGACACCTTCGTCATTGTCGCAAGAGGGTTTCGTGACACATTCCCCAAGGAAAAGCCCGATGAAAAGTCCCAGAAAAAAGCCATTAAAGATTGCGGGATGGGTGACGGCGATGTAAGGCAATTCCTGAATTGGCGAGGAAAAGTCCGGGACTTGTAGAGGGGCATTTCAGTTTCCAATGATTTGGCAACGTGGCATCGGGCGGTAAAAAGAGAAGACTCGGCGCGTTCGAGATAGTGAAGGACCTTGCGGCCAAGGGGGCGCAGGGGAAGCTCTTCGTCGGCCGCGTCGCGGAACCGTCCTTCCCGGGACTGGAGATCGGCCAGCTCGTCGCGCTCAAGGTCATGCCCGTCCATTCGGACGACGTGGAGCGCCAGTTCCGCCGCCTCAAGCGCCGCACCGAGGCGCTGGCGGCCACGAAACACCCGGGCATCGTCCGCTACTATGGCTGCTTCAGCTCCGTGGGCGGCTTCTCGGAGGACATCCACATCGTCGTGATGGAGCTCCTGAAGGGGCAGACCCTTGAGGAGCGACTGGCCGGAAACAGCCTCGGCCTCGACGCCGACGAGGTGCTGAAGATCATCCGCACATGCGCCGCGGCCCTCTCGTGCGCCGCCGAGCACGGCATCGTCCACCGCGACATCAAGCCCTCCAACATCTTCCTGTGCGACGACGGCGCGACCAAGCTCATCGACTTCGAAATCGCGCGCCAGGACGGCGCGTCGCGGACGACGACCGAGTCGGGCGCCCTGCGGGGCACGGTCGACTACATGGCGCCCGACTTCCATCAGGACTTCCGTCCCGAAAAGGGTTTCCGCGGCGACCAGTGCTCTGACGTCTTCAGCCTCACGGTCTGTCTCTACGAGATGCTCGCGGGCTGCCGCCCCTACGCCGCCGGCGGCGCCCTGGGCGAGCAGTCGATGATGGCCTATTTCCAGCGCTGGACGCGCGTTCCGGGCGTCGACGTGAACCGCGCGCTCAAAATCGAGCCGTACAAGATCCACGCGCTCGCGCATGTCCAGAAGGTCATCAAGAGAGGTCTTTCGCCGGAACGCACGGGGCGCTACCTGACCTATTTCGAGTTCAGCGACGCCCTTCGCGCCGTGAAACTCCGCGAGATTATCAGCCCCACGGGCCGCTACCAGCTCCTCAGATGCGTGGGCAAGGGCGGTTTCGGCGTCGTCTTCCGCGCAAGGCGCGTTTCCGACGAGCTTGTCGTCGCCATCAAGTGCCTGTTGCGGCCGGAGTACTCCGAGCGCTTCATCCGCGAAGCCAAGGTCCTGAGCAAGTTCCACGACGACCGGCTCGTCTCCTTCGTGGAGTACTTCAAGACCGTCCGTGGGGCGACGGAAACATTTTTCATCGTCATGCAGTTCCTGGAGGGCATGCCCGGCTTCTCCCTCCGCGACCGCATCAACGGCGTGAAGGCGGGCGGGCGCCTTCCGCCGCGCGAAATCGCCACTGCGTTCAAGCGGTTCGCCGAAGGCCTCCAGCTGCTCCACGAAGCCGGCGTCATCCACCGCGACATCAAGCCCGCCAACCTCTACATGCCCCCGGGCCATCCCGAGAAGGCCTGCGTGATGGACCTCGGCGTCGTGAAGACCGAGGAAACGCAGACGAACGGAAGCCTGCCCGGCACCCTCGACTACATGCCGCCCGAAATGGCGACGGGCACGTCGCGCGGCGAACCGGCCGTGGACATCTACGCCCTCGGCCTCTGCCTTTACGAGGCGCTGACCTGCAAGACCGCCTATCCGCGCCTCAAGCGCGGCGGAGACGGCCTCGCGGAGTTCTACAAGCGTGCGAAGGCCGGCGACAAGCCCGACCTCTCCGGCCTTAACGATTCGCCCATGTGGCGCAAGCTCGTGACGAAGATGACCGACCCCGACGTCGACCGGCGCATCAAGACGGCGAGGGAGGTCGTGAGGCTCATCACGTGCATTCCCGACTCCGAACTGCCCGACGTGAGGGAAAAGTCGGCGGACGCGGCAGATCAGGATTCGACGGACAACTACGTCCTTCCCGGAACGCGCGGCGGCGCCCTTCCCGCCGGCGAAACCGGCGAATCTGCCGATTCCGATTCTACGGAAGTGCATGTCGACAATGCGCTTTCTGAAAGCCCGGGCGGGGAGGACGCCGCCAGCGGGGAGCGCGGAGAACAGGCGTCCGGCACTGACGTGGCGCCCGCTCCTCCCCCCGCCCGCACCAATTCGGCCGCCGAGGAGAAACTTTCGGCCGCAATCGCCGAAGTCGAAAACATCCTCGCCGCGCAGGAGACGACGTCGGCCGCCGTGACGGATCCGGCCAGGGGTGTCGGCGACAAGGCGGCCGAGGTCGGTGGCCAGACGCTGGTGCTCGACGCGACGGCCGCCGCGCAGGAGACGACGGTGGCGGCCGCGACGGCCACGGCCGCCACCAAGGCGTTCGAGGGCACGGCGGCCGGCCAGACCCTGGTGCTTGACGCCACCGCCGCCGGGCAGGAGACGACGGTGGCCGCGACGGCCACGGCCGCCACCAAGGCATTCGAGGGCACAGTGGCCGGCCAGACCCTGGTCCTTGACGCGACAGCCGCCGCGCAGGAGACGACGGCAGCCTCCGCCACGGCTGCGACAAAGGCCTTTGAAGGGACGGTGGCGGACTTCGGCCAAACGCGGGCGACATACCCCACGGCTTCCGAGCAGGCGCGACCATCGCGACTGCCGCTGCCGCAGAGCGTCGTACCCCAACAGACCGGGTCCAAGGAAAAGCCAAAGACCGAATCTTCCGTCATCATCACGCGGCCCAAGCGGTCGAAGGCGCCGCTGGTCATTGCCGCCTCGCTCGCCATTTGCGCTTTGGCCGTGTCGCTTCTCGTTTTTCAGAAAAAAGCCGACAAGGCAGACGAGACAATCCCCGAGTACCTTTTGGACAAGTTTGGCTTGAAACACCCTGTGCCGGAGCCTGTCACCACCCAGACGCCTGACACCACCCAGAAGCCTGACACCATCAAGAAGCCTGACACCACCCAGGAGCCTGACACCACCCGGGAGCCTGTCCCCCAGCCGGAGCCTGTCCCCCAGCCAGAGCCTGTCACCACCCAGGAGCCTGTCACCCAGCCGGAGCCTGTCACCACGCGGGAGCCTGTCACCACCCAGGAGCCTGTCCCCCAGCCGAAGCCTGACACCACGCCGGAGCCTAAGGCCGGGGAGATTACTTTCGCCAATAGCGTCGCTCTTGTTATTTCCGACCTCTACGCGCTCACGAACCAGGTTCCGGCGAGCGATTCCCCCGAGAAATACTTCTCCGGCATCACGACTGCGGCGAATCGTATTCGCGAAGCGCGGAATGCGGACGTGGCAGAAGCGACATACCGCGCTGCGCTCGATCGCTATGCGGCCGCCTCGAACACAGTCGCTGCGGCGATCTTGAAACGCCAGGGCGTGATTTCCTTCGTTGCGAAGGCCGATCAAGTCCGCACGACGCTCACCAATCTTCTGGCGCAGGTCAGTAAGAGCGATTCGCTGGAATCGCTCAGCACAGACCTCGCCGGTGCCAAGGCCGATTTTGACGAAGCCGTGAAAGTTGCGAAGGGCGGGGGACTGACGCACGAGGTGCAGTCGAAGGAAGATACAATCAATTCGCTCTTGGACCAGATTCAAAAAGAAATTCGAAAGAAACGCCTACTCATAATCCAGCAGGCCAAGGAGAAGTTCGAGCGAGAGGTGGCCGCCATTCTCAAGTCTCTCGGGAAGCCCATCGAAAATGAGGCTGCCGAAATGAACGGGAGTGACAATCCTGATGCATATATGAATGGCGTGGCCAAAGCACGGGACAGGATTGAAACGGCCTGGAAGGAAGCCGAAGCCAAGGAAGTGGACAAGGGAGTGTACAGTGAGCAACTCAAGGAGTTCACCGAGCTTACGAATCGTCTGGCGTCGGCGGTCGTTGAACGCCGCGGGACACTGGAGGGCGAGTACAACGTCCACAACGCCAGATACGCCCGCTTGTCTCGCGCCACGATGGCGGATGCCATCCAGTATCGGCAAACGCTTGCCGCCATCGACCAGGCAAGGAACGGACTTCCGACCTACGGCGAAGCCTCCCCCTGGAAGGCGAAGTACGACGATCTCCGTGGAAAGTACCGCGAATTAAAGGCCAACATTTCCGCCTCCACGGCGAAAATCGAGGTGAAAAACGAGGGGGAGGCCCCCCTCGACGTCACGCTTGACGATACAACCGTGACAATCGCGCAGGGCAAATCGCACACGTTCGACAACCTCGATGTCTGGAAGTCATATGAGGTGTCCGCCGTCATCGTCCCTGGCGTGGACGCGCGTCCGGACGACTACAAGCTCGACCAAGGCAAACAGTCCGCAAGCACAAAGGGGGCGAAGGCCCCCGCAGTTCCGGTCTCGTTCAAGGCGATGTACAAGGGCGATCCTACGCTCGTCGTGAAAAACGGCAATGCGATACCGATTAAGGTCAATGGCCGGACCATTCCGGTTGGGGACACGAGCGTGTTTACCGGCAAGCCCCGGACACCCATCGTGCTCAACTACGTGTGCGACAACAAGGACTACGAGTTTGAGAATGACGCAATGAAGTCGGTCTCCGTCGCGTTGGGCGATGCGGGGTCGGCGAAGGACGTCGTGGCGGCAAAGCTGGTCGAGAAGCCGAAGGTCGTCGTGAATATGAAGAGCGGGACGATGGATGAATGGATGAAAAGGCATCCGCATGTCAAATGGGTTGTGACTGTGGAGCCAAAGCCGTCACCTGACTGGGGGAATAAAACGGAAGGGGAAATCGGCACGCCGTTCACCGTCCCCGCCGGTACGACCAGTGTCAGAGTCTCGCCGCGGGAGAACGCGAACTTCGGCGAGGATTACGGAAAGGATTGGCTTAAACGTGGGCTGAAAGTGGAATATGGCTCTGCCAATTTGGCGTATGGCGGCAAAACGGAATTGTTTTTTGACCCGGATCAGCTGGTAAAGCCGGACTTGCGCAAAGCGAATATGGAATGGCTCGCGGAAATCGCCGGGGAAAGACTCGGCAACGAGAACGTGTCGAAAGGACTGCAGCCGAATAATTATGACAAGAATTATGCGCCATCTTCCATTTCGCTGCCTGTCGAGGCGCTTCTCATGCTGAAAGAAGTCTATGGCAAACCTGTGGCCCCGTCAACCCTCGACTTGATCCGAGGGATTTACGTCAACGGATATGATAAGAGATGGATTGAAAAAGGCACGGAGGGCTGGGACAAGTTGAAAGGCCACCTTGAAAGACTTGGCGTATCCTCACGGGAAAAATGATAGAATATATTTATTGGTCGCGCCTAGGCGCGAAAACGCAAAAGGAAAAGGGAACATGGCAGGCATTTTCAAGGCATACGACATCCGCGGCGTCTACGGGCGCGAACTGACGGACGAGATCTTCTACAAGATAGCACGCGCCTACGCGAAGTTCGCGAAGGTGCGCAAGGTCGTCATCGCGCGCGACATACGTCCGCACTCCGAACCGCTTTTCGCCGCCTTCGCCAAGGGACTCAACGACGTCGGCGTCGACGTGATCGACATCGGCCACGCCTCGACGCCCATGAGCTACTTCGCCAACGGCTCGCTCGGCGCCGACGGGTCCGTGATGATTACGGCCTCGCACAACACGAAGGAATGGAACGGCTGCAAGCTCTGCCGAGCCGGCGCGGTGCCGATTTCCGGCGCCACGGGCATCCAGGACATCGAGGCAATGGTCCAGTCCGGAGACCTTGGCGAGGACGCCGCCCGGAAAGGGACGATCAAGAAGGTCGACATCCTTCCCGAATACATCGCCCACGCCCGCAAATCGGCCCACCTCGTCCGTCCGCTCCGTCTCGCCTGCGACTTCGCCAACGGCATGGGCATCTGCGAGGCCAAAGCCTTCGCCGGCACGGGCATAACCTACACCGGCCTCTACGAGACCTTTGACGGTTCCTTCCCCAACCATGAGGCGAACCCGCTCAAGACCGAGACGCTTGCCGACCTCCAGAAGCTCATCCGCGCCAACCCCGGCAAATACGCCTTCGGCGCGGCCTTCGACGGCGACGCCGACCGCGTCGGCTTCGTCGACGAGAAGGGTGACATCATCCCGATGGACTTCACCACGGCCCTCATCGCGGAGGACATCCTCGCCACGAACCCCGGCGCGGCCTGCTTCTACGACCTCCGCAGCTCGAAGGTTGCCGAGGAGACAATCCTCGCGGCTGGCGGACGCCCCATGATCTCGCGCGTCGGCCACTCCTTCATCAAGGCGCAAATGCGCGAAAACGACGCCGTCTTCGCCGGCGAACTCTCCGGCCACTACTACTTCAAGGCCAACTACACGACCGAGTCGTCGGCAATGGCCGTCTTCGCGCTCGCGAATATCGTCTCGAAGGCCGGCAGGCCGCTCAGCGAGCTCATCGCCCCTCTCCGCAAATACTCGCAGAGCGGCGAGATCAATTCCAAGGTCGCCTGTGACCCGAAGGAAGTCCTCGTCAAGGTCAAGGCCCGCTATGCGGGCGGTGCCGGCAAGATCTTCGAACTCGACGGCGTCTCCGTTGACCGCTGGGACGAAGAGGGCTGGTGGTGCAACGTCCGCTGCTCCAACACGGAACCACTCGTCCGCCTCAACCTCGAGGCGAAGACGCAAGACCTCATGGCCGCCAAGCGCGACGAACTTCTCGCGCTCATCCGTTTGACCGTTTGACCGTTTGACCGTTTAACCGTTGGTTCGTTCATTCGTTTATTCGTTTGGTCGTTTATTCGTTCAACCTTTCAACCCTTCAACTTTTCAACCGTTTAACCAACAAGGAGACACACATGAACATCAGGAAGACACTATGCGCCGTCTGCGCGCTTGTCATTGCGGCTTCTGCCGCGCTCGCCGCCGAGTCCTACTTCGTCGTTACTATTACAGACATGGTGGGTAACAAGACGTATGAGGTGAAGACCAAGGAGGAAGTGGCGGAACTTACGAAGCAGATGGCTGCGGAGTCGAAGGTCTTCCAGAAGGCCGTCGCCAAGCTTCAGAAGGAATGGACTGCAAATCCGGACGCCCACCAGTTCAAGTGGCAGGGACAGCATCTGAAGCCCCGCACCGTCAAGGCGTCGCAGCCCTACCCAAGCCGTGAGAAGGCCATGGAGAAGGCCGACAGGATGACGGACAAGGAGCTCGGCCTCGATGACAAGAAGCCGAAGTCCAAGAAGAAGCTCTCGGAAAAGGAAGAGGAGAAGCTTTACAAGGAAAAGATGCGCCGTCAGGAGCTTGAGGAACTCGCCCAGTCCGTCCAGAAGGAAATTGAGGCGATGCTCGCCGCTACGCCGGCCAAGTAGCACATGCAACTCTCCGATTTGCCTGTCGTCGTCCGCCGCCTGAAGGCGGATTTCAATTCCCACCGCGCGCCGATCATGGAGCTTGTGGCCGCGCAGACGGAAGACCCCTTCCGCGTACTGGTCGGCACCATTCTCAGCGCCCGCACAAAGGACGCCTGCACGGCCGGCGCCTGCGAACGGCTCTTCGCCCGTGCGAAGACGCCAGAGGAACTCGATGCCTTGTCCGAGAAGGAAATCGCGGAGTTGATCTTCCCCGTTGGCTTCTTCCGCACCAAGGCGAAGATGCTCAAGCAACTTCCCGGCGTGCTGAAGGAGAAGTTCGGCGGCGTTCTGCCCGACACCGTGGAGGCGCTATGCGAGCTGCCGGGTGTCGGCCGCAAGACCGCCAACCTGGTCGTGGCCCTTGGGTTTGACAAGCCGGCGATCTGCGTGGACGTCCATGTGCACCGCATCTCGAACCGCTTCGGCCTCATCAAGACGGCGACCCCGTTCGAGACGGAAATGAAGCTGCGCGAAATCCTGCCGAAACGCTATTGGAAAGTCTGGAACAGCTACATTGTGGCCTTCGGCCAAACGCGTTGCTCTCCACGCAATCCCAAGTGCGAGGGTTGCCCAGTCGCCACTTGGTGCGACTCCCGGCGCGTTTAACACAAAGGTTTTCTCGCGTCTGGGAGGGCCGCGCTCCCGCGCGGCCGTATGCCCCTATTGGAACACGAAGCGGAGGACGACTGGCTCGTAGCAGACGAGCGGGGCGCCAATCTCGACGAGAAGCGGGTCCTTGCGCGTGAACTGAACAGGTTCCCATTCGCCTTTCGGCGAGAGACGTTCGACGGACTTCGGCGTGCGAACGAGGCGCAGGGGGATTGATTCGTCGGTGTCTGGCGAGAGGCGGATGACCGCGAGGAGTTCCGACCCATCCGCCAGAATGCCGTGGCGCACAAGCTCCTGCTCGTCGGATTCGACGACCATCTCGAGCGGCGAGCCGTTGAGTTTGTCGAGAAGCGCGATGAAGAGCTTGCGGTGGAGCGGGCGGAACATCTTGAAGAAAACGAGGTCGAGATGCCAGCCGAGGACGGCGACGCGCCCGCCGAGACGGTTCGTGAAGAGCGTGTGCGAGGGGGCGACGATCTCCGGCGTGGCGAAGCGGTCGCCCTTGCAGAAGTTCGCGAGGACTTCGACTCCATCCGCGACGGGTTTCAGGAGCGAGGTCGAATCGTCCCACATATAGCCGTTGGAGCAGGAGCCGTCGGCCGCGATTTCGCTGTTGAAGGTGAAGTCCTGGCCACCTTCCGAGGCTTCGACGCCCATCAGCGGGGCGAATCCGCGCGCCGTGAGCTTGCGGGCCGCAAGGGAGTCGACAACGACCTTGTTGGCGAAAAGGGCCTCAAGCTGTTCGTCGGTCATGACTTCGACATCCTCCTCGCGGAGCGTGAAGATGCCGCCAGTCTCGATGCCGTCATAGCGAAGCGGAAGCGCGTAGACGGCCTCGATCGGTGTGTGCCCGTGGGATGGGTAGAGGGCGGAGCTGGAACGAAGCGGATGTCCGCCATAGCCTTCGCGCGGACGGATGACGATCCCCGAGACGCCCTGCCAGCGGATGCCGCGGACAATGTCGGGGAGGACGTCGTAGAAGCCGCGGAAGTCGCGGAGACGTGCCTCGTAGCGGCGCTGCGAGCCGGTGTGGACGGGCTGCTGGAACTCGCTTGTCCAAAGCTTGCAGCCCTGCAGGCCAGAAAGCATGGCCTCCGTGACATGGGAGTGGAACAGCGCGGCCGGTTCGCTCATGTAGTTCTGAGGGAAGGTGTCGCTCTCGTCGATGACATCCTCGATGCCGTCCAGCTGGTAGCGCACGCGGCACGTGGTGCGGAGAGAGCGGACGAGAGTGCCGCTGTCGGCGTTGCCGTAGGAGGCGTTGTTGACGCGCATGAAGGGCTTGGTGTTCGGCCCTGCCAGGGCATGGACGATCGCGTCGTTCTCCCAGTAGCCGCCGCCGCAGGCGCAGAGGCCGCAGCGCATTGACGGGTCGACAGTGTCAATCGTCTCGCGGATTTCCTTCGCCAAGTCCGCGACCGTTTTGCGAAACGTCCGCGAGACGGCGATTGAGACGGGGTCGTCGACCGGGCCGTCACGGAGAATGGCGTCGAGCTCTTCGGCCGGAATGTCGCGGCCCACCGCCTCGTTGAAGGCGGCGCGGTGGAGCGGGCAGAAGCATTCGCCGGTGCGGATGCCGAAGTCGTCGTCGATGAGGAGGAGCGATGGACGCTCGGAAGCGATGGCGGCGATGCAGTCGCGGACATAGGCCCGGAAGCCGGGGTCGAGCATGCAGAAGCGGGGGTTCTCGTGCCCGCCAAAGGAAACGACATGCTGCCAGGTCTCACGCGTGAGCGGAACCTTGCCGTTCCAGCCGTGGCCGAGTGTGCTCTGGACGAGGACGCCAAGCTCGACGTCCGAACCGGCGATGCCGTCGCGCACTTTGCGGAAGCGTTCGCAGAGGACGGGGATCAGGTCGCTCGCCGGCGTGCGCTGCGGGTGGAAGCTGAGGCTGACGAGATAGCGGTCGATGCCGACTTCGCGGTTTTGGCGGAGAATCTCGGAGATGGCGAAGTCCTCGTGGCCGGGGAAGATGGGGATGACGTTGTAGAGGTGTGGTTTCATGATAGGACCATTGTACATTAATCAATCGCGTGAGGTGGCAAAAAAAGCGGGGGCCGCCATGGCGACCCCCGCTGGAAAAGCCGGAATGCCCTAGAAACCGATGCGGTTCTTCTTGGCGGTGTCTTCGCGACGGCGCCAGACCGACGGCGAGAAACCGAAGACCTTCTTGAAGCTGCGGATCAGGTACGGCGCATTGCAGAAGCCGGTCTGCGAGGCGATGGCGATGACCTTCGTGTCGGTGTCCGTGAGCAGATAGCGGGCCCTCGAGAGGCGGCGGCGCATGACCTCGGCTCCGGGCGAGCGGCCGAGCTCGGCGGCAAAGGCCTTGTCGAGGCGGATGCGCGTCGTTCCAACGGCCTTGGCGATCTTGGAGGCGCTCATCGGCTTGGCGAAGTTCTCGGCGATGAAGGCGAGCGCGTTGCGGAGGATCGGGTCCTTGGCGGCGATGATGTCGGTCGACTTGCGGGTCGTGACGCCGAGAGGCTTGACGAGCTGAGGCTTCGACGGCGTCTTTTCGCCGTTCATGAGGCGCTGCAGGAGGGCGGCGGCCTCATAGCCGATTTCGGCATGGTCGTCGCGGACGGAGGAGAGCGCGGTGGCCTGGTTCTCGCAGATCATCTCGTTGTCGTCGACGCCGAGGATCGAGACGTCTTCGGGGACGGAGAGGCCGGCGGCCTGGCAGGCGTTGAGGACGCACATGGCGTCGTAGTCGGACTGGCAGAAGACGCCAACGGGCTTGGCGGCCTTCTTGAGCTTTGCCTCAAGCCAGCGGAGGCGTCCGTCGCCAAGTCCTGCGACCGGTTTGCCGGCATCGCTCCACACCCACTTCTCGGGGCTGCTGCGGCGGGCGTTCTTGGTAAAGGCCTCAAAGCGGGACGCCTCAATCGGCGACCACTTGGTGGAGTACCAGGCGAGGTTGGTGAAGGCGCGGTCTCCGAAATGTTCTGCGGCGAGCTTGCCAACGGCCCCGTTGTCGCCGGTCACGCGGGGGAGGTTGATGTCGGGACGCGCCAGCATCATGTCCACTACCGGCATCTTCTTGCGGCGGTAGCGCTGGA
>JAEEGL011994150.1_pt1 | contig 17396 bp, 13 predicted proteins | sample 9134231 | NCBI WGS metagenome assembly JAEEGL01 (sample SAMN16246548, study PRJNA631951) | gut metagenome | biome: gut microbiome; feature: rumen; material: fiber-attached | host: Bos | place: Iran: Karaj | collected 2018-10
GTAATATATTTAAAGCATTATATTTATCTGATAAAGAAGTATTATTCTTTAATATAATAGTATCTTTAAATCTTAAAGCATTAATAGCATTATCTATAATACTCATGTATTATCACCTAGTATATATTATAACATACATTTAGGATAAAGGGAGGGTAAGGGGATCTATGTGTATCTAGAAAGAGAAAAAGACTATTGGGATAGTCTTTTTAAATGAGTAGTAATCAAGCTTTTATAATTATTAAGTAGAAGAAGATATAGATAATGATTTAGTTTTTAATGAGTTTATCCATTCTTTCGCCTCATCTTGCGTAAAAGTATCATCGTTCATCATTCTCATAAGTCCATTATATATTTGCTCATCATACATTTTTATAAAACCTTGTTTAAATATCTTTGTTTCACAAAATTTATTAATTTTATTTTTAACCATTTCAAATTCTTCAAATGTTGAATTATTAGGATCAAAATTCTTAAGTATCTTTTTTAGTTTTTCGCTACAATACCTATCAAATTCATTTAAGTAGTCTCTTTCATATAAAGTATATTTAACTGCCCTAATTAATAATATCATTGGACGAGTATTCATAGTCAATTTATAAACATCTCCACCAATTTGATGCTTAAAAATATCCTCTAGTCCTAAATATAATTCTTTTAATAGTAACCAAACATCTTCTTTGTCTACAAAAACTAATAACAAGAAAACCTCTTCTTCACCATTAGATTTATCAGAATGACTTACTCTATTTCTTGCGGCTTTTATTAATTGAAAAAAGCTATAGTTCTCCATTTTCCTGTTTAATAAGTTTTCTATCGATTCATAGTTAGAATAATATTTTTTAAGTTTTTTATAAGCTTCAATTAGTTGATATATATTTGCATAATCTTCTTCCGAATAATGTTCTTTTACTTCTATTTTAGGAATAATAGTCATTGCATTTGTAAAAATAGTTATTTCTTTATTTGTCATACATTCACCTCACTAATATAAAAACTATTATAACAAAAAAGAAGTGTTATAACACTTCTTTATACATATTTTTTAAATACATCTCTCATCTTAACCGCTGTATTTATAGTTTTATCAATTAATTCATCATAGTTAGAGTGATCATCGAAATTTAAACCTTTTATATAATACTTTATTCTACTTACTTGTCTATCATCTAAACGTTGCCAGTCTAATTTGAACCCTAGTTGTTCCTCAATAACATTTCTTTGTTCATATAATCTATCAAACATTTCTTTATCATTTGCTATATATAGTTCCACAACTATGTGTGATTCCTTATTAACTAACACAATAGAAACGTGTGCTGAACTATTCCCAATAGCAACATCATACCAATGGTCAGTTGTAGCTTTTCTAACATTAAAAGGTTTCCCTTTTTCAATCAAAGTTTCGTTAAGTTGTGACCAAAACTCTACCCTTTCAGATTGAGATTTATTCATTTCTGATTTGTTTCCGTTTACTTTAGTATTCTTTATAAAGTCATTCGGTTTTTCAACCACTTCAAAATAAGGCGCTGGTAATGAATCTCCAATTTTATATGCATGTAATTCAATTAGAAAGAAATTCATATTTCCATTAGTATTATTATTTAACCATTCAATTGCACTTCTATGTTCTTCTTTAGCATGAGTAACTATCCATACAACAACCTGTGCATCTAATCCTGATGCATATGTTATTATCTTTCCTAAATGATCATGATTAGAGGCTTCTAGCTGATTTTCAATTATTACTTTAATTCCAGTTGATTCATCAACAGCTACTAAGTCACATCTATATGAACCAACATAAACTTCCTTAGATACATCAGTTAAAGTTAATCCTAAAATATTATTTAACTCCTCAATATTTTCTTCATGAGATAACCATTCAGAAAAATCATATTGTTCATGTTTCCATAAATTTCGAATATCAACTTCTTTTAGTCTACCTATTTCCATTTTTAACCTCCAAATATTAGATTTTTAAATTCAAATATTTATTTACAATTTCTTTCTTTTTATTATTAAATTCTATAAGAGTACTTTCTAATTCACTTATCTTTTTATTTATTTGTTCTACTTCTTTTGCAACCTTATTTTGTACCTCAATAGATGGTAATTTAACTACCAATGAAGATACTCTATCAGTAGATGCTCTATTACTTCTAGAAAATCTTTGTTTGCTTCCTTCAATTTCAATCATTTTTGCTAAATATAAAGGATTTATACTATTATCTAATACTTTAATATATCCACAATGATCAGTTGGATAGAATTTTTTGCCTTTTTCAATACATCTTACCATCCAATCACCATCTATTCCCCATAATATATATGGTGTGGAATAATCTGTTATTAATTCTTTATCAATCTTTCCAAAAATTTCATTTACATTGGCACTAATTACGGGTATTGTTCCGCCTTCTTTCAATTCATTTTTTAGTATTCTATTTCCTATTGATAATTTAAACTTATTTATATCATCCAATCTAATTTTTAATGCATTTGAAGATTGTATTTCTTCATTAAATAGTTTATCAATTTGATTTTTTAAATCTATTATTGAATTTTTTGCTGTTTCAAATTCTTTATCAGCTTTTTCACATTCATTTACGATCTTTTTTTGAACATCTTCAGGCACAATAGGTATCGGTATGCTTTTTATATCATCAGGATATACATGTGGCTGAGCAGCTCCTTTTTTAAATGATTCCATAATATGTGGAACACTTTTTAAATAATTATAAATATACTTTGTTTCAAGCTCATTTTTTCCTTTAATTGTTGTACAATCTGAAGCAAAAATCTTTTCGGTCCAATAATTTACATAACCAGCATTTGCACCAGAGGCAGAAACAGTTATTACATTTGCATCTCGGTTATATTTATCTATCATATAGGCATAATCAATTCCTCCAGCAACTACCTTATACTGCCCCTCATTTGATGAAGCTTTAGTTATTGATTGACCTTTTGAAATATCACTAGTTAAATTAGATAATTTATCAACTGTATATTTACTCTTTATAATTATTTTTTCAGAAACATTAAGTGAAATTGACTTATCAAAAGTGGTTTTACTAAAATTTAATAAATCTACTAATCTATTAATTTTTAGATTCTTTTGATTTTCAAAATCAATATCTATATCTAAAAAGCAATTTCTAATGCATGAATTTAATTTATTACTGTCATACAAATTTTCTTGATTAAATAACGGAGTAATAATTTTTTCTATACCTTTATTTTTAGATAGAGTATTATCTGTATCATTGGTATTTGCACCGACATATTTTATTCCTTCAGAGCCTTTTCTATTTGACCATTCATAACCTAAATATTTTTTTATTTCATCTTTTGAAGAAGGAGCATTAACTACTAATACATTATTTTTTTGACTAGATGCTAACATAAAGAAATATAATTTATCTTTTTCAATTTCTAATATCTTATTAACCGTTTTTACTTTAAAATCATTCAAATAAGCCTTGAATAATTCATTTTCTTTAAGTTTATCATTAATGTTATGATTTTTTAATAAATCCATATAATCATTGTAATCAATATTTTGCATATTTAAATATGATTTTAATAATTCTTGATCTTCAAACACTTTGTCTTTTCCAAAATTTCCATTAAACCATGAATCCACTCTATTTTTAAAATGATCTGCTAAAGATGGATTATCGTCTTTCTTTCTTAAAAATAATGTTACCGTATTTGTGCCAGTAGCACCAAATGTACCACTAGGTAATTCAACAATACTTATAATATCAAAATGTTTTAAAATTATTTCACGAGCTGATGAATAAAGAGCACTTCCGTTTGTTAATATTGAAGCAGGTAAAATGATACCAGCAACTCCGCCTGGTTTTAATAATTGCTTAGCTCTTTCAACAAAGAAAGTTTCTATTGAATTATTTGTTGAATACGCATTTTTATTAACTAAATTAGTTAAATCGAATTTTGCTCTTTCTTCTTCAGTTAATGTTTCTAAAAAACCTTTTACAGAATAAGGAGGATTTGCAATTAATATATCATATTGTCCATCTTTTATATTGCTGTTATCAGCTAAAGCATCACCATAAGTTATATTAATATTATCCTGGCCATACATAAATGCTGATACTTTTGATACCTTAGACAAACGATATTCTTTTTCTATACCATCAATACCTGAGTAACAATTTTGTAACTCTTCTTCAGTATCAAAGTACTTTTTAATTTGAGAGGCATATTCTGTTAAAAAGTGGCCTGCTCCACACGCATAATCTATTACTTTTGGATAATTATCATTATTTTCTAAAATTTCTTTTAATGGTAGAGATGAAACAATAAATCTAGTTATTGGAAGTGGAGTAAAAAATTGTCCTTCACTTTGTTTTATACCATCATCAAGAAAACCTTCAAATAAATCACCTAAGAATTGATTTTGTTCCTCTGTTTTTAATTTAATATCTTGGAACATTTTTACCATTTTTAATAATACTTCTGAATTTTGTTTAAATAATTCTTCGTTATGAACATCAATAAATGCAAAATCATTATTGGTATAAAATTTCAATTCTCTAAAGTATTCCATTACTTTATCTTTTGTTGCATCAGGATCATTTTTAAATAATTTAAATGCATCATTTAATTGTTTGTTATCAATATAAGTTACTTCCTCGTTAAGAAATTTTTGCATTCCATCTTTATATAACTTTTGGAGTCTATCTTGTAGCTGATAATAATCATCAAATGCAATTCCTTTCCAGTTAAACTTTAAGCTATTAGGATGTTGTATTTCATCAACTATTTTTGCTAAAAAAATATTTATTAATTTATCAAATGCATTTTCGTGTCCAGAAACATTATGTTGTCTTAATATTGTTGCAAACTCATTATATTTCTTTTGTGTATCTTCAAATCCAACACTTTTTAAATCCTTAATAGAGTATACTTTATTAATTTCATATGGTGCTACACTATCTTCAAATATGCCTGTTTCTTCATATTCTAAATTATATATTTCTTTCCATACCTTATATAATTCTTTTACATCCGATGCATCCTTATACTTTAATCTTTTAGATGCCTTTAAAGTTTTTAAATAATCTTCATTGTCTTTCAAAGTCATTATTCTATCAACATATGTAATTTTATCTTCATCTATATCTGATGCATATAAACATAAATATTGGGTTCTTTTAACTTGTTGAGCATAACTGAAAAGTTGATCACCATCAACAAGCGTTTTTTGCCACGCCTTTTCAAATTCATCGCCATATGTTTTACATTCAATAATTAAAAACTCATGACCATTATTATCTTTAACTAATATATCTGCCTTACCACCAGAAGCACCTCTACCTAACTGCCATCTAGGTTCTAATTCTAAATTTCTAGCAAAATACACTTTTGATAATAATCTTGTAACACATTCTAGCAACACAAAATTTTCTGGATGTTCAAAATTTGAAGTTGTTTTATCATTTACTTTTAACTCATCAGGATACTTAATCATCTTTTCTTTTAAATCAACCATTATACAAGATGAATTGTCAAAGAATCTTATATATAAATTACCATCTTGAGTTGTATAATTCATTAATTGTAATAAATCTTTTATATTTTCCTTTTTTATCATATTTCTAACCTCCTAGATAACAGATATTATCTTATCTAATTCTTCTTTCTTTTTTGTTATTCATACTGCTTTACCTCCACTTAATTCCATTTTAGTAAGAAAACTATACCTGCTATAATTAATCCAACTATAATTGGTATTATAATGTTTTTTAAAATAAATTTATTATCTTTAGGGGTTTCAGTTTTATTATTGTTTCCAATTATAGATTTATTGATTTTATTGTTATTTCCAATATTAATCATTTTCATTACCTACTTTACTCTTATCTATCCTATTATTGTCGCCTATTTTTACTGAATAATCATTATAAATGATTTTCAATAGTTGTTTAGATGTATCTTCCTTTTCTTTATCACTTTCAAATTCAATAAAATATTCATCAAGGCATCCATATTGTTTCTCCAATTTTTTAAATATTTCAATCAATTTATCTTTTAATAAATTTAAAACATTTGTATACCCATACATACTCAACTGTAAATTTGCATGCGTTACTTCAGCGTCTTGTATCAATGCAACTGAATTTATATATCCGATATCTATCGGAGACAGAAGGCAGTGTTTTTCTGATTGTTCTTCCGCAAAAGCATATTGAGTTATTTCAGCAACACTATCTCTTACCTGATGTTTGCAAAGTACTTTTTTATCTTCTAATGGAACTGGAATATCATAATTGCTTATAATCATGGTATATGTTTTAACTATTCCAATTATTGAAGCATTAATTATTCTATACTCTGGAACCTCAACATCTTTTGGATATCCATTCATTTCATATTTCATCCAATTTTCAATATCATTATTTTCTATATCTTCTAACAAAAGAGATAAAATTTGAAATGCTTTTTTAACATCTATTTTGTCATTAATTAAATCAATTAATATTTTACTTCTTTTTTTCATTAATGCCCTCCGAATATCTATAATTATACACATATATAATTATAGCATAAATAAACTAAAAAAAACTGTTTTGACCAAGAAAAAACATATATAAAATATATATATGTTTGAACTATTGTAGATCAATTTTAATATCGTCCTGTATATTTAAATATTTAATCACATCTCTAGCATAATTCCTTGCACGATCTGCACTTAAACATTGTTCAACATAGAAATTACCTTTTTCAAAATATGCAGGTGACAAAATATATTTTTTATCATATGAGAATATAGGATCTTTGCCTAATGCATATAATCTAGTTGAACTAGTCTTATGAACTTTATTATTCTTAACAATATCATCTATTGTTTCTTTATTATCATCATAGAAAATATTACACAATTGATATACTAATTCATACCATCCATTTATAGGATAAACTTCTTTATTAATAACTAATGAATTAATATTTGTTCCAGTTACATTCAATGAATCATTAAATATATCATATAATCCAGGAACAAATTCGTCCATTGTTTCTATTGTTTTGTAATCTTTTTCTCTTGGTAACGGTCCGGAAATATATTTAACAGCCAAATCAGACAATTCAATATTTCTATTTTTTATTTCCTCTTCTCTCCATTCATCGTTAGAAGAAATTTTTTGAGTTAATATAAACTGTGCTTTACTTAATATATCTTTCTTAAATGACCATGGTTTATTAGAATTACTAGAATTATATGATCCAGATAACATTGCTAAGTTACCAATACAATTTAAATAAGTATTATGTATCTTAACTGCTTCTTCCTCCCCATTTAAATATTCAATCCACTCTTTAGATAATGATTGAGGTAGAACATGTTCAATTGTAATCTTGCTTATATCAACAAATATGTTTCTAGTTTCTTTATATTCCATCTTGTATAATAAAGCTTTAGCATAAGATATATTGACTTTACTTTGTAAGGCAATCTTAAATTCTTCATCGTTAGGGAATCTTCCGTTTGGAGATGGACTATTAGATAATTCATATTTAATATTATCAAAGTTTGGTTCAATTTCTCCAGATGTTATTTTTGTTAAAATATTAAATAACGTGCTTCTTAAGTCTGCACTACCATTACTTAACCCAACAATTCTGTAACGAATCATAAAGTCAACCAACAAATCCATTACTTTCATTAACTCATCATTATTTATGTTATATAATTTATCAAATAATATTAATAATAAACTATACATATCATCAGATTTCAAAATATTCAATTCTTTAATTATTACATTTAATGAAGAATTATCAGTATTAGCATTCTTAAACCAATTATAGTATTTGGATAATCTTAACATCTCTGAAAGTATTTGTTCTTTTTCTTCACCTGTATTAGAAAAATATGATCTAAACGTTGTATACATTTTATTTTCTTCAACCCAATCACCACGTTTAGTAATTAAGTAATGCTTAGCAAAATCAGAAATATTATTTTTATCATTATATAACGATTCCAATTTTACCCAATAATTTTCATATAATTGCTGTTGTCTTTCTATTGTAGTAGCTATCAATAAATAATTTCTAATTAAATCAGCTGGAGATAAAGGTTTACCAGTTGAATTTATTTTTTCAAAAATCTTTTGAACAGCTTCAAGATCATTTTCAATTTTTAAATCCAAATCAACAATGTCTAAATCTCCCACAGCGTTGTAGAATTGCTTAATATCCACTCCATCATCTGCTAAATCATTTAATCTATTATTAAAGTATTCAAAATTTTTAAATAAATTACTATTATGTTCTTCTTCAGTCAAGGGGCTTCCTAAAAGAATTTTATCAAAAATAACTTCATCACTTTCAGTTTGCTTTAATTTTACCTTAAATTTTTCTGTTCCAAATTCATTTGTTAAGTATTTTTTATCTATTGCCATTTTATCAAAATCATTTTCTGGCAAGTGATTTCTAATTGCACTTAACAATAAAAGAATAGACGTTATACGTTGTTGACCATCAACTAAAATATATTGTAAAAAAGATGCACTACTATCCTTACCTACAAAATAAACAATATTACCTATATAATGCGATTTTTGCTTTTTAATTGACGAAATAATATCATCAAACAATTCCTCACATTGTTCTTTTGACCATGTATAATTTCTTTGGAATGGCGGTATTAAAAATACTCTTTCACTATTACCAATAAAAGATCTAATTTTTGAATCAGTTGCTTTCATATATCACACTTATACTGTCAGAGTTATCTTCCAGCTTCTATATATCCTTTCATATATTTTTTTACTTCACTATATATATCATCTTCTGTTACAGCATCAATTAATCTTATACTACCAAATTGAGAAATATGTTTTGCTGTTTCTGTATACATATTTTTTGTTCCAATAGATTTCTCGGCATTTTTAAATTTTACACTGTCTGCTTCAGTAGTATTGTATTGATCATACATTTCCTTCTCTGCTCTAACTGCACCTATAACAATATGCTTTTCATTTGAATTTGAACGCCAAGTTAATGATCTAATTCTTTCCATATTTCCTAATACAAATCTTGTTAATTCATATTTATCTTCTCTTGATTCATCCACAGTTAACTCAGTAAAAAAGTATAATCTTGATAACACTCCAAAAAAACAGCCTCTTCGATTTCCTTGATTAAATAAATAGTGATCGCCCACAGTAGATTTTGATTGAATAGGAATTCTTCTAACTGCATAATTATATCCTATTGTAAAATTAAGCCATGCCCAAAATCTTTCCTCAGTTAATACATATCTAGGTAATTTATTAAGATGTTCATATAAAGTAATAGCATTATCGATATCATTTTCTTTATTATCTGTATTATTGGAAAACTTTAATTCAAAATCTTCTATTGGAAATTTAATTTCTTCATAGCTTTTAACATTAGTAAAACTATCCATCCAATTTCCAGAATTTAAATTGCTTCTTATCATTTCATTTATTCCAGATGCATTATTTTTTTCAATATCATGCTTGATTACAGATATTGCATCATGAGTCATATACTTAATATTACTCATTATCGTCACCTCCAGTTGGGAAGAAGTTTTTATTTAAATCTCCGATTGCCTTTGAAGAACCATAATCTAATAGTTCTTGAGCAAAGAAGAAAGAATCTTTTTCTTTAAATTCTTCAGGAGTTAAATCTTTTTCATTAATATCTTTATATCTTTTTAACACAGAATTAAACCAAGAATAATTAAATAATATTTCTTCCAAATCTTCATTATACGAAGCAAAATTATCCTTTAATGTTTGCAAACAAGTTGTTAACGCAGGAATAGCAAGTATACCAAAGAAAATATTCATGAAATTATCATTATGCCTCATACCATCATAAGTTCCATAATAATTTTGCGGTACAATTATTACTATTTTTTCCTTATCTGCAGAAACCTCAATTCCATCTTGTATATCTCTATTACTATTTGGAATAACAGAAAATATAGATGATATTTTTTTATCCTTCTTTTCCTCATGCAAGATATTAGTTCTGTATCCATCATCTATAGCTAAAATGTCATATTTATCTATATCAAACGGATAACCTTGATAATCGTCGATAAAGTATTCACTATTATACCCATTTATATCTTTTGTAGCATATATATAACTAGAAATTTCAACTGTACCATTTAAATCAGATAAGTTAATAGCTATATCCTGACTAACTGGTGATATTTCATAAGTTTTTCTGAATATTGTTTGAGAGCATTCTACGATCATTACGGCCTTTGCTAATCCATCATTCATTAATTTCTCAATCGATATATTTTCGATATCAATGTGAGTGTTTTTAAATATTAATTGCTCATTACTTTGGGCTTGATCGAACATTAAAGAATAATGTGATTCTTTATATGCATTTATTAATGGTGAATTGTTCAATGTTGGATATGGAAATAATTTTCTACCTACTTTCATATTCTATTGATACCTCCCCACCATAAAATTCAGTCATTCCTGTAACAATTTCTATTTTGTATTTTTCATTATCTTTTATTTCAAAATCAGATACTTGACCATTTTTTATAAATGCTTCATGACCATTAATAGTTGCTGATTGTATTGCAACTTTTTCTTTATTATTACTATCATCCATTATTTTAAAACTCAATTTGCATTTTGAAGCATTAATTGGTGAAGTAAATATTACACCATACTTACCACATTTCTTATCTATACCTATTAGTCTATATTGTACGCCACTTAATTTGGCTAATGTCATTCCTTCTTGATCTCCTTCTTCGGAATAACCTGTCTCGTCTGAGCCATCGTGTGGTCCATTTCCACTTCCAGAGTTCGTTCCATCAGGTTGTGGTGCTCCTTCGCCTTCTTCTCTATCTATAAAGTCAGGGATTAATCCTTCACCATTTTCATCTTCTTTAAACACATTAATTTCTTTAATTTTGTTCTTTTTTGGATTTACTATTGTTACTACGTCATTAATAACCATTTCATTATTATCTGTTTTATTGCCAAAATCTCCTTCAGTAGCTGGTAAGAATTGCCCGGCGCCTTCAATGTCACTTTCATTATTAGCTGATACGGATAATAAATCTCTTATTCTATTTTCTATCTCATTAGTAAATCTTTTTAATAAATCTTTTACTTCTCTTTGTTTTTCTGGCTTTTTATCTAATTCGTGGATGTCCCAACTATCATGTTGAGGATTCTCAATAGATCTTAAATTTTCGTTTAACTTATTATCACCAATTATACAAAGTGCTGAAAATGGTACGTGTGCAATATTCGTTAATGCTTTTATCTTCATATACGGATATCTTATCATTGTGCATTCTTGAGTGGATAATTCTGCTTCGTCTCTTGAATGTGCCTTAATAAATAATCTAGCATCTCCATAAATGCCCATACTTATTGTTTCCATATAAACGCTTGGATCAGTTTGTAATAAATATTGTGATTTAATGTTTTTTATGTCTTTTTGTCTTCCGGTGTATTTATTTATATTTGAAACAACATACTCTAAGTTTTGTTTAGATAATTCTATTTCTCCTACTTTTACAACCAATTCTTCTAATAAAATAGCTGTCATAAAACTATCTAATATTTTAACTATAATTTCATGCTTCCAAGTAGGGCTTTCAGTGAAACCTAGAATATAAATATCAGTTCCTGTATTTCTTCTTTCGTATTCGGCTGTTAGTTTTAATTGGCTACCAAATACCGGTTCACCTTGATAGTTTTTACCATAGTAACCAGTTCCCTCGGTCCTTTCTTTAGTTTCTTCATCATATATTGTAGAACAAAGTTTAGATATTCCTAAAAAACCTTCTTGTCCATTTATATTCTTTGTTGAATAGAAAACAGTACAGAAATTACTTACAACGAAAGAGGCATATTTACCAATACCCTTAGAACCACCTTTTCCGCTTTGCTTATCTGAATTTCCTGATGTTCTAGTTAATTTATAAAAAGAACCTTCACCTTCACTGTATTTATCAATTTCAGTTAAACCAGTCGTATTATAATCACTTATTCTTAAACAAGTAATTTCTGGTTTTCTAACTTCTTTTAACATGTGTTCAAGAGATTCAACATTTTTTTCAATATTTTTATTCTTTTGATATTCGATACAAGATATTATTTCTTCCTCTACTCTGTTTATATTAGGAATAATATCTCTTTTAACCTTAAAACTATCAAAATATACTTGTACTTTGTCTTCTCCTTCTTTTCTAGCATCTATTGAGTTTTGAACTGCTTCTCTCGCTATAGATGCAATAGGATCTTTCCTAAATGTTTCCATGTCGGATGTATCTAATCCGTTTTCTTCATGGAAATTATTTCCAGTAAATCTCCATTTATTACCAAGTTGCTTATCTTCATCAAATCTAGACATCATACTTCCTTCTTTCTTATATAATATTCATTCCCCGACTTTTCAATTATATATTTATCACTATAGTATTTTTTTATTATATTTATTAATAAATATTCATTCCATTCATATTGAATATTCGGTAACAATAAATATAACCTTTTGTCAGAGGTAATGTTTATTTTTCTTGTATTGTCTAATGAAAAGTTTAATACTTTTTCGACTGTAGCTCTGCTGTCATCATCTAAATACAGAGAATCTGTTTTTATAATTGCATCTTCAGATATCTGAACATACCCAAAATAAGTTAAATAACCAAAATATGTGTTATAAGGTTTATGATTATCGTATCCTATTTGATTAAAAAAGTCTGAAATATCTTCTTTTGTAATTAGTGCTTTCCCATTAAATTTGGACGATATCATTTGTCCAATATTTCTTATAGGAATTTTACTTATATAGAAATCATTAACATAATAGTTAAAGTGTTCTCTAATAAATTTACCGATGTTTGTTTCCTTTAAACCATATTTTTCCATTAACGGTTCTTCCAATGCATATAACCTTCCAATTAATTTTCTTAAACATACTGTATCAAAATTGATTTCGTTAAAAAGATCTTCAATTATTACTTTTATTTCATGATAATCTAATTCTCCTTTAATAAAATCTTCGATTTCTTGACTATCAACTTGCTCTTTTGGTTGGATCTCTCGAGCATCATAATCATTAGTTGTGTCTTCTAACCCAAACATTTCCTCAAGAGATTCTTCCGAATTATTAAGATTATTATCGTCACTCTCTTTAACCTCTTCTTCAGTATAAGTGCTTTCTAAAAGGGATTCCTTTTCGTCTAGACTATTTACATGATCTTCGGCATTTTCATTTTCTTTTAACCAATTATCATTTGAAATATCATTATCGCCATTATATTTTTGAGAATTTATATTATTAGGTGTCGTTAATTCATTAATTTCTTTATTTAACTCGTCAATTTTAGTTTGAATATTGTATCTATCAATAATATCATCAATAGTAACGTATCCTTTACTAATTGCTGTGTCCATTAATATAAAAAATTTTTCTTTTATAGATTTTTCCTGCTCTGATGAATTTGATGTAATCGTAGAATTGTTTGCATTATTAATTTGTTCTTCTTTTTTATTAAAATTAAATAATCCCATTACATAGTCCCCTTATTATTCTTGGTAGCATTCTTAAAAAAATCTTTTTCTTTATCTAATTCCTCTTGAATCTTTTTAAATATTTCATCAATTTCTTTATCAGTATATTCGTAAAACGATTTATTTGATAAATTTCTTAGTTTTGAAATTGCTTCAATTATTTTCGATACTCTAGTATTAGCAATTCTTTTAAAGTTTTCCTCTTTTATGTTCATAGCGCACCTCTTCTGACACAATAATAGTACCACCAATATATAATATTTGTCAAATATTTTGCAAATATTTTTTTATTATTATATAAAGTAACAATTAAAAAGCCCATATTATTGGTCTATTTTGTAGTTAATATAGGCTATTTCAACAGAATTAAAAATTTTATTAGGATTTATAGTTCTTACTATTTCATTTACTTCCTTTTTTTGGAATTTACCTTTTAAATATATTCCATCGGAGTTTTTAGTTTGCGCAAGAGATATCATTACTTTATTTATTTTACTTGCTTCCTCAAAAAATGACAAATGATCAAAGGAATCTTTAGTATAAATGGAAACCTTTCTAGTTATACTATTATCTTCTGGCAAATATGGCGGATCGCAATACGTAAAAGAATTTTTATAAATCCCCTTTTCTTTCATTTCTAAAAAGAACTCTTTATAATCCAAATTATAAAAATGTACATTTTGAATTAGTTCCGATATTTTTATTAGATTTTCATAATTAATACTAATAAATTCTTTTTTCCCAAAAGGGACATTAAATAGCCCTTTGCTATTTTCTCTATACACACCATTAAATCCCGTTTTCATTAAAAAGTAAAAAATAATTGTTTTATTAATTAGAGTTGTTTTTGAATTATTATATTTATTTCTTAATTTATAATACATCATTTCTTTTTCAGACAAAGAAATAGAATTATACTCTTTTTCTAACTTTTTTAAACCGCTTATTAATATTGTTGGATTATTTTTTAGAATATTATAGAAATTAATTATACTTGAGTTAATATCATTAACATAGTAATTCTCATATTTTAATATGTTTTCATTATTTAAAACATTAATTAATACTGTTCCCGATCCTAAAAATGGTTCAACATAATTTTTTGCCTTTCTAGGAAAAAAACCGTCTAACATTTCGTTTAATAATTTTTTCTTGGACCCTGCCCATCTAATTGGAGAAGAAATTACTTTATTAAAATTGCCGTTCATCTTTTCACCCACTATAATATATAGTATATCATATTTATTCTTCTGAATCTTCTTTTTTCCAACAGGCCCAATATGTCACATTCGTTGACCCATAATAATAACCCGGATTCTTATGTCCATAACACCTTGCTCCCGTATACCATCCATCAAATATATATCCATCTCTTTTTAAATTTGGGAACTCAGCACTTAATACCTCTCCATCGTACTTAAAACATGGTAAAAGAGTTGTATCTTCTGCAGGAGTAATCTCACTTCCATTTTTATATTTGCAATCAGTGTCATATATTGTTTTCCATCCAACTGGTGTATATACTTTTTTAGGAGATGTTGCCTTATCATAGATGTAACCTCCGGCCGCTCCATCAGGGCAGTTCTCATCCTTTAAACAATAATGTAAAAAAACCACTCCAAGGTTTTCTTGTCTATTCAATGTATTATCTTTTACTTTTACAGACTCGCCTTCTAATACTTTTTGCGAAGAAGGCACATTTCCTTCTGTATAATCATATTTCTTGTATGTTATTGTATAAAATTTTTGTTTTTTTGTAGTAGTTATAGTTTCTTTTTTTTCTGCTGGTGTTTTAGATGTCGTTGTTTTTAAATTAGCACTCTTATCTGATGTTTCATTCTTCTTCGTACTACTTGCTGAAGGTTTGTTTATTGTATTACTAGAAGAAGTAGTTACCAAATTACTTGTTGGAGTCTTTTTTATAGATTCTTTATTATGTTCTGTTGTTTTTTTAGTACAACTACTTAATAGCAAAATTAATACAACTATTGTAATTACAATTGAATATATAAGAATCCATCTATTTATAGATTTACCTTTATTTTTTGATGGTAAATCTTCATTCTTTTTTGTATAACTTAAAGCTTCTGTGTTTGGAAGGTCTTGAATAATGTTTGTACCATTTATTAAATAATCTGATTTTTTATCTTCCAACATATCAATTTTTTCTATACCTTTTATTTTAGATAAATCATCTTGTGTTATTTCATCTGCTTTTAATGAGTATGATTTGTTTATATTGTCTTGTTCAGTATCCTTCTTTGGCAAATAATCTTTAATAGCATTTAATAATTCTTGAGGAGAATCATATTTTTTGCTAGTAGCTATTTTTCTGATTTCCCACGCATTATCAACTTGTGTTTCCTCAGTTGATTTATCATTATTAATCATTTCATTATCAAGTGCATTATTGCTATCAATTTCAATTTCTTCTTCCAACTCTTGTTTTTCATTATTATCTGTAATACACTCATCTTCATCAACAGCATTTAATACTTCATTATTTTTTTCAACATCTATATTTTGTTCAGATAATTGCCTTCTTCTATCTGAAATAGCTCTAATTACTTTATCAGCATACGGATGTGCTATATCTTGTGTTGAATAACTATTTATCTTCTCAGAAGTTAAACTATAATTTGTGTTTTCTATTACTTCTATTTCGTTATCATTATTTGATTCTAAAATTGCTTTTCTCCTATTATTCAATGACTCTATTAACTTATCATTTTGAGATTCCAAATTATTACTTTCTAATTTGATATCATTTGTTACCAAATCATTAATATCATCCTCACCATTTTTATTATTATCTTCATTATCTAATTCTGTTAATAATTCGTCTATGGCTTCTGAATATTCATCTAGTTCAGTTTTAGTATCCGTTTCTTCTGTAATTGTTCCATTAAATGTTTTTCTTTTTGGAGATGTATATAAATTATTCTTTATTTTGTATACTTTATTTAGATTATTTTCAATTATTAAAGCTTTTCCATGAGGCAAAACAATTGTATTTCCTTCTTCGCTTTTATACACTTCTAATGCTAAAGGGGCTGATGAAGATAATATATTGTTTTCTATATCTACATTATCGTCATCAATGATAAATTTTTCTATATCACCATTATCAAATTGTACTTTAAAAGAACCGGCTAACTTAGTATGTATTTTTTCTTTTTTTGTTCTATTTCGAGTTATACCTGTTCTTTTTTTGTAATATAAGCCGAACTCATCCCTTTTTGAAGACACATGTTCTGGATCTTCATCAAAATCTTTATAGTTTAATTCATAAGGATGTTTTCTGCTCACAAAACCACTCTCTATCTACTTATTATTATACAATAAAAAACATCCCCTTTGGGATGTTTTTCTATTCCTATATATATTTATTCCTTAGGTAATTATATTCTTGCAAATATAGGTTTGGGTTCTTCTAGTGTTTCTCCTAGTACTAAACCACCAAATTCATTTATTGTATCTATACCAGTTACTTTAGTATTTAATTGTCTAAATATTTCTTCTGAAGTATCAGGTAAATATGGTTGTAATAATATAGCACCTATTCTTATAGCTTCTAATAAGTTATATAAAACTGTTTTTAGTTTATCTATATCTTCATCATTACCTTTAGCTAATGTCCATGGTGTAGTTTCATCAATATACTTATTAGCTCTTCTAAATATTTCAAATACTGAATCTATAGCTTCAGGCACTTTTAATTCATCCATATATTTATCAACATTATCTTTAGCAGATAATACTGTCTTAATTAAATCTTCATCAAACTCAGTACCTGTATTACCTTTAACTACTACTGAA
>JAEEGL016813180.1_pt1 | contig 17396 bp, 10 predicted proteins | sample 9134231 | NCBI WGS metagenome assembly JAEEGL01 (sample SAMN16246548, study PRJNA631951) | gut metagenome | biome: gut microbiome; feature: rumen; material: fiber-attached | host: Bos | place: Iran: Karaj | collected 2018-10
CGCCTATAATGGTGTCTTTTGTAATTTCAGTCATTTTAATTTCCTCCGAACACATTAATTTACAATTAAACATTATAATACCCGAAACGCCAAATTGCAAGTATTCACGCCACAAATTTTATTTAACAAACTTAATGACTATTTTACTTAAAAGGGCTTGTATTTTATTTTGAAAGCCTGTATAATTGTATTAACAATGAGATAATGTGAAATTTTAGCTTGGGAGAGTAAGAGATGAGAAGAAAAATCATATCCGTTGCAGCGGTTTTAATAGTTATATTGTCTGTATTTTCATTAACTGCCTTTGCAGATACCGTATTTACACTTGAGGAGCTTAATCTTGAAATAAAGACTCCGGACAGCCTTATCACCATAACACGAGATTCTAAGGAAAGCGACCCTGTTTTTAAAAGCTCGGGACTTGATTATAAAACTACTCTTAAAACCCTTGAAGACGATAATGTTTACCTTTACGCTCAGTCAAACGACGGCTCATATAAAATTACGGTCGGTATGGTAGAAAATGACGAAAGCCGCGGATATTACGATTTTACAACGCTGTCTTCCGACCAAAAGACAGATATTAGCGAGGCATTTAAAAAACAGCCCGAATGTACAAATTGTTACACATATGAACTGAAAAACGGACAGGCATTTTTCTTTTGTCCCACATATAAATACAACGCAGGGGGCGGAACGCCTATAAGCGTTGCCCAGTACATAACCATTATTAACGGACAAAGAATTACAACACAGCTTACGGTAAACGGTTCTTCTTACACAAATGAGCAGGTCAATGTTCTAAAAGAAGTTGTAGACAGTATGCGCTTTACCGACATAACTGCAAAAAGCTTTGATTTTGAGAGCGTAATGCCGTATATTTATATTGCCTGCGGCGTTTTTGCGGTGCTTATCATAGTTACAACAGTGCTTATTGTAAAAAGGAAACGCGCGGCAAAAAATCCCGAAAAGCAGAAACAGCCAAAATCTTCAAAATCCGAGGGCAAGGCTTCTGAATCACAGAAAAAGAAGAGAGCGGACAAGAACACTGAAAGAGCTAAAAAGACCTTGGCGTCAAAGAAGAAGAAATCCGATGGGGATATGGCGGAGTTCTTTGAAAACACCAGCCGCTTCGGAACGCCTTCCGGGGGCGAAGAACCCGAAGAGGCGCTTGTTATAGTGGCTGACGCGGAAAAGCTCGACGAAAGCTTAAAGCATAAAAAAGAATCGGAAAAATCTCCTGATAAAAATATAGAAAACCAAGACAAAAACACGTCTGAATCTGTAAACGGATCGCCTGTTCTGAGCAAGAACACGCAAAACAAGGAGTCCGATGACAATTCTATGAATGCCATATTTGCAACGGGAGATATAAAAGCCCCGCAGAAAAATGCGCAGCCGCAAACACATCCTGCGAATATGCCTGAAGATGAAAAATCTGACGGTCAAAGCACGGAAAGTGACGATGAATTTGTTACATACGAAAGTATGGACTATGAATTTAATGACGAAGATTTTGTAGCGGCTGAGGGCAGCAATGCAGAAATACCGGGTGATAACGCAGGCATAACCGAAAAAACCGAAAAGCTTGATTTGCCGAAGCAGCAGGAGGAGCCGCTCGCAAACGTAAATGTAGATGTGATAAACGACGAGCCTATAAAGCCGGAGGACATAGATTTCAGCTTGTTTGAGAATACTCCGCACGCACCGTCTTCAAAGCCGCTGAGAGCGCATACGGGCGTTACCGCTACATATAGAAGAGAGGCACGTCCTTCCGCTGCTAATGCGCATACCTCAAATGAAACAAGAACTTTTGAAGTTCCTCAAAAACCGGCGCAACAGAAAACCAAAACCGAGCAAAAAACATCTCAGAATCCGGCTCTTAAAGTGTTAAAAGCTATCGGCGGCGCAATTGCCGGAATAGGACTTCTTCTCTTGTATCTTGTTACGTTGCCGTTTACATCGGGAAAGAATAAAAATAACGGTTCAAAAAACCCTCAACAGAAACCTCAAAACAACCGAAATGCTCGCAGATAAGCATTGGAGGAATTGATATATGTTTAAAAGGCAATTTGTTATAAAAGATTATTTGAATATGCTGTTGGCACACTTGAAGCTTATAGTTATTCTTCCGTTTGTGTGTGCCCTGCTGTCATATACATATACGGTTTTTCTTGTAACCCCGACATATACTTCAAGCATGCTCGTATATGTAAAGAATACAGATGCCGCATCCGCTGACGACAGCGATTATTATCGTTACAGCAGCGGCACTTCATCAGGCCCAAGAGTAAACTCTTACAGTATGTCCGCTTCGGCACAGATTGCCGCTACCTGTGCGCTTCTCTTTAAAACAGACAGGTTTATGACAAATGTTTTGACCGATGAAGAACTGGAAACGGAGAGAACATATTCTCCCGGAGGAATAAAGGCCTCAGCGAGATTTGAAAGCGTAAACGATACCCAGATATTGAGGGTAAGCATTACACTTACCAGTGCAAAGGATACCGCACAGATACTAAAGGCTATATACCGTCAATCGGAGAATTATTATAAAGATTATTTTCCTACGGGACAGATATTTATGGTGGAAGAACCCGTAACACCTTTAGCTCCCGGTACCCCTAACGTAAGCCAGAACATAATTTACGGCTTTGGAGCAGGTTTGGTTGTTGCAGTCGGTATCGCGTTGCTTATAGGCTTTATTGATACTACGGTAAAATCGGGCGAAGATCTCTACAAAATATACGATATACCCGTGTTTGCGGAGATCATAGATACAAACTATTAAACATAAGGAGGCACAGCTGTGAATTTATATGATTTAAAGCTATTTCAGCAAAAGCTGATGAAAAGCCGCGTAACCGAAAACAGTGATAAGTCCAAGAATATTCTTATAAATAATGACAAGTTCGCTGTTGTTGAGGCTTATAAGATCGCAAGGTCTAACCTTATGTTTGCCGTTGCGGCAAAAAACAACAAATTTGTCGTGTTTACAAGCTATAATAAGGGTGAAGGAAAAAGTACGTCTATAACCAATATGGCTATTTCCATTTCTAAAATGGGAGTAAAGGTATTGCTTGTAGATGCCGATATGCGTAAGCCCAATATTCATAACCTGTTAAAATTGAAAAACGATATAGGTCTTTCAGAGCTTTTAGGTAAATTTAAAACGACCGATGAAGTAATAAAGAAAGATATTTTGCCTAACCTGGATGTAATTACCGCAGGCACCATACCGCCGAACCCTTCAGAGCTTTTGGGCTCGCAGCAGCTTGAGTATGAGTTTAAGAAATTTGAAAAAATGTACGATTTTGTTCTCATAGACTCGCCTCCGATAGGCATAGTTACAGACGCACTCATGCTGAAAGATCAGGTTGCGGGCTATGTGCTTGTGATAAGAGAACAACACACATCACATAACGATATAGCAAAGCTTTTAAGTTCACTTGAGCTTGCAGAGACGTCAGCGCTCGGTTTTATAAAAATAGGTTGTGTTCAAAAAGACAAAAAATATTACAACAGATACTATAACAGATATAAATACGGATATTAATACGTGTAAATAAGATAACTCCACGAAAGGAAAAACAAGATTGGAAGCTTTAACCCCCACGCAAACTCAAATTAAAACAGAGATAGAAAAAAGGCGTACCTTCGCGATAATTTCGCACCCCGATGCCGGAAAGACCACGCTCACCGAAAAGCTTTTGCTTTACGGCGGTGCCATAAATCTTGCGGGCTCGGTAAAAGGCAAAAAGACAGCCAAACACGCCGTTTCAGACTGGATGGAAATAGAAAAACAAAGAGGTATATCGGTCACAAGCTCTGTTTTGCAGTTTAAATATAACGATTGCTGTATAAATATTCTCGATACTCCGGGACACCAGGATTTCTCGGAGGATACCTACCGCACTCTGATGGCGGCAGACTCGGCGGTTATGGTAATTGATGCGTCAAAAGGTGTTGAGGCGCAAACAATAAAGCTTTTTAAGGTTTGTTTGCTCAGAAAAATCCCCATTATCACGTTCATTAATAAAATGGATCGTGACTCCAAAAACCCGTTTGAGCTTTTAGAGGATATTGAAAATGTGCTGGGAATAAACACCTGCCCCGTAAACTGGCCTATCGGTTCGGGTAAGGAATTTAAGGGCGTTTATGACAGGGACAGCAGAAATCTGCTCCTTTTTACCGCAAATAACGGACAAAAAGAAGTAGAGGAGAATATTATTTCAGTAGACAGCCCGAATATTTCCGATTATATAGACGAGTATCAGTTAAAGGATTTTTATGATGATATAAGCTTACTTGAAGGAGCAGGCGACAGCTTTGACCTTCAGGCCGTGAGAGACGGAAAACTGACGCCCGTATTTTTCGGTTCGGCTCTTACAAATTTCGGCGTGCAGCCGTTTTTGGAGAGATTTCTTGATATAACCACTCCGCCTCTGCCCAGAGAATCCGATATAGGGATAATCGACCCTGTGGGATCGCCTTTTTCTGCTTTTGTGTTTAAAATACAGGCAAATATGAACAAAGCCCACCGAGACAGAATAGCCTTTATGCGTATTTGCTCGGGCAAATTTGAAAAAGACACGGAAGTGTATCACGTGCAGGGAGAGCGAAAAATGAAGCTTTCGCAGCCGCAACAGCTCATGGCGCAGGACAGAGAAATAGTTACCGAGGCATATGCAGGGGATATTATAGGCGTTTTTGACCCGGGTATTTTCTCAATAGGCGACACGGTATGTATGCCTTCGGAAAAGTTCAAATACAGAGGAATACCCACGTTTGCCCCAGAACATTTTGCCATCGTGCGCCAAAAGGACACTATGAAGCGCAAGCAGTTTGTGAAAGGCACTACCCAAATAGCACAGGAGGGTGCAATACAGATATTCAGGGAGCTCGACGCCGGTATGGAAGAGGTGTATGTGGGCGTTGTAGGCACACTGCAGTTTGATGTTCTCAAATATCGCCTTAACAATGAATATAATGTAGAGATAATTATGGAGGGTCTGCCTTACAAGTTTATAAGATGGATTAAAAATAGAGATTTAGATGTTAAAAAGCTCGATTTAGCTTCCGATACAAAAAGAATAGAGGATATGCGCGGAAATAAGCTTCTGCTTTTTACAAGTATGTGGAGTATAGATTGGGCGCTTGAACACAATAAAGACCTGCAGCTTGAAGAATTCGGGACCGCCGAGTTTTAAGCCGGCTAAAAAGAATTTGCGGATAATAATGTGAGAAAAAATTGAAAAATAAAAAAAAGCTTGAATTATTATCCAAAATATGTTAAAGTAATCACATGAGGATTATTTTAGCCTTCTATGTTTCCAAAGGAGGAAATGTTATGAGAAATACAAGACGAATCATCAGTGTGGTAATAGCTTTGATGTTGGTACTCAGCGCTTTTTGCTCTGTTTCGGCTTTTGCCGAAGAAAAAAGCACAGATCGCGCCATGGGACGCATTTATGTAGACAATGCTGCGTCAGGCGGATATGCTTTGGAAGAGCAGGACGGTGTTTTTGTATCAAGAATGGCAAAAACAGTATCTTATCCCGCAAGTTACAGCTCTGTGGATAAGGGATATATTACTCCCGTTAAGCATCAGGGAGATTACGGTACATGTTGGGCACACGGCGCTGCTGCCTCTGCAGAAGCAAGCCTTATCAAGAACAACAATTTCTCTAAAACAACCAACTTGTCCGAATTGCATCTTTCATATTATATGTACAACAAAGCCTTTGACCCGCTTAATCTCTTAAACGGAGACAGCACGGTTATCGGAAGCAGATATGCAAGATATTACAGTTTCTTGGATATAGGCGGTTCCAACAGCTTTACGCCATTTACACTTGCCCGCTGGACAGGTCTTGTAGATGAAGGCAAGCACACAGACTTTGCCTATGAAAAGGCTAACAGCTATTATACCGTTTCAGATACGGCTTCCGCGTATAAATACGATGCAGCCCACCTTACAGAAGCATATTGGGTATCGCCTGAAGATAAAGACGATATGAAATATATGATAACTAACTACGGTGCCGGTACGATTGCGTATTACCACGACGATTATTACATCAACGATAACACAAACGCTTATTATTACAGCGGCACAAACTATCCTAACCACGAGGTTACGGTTGTAGGCTGGGACGATAACTATTCTAAAAAGAACTTTAAGAGAACTCCTTTGAATGACGGCGCTTGGCTCGTTAAAAACAGCTGGGGAACTTCATGGGGCAATAACGGATATTTCTGGCTTTCTTATGAAGATACGTCTCTTTGCTCTGACGTAGCATCTTTCTATGCTTTTGAGTCTAACAAGAATTACGACAACAACTATCAGTATGACGGCTCAAGCGTTTATGAGTACGATGAAGAGGACAACGGCGGTTTGGAAGCAAATATGTTCGTTGCCGACTCTAACGAGTACCTCAAGGCTGTTTCTTTCTGGACAGCACAGCAAAATGTCAGCTATTCCATTCAGGTTTATACCGGAGTTGTAGGAACATCAAACCCCACAAACGGAACAGCTGCCCTTAAAAAAGAGATCACAGGTGTAGAGACCTATGCAGGCTATCACACAATCAAGCTTCCTTCAAGCGTTTATTTGAGCGCGGGCGAGAGATATTCCGTTGTAATAAGACTTTCCGCAAACAATGCCGAAAAGACATATTTCTTTGTTGATAAGTCAGACTCAAGCGCTGAATGGATAGTATTTACAAACAGTGGTTCTGCAGGCCAGTCTTTGTTCTGCAATGCTACAAGCAACAGCTGGACAGATAAAGGCTCCCGCGGCATTAATTACCGTATAAAGGCTTTCACCGATGAAGCCGCCGGCAGCAATATAGATAATTCGATAAATGAGTCTGACAGCGATTATTATTACATCACTTCGGATGTTGACAGCGACTTTTGGTGGAACAACTGGTTTGACAACCAAGACAGCACACCTGAGTTTTCTAAAGTACAAGATACCTCTTTGCTTAAAGACGGTGATAAGATAGTTCTTTATAACGAGGCTACTCTTTCAGCTGTAATGCCCTCAATGGCAGAAGGCAGAAAAGACGTTCTCGATATGATGAAATCCGAAGCGTATGATTTTATTGATGAGCTCTTATGGACAGTAAGAATAGAGAACGATAACCTCTATCTCGAATCTCCCGACGGAATGAGAATGACCGCTTACGATAAAAATACAATAGGTCTTGAGAAAGCCGGAAACACCATTGAGCTCAAGTCTAATGACAACGGTTCTTACTATGTTTACGCTACGGGAACACAGAGATATCTCAAATACAACTCAACAATAAGAGGCTTCCGCTTCTACAAGTCTTCCGACAAAAACGCTGTATTTTCAATTTATAAGCAGGCAGAAAAAACCTCCGCACAGTCTAAATCAAGAGTTATGCACTATGGCGACGTTACCTGCGACGGCGAAGTTACAATGCTTGACGTTGTAGCAGTTCAGAGACTTATTGCAAATTTGGGCGACGACACAACAAAAGCTCTTAAGATGCTTGCCGACCTCGATGCAGACGGTAACGTAGCTATGACCGACGTTGTTATAATGCAAAAGATGATAGCAGGCATGGCAACAGAGTCTATGAGAGCAGGCAAGACAGCAACATTTGTTATGGGCTGATTGCAAATAACAGAATAGTACAAGATTTTGGGCTCGCGGATTATTTCCGCGAGCCCGTTTTTAGTTTTATTATTTGTTTTTGATTTTATCCCAATACGATTTAAATGCTTGTTCGTTTTTATTATCCCCAAAGTTGTAATAAACCGTATCTTTTATATCATCGGGTAGGTATTGTTGCTTTATATAATGATTTTCGTAATTGTGCGGATAAAGATAATTTTGGCCTTTTATAAGAGCGTCTTCGCCGTCATAATGCTTATTTTGAAGTATTCGCGGCACCTGCCTGCCTTTGCCTGACGACACATCGCTCATGGCGTTGTTTATCGCCATATAAGCCGAATTTGATTTTGGAGCGTTGCACACCATAATTACAGCGTCAGCAAGAGGTATCCTTGCTTCGGGTAAGCCAACCTGCAACGCAATGTCGACACAAGATTTCACTATCGGTATTATCTGCGGATAAGCAAGCCCAACGTCTTCACAGGCACATACCATAAGCCTTCTGCACGCAGATGCAAGGTCGCCTGTGCTTAAAAGCTTTGCAAGGTAAAATACTGCCGCGTTTGGGTCGCTTCCGCGCATAGACTTTTGCAAAGCAGAAATGGTGTCGTAATGTTCGTCTCCGTTTTTATCGTAATAAAGGCTGCTTTTTTGTGTAAGCGCCCTTGCGTTTTCCAAATCTAAGGTTATAACGCCGCTTTTGTTATCTGCGGTGGCAACGCACAATTCAACTGCGTTTAGCGCTTTTCGAACATCTCCTCCGCAGGATGAAGCTATATAGTCGGTTACCGCTTCGTCTGCGGATATTTTCGCGCCGCTTTCCTTTTCAAGACAGTCATATGCCCTTAACAGTGCTTTTTTTATGTCCTCTTTTTCAAGCGGTTTAAACTCAAATACCGTGCTTCTGCTGAGTATAGCGTTGTATACATAAAAGTACGGATTTTCTGTCGTGGAGGCTATAAGCGTTATCTTACCGTTTTCTATAAACTCCAAAAGCGTTTGCTGCTGTTTTTTGTTGAAATACTGTATCTCGTCCAAATACAGCAAAATGCCGTTAAGCCCCGCAAATGTGTCCGACTGGGCGATAATATCTTTTATATCTCCGCTTGAGGCTGTGGTGGCGTTGAGCTTATACAGTGTCATTTTTGTGTTTGCGGCAATTATTGAGGCGATAGTGGTTTTGCCGACGCCCGATGGACCGTAAAAGATCATATTCGGTATGTTGCCGGATTCTATTATTTTTCTTAAGGGCTTGCCGTTATCAATAAGGTTGTGCTGACCTGCGATATCGTCAAGTGTTTGGGGTCTTATTCTGTCTGCCAGAGGTGAATTCATATTATGCCCTCCCGTAATCAACTGTGTTTATGATAAGATATTATAATAAATAAGTCAATATTTCAGTAAAAAACAGTTGACAAATTCTGAAGATAGAGTATAATTAAATTAACAAATGAACATTTATTCATATGTTCATTGAAATTTGAGGTGACTGTTATGGATATGATATTAAATAATAATTCTGTTGAAAAAACTCAGCTTGACGCAATAAAGCAGGAAATGCCGGATATTAACACGCTATTCAGCTTGGCTGAGCTTTACAAGGTGTTTGGCGATACAACGCGGATACGCATTATGTGCGCCCTTTTCAACCGTGAGCTATGTGTTTTTGACATTGCGGAGATAATAGAAATGGGACAATCGGCAGTGTCGCACCAGCTGAGAATACTGCGAAGCGCTCACCTTGTAAAAGTGAGAAAAGACGGCAAGCAGTCTTATTATTCGCTTGACGACGACCACGTAAAAGAGATATTCCATCTCGGACTTGAGCATATTACTGAGGAAAAATAACGAATGGAGGCGATAACATGAAAAAATATAAGCTTATTTTGCACGGACTTAACTGCGCTCACTGTGCCGGACTAATAGAAGAAAAAATATCTAATCAGCCGGAATATGAAAATGTAACTTTTGATTTTGTTAATAAAATTCTGACTTTGGAAACATCGGAAAAAGAGGACAATCTTGCGCACAGAATACAGAAAATCGTTGACAGCATAGAAAGCGGCGTTGAGGTAAAATTGTGTAACGACGGGCATCACAATGAGAATAATCACAGTCACGGCAATTGTGAGTGCGGCTGCTGTCACGGTCACGATCATAACATTGATTCGGAAGATGAAGATGTCGATAGTGAAGGGAAAAACGGATTTTTCGGCAAAGCAAGACCGCTTGCCGCAGGCTGCACATTGTTTGCGATATCGCTTGTAACGCCGTACATCCTAAAGAATGAATACGCATTTTGGGGTATGCTCATCCTGCAAATTGCGGCAGTTTTAGTGGCAGGATACAAAATATTCTTAAAGGGCATCAAAAATATACTGAAGCTCAGAGCGGACGAAAACTTCCTGCTCCTCTTGGCGGTAACTGCCGCATTTTGTATAGGTGAAACAACCGAAGCGGCAGTTGTTACTCTGTTGTTTGTTCTCGGCAATTTTATTGAAGATTACGCCGTTGATAAGTCACGTAAAAGCATAAAAAAACTTGCCTCCATTCGTCCCGACAAAGCAACAGTGCTTGAAAACGGAGAGGAAATAACTGTCCCTGCCGAAAAAGTTCAGCCGAACACAACAATAATAGTTGCACCTCACGAGAGAGTGCCGATAGACGCTGTTGTTACAAAAGGCAGCGGCTTTGCCGATTGCTCCGCCATAACGGGCGAAAGCATACCTGTTGAGATAACCGAGGGAACGACTCTCTTATCGGGAACGATAAACGGAGACAGCGTTTTGCAAATGAAAACGCTCAGACCGTATTCGGAGTCGGCGGCAAGCAGAATAATAAAAATAGTTGAAGAAGCTTCTGCGGTAAAAGGCAAAAGCGAAAAGTTCATAACGAAATTTGCCAGAATTTATACGCCTGTTGTTATTCTTGCCGCGGCTGCAATAGTTCTTATAGGCACATTGCTTGGGGCGGCGGATTTTAAAGAAATGCTATACAGAGGGCTTGTTGTGCTTGTGGCTTCCTGCCCGTGCGCTGTCGTTATATCTGTACCGCTCGGGTTTTATTCGGGAATCGGGGCGGCTTCTAAAAAAGGCGTGCTTGTTAAAGGCTCAAAATTTTTAGAAGTGCTTTCAAAAGCAGACTGCGTTGCGTTTGATAAAACAGGAACGCTCACCACGGGAAAAATGCGTGTAAGCAATATAAAAACATACGGCGATTTTGATGAAAGATCGGCTTTAGCCCTTGCCGCCGCCTGCGAAAAATACAGTTCCCACCCGCTTGCAGAGGCTATTAAAAAAGCCGCTGACGGTCTTGACTTGCCTATTTTGATAAACTATAATGAGGTCGCAGGAAAAGGCGTAACAGCTGAATATAACGGCAAAACCGTTGTTTTCGGAAACGCTTCGTTTTTACAGGAAAACGGCATTTTGACAAGCGAAAAACACACCTGTATGCTTGCAGTTGACGATAAGCTCATGGCAGGCTTTGACTTTAGCGACAGTATAAGAGCGGACGCCCGAAAAGTTGTAGATAATCTAAGATCGGGCGGATTTAAAAACATTGCAATGCTCACGGGCGACAAAAAAGAATATGCCGATAACATCGCTCTGCAATGCGGCATTGAAAATATATACGCCGAGCTGTTGCCGCAGGAAAAGGTAGAGATCATGAAAAAACTTTCAAAAAACTCAAAAGCTTCCGTTTTTGTAGGCGACGGCATAAACGACGCGCCCATTTTAGCGGCAGCTGATTGCGGAATTGCAATGGGCTTGGGCAGCGAAGCGGCTATTGAGGCGGCAGACGCGGTATTATCCGACGGCAATATAAAACAATTGCCTGCCTGCATAAAAACAGCCAAACGCACAATGAGAGTTATAAAATCAAACATAGCGTTTGCAATAGCTTTTAAACTTGCTGTGCTTGTTTTGGCTGCTTTGGGCGCAGCGCCCATTTGGCTTGCGGTTGCGGCGGACACAGGCGTGAGCGTGATATGCATATTAAACAGCACATTAAATGTAAAATGATATTCGGAGTGAACAAACAGTGGGTAAAAAGAAAGAAAAACTGAATTACAGTCAAATGCTCGAACTTAAAAAGCAAGCAGAGCAAAAAGAAAAACGAAAAAGACGGTTAAAACGAGTTATTATCCCGTGCGTTGCAGGCGGTTTGATATTGGTTTTGATAGCGGGTATAGTTATAAACGGTTATATTATATCCGGCGGAGTATTAATGCGTGGCAAAACCGTAATGAGTACAGAGCATTTCAAAGTGGATGAAGCTATGATGTCATACTATGCCCAAGACACATATAACTCATATTTGGAGAATTTTTCGGAGAGCCTTTCTTCGGACGGCCTTGATACTGCAACTGACTTGGCTTCTCAACAGAAGGACAGCGATACAACATGGCGCGATTACTTTTTGGATAAAACCGAGCAAGCCGTTAAAGATATGCTTATAGTTGCCGAGGCGGCTTATTCGGCAGGATATGAATTGAGCAGCGATGAAGAAGTTAGAATTGATGAATATATGTCAAATATTAATATAGATGAATACCCAAAGGGCGTAAGCTTAGAAGATATAAGAAGAGCCGAAGAATTATACACCCTTGCGATATCCTATGATGAAAAGCTGTATAACGGTTTTAAATGCACCGATGAACAGTTGGAGCAGTACTATAAGAATAACGAAAATAAATACAAGTGCGCTTCTTACAGATACTATTCTTTTTCTTATTCTCTTGACAGTGACGAATCCGATTTCACGCTTTCAAAAGAAGAGGCGACAAATTATGCAAATCGTTTGCGTAATTGCAAAAACGAAGGTGAATTTACCGATGCGATAGCGCAGTTTTGCCGCGAGTGGATACCGGGTATTACAGACGAACAAATACAAAGTGAGTTGAATGAAACAAAAACCGTAAATGCACCTTATATTGCGGGCGACGGATTTAACGAATGGGCATTTAACGGGAAAAGAAAAGTTAATGACGTATATTATGAGCTTTCGGAAGAATATCAGACGATGTCTGTATATATGCTTACAGAGCTTCCTCACAGACGTGAAGAAAGCTCTGTAAACGTGCGCCATATACTTTTTACCATAGGGGACAGTGACTTTGATTACCTTACGCTTGAGCAGGCGTCAACAGTGCTTACCGAGTGGGAATTAAGCGGCAAAACTATGGAAAAATTCGACGAGCTTGCCGCTGAATACTCTGCTGACAAGGCGTCCGCGAAAAACGGCGGCTTGTATGAAAATGTAATACAGGGCGAAACCGTGACCGAATTTGACAGTTGGTGCTTTGACAAAAACAGAAAACCGGGAGATTATGAGATAATCAAAACCGACTACGGTTATCATATTATGTATTTTGTCGGCACGGGAGAAGAAACCTGGAAAATACAAGCGCAAAGCGATATGATAAGTGAAGATTACGCCAAACTGTATGATGATCTAAGAGAGAAATACGATATAGAAATTTCAGAAAATTACAGGCAAGATATAAAATTCGGATAAAACCGTATATATCGAAAAATAACGGTTATTTATTCCTTGAATCACGGAATATATGATTTGTCAAGCCCTTTTTAAAAGGTTTTTCTGCAATTTGTGCCAGAATAGGCACAATTTATGCCAAAATCTTGAAATGCCTTAAAATACGGTGTACTATAAATACGGGAGATATTACACCTTGCATAATATTAATGGTTTTTTAGAAAAAATATAAAATTTTCTAAAAAACTTGTCTAAAAAGGTATTGCTTATGTGTTTATACTGTGTAAGAATAAACACCCGTGCGTATTTCAAGGAGGTAATCGTTATGAAAAAACTGATAAAACTTTTATCCCTTCTTCTTGTTATGTCTATGACGTGCGCCTTGGCATTTGCTAAAGTAGGAGCGGAAGAACTGGTTGAGGAAAACACGGATAACGAGATCTATTACTACGGAGATATGAATAATGACAAGCTGATAACAATGGAAGACGTTACTATGTTACAGCAATTTTTAGCCGAGTTTTTCGGCGACGGTGTATTCTGCGTAACAAAGCAAGAGGGAAAAACACTGTACGCAATGTCTCCCGTTCCGGTATCTATATCCGATAAAACGGGAATGAGTGACGTTGTTTTGTTGCAGCGGCACATAGCAAATCTTATAGACGTGTTCCCTGCAGGAACAACGTATTCTTGGCAGGATAGGTCGAGAAACACATATGAATATGACTTGTCGGACGATTATCCCGATGAAAGCGACACCGAAAACACAGATTGGGAAAAATATGATGTTCCCGATGTTAAGGTGGACTCCGACGAATATTCGCATCTTTTTGATGTGAGTCTCGATCTGTTCAAAATGGGATTGTCAGAGGGACAAAATACGCTTATAAGCCCCTTGTCGATAGTTCTTGCGATGTCTGCCGCGACAAACGGCGCGGACGGCGAAACGCTTAAGGAAATGGCAAAGTATCTCACGGGATATGACGATATGGAGCAGTACAATATATTACTCAAGGCGCTTCAGGAGCGGTTTGTGACTGATGACGAATGTCTTAAGTTCAGCATTGCGAACTCAATGTGGGTAAAAGACGACGAAGAACTGTTTACTGTAAATGAGGACTACAAAGACAAGCTGAAAGACGTATTTTCGGCTGAAATATTTACCGAGGATTTCAGCGATTCCGAAACGGTAGATAAAATTAACGGCTGGATAGACGAAAATACATTTGGTATGATAAAAAAGATGATAGAACAGCTTAACAAAGATACGATAATCCTGCTTATCAATGCCATAGCATTTGAAGCTCGGTGGGATAACCCATACGGCGGCGATTATGAAAGCAACTTTACAGCTTACGGCGGCGAGACAAAGAAATCTACCTTTATGTCTGAGGATATGCATTCATATATTTGTGACAGCGACGCACAAGGCTTTATAAAAGAGTATTGGGGCGACAAATACAGCTTTGCGGCAATACTTCCCAACAAAAATGTAGATGTGCTTGAATACGCCGGAAAAATGACAGGCGAGCATTTCAGAGAGCTTATGGCAACGCACACCGAAAAATATTATGTGCAAACAAAGCTTCCGGCATTTAAATATGACTACAATTTAAGTTATAAGGAGCCTCTTGAAAAAGTAATGCCTTTGGCTTTTGACAAAGATGAGGCAAACCTAAAAAAGATGCTTACATTTAAAAAACCTGAGTATAACGCATTTATATCGGATGTTATACACAGCACATTTATTGAGCTTACAAAAGACGGAACAAAAGCTGCAGCCGTTACAGTAGTTGATATTGATGCCTGCTGCGAGCCACCCGAATACGACCGCAAGGTGCTTATCGACCGCCCGTTTATGTATGCCATAATTGACAATGAAACAAAGCTGCCGATATTTATGGGAGTAGTGCTTGACGTATAACGGTATATAATACAACTTTATTCAGTACGGTTATTAAAAACTGAAATATATATTAATTTAACGGAGGAATGGTTATGAAAAACAAAAATAAGCTTTTAAGTTTAGCACTCGCTTTGGTGATGATGCTAAGCTGCATACCGCTTTCAACGGCTTATGCCGAAGACGGTGATACTATTGACGCTTTAGAGTTTACTTTAGGCACCCCCGAACCGAAAGTCGGCGAAGAAGTACCTGTGTTTGATGAAGATAACCTAAACTCTGTTGATGTTTCGGTAAACAGTGAAAACTGTACGGTCGAGTATGCTTTTTGGAACAATAATGATTATGATTTCAGTGAAGAAGCCGTAACTACCGGCATTTTCACCGATAACAGAGATTATTACCTCGTAATTATACTCAGTGCGAAGGAAGATTACCTTTTCGATAGAAATATCGGCAGTATTACCGTAAACGGAAAAGAAGGCACAGGCAGATATGAACTAAATGAGTTTGGTTCAATGCTTTTGTATATTCAAAAGTTTACGCTCGGCGAGCCTAAGCCGATAACCGTAACTTTTGATGCGAACGGCAGGGGTACCGCGCCGCATTCTGTAACGGCACAGCCGGGTCAAATGCTTTATGAAGTTGCTCCGATGGAAGTTCTTAATTTGTACTATGAAGACGGCTATCAGTTTTATGACTGGAGCTTAGACAGTGACAATGACCCCGATAAAGCTATTGATTATTTTGATGTTTTGACTGAGGATGTAACTTTATATGCAATATGGCTTCCTGCAATTGAAAGCATAAAGCTAAATTTGCCCGACGCCGCGACAATGACACCCGGAGTAACCGTAAGCGCCAATGTTACACTTGCTGAAGGAGAACTCAATTATTATGTAAGCGATGTATATTGGGATTTAGATTCTTCGGGAGACAGATCATTCACATGCAAAATAAAAGATAATTCATGCTATTATCTCTGTATTGAGCTTTCTCCCGACGACGGATACCTTTTCAAGACATTATACGATGAAGAGCTCGGCGACAAAACAGATGTTTCATTTAACGGCGAACATTTTGATTATGTGTACGGCACCCCGGAATATATAATTTTAGTTAAGAAATATGTAGTAGGAACGCCCGTATTACACACCGTTACATTTGACAACGGCGGATACGGGGAAGCGTTGGAGCCTCTCTCGGTTGAGGACGGCGCGTCTGTTTATACAGTACTGTTTGGTGATATCGAGGGCTACGATGATCTCCCTGACACAGACGGCTACCGTTTTTGTGGTTGGTATGCCGACCCTGATTTTGACGGAGAACCGTTTGATATCTATGAAACTCCGATTACAGAGGATATTACCCTTTACGCTAAGTGGATACAATTACATACAATAGAAAGCGTTGATTTAGAGTTTGAAATTCCCACAGTAGGCACAAAGGCACACGATCCCAAGATAACTTATGAAGATGACCCCGATTACGAAGAACTTCAAGCTGTAATTACCGATGCCAAAGGAGAAGAATATACCGGCACGTTAAAAGAGGGGAAAACATATTTCCTTTGTCTGGCTTTGGAAGCGAATGAGGGATATGTGTTCAAAGGCGGCTTGTCGTACAGCGACATATTTATGATGGATATGTCAGGGGAGATACCATCTGTTGAACCTGTTGATATTACCGTAAACGGAGAAGACGCACGTCAGTATTTGCAAACTCCGTATTTAGAGGATATGCTCTTGCTGATTTACCCGTTTAAGCCTGTTGCGGCGGAAGCTTATAATATTGACATATTGGGCGGCAGAGCTGTTATAGACGGTAAAGACGCAAGCAAGGCGAAGCCCGGTGAAAAGGTTGAAATACTTACTGCTCCCGCTCCCGAAGGAAAGACATTTGATAAGTGGGCAGTATTGGAGGGCAATGTTAAGCTTGAAGATGAAACAGCGGAAAACACTTCATTTATTATGCCCTCCGAAAATGTAAAGATAGAAGCAACTTACAAAGATGATGAGAACTACGACAACACCGATTCTTTGACCGATAAGGATACGTCAACGGAAACAGAAAGCGACACATCTGACAATGATAAGATAATGCTTGGTGACGCTGACTGTGACGGCAAGATAACAATGCAGGATGTAACAACAATTCAAAAGTATTTGGCAAAGCTTGTTACGCTTGAATCTTTCGGGAAAAACGCCGTCGTTAATGCCGACGTTGACGGCAACGGTGAAGTGAATCTTGTAGATGTTACATTAATACAAAAATATATGGCAAAGCTCATTTCCGTATTTCCGGCAGAGAAACCCGAAAGCGATACCGAAAATTCAGACAGTGAGA
>JAEEGL017216996.1_pt1 | contig 17395 bp, 10 predicted proteins | sample 9134231 | NCBI WGS metagenome assembly JAEEGL01 (sample SAMN16246548, study PRJNA631951) | gut metagenome | biome: gut microbiome; feature: rumen; material: fiber-attached | host: Bos | place: Iran: Karaj | collected 2018-10
GAGAGCGATCATTCGAACGAGCCGGTGCAAACAGCCGAAAACGCGCAAGTGTCTGATAATGCGCAAGTGTCTGATAATGCGCAAGTGCCTGATAATGCGCAAGTGCCTGATAATGCGCAAGCGCCTGATAACGCGCAAGCGCCTGATAACGCGCAAGTGCCTGATAATGCTCAGGTCACCGATAATGCGCAAGCGGGCGAACCCCAGGAATCTGCACACGCTACAGAAACGGCCAAAGCAACGCCATCACGAGTGAAAACGCCGAAAAAGTCTCAGGAAACCGCCATTGCCGCAGAAAAAACGACGCCTGATCCGCCCGAAGCGCCGGCGCCATCAAAGCCGCCCGAAGTCAAGCCAGCGACAGCCACCGTTAAAGTCACCCAACCCGTCTATCCCCCCGATGGATTCGCAGTTATCAACGGCAAACGATACGAAAGCAATGCATCCGGCGATATCATCATGGCTCTGGCTCCAGGCAAATACAGCATGACGCTTTCCTGCCCCAAACGCTGCGTTCCTGCCAAATCAACACTCCTCATTCAGGAGTCGCCAACGCCCATCCAGCGCGAAATCGTTTCACTCGACTGGGCCGATGCCTCACTCAGCCTATACGGTCCGGAAGGCAAGAATCTCTATTTCGTCGCACGACGCCTGGATGATCACACCAACCGCGTATTTCACCTCGTACCGCGAGCGCCCAATGCCATTGCCGATTTCAATGCGTTCGGCAAACCCATACAACTGGAGGTTTACGCCATTCCGACCGCCAACACGCTCAAAAGCTACGATATCAACGCACTCGAACGCGCCAAATTTGCCTCGACCCGTGTCTCACTTTCTCCAGGCGAATCGAGAACCATCCGTTTTTGATAATGAGGTTGCCCGGCTATGCGCTGCGCGCATACGCCCGGGCCATTCGGCTATGGGCTGCGCCCATACGCCGAATAACGAAACGGCCAGGAGCCGATCGTATCAACACGTCGCCGTACAAAGTAAAAAACCGCCGTGTTTCGCAGAAACAGGCGGTTTGGCCGTGCGTATGCATCGCATAGCACGGCATCCCAAAACAAAGCTTTTTCCCAAAAGAATTAGAAGGGTAAAGCCGTACCGACGTCGGCCTGGCGGCCATTATTCTTTTTGGGTGGTGGAGGTGCAGCAATTGTGCTGGGATCAGGTACTTCGACAACTTTTTTGGCTGGCTGCACTTTTTTGCCGGATGAAGGCGCAGGTGCTTTTTTGGCCATCTCGGTTTCAACTTTGGCGATGGCCATATTCCATGCTGAATAAAGCTTGGTTCCAGCCATGCTGAGGCTCGTTTTGCGATTCATCTGATTGATGCGTTCCTGAGCCTGGTTAAGCTGTTCGGTTGCTTTTGCTGCAGCTGCCGCAGCCTGATTGGCGGCATTGAGCGCATCATTGGTTCTGGCTTCCTGTGCTTCGAGATCAATTTGTGGAATAGGCGCAGGTGCCGGTGCTTCGGCGACCTGAGGCGTTTCGACTGGCTGATTGTGTGATCGGCCCATGAAGAATGCGACGATGGCAACAACGATAGCGGCAGCCAGAACGATCAACAGCTGATTGCGATGGTCTTTGCGTTTGGCGACATCCTTGAACTGATTGGGTTCAGTGCTCGTGCGATAGGTCTTTTTCTTCTGCCATGCTGCGATGCATTTATTTTCATCGCGAAGAGAATCGTCGATGCAGTTGTGAATATCTTCGAGCACCTGAATCGCCGAATGGTAACGATTGATCGGGGATTTGGCGCACAGTTTGAGGATGATATCGGCGATCGACGGTGGAATAAAGCCCGGTACTTCAAGCGGATCGTTGACCTGCTTGTAGGCGACTTTCATATAGGATGTCGCATCGACTGCGACTTTTCCGGTCAGGCATTCGAGATAAACCAGGCCTACAGCATACAAATCGCTTTCGATGCTTGCCGGTGTATCGCCGGTAAACAGCTCAGGGGCCATATAGGACGGGGTACCGCGGATGACGCCTTTCTGTGTCATCATCGATTTGTTGGGAATGGCGCTTAGAACGGTAGCGATACCGAAGTCAAGCACGCGGATTTCATAGGGCGGCGGTGAATCGAACACCATGATGTTGCCCGGCTTGATGTCGCGGTGAATGATACCGCGTCGATGCGGTTCATCGAGGGCACCGAGCAGCTGTTCAATAATACCGGTCGCATAATTCAGCGGCAATGAGCCATAGTTCTGAATGAGTTCGGTCAGCGTCAGACCTTCGACGAATTCCAGAATCATGCAGGGGATGCCGTGGAACAAACCATAATCCAGGCATTTTCGGATGTGTTCATTGTCCAGAGACGCGATCATCGCGGCTTCGCGATAGAAACGCTTAATGGTCATGAGCAATTCGTCCTGATCAAACGTCGTCGGAATGCGCATGACCTTGATCACGACGTGTGTTTCATCAGAAATACGCCAACCTTCATAAACAAAGGCATTGCCGCCCACACCCAGCTGATTGCCGACGCGATAACGGTCTGAGAACTCGCCCTTATCACCAACCAGTTCCTGGAATTCCGGATCACTGGATATCGTTTCCCAGGTACCGGTAATTTTGGCGAATGTCCCCGTCTGAAGCGGCAGCCAGTTACGTGATAGATGCTCACCAGCCAGACCGGAGCCTGTAATGCCTTTCATAAACGGCGGCAAATCTGCTGACGGGAATGGAAATTCCTGCGATGTCGAGCTGCTGCCTGTATTTTGTTGATTCGTGTCTGTCATGAGATTTTGCTCAGAAGAGATTTCGTATCTGTATTACCCTAAACCAAAAGGGCAGACAAAAACGCTAAACTTTTATCATAAATCGACATCAGATTGTTAGCATAAAATGCATGCCGATTTTTGAAGCGCTGCCCCACTCCCCCAGAGCTGTCGGCTTCTGTTTACGATAATGTCAAGCATTTTTAGGACTCGCGATACCCCTGCTAATATCCCCGAATCATCACCACTCGCGTATCAATACCAACCTCACGCGAGCTGTTCGAAATGATGCCTGTACAGAATTTATCCTTGACGTCGACGACGATAACTTCACCAATCTTTCGCAACGGCAAATCGTCTGTCGTATATTCTCTGTCACCATAGATATCGTCGAGATTATCCCGTTTTGGGAATTCCGGAGCCTGAGGGGGACGCCCCAGAACCCAGCTCTGTTCATCATCGCGTTCGATGGCACCGTCCCTCATATCCCGATTTTCATCATCATCATCGTTCTTTTTCTGTGTATTCTCGGTATATTTGGTTTGGGTATCCTCGCCCTTAGGCAATAGATTCAAGCCTTCGCGCTGCTCAAAAATGACCCAGCGATTGCCAAGCGATACGCCATCTTCAGCGCCACGGTTGATAATCACATACTGTTCAGCCGAAATCTGTGTAATAATATCAATGCTGTCTATGATACGACCTTCCATGCTTTTGGTATTGGCCGTACGCTCAAATTTATAGACCAGTTCATCGTTTGGAATGATGAGATCACCACGGGAAATCTCCCGGCTGGCCTGAGTAATCCGTGCAGTCGAAAGCGTCTCGGTCTGGAGATCGATGATTTCGAGTGATCCAAGACGAATCAGCTTATAAGCCATTGGATCGCCATCTTCATTGCGCACCGGCTTGGACTCGGAAAATATCGTGAACTTCTGTCCGACTGATACCTTTTTGCGCATCTCAATATCGACCCAGTCGACCTGAACCTCATCGTTTGCGGTGATCATATTCTTTTCCTGGTCTGAGTACAGGATATGTCCCCGCGTTTCCGGCAATTCCGATAAATAAATGCCAGGGACCATAATCATGCCGCGGCCGATACTGTTTGTCGGCTTAAATTTTGGAGATTCCTGTGGTGGCGCAATGGAAATCACATTATCGGACTTGGGGCCGAGATAAATCGTATCCCCGGGATATATCCAGTGCGGGTTAGTGACCTGCGGATTATACGACCACAGCGCCGGCCACATAAAAGGATCGCTCATATACTGGGCACTTAAATCCCACAGGGTATCCCCCGCCACAACCGTATGCGTCTCGGGTTCTGCAGGCGTACTGCTGGTTGCCGTCTGCTGCGGCTGCGCAAGTGAGGTATTCTGTCCCTGCACCTTGGCAATATGCTCGTTATTGCTTACGCTAAAGTTGCTCCCCGAACCGCCCCCCGAAGAACCCCCTTTGCCGCCCTTATCCTGCGCAAGCGCAGTACAGCACATACCAACCACGGCCACAGCAAAAATGGTCATTTGTATCGTTCGCAACATCTTGGTACTCCATATACAGCCTGATTTGCTCATTGTAATGTCTCGTATTTTTCTTTGCCAATCCGGGCCGCCTCGGTGCCGGGATATGCTTCCATCAGATATCGCAGCATTTCCCGTGCTGAATCCAGCTTGCCTAATTTTTGATAGGTCAGTGACACTTTTAACAGTGCATCCGGAACCTTATTCTCGTTTGGATATTCCTGAATAATCTTGTGAAAATAGCTTGCGGCCTCATGATACAAGCCTTCGCCATAGTAACATTCCCCGATCCAGTACAATGCATTATCGACATACGAAGTCTCGGGTTTTGTGGCGAGGAATTTTTCAAAACGCAAACGCGCCTCGACAAAATTTCCCTGGCGATAGTAATCAATGCCCTCCTGGTATGCAGTCATCGGAGATTCAACAGCACCCGCAGCGGTTGTGGGTGTCTTGCTGCCGGCTGCCGGCAGTCTGTCATTCGTCACGACGTTTTCGTATGCTTTCCTCGGACCAGTTCCGGATGGCGCTGTATTTCGCTGCTGCGTCCCAAAATAAGCCCTCTTCTTATCTTCACTGATGATGATCTCCTGATAGACATCATCTTCCTGTTCCGGCACCTGAACTTTTTGATAGTTCGCCGAAACCTGTGATGCTTCCGGTTCAATTTTGACGACTTCACGCGTCGTAGAAGATGTCCGACGTGACATTAGAGAAAGCGTTTCATCCAATTGCGCAACGCGTTTTTCGAGCGCCGCAATCTTCGTCTTCTGTCGAACCTGCGCAGCTTCCAGATCGTCGATACGACCCTCGAGAACGATTCTGTCCCGTTCACTCAGACCACCGCTCTGGGTCGCACAGCCCATCATCAGTAATGCCACACTCATCCATAAGATCTTCGTCATAAATTGTTTGCTCCAAAACAATCACATCGACCCCAATGCTGTTAAACCATAAAAATGGTACCATGGCATATTTTTGAGTTTTTGGAATTTCGCTGACAGACATCATCTCAGATGGTATATTAAGGCGTTATCATGGGGATAACACATCAAATCAATGCATAAGGAGTGTATTTATGGCAATCGTTAACATGGTCGATTTCGGTTCACTGATGGATGATGATCTCGACAGTCTGCTCAATGAAATCGTCGATAACATCGAAAAAAGCAAAGCTTCATCCAATGCTGCATCCCTGGTTGCAGCGGTCAATGAATACAAGGATGCGCACGAAAATGTTAAAGATAATGAGCTCGTAGAAGCCGATACCGCCGCAGATTTTGCCTGGCGCCACCTCGATGCATTCCTCTGTGGCGCAATCTATCATCCGGTGCTTAAGGATGCCGCCGAAAAAGTTAAATATGCGTTCGATGCTTATGATGATCCGACCGAACTGCCATACGAAGATGAGTACAAAATTCTGGCAGATTTGCTGAAAGATCTTGATGCCCTTGATGATAGCGTCAAAAACGCATCCATGGCCGTTCCACTCATCGAAGAGCTGCGCACGAGATGCGACAAGTTCAATGCCCTCTACAGCCAATATGCGGATACCAAGAAAGCGCACGATTTTGCCCGCAACAAGCAGGCAGAACGCGTATTGCACAAAGAGCTCAATAACATGCTCGATGACGTCAACGCCAATCTCCGCGTCAATCCTACCGACGAACTCAAATCATTCGCACAAAGCGTTCAGAGCATTATCGATAAACCAGTCGCAAAAATCGCTCCTCGCCGCAGAAGCTAAGCAGATCCCGGCCAATGGCTATAGACCAATGGCTGTAATAAATGATACGCCCCTGTGGGGCGTATCAAATCACAAATCATTGCTCGATGCACAACGCTCACCACTCGATGACCTTTACGTTTATTCAAACGCTTTCATTGCCTCGTCGAGTTCCGACTGAGCCTCAGCCCATGCTTCAAAAGTCTGCTCCAGCGATGCTTCAGCCCGCGACTTGCGCGTCGCCAATTCCTTAATGCGATCGCTGTTCTGATAAGTCTCTGGGTTCGACAATTCAGCATCGATTTCGGCAATCTCAGCCTCGAGCTTTGACGTTTCGGCCTCGAGCTGCTTGACGCGATCCGCCAGATGTTTTGTCGCTTTCTTGATGGCCTCGCGTTGTTGTGCCGATTCGATGCGCCGCTTTTTCTTGCCGTTTGTCGATTCTTCCTGCGTCTGTGCCACTTCCGGCTGCATCGCCGCGCGTTCTGCCAAAAACGCTTCATGCTCGCTGTATGTGCCATCGAAGATATCGAGTTTGCCGTGTTCTATCGAGACGATCTTGTTGCAGACCTTATCGATAAACCAGCGGTCGTGTGAAATCACGACGATGGTACCGGTATAATCCATCAGCGCCTGTTCGAGCGCTTCGCGCGAATCCAGATCGAGGTGGTTCGTCGGTTCATCCATCAGCAGCAAATTCGGCGATCGCAGCAGTATTTTAGCCAGGGCGAGCTTGTTCTTCTCCCCGCCAGACAACACCGAAACCGGCTTGTCGATATCTTCGTTCGTGAACAAAAATGCGCCCAAAGCCGCCCGCAGCATCGTCATCGTGATGGTATCGGGCAATCCGGCACCAGCCTCTTCGAGCAGTGTCTTGGAAAAATCGAGCGCATCGACCTGATGCTGCGCAAAGTGCGCCAAATGCACGCGATCCGCCAGCAGCCGCTCTCCTTCAAACGGAATGATATTCGCCAGAATCTTCATCAGCGTCGATTTTCCCGCGCCATTCGGTGCCACCAGAGCCATCTTGTCGCCCCGGTAAATCCGGAAATCGATATCTCTGTAAACGACATTATCGTCATATGCCTTCGACACGTGGCGCAATTCGAGCAAAATCTGCGGCGGTCGCTCCGGCGGTGGAAAATGAAAACGCACCTTGCGCCGGTTCTGCAGCAACTGCACCGTTTCCATCTTTTCGAGCTGTTTGACGCGGCTCTGCACCTGCTTTGCCTTCGTCGCCTTATATCGAAACCGCTCGATAAAAGCCTGTTTCTGCGCAATTTCCTGCCGCTGCATTTCGGCCGTTTTCTCGAGCTGTTCTTCAAGCGCCGCGCGCATTTCGAGATAATGATCGTAGTTTCCCGGAAACAGCAGCAGCCCATTGTCATCCAAAGATGCCACGCCATCGATCACATGGTTCAGAAACGCGCGATCGTGGCTCACAACGAGCAAAACGCCGGGATATCCGGCCAAAAACGATTCCAGCCACGCCAGCGACTCGATGTCCAAATGATTCGTCGGTTCGTCCAGCAACAACAAATCCGGTTTCGACAGCAACAGCCGCGCCAGCAAAATCCGCATCTGCCATCCACCCGAAAACTCGGTTGTCATCTTTGTGAGCTCATCCTGCGCGAATCCCAGCGACGCCATTATCGACTGCGCCTCCGCACGCAGCCTGTATCCGCCGCCCGTTTCATACGCATGCTGACAAGCCCCAAGCTGCTCAATATTCTGATCGCTTGGATTGGCCTCGACCACGGCCTGCAGACGTTCGATTTCGTCCGCCAAATCGAGTAAATCCTGCCGTCCCGACAACACCAGATCCAGCGCCGGCATCGCATCCAGCAGCGTGATTTCCTGCGGCAAATACCCCACCCGCATCGTCTTCGGAATGATCACACTCCCGCCATCTGCATCCAGCTCACCCGCTATAATCCTTAACATCGTCGATTTGCCGGCACCATTGTGCCCAACCAGCGCCGTCCGCGCAAACCGGTCTATCTGCCACGTGATGTCCTCAAACAGCTTCTGCGGCCCAAAATACTTCGTCAATCCCGATATCTGTATCATCTCAGTTTCTCGCTCCAAACGCCACAAAACCGCCGCCCTTCTAATGGTTATGCGCACAAATCACAATCTTTTTTGTTGCAGTGGGCCCGGCTATTGGCTTGCGCCAATACGCCGTGCGGTGCCGCTATCTGCGATACGCGGCACCCATCATTTGCCCATAGCGGCACGGCCTTTGGGGTGAAAGCTATATCCACGCTGGTTAAACATAGTAACAGTTCAGCCATTGTGTGAGAACGCCGTAGGAATTCAATATCAATAGCCCCCGGTTGGCGCGTAGCGACTACCGGAGGATCAAAGTGTTCCCCTCTTTTTGCCCCATTTTTTTGCCAGCCCAATGGGCTGGCAAAAAATTGGGAGAGAGAGAATAAAAATGCCTCATCCCCCGGCATTGCCGGGGGATATTGATATGCAAGCCCTAACAGGCTTGTGTACGGCTAAACCGTTACTAAACATTACCGAAATTACAAATTGTAATAGATATAAATAGTAACAAATTGTCTTATTTAAAAAAAATGATACGAATATCGGGGGAGAAATTCTATTGGGTGTTTTCGCCCCTTTTGGGCGTATCAATTGACTTTTAGCTACGGAGTGAATCATGAAAAATCGTTTAAATTGCCTGATTTCAATTGCGGCTGCAGCCTGTATATTTGTTTCGTGTGATGAAAGCAGCAGCAAAAAATCAAATACAAGTGACGCATGCAGTGCATCTCAAAACACCTGCCTGGATGCGCATACGGCGAGCATTTGCGGCACAAGCGGCATCATGGAAAAAGTAGATTGTAAAGGCGATACGCCCGATTGCAAAGGCGGCAAGTGCGTTGCTGCAGGCGCTGCAGGATGCACTGAGGCAGACAACAAATGTCTCGACGGACATACGGCGAGCATCTGTGGCACAAGTGGCGAGATGGAAACCGTGGAGTGCAAAGGCGAAACACCCGATTGCAAAGGCGGCAAATGCGTTGCTGCAGGATCTGCGGGATGCACAGCGGCAGACAACAAATGTCTCGACGGACATACAGCGAGCATCTGTGGCACAAGTGGCGAGATGGAAACCGTGGAGTGTAAAGACGATACGCCCGATTGCAAAGGCGGCAAATGTGTCGCAGCCGGTACCGAAGACCCTCAGCCTAGCTGTACACCGCAAAATGATCAGTGTACCAGTCTGACGACCGCTTTAGTCTGCAATGAGCAAACACATACATTTGAAACAATCGAATGCTCTGGTGAAACGCCAAACTGCCGAAACGGCAAATGTATCAAGGGTGAATGTGAAAACAATGCCATCCGCTGTCTGAATGAATCGTTGCCACAGAAATGCGTCAACAACGCCTGGGAAACACAGAGTGCATGCAGTGGATCGACACCAGTCTGTGCCAATGGCAAGGGCTGCATTGCGGAATGCAGTGGCGATGCCGTAGAATGCGACGATTCCGGAAAGAATCGTAAGTTCTGTGAATCGGGAACCTGGCAATACGAAGCCTGCCCATCTGCAGCTCCTGTCTGTGTGAAAGGTGAGTGCAAGATTTCGGAGGTTTTCTGGTGTGTATTTCATTGGCTGGAATATGATGCCACGAGCAAGACGGCACAAGGCTATGGCCGCATCTGGATTCCGGACGAAATCAACGCCGATGAGCTAAGTGGCTATATGGCGTGTACAAACGATTTATCCAAACCCGTGCTGGAATGGGATAAAATCGATGCGACGGTCAATCCCAAATGTTATGATTGCGGGGCAAATAACACAGAATATATGACTTCGGCTTACCAGAGTGTGAATGGCTATAACTATTGTACATTCATCTATGCCTACCGCGATGAAGTGTTGGCCTGTCGTCCGCAGCAAAACGGCGAGGCTGCGCCGATTCGCGTGAATGCCGGTGATAAACTGGATGCGTTGTATACAAGGTATTTTTATCAGATTGGAGACTGTTCAGAAGAGGGTAAATACACCTGTGCCAACAATAAACGTATGCAATGTGTCAGCGGCAACTGGGTAGAAGACAAGGTTTGCAGTGGTTCAACCCCCAGATGTGATCACGCCACCAACGACTGCGTACCGGAATGCAGTGAAGGGGATCGGTATTGTGGCAGTGGCAATACGGCAACCCAGTGCAGGAATGGCGTGTTCACCGAAACCAAATGCGATAACTATTGTTATAAAGGCGAATGTGTGGATTGCGTCAATGGCGACAAAAAATGCAACGGCAATGTACCGCAGGAATGCATAAACGGTCACTGGGAATCGCAAACTGCCTGTGCTGCACCCAAGGGAATATGCATAACAACAGGCGATGAGCGTTGCATTAGCGAATGCAACGAGGGCGAAGCGGTCTGTGACCCGGGAACGAACACGTTAAAGTACTGCAACAATGGTCGTTGGGAATATCAATCGTGTGCAGGCAACAAGCCGTTCTGCCAGGCCGGTGACAACAAATGCAGCGGCCAGTGTACAGAAGACGATGCGATTTGCAGCGAAACGGACTTCTCGCTGAAAGTTTGCAAGGACGGCGTCTGGCAGCTCGAAAAATGCCCGGATGAGAAGCCCTACTGCAAGACCGGTGCTGAAGGATGCATTGAACTGAAAGATGGTGATAGTTGTAACCCGGAAACGTTTGTGCCGTTTATTCGAAACGACACATTATATCTATGTGTTATTGATTCAAGAAGTAAAGCAAAAATTTATACGAGAGCTTGTGATGGAGAATGTATGACTGCAAAACATGGATATGGTGTTATTGCTAAAGAGGAGAGTTGTAGCAACAAAGGTTCTACGAAACTTAACCAGTTACGCCTTTCTTATAATTGGGATTGGGATCATTGTGTTGAGTGTAAGCCGAACCAGGATGGTGCTTTAATTTGGTTGGCAATTCCAGCAAATTATAAGTATGATAGTTATACCGGTTATCCCAATAGTTGCACGCCGTGGCCGGAGTAAAAAATGGGCGGGCGCGTATGCAATAGCGCCCGGGCCGGTGCGTATGCCGCAGGCATAGCACCGGGCATGCAGACAAAAACCGCCGTGTTTCGCAGAAACAGGCGGTTTTGCTGTGTGTATGCAACGCATAGCACAGCCACCGTCAAACCATCATTTCATGAGACGTCTCAACGAATCACAAAACGTCTCTGCCATCTTGTGAAATGACTGCCATATAGAAATTCTATGGCTCTGTTTAACGATCGTGGATATGAAAATGCAAAGTCGTTTGCTTCACGGCTTATAGCTTATGGCTTATAGTAATCTTTAGACAACTACAAGCTATAAGCCACAAGCGATAAGCCAGTACTTTCCGGCATCGGGTGCGAAAGCTATAACTATACTACTCAAGTTTCGCACCCACATTTTCAATGTTTTTTAGCGGTAGTACAAGAAGTGCTGAAAAATAATGATAATTTTGAGAGTTGTATCAGGAAGCCCGCTAGGGCTTCTATATTCATAGCCCCCGGTTGGAGCCGAAGGCGACTACCGGGGGATCAGAGCATGACCTTAATCCATAGAACCCCAGCGGGGTTCAATATTGAACGCCTACGGCGTTCCTCTTTTTGGGGGCATTCACCATCCCCCGGCGTTGCCGGGGGCTATTGATATTAAACGCCCACGGCGTTTAGATGAGAGGTTGAACGGTTATGTTTCAAGCGGTTATGTGCATGATTTTAGGGTGCGAAAGCTATAACTATACTAGTTAAACATAGCCAATTCTATACATGTATTTCAATGGCTGTGGGCTGCATATTTTTAGACAGTACACGGAAACTATCCAGAGCCCAGTCATACACGCCAGTCGACTGCAGGCATTTTTCCATATATGAATCTGTTTCCAGTACATATTTTCTAATCTCGGAGGAAAGCAAATATTCTTCTTTTTCCGATAAAGATACATCTTTCTTTTTATAGAAATGGTTACAAATCTTTATAAAATACTCCACGGTTGCTTCATGTATTTTGGCCTTATCCTGCTCACGAATGCGGGTTAAATAGAAACGCAATTCCGGGGAAATTGCTTCGCCGATCGACACACTGCTCCTGAATTCCGTGTTGCACAACTCAGAATATACATACATACAGGCTTCATCAAGATCCGGATCATTCTGTTTCATACAGTTGTGCATGGCATTAAACATTGCACGAACTTCGTCCTTATACAACGAACCATGGGGTGCATTTCTTATCAGGCCAAGGAAATCCTTGATGAATGAGGCTTTATCTTCTGACGTTTTTGCAGTATCCAATGCATTTATTGCATTACGAACACAGACATTTACTTCTTCCGAAATCTGAACGTAATCGTTTGAATCTTTCGTATTTTCAATATCATGTTCTATTGTATTCTTACCTGTTTTATCATTCTTTGTGAGTTGCTGAGCCTCGGATGTATTTGTGGGTGTTTTTGATTCTCGCCCCAATGAGCTGTCTGCAATTCGCGACACAAATATCAATTCGGCGACAGGTAAAGGATATATGATACTTTCGACTGTATCGAAGATGGCCCCTTCATCTTTTTTGATACGATAGATAATGGGGAGCGATGTACCTGGTTTTAAGTCGCCATCCGGAAGCCGGGCAGTCACATAGCGATGTATAATATCTTCTTCCCGCATATCATCCGGCGGATTGAATTTATAGCGGATAACAAACAATGGGGCCGGACGCTGATCTATCAAAATCGTACGGCCATACTTATTTTTTTTAGTTTTAACAAGCGAATCGGTGACAGGCAGGTATCTGATATCGACAAGCGTTGCAATCGTTTTTCGGCCATTTTTGATCAAATCATATATATCTTTGGGGGTTAATTTGTCATTGTTCATATTTGAAGGCATGGCTGCAGCTTCGGCGGCCTCTTCTCTTGCCTCTTCAGCCGCACGCTGTTTTTTTACCTCTGTTGTATTAAAAAGCAAAATGCTAAAGAAACCAAACAGAACAATAAAACCTACGAATTCATTAATACTTTTATTTGCTAAGAACAAAACTACCCCCAAAAAGCCAATCAAACCAACATAGAGAAGAATTGTGTTCCCAAGCCTTTTAAGTTTTCTCCGAAATCGATTAGCCTGCTCCTGTTTCTTTTTTTGAGCGATATATTCCGGCGCATCCAGCGTTCCTTTGCGATAGGCATAGGGCACAAATCGCGGCGTCGTATCGGGCAAATCATTCCACAATTCGATATTGCCCGGCTCGAATACATTCGCAACCGCTTCGAGTGCTTTTTCTGTTTTTTCACTGCAAATGGTATCAATTGCTACGCCCCCCGAATAGGATCCGGATTGAAAACTTTCAAGTTGCCGGATAATCACCGGGATATCCGAAAGTCGCGCATCCGCACGCGGATTGAGCATCTGCCTCAGCAACGATACGAGCTCATGCGGCTTGTCCTGCATCATCGGTTCGAACATCAGGTTAAAATCCTTCAGCGGAATATCCGCCGGAGATACGCCACTAAAGAGCTGCACACCAACTGCAGCCAAAGCATAGATGTCGCTGGCAGGCACCGGTTTTCCCATCAGCTGTTCTGGCGGCATATAGCCGTATGTACCAGCAACCGTCGATCCTCCGCCCTGTACCTGCGGATTGGCAACCGCACCAAAATCGATCACAGTCACCTGGAATTTACCATCTTTCGACTGAGACAACATCAGATTCGACGGCTTGATATCGCGATGGATCACAGGCGGCTCGTGAGCATGCAGTTTTTGTAACACACGCAGCGTCTGAATGAGAATATCGTATGCTTCGTCCATCGTAAACCTGCGCCCATCCTGAATCATCTGCTGCAGCGACTGGCCAGGAATGAGTGATTGGACGATATATGAGCATGGCGGATCGTCTTCCAGACAGTCAATGGCATCATAAAACGTCGCAACGCCTGATATATCCAGCGATTGCAGTACTTCGGCCTCGCGATGGAACAGCTCATATTCTTTCCAGTTCTTAATCGAATGGACATTGAGCTGCTTGATCACGACCTGTTTTTGATCGGCCAGACGTATGGCTCGAAAGATTTTTCCCTGGGCACCATGGCCAATTTCGGCTTCAAACTGATAGATCCCCTGCAAAGTCGAAGGCGTACTGGGGATATCACAGGTGACTTTGGATGCGATGATGTCGGACGATTTGGATTTTTCTTCAACGTCCAGTTCTGCCTGCTGCTGATTGTTTCGTTTGATGGATATCATTTTATGATGCTCTGTTTAACGATCGTGCGTGGATATGAAGAAGTAAAGTTGTCTGCTTTGCGGCCATGAGCAATGAGCAATGAGCCACGCGTGCTCATTGGCCAGCCCGACGCTCGATGATCGGCGATCTTTGCCAGTATCTCACACGTATCGGGGTAACGCTATATTCACACTGGTTAAATATAGCCTTATATTAAGCTTTGTACGGTGACAGTGTTGATATTATCAGCTCCCGGCTGTTAGCTGCATGAAGCTTTAAAACAAACAGGGCTGAATTGTTACCTATTCATCATGGCAGTTTTGCACTATGATACATACCGCAACGCGCGGATGCGCATTTGTCTGGAGTATACCATGAAAAAGTTATTTCTGTTAGTTGCGTTCGCATTTGTGTATACCGGTTGTCATCCGACTCCAGAACCCTCTGCAGTATCACCGGAATCAACCGAAAGCACGTCAGATGCGTCATCAGATACAACAGGAACCACACCGGCTCCTGCACCAGCCAAAGTCGCCGAAGTTGGGACCGAGTGGCAGTTTTTCTATAAAGAAAGGCGCACGAATCCACCAATCATCGATGTTTACAAACGCGCACTGAAACTGGTTAAGGATCAAACCGGCACAGAAGGAACGCTTGGGACGACGTCACGCCATATTGGCGACTGGTATCTGATTCAAATCGAAATCGAAGACAAAACGCCACCCGAAATGATTCCGACGGATGTGCCTGCTCCCGAACGCGAAAGAGCCTATCTCGTCGATATGGCAGCCGAAAAAGTCGTTCAGCCCGGCGATATGCTTGCAGCCCGGCCGTTTTTCCGAGGCTTGCAGCTCGACAAACATATCCCGTCTGCCGATCCGGACATTGAAAAAACATATCTCGGCTCCATCGCTGCATCACTTTCTGCGGTATCCTTCAGCCACACTCGCTATATAGAGCCAATTCAGGGACAAGTCTTTCCGCCCGGCGTAACCGGCCCCAGACTCAGCGCAGGCCCAAATGGTGCCGTTTTCACCTACTATATTCACAGCACCGGCATGAACTATTTTATCACCGAATGCATTCTCAAAGTATCGGATACCAAATTCGAGTTTGCATCGGATATCATGCGGCCCGATGAACCGTCAAATTAAGCCGTGATCGGCTAAAAACGCGCAATTCACAAGGCTATTGGTCAGCAACTGACAGTTCCAAACTCTATTTCCATGTCAGAATATCGTCCGGGGCATCCAAATACAATCTGCCTCCGGACAGAATAAACCGATCGACAGGCCACGCCAAAGGAATCTGAGCCTTTACCTCGCCATTTTCCGGATCGAGCGCAAGAATCGCCCTATCGAGCAATATATAGATGATGCCGCCATAAGTCATAACATCTTTGGGCGTCGTCACAGTCCTGTATTTCCACAGCGGCTTGTGCGCAAGCGTATCGAACGCCAGCAGATAGCCTCCGGTTTCGAATACGAGCAATAAGTGATGCTGGCTGCAATGGATCATCGAAGGTTCAAGAACAGTCGTCTCCCAGTCTATATCGTGCCCATCAAACCGATAGGCGACCAGATGCCCTGCCGATGTCGAGAAGATAAGCTCATCTTCGAATGCACAGGATAAGTATTTCTTTTGTCTGCCACTTGTAACAAGGCGCTGTACTTGCGATTGCGTACCATCTTTTTGTATCGAAATGATCTGATGATCGGCCGCCAGATAGATGGCTTCGTCTGTTGCTGCAAAACCGCGCAATGCCCCCGACATCGGCGATAACCGCCACAGCATTATGCCGCTTTTTCGATCCAGACACTGGCATTCAACCGTCCTGGAGCCAGCGGGATCATTTCCAGTATATAAGCAGATCACATCATCATCAGCGTACATGCCCAGATCGCCCTTTTTCACCCCAGACTGAAACGTTATCGACGATTTCCAGGCATGTGCCGAATCATCCGGATGATAGTATAAAGCGACGCGATTTGCTGATTCTGCGGACACCACAAACGTCGATTTTCCCTGACAATACATTGTTATTGGCACAACAGACAGCTGACGCGGCGGCGAATAGGGCGATGCCAAATGCCTGAGCAATGCAGAAGCCTGTGGACTTTCCGGCAATTCAACGACGCATCCGTTCGCATAATACTGATGCGAAAATACCTTCATTGCGCTCAGATCGCCGCTTAAAATCTTCGGATTCAATCCCTGTGCACGCAGCCATTGTTCGGTTTCTTCGGTTTGAATAGAAGTCAATAACGGCAGCACGCCTTCAATGCGTTTCCAGAAATGCGCATTGACGGCAGATTCGTTTGAAACCGTGTTTTCATCCTGCCATTTGTAAACCCAATCATTCCACGAAATTGTCCTGCTGCTGTCGTTTGTTTTGAGATGCATCTCAAAAGCGAATTTATACAGCGCCCGCAAAGGCGAAGTCTTCGAAGCCCGCCGCAAACGGACGCTTTGTCTGCTGTAGTCGATATGCAGATTTCCCCAGACCGAATCGTACCGATCAATGGACGAAGCCTTCCGCAAATCAAACGGCTGCGGCGCATGGGTATTTAACAGCGTCATCATTCGGTTATCGACAGATTCTATCTGATTTCGCGGAACCCCTCGCGTCGAAATGGTCACGCGGATCACCTGCGGTTCAAATGCTGAATAAAACTCGCTAAACGGCACGCGTTCTGTCGATAACGGCACCAGCGTTTCGGTCGTTTCATCCGAAATGGCCTCAATATCGATAACTTTTTCATCTGCATTGGGCGTCTGAGCGTTATCTGCAGCGGTGACCGGTCTTTCAAGCGCATCTGCCGTCAGCCGTTCAATATTCGCCGAGACCTGCGCGATATCACGCGTCTGCGCCTTTTTCTTAGGCGATGATTTGATCGTCGGCTCCTTACACCCCACCAACACCACCAGCAATGAAATCGCAGCGATTAAGAAGTAACGTTTCAGCCCTTTTCTTGTTTTAAAAGGTAACATATTGAATTGCGAAGAGCATAAGCATTACGGCCGCAGGCCGTCGTGAAGAGCTAATGACTTCCCCGACGACACGATGTCGGCGGGGGCCCGAGATGAGCACCGTCCGGTGAACGGTGCGAGTCGAGAGGCCAGTGAGCAAATCAAATGCGCAAGTCGAAGCGCCATGCGCGAGAGACGAAGCGGATTTGATATTGCGAAC
>JAEEGL011920187.1_pt1 | contig 17394 bp, 9 predicted proteins | sample 9134231 | NCBI WGS metagenome assembly JAEEGL01 (sample SAMN16246548, study PRJNA631951) | gut metagenome | biome: gut microbiome; feature: rumen; material: fiber-attached | host: Bos | place: Iran: Karaj | collected 2018-10
GGTTGGAATTCAACCGAGACGGGAGAACCATGAAAAAGAGAAAACTGACTGCCCTGACCGCCCTTGTTCTGGCGGTCCTCATGCTTTCGGGCTGCGCCCGGATCTCCGACTTCATCGACGGGCTCCCGCTTCCCGGCTTCTTCCGGGAGGTCCTGGAAGGCCTGCCCTTCTGGGGTGGAGACGACATCGTCCTGACGCCGCCTCCGGCCGTCACGTCCGCTCCGACCGCGGAGATCAAGGCGGATCCGACGCCGACACCCAACGCGTCCGACTATCCGGCAATCGAAGATCCTGGAAAGCCTCTGGAGCCCTTCACGCTGCAGGATGCGGTCCGCGCCGACCTTTCCTATGAGGACATGGTCTTCACGGCGCCCGACGCAGACAGGACGAACCGTTCGATCCGGGCACTGCTCGCCCAGTTCGAGGAGGCGCAGTCGGCAGCACAGCAGGTCGAGATCATCCGCGAGATCGACAGGATCACGTCCGAGGACGCGAACATGGTGACGCTCGCGAATCTCCAGTTCTCAATCGACACGACGAATCCGGAGTACAAGGAGCATCAGGAGATCTGCCAGGCCTACAACGCCGCGATCTCCGACGCCGTCAACGAGTTCTATCTCGCGATCCTCAACAGCCGCTATTTCGACGAACTGGAAGCGTATTTCGGCGAGACCGTGATCGACTTCCTGCGCCGCTCCACCCAGAGCTACGATCCCGCGATCTCCGCTCTGCAGCCCGAGATCGACGCCCTGGTCGACAGTTATTCCACCTACTGCACCGAGCATTCCGGCGACGAGATCCCCCTGGGAGGGAACAAGAGCAACACCTTCTCGGAATCCGAGATGCTGGGACAGCTGCGGTTCTACGGGGACGATCCCGACATGGCCTATATCAACAAGCTGGTGGAGCAGAGCCTGGAAGGCTTCTATTCGGAGACCTACACCGAGAAGAACGACATCTTCACGAAGCTCGTGAACCTGCGCAACGAACAGGCGAGGATCGCCGGATACGATTCCTATCCGGAATACGCGATCGCCGTGGGTTCCGACAGCTATACCTATGAGGACATCCGCAACCTGATCTCCACCGTGCGCGCCGAGTTCGTCCCGATCATGAAGAGCCTGCGCGAGAGCGGCGCGGAGCATCTGGGCGAGAAGCTGACGTCCGCCAACTATTATCTCGCGATCTGCCCCGCGATCTACGCGACCGACGATCCCGACCTTACGGAAGAGGAGCAGCTCGAGGCCGCCATCGGCATGCTCAACCGCACGAGCGGACGCGCGAAGGAGATGACCTCCTACATGCAGGAACACGGGCTGTTCCAGGTCTTCTCCTCTCCGACCAAGGAGGAAGGGGCCTACACCACCTATTTCAACGGATACAAGGAGCCCTTCATCTTCGCGCACGATCCCGACACCTTCACCCTCGTGCACGAGATGGGCCATGCCCTCAACTACTTCCTCACGCCCGAACCCGATATGGGCGAAAGGTTCTCCATCGGGACGGAGATCGCCGAAGTGCACTCCATGGCCATGGAGATGCTCTGCGTGAAGTTCTATCCCGAGTATTACGGTGACAGCGCCAAGGCCGCCGAGGCCTATCAGGTGTTCAACGCCCTCTACACGATCCTGGACCAGACCCTCTTCTCCGAATTCGAGATCACCCTGTATGAGAATCCCGACCTGGGGCCGGAAGGACGCGCGGAACTGTACAGCCGTCTCCAGGAGGAGTACGGCCTTGCGTCTCCCGGGAACCGTTATCTGAACGACGGCAGGAGCTGGACCTCGATCCATCACTTCTACTCCGCACCGATCTACGTGCAGGACTATACGCTCGCCCAGAGCGTGGCGCTGGAGATCTGGGAGATCGGCCGGGACGACTGGGACGCCGCACTCAAGGCCTACGATGATTTCCTGTACGACCAGGAGGAACTCGTCTTCTCCCGCAGGCTGGAGCACGCCGGTCTGTCGGACCCGCTGAAAGCCGGGACGCTGCAGGACCTTGCCGCTCGGCTGGGCGCCTACTTCAGTTCGGAAGACTATACGGGGCACTACGCTGCAGGCAAAAAGGCCTATGACGAAATGATGAGCGACTGACGGAATCGCATTTCCGTTCATAATTGAACGATGCCGCACAGCGGTACGGCCCGGACGGGAAGGAAACGGCCCGTCCGGGCCGAATTCTATCCTGACAATTCAGCAAGACCCGCGTCCGCGGGAACGAGAAGGAGGATCATATGGCACTGCATGCGGATATCGAGGTAGGCAAGCCTGCCGGCAAGATCATCGATCCCAACGTCTACGGACACTTTTCCGAACATCTCGGACACTGCATCTACGGCGGATTCTACGTCGGCGAGGATTCGGACATCCCCAACGTGAACGGCATGCGCACCGACGTCGTCGAAGCGTTCAAAAAGATCCGGACGCCCGTCATGCGCTGGCCCGGCGGCTGCTTCGCCGACGAGTACCACTGGATGGACGGCATCGGCCCCAAGGAGAAGAGGCCCAGCATGATCAATACCCACTGGGGCGGCGTGATCGAGGACAATTCCTTCGGCACCCATGAGTTCTTCGAGCTCTGCCGGCAGATCGGCTGCGAGCCCTACGTCTCCGGCAACCTCGGTTCCGGCACGATCGAGGAATTCAGCAAGTGGGTCGAGTACATGACGTCGGAAGGCACGCCCATGGCGGAGCTCCGCGCCAGGAACGGACAGGAAAAACCCTGGAAGCTCAAGTACTGGGGCATCGGCAACGAGAACTGGGGCTGCGGCGGCGACATGACCCCCGAATTCTACGCGTCGCTGGCACGCCGCTATGCGACCTATTCCCGCAACTACGGCGACAATGAACTCTACAAGATCTACTGCGGCCCCCTGAGCCTGGACTTCAACTGGACCGAGGTGCTCATGCGCCAGACGGCCCCGAAGCCCGGTGAGTTCACGCTGTTCCCGAGGATCAGCGGACTGTCCCTGCATCACTACGTGGGCGTCCGCACCCGGGCGACCGAGTTCGACGAGAAAGGCTGGTTCACGGCCCAGAAAGGCGCCGACGGCTTCGACTACATGATCGCAACGCACGGGAAGATCATGGACAAGTACGATCCGGAGAAGAAGATCGCCCTGGTCATGGACGAATGGGCCGTCTCGTTCGACAACGAACCCGGCACGAACCCCGGCTTCCTGTACCAGCAGAGCGCCCAGTGCAGCGCCGTCTTCGCGGGCATCTGCTTCAACATCATGCACAGATACGCCGACCGTCTCCGGATGGCCAACGTCGCCCAGGCGGTCAACGTCATCCAGTCCCTGGTCCTGACAGAAGGCAGCCGCATGCTCCTGACGCCGACCTATCACGTGTTCGACATGTACAAGGAGCATCAAGGCGCCGAGGTCATCGAGACCTGCGTCGATTCGGATCCCTACACTTTCGGCATCGACGCCATCCCCGCGGTGACCGCGTCCGCGTCCCTGAAGGACGGCAAGGTCCTTCTGACCCTGACGAACGCATCCTACAGGGACGACGCGGAGGTCAGCGTCTCCATCGCCTGCGACGGACCCGTCGAGGGCACGATCCTCGCGACCCAGGCTCCGACTTCCCACAACACCTTCGACGATCCCGAGAACGTCAAGCCCGCCGCCTTCACCGGATTCGCCCGCAGGGACGGCGGCCTGACCGTGACGCTGCCCGCCTACAGCGTGGTCGCGCTGCGGATCGGCTGAGAGACAGGCTCGGGCAGAACCGCATCCGGCAGGGTGCGGAGTCAGCAGAACATCGAAAACCGCTGAAGCGGACAGATTAAAGGAGGATATCCATGGCACTGCATGCGGACATCGAGGTAGGCAAGCCTACCGGTACCATCATCGACCCCAACGTCTACGGTCAGTTCTCCGAACATCTCGGACACTGCATCTATGAAGGCTTCTATGTCGGCGAGGATTCGGACATCCCGAACGTCAACGGCATGCGCACGGACGTCGTCGAGGCTTTCAAAAAGATCCGGACGCCCATCCTGCGCTGGCCCGGCGGCTGCTTCGCCGACGAGTATCACTGGATGGACGGCATCGGCCCCAAGGAAAAGCGCCCCAAGATGATCAACACCCACTGGGGCGGCGTCGTGGAGGACAACTCCTTCGGTACCCATGAGTTCTTCGAGCTCTGCCGTCAGATCGGCTGCGAGCCCTACGTTTCCGGCAACCTCGGTTCCGGCACCGTCGAAGAGTTCAGCAAGTGGGTCGAGTATATGACGTCGGAAGGCACGCCCATGGCGGAACTCCGCGCCAGGAACGGCCGCGAAGAGCCCTGGAAGCTCAAGTACTGGGGCATCGGCAACGAGAACTGGGGCTGCGGCGGCAACATGACCCCCGAATACTACGCCGCCGTCGCGCGCCGCTATGCGACCTATTCCCGCAACTACGGCGACAACGAACTCTACAAGATCTACTGCGGCGCCCATGATTTCGACTTCCGCTGGACTGAGGTCCTCATGCGCGAGACCGCGCCTAAGCCCGGAGAACACCGCCGCCGTCCCCGCATCCACGGCCTGTCCGTGCATCACTACGTGCACAGCAGCGACTACGCGACCGAGTTCGACGAGAACGGCTGGTTCTTCGTCCAGAAGGGCGCCTACGCCTACGATTACCTGATCGGCACGCACGCCCTCGTCATGGACAAGTACGATCCCGAAAAGCAGATCGCCATGTGCCTCGACGAGTGGGGCGTCTGGTTCAAGAACGAGCCCGGAACGAACCCCGGCTTCTGCTATCAGCAGTCGACCCAGCGCGACGCCGTGCTGACCGGCATGTGCTTCAACATCATGCACAAGTACGCCGACCGCCTGCGGATGGCGAACGTCGCCCAGGCCGTCAACGTCATCCAGGCCATGGTCCTGACGGACGGCAAGGACATGCTGCTGACTCCGTCCTATCATGTGTTCGACATGTACAAGGAGCATCAGGGCGCCGAAGTCGTCGAGACCAAGGTCGACACGGATCCCTACACCTACGGCATCGACTCGATCCCCGCGGTGTCCGCGTCCGCGTCCCTCAAGGACGGCAAGGTCCTCCTGACCCTAACGAACGCCTCCTACAGCGAGGACGCCGAAGTCAGCGTCTCCATCGCCTGTGACGGCCCGATCGAGGGCACGATCCTCGCGACGCCCGCCCCGAACACCCACAACACCTTCGATAAGCCCGAGACCGTCAAGCCCGCCGCTTTCAGCGGGTTCGCCCGCAGGGACGGCGGCCTGACCGTGACGCTGCCCGCCTACAGCGTGGTCGCGCTGCGCATCGGCTGATCCCAATGACGCCCGCGCGCTCCTTTCCTGGAGCGCGCTTTTTTCATGCCGCGAAAAAACGACTAAAGACGGAAGGGAGCCTTTGGAAATTGTGCCAATCTTTCTCCGGGAGGCAGGAAAAAAGAGAAGGGGGAAGAACTATGGAATTAGCATAATTTAAATGCCCGCTGAAGCGGGAAAGGAAAAGGAGGATTTCTATGGCACTGCATGTGAATATCGAAGTCGGCAAGCCGACCGGTAAGATCATCAATCCCAACGTCTACGGACACTTTTCCGAGCATCTCGGACGCTGCATCTATGACGGCTTCTATGTAGGCGAAGATTCGGACATCCCGAACGTCAACGGCATGCGCACCGACCTGGTCGAGGCGATGAAAGAGATCCGTACCCCCGTCCTGCGCTGGCCCGGCGGCTGCTTCGCCGACGAGTATCACTGGATGGACGGCATCGGCCCCAAGGAAAAGCGCCCCAAGATGATCAACACCCATTGGGGCGGCGTGATCGAGGACAACTCCTTCGGTACCCATGAGTTCTTCGAACTCTGCCGCCAGATCGGCTGCGAACCCTACATCTCCGGCAACGTCGGTTCCGGCACCGTCGAAGAGTTCAGCAAGTGGGTCGAGTACATGACGTCGGAAGGCACGCCCATGGCGGAACTCCGCGCCAAGAACGGCCGCGAGGAGCCCTGGCATCTGAAGTACTGGGGCATCGGCAACGAGAACTGGGGCTGCGGCGGCTCCATGACCCCCGAATACTACGCCGCTCTGGCCCGCCGTTACGGCACCTATGCCCGCAACTACGGCGACAACGAGCTCTATAAGATCGCCTGCGGCGCCAACCGCGGCAACTTCAACTGGACCGAAGTCGTCATGCGCGAATGCTGCCCGAAGCCCGGCGAACGTCGCCGCCGTCCGCGCATCAACGGCCTGTCCCTGCACTGCTACGTGTCCTACCGTGAATCCGCCACTGACTTCGACGAAGAGGGCTGGTTCATCATCCAGAAGGGCGCGAACTACTATGACTATGAGATCGGCACCCACGCCGCCATCATGGACAAGTACGATCCCGCCAAGGAGATCGGCATGGTCATGGACGAATGGGGCACCTGGTTCGCCGTCGAGCCCGGCACGAACCCCGGCTTCCTCTATCAGCAGTCGACCCAGCGCGACGCCGTCCTGACCGGTACGTCCTTCAACATCATGCACAAGTACGCCGACCGTCTCCAGATGGCCAACATCGCCCAGACGATCAACGTGCTGCAGGCTATGGCCCTGACCGAAGGCAAGCGCATGCTCCTGACGCCCACCTATCACGTGTTCAATATGTATAAGGAACATCAGGGCGCCGAAGTCGTCGAGACCAAGGTCGAAGGCGACGCCTACAAGTACGGCATCGAGGAGATCCCGGCCGTGTCCGCTTCCGCCTCCCTCAAGGATGGCAAGCTGCTGCTGACCCTCTCCAACGCTCATTACAGCGAAGACGCCGAAGTGGAAGTGTCCATCGACTGCGAAGGCCCGATCGAGGGCACGATCCTCGCCACGCCCGCGCCGAATACCCACAACACGTTCGACGAGCCCGAGAACGTCAAGCCCGCTCCCTTCACCGGCTTTGCCCGCAGGGAAGGCGGCCTGACGATCAGCATGCCCGCCTACAGCGTGATCGCTCTGCGCATCGGCTGATCCGAACGACCTCATGCGTGCGCTCCTTCGGGAGCGCACGTTTTTTTGTCTTCCGGCAAACAGACTATCGAAATCACGGACACAGTGTGTTAGTATAAGGATACGGAAAGAACGGAGAAAGGAGGGACGGTCCATGCGGCTGGAACTGATCACCGGCAGGGCCGCTTCGGGCAAGACGCGTGAACTGTACGAGAGGATCGGACGTTCCCTGGACAGGGAAGGGGATTCGCCCGTGCTCGTGCTCGTGCCCGACCAGACGACCGTTTCCGCGGAACGGGAGATCATGGAGGCGCTGGGACTCACCGGTTCCATGCGGGTCCAGGTCATGAGCCCCAAGCATCTGGCTCAGAACGTGTTCTCCCGCGTCGGGGGGCTCGACCAGACGGTCATCGACGAACGGGGACGCGCCATGGCGCTCCGCCGCGTATGCTCGCAGCACGCAGGCTCCCTGCGGGTCCTGGGCAGGATCGCGGGACGTTCGGCTTTCGCGGCGCATCTCTCCTCTCTCTTTTCGGATCTCAAACGGTTCCGCGTGGACGCGGACATGCTCAAAGACGCGTCCGGACAGGTCGCGTCGGGCAGGCTCTCGGACAAGCTCCGGGATCTCTCCCTGCTCCTGGAGGCCTATGAGGAATGGCTGCGCGGCAGATCGCATATGGACGACGAGGACGCGCTGTACCTCATGGCGGAAAAGCTGGAGGAGGACACGGCCTTCCGCGGTGCCGACGTCTTCATCGACGGTTTCGATTACCTCCCCCCGGGCAACATCGCCTGGATCTCCGCCCTGACGGCTTCCGCGCGCAGCGTCACGATCACGGTCTGCGCCGACAGACCGGGTGCGCCGGACGCGGACATCTTCGCCGCGGGGGAGATGAACCGCAGAGCGCTGATCGCCATGGCGCAGAAGCTGGACTGTCCCGTTCGCGAGACTTTTACGGAAAGAAAGAACGACGCACGGCCCGAGAGCCTCAGATGGCTGGAGCGCGCACTGTTTGCCTACCCGACGCCGGAAGCGCCCGGGGACTCCCGCGGCGTGGCTTTCCTGCACCCTGAGGATCCGGAAGAGGAAGCGGAGCAGGCCGCGAGGCTCGTATCCTCCTGGGTGCGGCGGGACGGGCTCCGCTACCGTGACATCGTCGTCCTCAGCGGAGATCTCGCGAATTCCAGCCTGCGGCTGAAACGCGTGTTCTCGCGCTTCGGGATCCCGCTGTTCCTGGACGAACGCAGGAGCGTTCTGAACCATCCGCTCGTGAACTTCGCCGTCAAGGCCCTGGATACCGTATCCGGAGGCTGGCGCCCGGACGATTTCCTGGACTGCCTGAAAACGGGTTTCTGCGGTCTGGAACGGGATACGCTGGAAAAATGGGAACGTCAGATCGCGTCCACCCGGGGACGGGGAAGACGCTCCCTCTTCGGCCCCTACCGCCGGCCGGCGGAGGGACTGGAGGATCTCGCGGACCTGAATGCGGCGGGGGAACGGATGAGAGGCGCCCTGGACACCCTGGACGCACTCAGCCGGCGCAGGGCTCCCGCACGGGACTGGGCGGACGGGCTGGAATCCTGGATGCGGTTCTTCGAAGTGCCGGATCAGCTGCGGGAACGCTGCCGTATCCTGGAAGAAGCCGGAGACAGGGACACAGCCTCCGAAACGGCGCAGGTCTGGGACGAATGGACGGATATGCTGGACCAGCTCCGTTCCGTCATGGGCGAGACGCCGCTGGGGGCGGACGAAGTCTGCGAGATCCTGGAAGCCGGATTCGAGAACGCGGAAGTGGGCGTCCTGCCCGTAGGCGTGGACCGCGTCCTCTGCGGCGACATCGGACGGACGAAGACGGGGACCGTACGCAGGATGATCATCCTCGGCGCGGCGGACGGCGTCGTGCCCGCGCGGTATCCCGAAGATCCTCTCCTGAACGACCGGGACATGGCGGCGCTGGAGGATCTGAGCCTGACGGTGGGCCGCGACGCGGGCCTGCGCATGGCCCAGGGGCAGTTCGGCGTCTATCACGTCGTTGCCTATCCGGAAGAGATGCTGGTTTTCTCCTGCCCCCAGAAAGAGGACAGCGGCGCCGCGCTGCGCCGTTCCACCGTCATGGAACGGATCTCGAATCTTCTGGCTCCCGAAACGCTCCGGCCGGATCCTTTCGAACCCGCCGCCCTTGAGGCCATGCTGGGTTCGGCTGCGGAGAGCCTGAGGCGCATGTCGCTCGGGATGACTCCGGATCCGGAACTCAGGCCCCTTCTGTCTGCGCTCCGTCAGGCGGGCTTCGGTCCGGAAACGGACAGGCTCTGCGCCAGGGAAGAAGACAGAAGCCGCATCTCAGCTTCGCTGCTGGGAAGCACCGTCAGTGTGTCGAGACTGGAAGAGTATGCTGAATGCCCCTTTGCCTGGTTTGCGGGAAGCGTCCTGCGTCCGGAAAAATGGGAGGAAGGCACGGTCCGTGCCGACAAGACCGGTATCGCGCTGCATGAAGCCGTCTCGCGCTTCGGATACCGCGTCCGCGGCAGGGATGATCTGACTCCGGAAGAGGCGGAACGGGAGATGAACGCCGTCATGGACGACGTGTTCAGTGAGGAACCCTGGCCCAGCCGGCTGGAACAGCCCGAGACGGCGTTCCTCGCGGGACGGATGCGCTCCGCGTGCGTGCGCACGGCGCGCCTCTGGTGTGAAGGGCTCCGCCGCAGCGAATTCCGTCCGGAACAGTTCGAAATGGAATTCGGCAGAGGAGACCGGACGCTTCCGCTCACCCTCGAAGACGGCTCCGCGCTTGAATGGACCGGTTTCGTGGACCGGGTCGACCGCTGGACGCGGGAGGATTCCGACGTTCTCCGCGTCGTGGACTACAAGTCCGGGAACCGTACGCTCACGGCGTCGGGAGTCGTCCTGGGCACGCAGCTCCAGCTGTGGATCTATCTTGCGACGGTCTGCGCTCTTTCGGAAAAGGAGACCGGGAGACCTGCGGTCCCGGGCGGGATCTATTACGCGCCTGTGGGAGACACGTTCGAGAACCTGAAAGAAGGAAGCGGGGACAGGGAAGCCCTGCGGATGCGGGGATGGACCGTCGACGACGAAGCGATCCTGGATGCCACGGACAGGGAAGTGAAGAGACCGGGCGAAGAGAGCAGCTACGTGACCCTCGACAGGGGAGCAAGCGGCAAATTCTCCAGCACCCAGGTGAAGAGCCCTGAAGACTTCCGGCTGCTCCGGGATGGCGCTCTGCGGACGGCCGTCCGCCTGGCGGAAGGCATGAAGGCGGGCGTGATCCCGCCCAGGCCCGTCACGGGCGGGATGAACGGCCCCTGTGATTACTGCGAACATAAAGCGCTGTGCTCGCTCCGCGGTGCCAAGGAGACCGTCAAGCCTCTGAACAACAAGGAAGCCATGGCGCGCCTGCGCGGGGAGGATGCCTGATGGACAGAAAGTGGACGAATGAACAGCGGGACGTCATCTCCCATAAGGACGGTGATCTGACCGTGTCTGCGGCCGCGGGCTCGGGCAAGACGACAGTCATGGTGGAGCGCGTGCTGAGACTCGTGCGGGAAGAGCATTATGATCTGAACCGCATGCTCATCGTGACCTTCACCCGCGCGGCCGCGGGCGAGATGCGCCAGAAGATCGCAGGCGCGCTGGATGAGGCGCTGAAGGCGGAGCCCGGAAACGGGTTCCTGCGCAGACAGCGTCAGGCGCTCCAGGACGCTCCGATCGGGACCCTGCACGGGTTCTGCGGGGACCTGCTCAGAAACTACGGGGCAGCGCTCGGACTCGACCCTGATTTTTCCGTATGCGACGATACCCGGAAGGCGATCCTCTGGAAAGCGGCCAAGCAGGAAGCGCTGGAACGCGCGTTCGCGGCGCCTTCGGAAGGCTTCAGCCTTCTCGCGAGGGGCTGGAGCCGCTATTCGGACAACGGGCTCGAAAAACTCTGCGATGCGGTACAGGCGGCCTATGCGGCGTCCCCCCTGGGCGTCCGCTGGGTGAGGGACGCGGCGGAACGCTATAAGGCCGGTTCCGAGGATCCTTTCCGTTCCCGGTGGGCGGAGGTGATCATGAGGGACGCGGCGGACACGCTGGAGGATGCAGCCGAAAAACTGGACCGGGCGTTCCGTCTCCTGGACGGTTTCGGGGGCCCGGAGGGCTGCCGTCCCATCCTGGAGAACGACAGGGCGCAGGTCGGTGAACTGCTCTCCGCGGAAGGACCCGTGGAACTGACGGAGAGACTGGGAGCGCTGCAGTATCCAAGGTGGGCAGGCGTAGACAAGAAGAAAGACGATCCCGTGCTCGCCGGGGAAGTCCAGCGGCTGCGTACGGAAGCGAGGAAGGAAGTGACGGATCTCGCAAAAGCGTTCCGGCCCATCTTCACGCAGAGAGACGTCGCGGCGGATACCGGACGCATGGTGCCCGCCATGTTCGCCCTGGCCGACCTCATGGAAGACTGTGAAGCCGAATTCACCCGCCGCAAGACGGCCAGGAACTGTCTGGACTTCAACGACCTGGAACATAAGGTGCTCGAACTGCTGGAGGACGGGCCGACGAGGGAGGAGATCTCCGAGCGCTTCCTCAGCGTTTTCGTGGACGAATATCAGGATACGAACGCGGTGCAGGAAGCGATCCTCATGAAGATCGTGCGGCCGGGGACTTTCTTCTGCGTGGGCGACGCAAAGCAGGCGATCTACCGTTTCCGTCAGGCGGATCCCACCCTGTTCCTGGAGCGGTACGAGAAGTCTTCGGACGATCCGGAAGCGCCCATGCGGCGCATCGACCTGTCCAGCAACTTCCGTTCCCATCCCGGGATCCTGCGCTTTGTCAACGCCGTATTTTCCCGCTCCATGACGAAGGAGCTGGGCGGCCTGACCTACGACCGTGCGGCGGCCCTGGAACCGGGACTGAATCATCCGGATCCCGACAGGACCTCCGTGAAGATCGACATACTGGCCGGCTCCGGCAGTTCGGATGATGAAGATGAACTGGAAGACATGAGCGATCTGGAGGCGGAAGCCCTCCGGGCGGCCTGGCATATCCGCAGACGGATGGGCGAACCTGTCTATGACGGGGAACGCTACAGGCCTGCGCAGTACAGAGACTTCGCCATCCTCATGGAACGGGCGGCGTATGAAGCCGAGACCGTGGCGCAGGTCCTCCGGTCCTGCGGCATCCCCTGCGTGGCGCAGAACGATTCGGACTGGCTCTCCCAGCCGGAAACGCTCCTGATCCTGTCAGCGCTGCGCTGGCTGGACAACGGTGACCGGGCGGAAGAACTCATGACGCTGCTGCATTCGCCCTTCGGCGGCTTCAGCCTCGAGGAACTGCTGGAGATCCGCCGGGGAGCCCCGGATCTCGAATTTCCCCGCGCCGTGCGGCGTGCGGCGGAGAAGGACGATCCCCTCGGACGCAGACTGGCCTCGTTCCTGGAAGAATGGGACGGCCTCAGGGACCGCGTCCCCTATATGGACGTCGAGACGCTGATCTGGGAGATCGCCAACCGGAAAGCCTGGTACCTGATCCTGGGCGGAAGGCCGGGAGGCAAGGAGGCCCAGCGCCGGGTCCGGATGCTCGCTGAACAGGCGCGCAGTCTCGCGGATTCCAGGGAAAGGACGCTGTACGCGTTCCTCCGGTTCACGGATTCCATGGCGGACGCACGCCCCGGAGAAGCTTCCGGATCGGGCGTGGGAGAGGAGGACGCCGTCTGGATCACGACGATCCACAAGAGCAAGGGACTCGAATACCCCGTGGTCATCCTGCTTCGCGCGGGAAGGGCCTTCCGCAGGGAGAACACGGGTGAGAACCTGTTCTTCCACGACAGACTGGGCCTCGGTCCCCGGGCGATCCTTGAAGAGAGCCACTGGACGGTCACGACCCTGGCCAGGGAGGCCGTGCTCTGCCTGAACAGGCAGGAGAACCGGTCGGAAAGGCTGAGACTGCTGTACGTGGCCCTGACGCGTCCCAAAGAGGAACTGATCGTGATCGCGTCGGTCGGGAAGGATCCCGGGAAAGCCCTTACCAGATGGAGCCGTGACGAGACGGCCTGGGACCGCGCGCATGCACGCTGTCTCATGGACTGGATCGGCCCCGTAGTCGTCCGGCATCCCTCTTTTGCTTCGTACGCAGGCGCAGATCCCGTTCCCGCGGACTACGGACTGGAAGTCTCCTGGCTGCCGGAAACGGAACGGATGCCCGGCGTGACGCCTCCCGTTCCCGAAGAGGACGGGGAAGGCTCCGCGGCATTCCTGGAAGGATTCGGCTACGTCTACCCGTATACGCAGTCGGTCGATCTGCCTTCGAAGATCGCCGTGACCGCGCTGCTGGAAGGATATACGACCAAAAGGGGCGACGAGCCCGACGGGTATATCCCGGAACCGGAAACGTCAGGAGATCCGCGCAGGGCGGGCACCCTCACGCACAGCGCGCTGCAGTATCTGCGCGACGGCATGGACGAAGCCGCCGTCAGGAGCAAACTGGAAGAACTCAGGGAACGCGGGGTCTTCTCGAAAGAGGACCTGAAGCTGATCCGGGTGCCCTGGCTCGCACGCTTCTGTGCGGGAGACCTGGCACGGAGGATCGGGCGGTCGGCCAGAGTGCTCCGGGAACAGCCTTTCAACCTGTTCGTTCCTGCGGATGAAGTCTATCCGGAGAAATCCGGGTGCACGGATCCGCTCATGATCCAGGGCGTGATCGACCTGGCTTTCCTGGAAGACGGAGCCTGGGTCCTCGTGGACTACAAGACGAACCGGATACCGCCCGAGGGGCCGGAAGCGCTCCTCGAGCACTACGGACCGCAGCTGAAACTGTATTCCCTGGCGCTGCGGAGGATCACGGAGATCCCGGTGAAGGCAGCGGGCCTTGCCCTGCTTTCTTCGGGTGAGACAGTATGGATGAAGGAGGAAGAACGATGAGCGAGATCCTGGAAGCGGCCTGGAAGGCCTATATCGAATACACGGGGGCACGGGAATACGATCCCGGACTCTACCTGTCCCGATATCTGGAACTGAGTCCCGAATATCCTCTCGTCATGTACAGGAGGGGAGAGGAGACCCTGATCCTGCTTTCGGACTTCCTCTGGGAAGGCCGGGAGGCGCTGGACGCGTACAGACCGGGCATGAGCGTGACGGAGGTCCTGGACCTGTTCCTGGAGAACGTCGGCTACAGGCCGGAGACGCTGGAGATGCTTGCCCTGGACAGACCCGTCGAAACAACGGAACGGGAAGACTGGGAGATCCGGCCTCTCCGGCCGATCCTGGACGGACCTGCTCTCGCGGCCCTGAAAAGAGCCTGCACGAAGGAAGAACGCGCGGCCGGGTCGGTCTCCCTGCGGGATGTCTGGCCCACGGGCGTATACGCGGAGGGAAGACTCGTGTCCGCCGCTTCCGCCTGGCTGTGGGGAGAGCGCCTGGCGGACCTGGGGGTCCTGACGCACGGGAAGTACCGCAGGATGGGCTGCGGCGCGGCTGCCGTCGCCGCCGTGGCCGCCGTCGCGCAGAAAGAGGGGAGGATACCCTTCTACCGCTGCGACGGGAAAAACGAGGCGTCTCTGAGCCTTGCCCAGTCTCTGGGATTCACGAAGATCGCGCAGGGTGAAGGCGCGGTCGTCGTGTATCCCGAATAAGGCTGTTTTTCCCGGGCCGGATGTTGTATAATATTGAGAAGAAACTGAAAAAGGAAGATCTTGAAGATGGCTGAATCGATGCTGCAGATCAGCGTGGCCAAACGGACCGCGGAGAAGCTGGGGATCCCCGTATCGGGAGCCCTTCTCCTGGGCGTGCTGGCACCGGATTCCGTCAGGATCCGCTCAACCGCGACGCAGGAAGACTACGCGCGCGTCCACGCACTGACCCGTGACTGGAACGATGCTTTCCGCTCGGCGAGGCGGATCATGGAGGAAGAAAGGGATGATCCCTATCTTCTGGGCTGCGCGTTCCATCTCATGACCGACAGCCTCTGGGCGACCTGGCGTCAGGAAAAGATCGCCGCGATCCCCGGAGAAGGAACGGAAGAGGAAAAGCGCGCGCAGTTCCGCAGAGAAGCGGAAGCGCTGGAACACGTTCTGTACCTCAAAGAGGACGGACGCACGCTCATGCAGGCCGTGCTGTCCACACCTCTCAGGGAGGACAGAGGCTATCTCGGACTGTCCGTCGTGGAGGTTGATGCCTGGAGGCGCCGCTGTGCCCAGGTCCTGTCCGGCCTGAAACAGTATGAAGGAACGCTGACGGTCCTGAACACATCAGCGGCGGAAGCTTTCCTGGAACGCGCGTCTTCCCGGATCGCCCGGGAATATCTCCGTGCCGGAAAGGAGGACGCAGAATGAGAAAGAGCCGCTGGGTCTATTTCTGGAAAGCCGTTCTTTATGTGGGCATCTTCCTGGCCATGCAGATCATCGCGGCCATCCCCGTAGGCATATGGTACGGCATGAAGATCAGCATGGAGATCGTGCAGGGCGGAGGGGCTTCCCTGACTCCCGCCGATCTGATCCAGGACATGATGGACGGCATCCTGCCGTTCGTGCTGATCATATCGGACGTGCTCGCTCTCATCGTCGTCACGCTGCTGCTGAAACGGGAGAAGCCGAAACGCTCGCTGGCGGCGGCGCTGAGCCTGAACGGGTTCTCGCCCTGGCTGATCCTTCCCCTGATCTTCGTCGGCGTTTTCATGAACCTGGCCGTCGAAGGCGTTTTCTCCTATCTTCCCGAATCGTGGCTGCAGTCTTACGGCGAGTCGTCGTCACTGCTGGACAGCATGTCGCCGCTCATGATCGTGAGCACCGTCGTCATGGCGCCTCTCACGGAGGAACTCGTGTTCCGTGCCGCTGTGATGACCCGCCTGCGCCGCGGTTTCTCCTGGGCGGCTGCGATCCTGATCCAGGCTGCCTTCTTTGCCGTCTGTCATGGACAGCTGCTTTGGATGACCTACACGTTCGCGCTCGGCGCGCTCATGGGTGTGATCTGGATGCAGACGAAATCCACCTGGGCGACGATCCTCGTCCACTTCGGATTCAACGGACTGTCCGCTCTCCTCATGATGGAGAACGTAAGCGAGTTCTTTGAGGCGATCCCGGCTCCCGTCCTCGTAGGCGTCGGTTTCGGTATGACGGCATGCTGTGTGGCCGCCGTGCTGCTGCAGGGCGGAACGGACAACATCAGGACCCCTTATGCCTGGGAAGACCCGGAACCTTACGTTCAGCGTGCGCCGTTCCCCTCGCAGAATTATTCTCCCTACGCTCAGCCCTATGCGGCTCCGAACGCCGCGCCTTACGGACAGCCCTACATGCCCGGCTACGGCGTTCAGACGCCCTACGGACAGGCACCCGGCAGTCTGCCGGGACAGAACTTTCCGCCCGCCGGTCAGGAACCGCCCCGGGAAGGATGAGCCGTCCGCGTGAATGACAGAAAAACGTTCACTGTTCATGACAGTGAACGTTTTTGATTTGTATCCGGATGACCGTTTACGCCCGTTCTCTTTCATCCGGACGCACGACGGCCAGACGCTCCAGCGGACAGCCGTTTTTCAGCCGGCGGATATAGGAGTCCGTACACCTTCGGTAGGCGGCGAACCGGCGTTCGGCGCCTTCTGCATCTCCGTATACGGTCCACGCGCCGACCGTTCTGACCGGGCGGTCTCTGCGGATGAAACCGGATACGTCATCCGGAGGATAGCCGAGGAAGAGACCGACTTCATGGGGAAAATCACGTCCGCCTTTCTGCAGCCTCCTGAACAGTTCGCCGAGGCAGCCTTTCGGGCTGACGGAGTCATAGCCGCGTTCGGTGAGGATGCGTAAGGCGTCTTTCCCGGAAAGGATCCGGTACAGAAGAGACGGACGGTACAGGAGGATGAGCGCTCTTCCGGGCCGGTTCCGCACACAGAGAAGGCGAAGGCCTTTCGGACGGAGCAGCGCCCGGAAACGGGCGAGATCGTCCGTGAATTCTTCGTTGTCGTCATAAGGGCAGGGGAACAGGCTTCCGGCTTTCATCCCGGCAAGCGTAGGCGCACAGTGGCGAACGATCATTTCTTCCGACATAACGATCCTTTCTGAGAGAGGACGGCCCCGGGCGGAGGATGGACCCGGGGCGAAGATTCGTGCACATGGAAGTCCCCGTGCCGGGGAACCGGTTTTCCCGTATGGCTCCGGGAAAGGTCTGTCACCGAGTTAGTCTCATCTAACTATAAGGCTGAAGAAAATGCCTGATCTCCGGCACGCCTATATCATAGCAGTTAGATACGACTAACTCTACTCCAAAAAGACACATTTTCGATGAGAGGAAGAAGCCGGGAAAGACGTTTGCAGGCAGGATGGCGGCATGTCCCGATGTGTGGTATACTGCGGGAGAGAGAACATGATCGGACCGGCTCTTGAGAAAAGGGGAGAAGCATATGAAGATCGGCATCAATACGTTCGGCCTGGGACCGACGCTGCACAGGGATGAAAAGGGCACA
>JAEEGL012076190.1_pt1 | contig 17394 bp, 6 predicted proteins | sample 9134231 | NCBI WGS metagenome assembly JAEEGL01 (sample SAMN16246548, study PRJNA631951) | gut metagenome | biome: gut microbiome; feature: rumen; material: fiber-attached | host: Bos | place: Iran: Karaj | collected 2018-10
TATTCAGGTGTAAATTCTAAAATAAACACAAGTAATTTAAATGATAATTTTCAAAGAAATTATTTTAATCATTTTTCTCATTTTAGTTATAATTATCATAATTTATTAAATCATAATTCAAAATTTCAAAATAATAATTATTTACGTATTGGGGATTTAGTTTTAATTCGTTATGAATATAAAATAAAATCTCATTCTAAAAATAAATTATCAAATGAAGAAGGTATTTTATGTCCAGAAAAAATAATATCAAAACAATTATTTTGTATTCCAATGACAATAATTGAAAATTTAAGAGGAGGAAAAAGCATATTTAAAAGAAGTTTATTTAGAATAGAGAATCCTCAAAATTCATCTTTTCAAAAACAATATTTTGCCTTAAAAAAAAATTTCAAAAACATTGAAAATAACAGAAAATTAACAAAAGAAGAAGAAAAGAATTTAAAAGAATTATCGAATTTATCTCGTGAAGAAAAAAAAGGAAATCAAAGCGAATTTTCTTTAAATTATAATAATATAGTAGCATATGGAGAAGCAATTCAATTAAGAAATGTATTTACAAATGAATTATTAATTATTGATCATAATAAAATCTCAAATGAAATTGGATGTATTGATGTAGTATTAAATCCTTTAGGAGGCCAAAATGCTTGGTTTAAATTAATTCCAAGTTCAAAAATTAGACATTTAGGTGAAAGTGTATTTTATTCTGATAATTTTTTTATTATGAGTTGTGTAACTGAAACAGAAAGTTTTATTCATGTTAACATTAATTCTAAAGATAAAAGTAATTTAGAAGTTAATTTAAGTAATGTTAATTGTGCTTTAAAATTTTCTTTATTTGATAGTGCAGAAGATATTAAGAATGTTAGTGAAAAAAATTATATTAAATCTACTTCAACTGTTAAATTATTTAGTCAAGATTATAATGGTTATTTATGTGCAAAATTAAAAAATATGAATGAATTATTACCTTAATTAAAAACTGATAAAAGAAATCAAATTGATGATGAAAAAAATGAAGAAGAAGAAAGTTTTAATAATGATTATAATAATAATAATAATTATAATAATTTCAATAATCAAGATGAAGAAATTAATACTGATAATATAAATTTAAATAATAATGAATTAACATCTGATTTTTCTCAAATTCAACAAAAAAAAAATTCACCAAGAACGGTAAATAAAAATTCAATAATAAATGATTCAAAATATAATAATGATACCTCAACATTAAAAATGAATGAAAAAAGTAATTTTACCTCAGAATCAAATATAAACAATAATTTAATTTCAAAAAAAAATAATTTAATAGATGATTATAACACAAACAAAAGTAATATCATTAATTCTTCTGTATCAGAAAGTGATTCAAATATATCTCTTTCCTTAAAAATTTCAAATTATTTTGTTTCATTAAACACAGATTTATCTGAGATAGATAATTCAAATTATTTTTGGGAAATTCAATATGAAAAACCATATGAAGGAAAAATTATATATTATGGATGTCCAGTTCGATTTCGTCATATCCCAAGTGGATTATATCTTTCATTTAATTCAGAATCAAATGAAATTGCTTTATCAAATACTTTAAATGATGAAAGTGTATTTTATATTTATGCTGATAATCAAGATTATAATATTAATAATGAAATTGTTACAGATAAAAGTCAAGTTTATTTTTATGCAAAAGGAACTGATTCTTATTTAAAAATTGATATTAATAAATTTAGAGATGGAAAATATAATATGATTTTGGGAAAAGAAGATAAAATGGACTATGAAAAAATGGTTTTTAAGATAGAATTACAAAATAATTCTTTAGTTAAAATTAATTATAATGCTGCTTTAATTGTTTATCATTTATTAAATTTATTTGAAAATATTAATTCTTGGGGTATTAGGGTCATTGAAGGTGATGAAATTAAAAGAGTGTATGTTTATGATTATTTTATTGCATCTGAAGATGAAGATAGATTTAAAAATATGATTAAAACTTATAAAATAATTTTAAATTATATAAAAGATGAATGTTTAGAGAATAAAATTGGGTCTATACATTTTAAAAAATTTCAAAATATACATACTCAGCAAAGATTAATTTATATTTTGTTAAATTATATATTATTATTTGATGGAAAATCAATTGAACAAAATGAACAAGATAAAGGGTTTATTAATGAAGGGAAAGAAAAATTATCTCCTGAAAAAATTGCTTTAAAATATACTGTTAGTGCAGTAGATTTAACTTTTGAAATTTTGGAACTTTTAATTCAAGATAATAAATCATCTTCAAGTGAATTATATGAATGTATAAATATTGTAAATGATTTATATAAAACACATACTTTAGCAATTATAAGATTAATGATTTTATGTTTGAAAACTTCAAATAAAATTGATAAAAGAGGTTCATTTAATATAGAGAATTTTGAAAAAAAACAAAATTATAAAAGAAATTCAGTTCAATCTCAAGATATTTATGGTTTTGGAAATAAGTATTCTCAAATTTCATTTTGGAAAAATAAATTAAGTGAAATTGATGAAACATTAGGTAATATAGAAGAACAAACTTTATATTTTCAAATATTACAAATGTTATGCTTAAATTCAAATGGAACTGGGATTTATATAAATCAAATTGAAATAAAAATTAAATTATATGAAAACGATTTAATTCCATTAAAATTTGGAAATGATTATAACAACCGTCCTTATATTATATTTAATACAAAATTAACATATGATGAATTTTTTTCAAAAAATTCTTCTTTAAATATCATAAAAACTGCCAAAAATAATTTTAAAGATGTTCCCATTTTCTATTATGATGATTTCACAAGTGAAAAATTTCCAAAATATATAAATTATATTAATGCAGTATTAGATTTATATTATGCAACTTGTGTTTCAAGAAATCAATTAAATATCCATATTATTTCAAATACAAAACATGTAGGATTATCAATTTCACATATTTGGCAAGTGATAATGGATTCAAATATTGAAATGAGTATTAGAATGAGATATATAAAATTATTTAGAGTTTTATTTATTGATTCAGAACCAAATTTAAGGATTACTGATTTTAGAATGAAAGTTTTTTATTGGAATAATAACCCAAAAGAAGATGATGATATTTTAGAATTTATATATAGGTGGTTTAATGTTAGTCAAAATCAACATAATGAAAATGATTTTAGAAATATGAATGAAATTAATAAAGATAAATTTGATTTTTTAAAAACATATATTAAAAATTTTTTCAGAAAAGATAATAACTTTGAAACTTTTGCAAATATTGACTCAATGAGAACTTTAAAAAAGGATAAAACAAAATTTATTCAGACTTTAGATTTCATTCAAGAAATTTTCATTTTAACAAAAGAAATTATTGATTTTGGCTTTTTAACATATAAAGAAATAAATGAAATCTGTTTAAGATTATCTTATTTTTTTTCAGTTTTTGATAAATACAAACCTCCAAAAGAAAAAGATATTCAAGAAGAAGATAATGATAAATCAGATAATGATAATGATAATGATTCAAATAATAATTTTATAAAAGAATCTTATAAATATAAAAAAAATAAAAAATTAAGAGAAAGTCATTGGTTAGCAAATTTAGCATGTGATTGCATTGAAGGAAATTATTCAGAAATTAAATTAAGTTTATTAAAATTATATGAATATGGAATTGAAATAATTTCTACTATTTGTGTGATTAAAGAAGATGTTAATATTTATAAATGTATGAACATTTATAGAAATTTTTATTATGATGGATATCCTTTAACTAATACAAGATATTTAGTTAAAATTTATAATTTAATATCAAAAAATTTAAATATTTTAAATTTTGAATTTGAAAATGAAGAATATAATAATAATGATAAGAATAGTGATTTAAATAAAGAAAAAATAAGTATTGATATAGATTTATTAGGGATAATTTTTAATGATTTTGATAATGAATTTTCAGGGAATAAATTAGATGAAAAAGCTTTAGAACTATTAGTTAATTATTTTGATGAATTTGATAACTTAAAAAAAAATTTAGCTACTATGGAAATTTTGGTTAATTCTGCTGATATAACATTATTTGAAAATTTAGTAACAGTAAATCAAAGGATTATAGAAATGAAAGATTTAATTATAAGAGATTATGTTTCTTATAAAATAAATCAAAATACAGAAAAACAAGGAAATTTAAATAGATTATTAGATTTGAAAAGAAATATTGATGTTGAATTAATTGCAAGATTAGATTTAAATTCTCCCCAAAAATTATGTAAAATACAAAATTTTTGTAATCATTTAAAAATACATGAGACTTTAATTGATTTATTATCTTTCTTATTAGAATATGATAAAAATTTAACAATTTATAATTCAATATTTAAATTTTTATATTATTTTTGCTTTAGAAATTATAGTAATCAAATGTCTTTAAAAAAATATTTTGATCCTTTTTTAGTTATGATTTCAACTTATTCTTATGTATGTGAAGTTCTAACAGAAATTTTAAATATCTATAAAGAGACAGGAAAAAACGAAAAATATATTAAAAAAATTTTTTCTAGAATTACAGATGAAAAAGTTATAAGTTCAGAAACAATTGATTTATTAAGATCTTTAAATATAAATTATAGAGACCAAAATATTTATGTTAATCAAATTATTATTATACAAAATCTTTTTGTCAATTCAAATGCAATTAAAATTACAATTTTTGATATAGAAAAAAAAGAATTTGAAGCAATGTTGAATAATATAAAAACCAAACAAAGTGGTTATCAAAAACTACATATGAATTTAATAAGACAAATAAAATTTGTTGAATTACTTTCATCTTGTGCAATAAATAATATTTTTTCTGTTATGAATTGTAGAAAATTAATTACTATTGAAAATTTAGTAAAGAATTTGACATCAAATGAAATTCCTTATCCTGTCAAATTGGCTTTTCTTTCATTTTTCAAAAACATTTTTTATCCTATATATACAAATGAAAAATATAATCAAAAAGAATTTAGTATTAACTATGCTTTTGAAGTATTTCAAAATTTAATTATTCCCGAAATTAATTTATTTTATTTTTATGCCAATTATTTTTTAGACAGATATACTTCAACAAATAACAAAATTTCAGAATCAATCCCAGAAAATAAAAAAAATATTGTTTATGAAATAAGAGAATTAATTTTAAAAACAATAAAAGATGATCCTGAAACTAAAGAATTATTAACAATTGATATAATAGATTTACGTTTATTGGAAACTACAACATCTTTCAATGTTAATAAATATATTACAGAATTCAAAAAAAAAGAATATATGAATTTTTTCCTAAATGAAAATATAAATTATAATTTAAAGCAAGAAGGCGTTTTGATTTTCACTTTTGACATTTTTAAATATATTGAAATTAACAAAATTAAATTGACAAAAGATCATAGAACAATAATTTTAAAACTAAAAAAAAAATTAAGTCGTTTAATGGATTTTTTAACAATATTAGAAGAAAAAATAGGAGAAGATTCAAAAATCACTGAATTAGAATATCAAATTCAAAAATGCTTAATTGCAGCACCAAAAAGTAATTATGAAGAAATAGTAAATAAATTAGCAAAAAATAAACAAAAGAGAGAAAACAATAAAAATCAAGTATTTGAATTTCCTCTTCTAACTTTAAAAGAAAACAATAAAAATAATAATAAATTAAAAATAAAAGAAAAAGAAAAAGAAAAAGAAATAATAAATGAAAAAGAACAGCAAAATGCAAGTAAAGTTTTAAAGTTAATTCAAGAATATTTAATTGTAAATGACCAAAATGTAACAGGAATTTTCCATTTATTAGATACAGATAATGACAAACAAATAGATAAATTTGAATTTAAAAGAAATTTAAAATTATTATTAAATAATAAAGTAACAAATGAAGAAATTGAAGATACAATGAATTTTATTGATACAGATCAAAACAATAAAATATCATTAAAAGAATTAACTAATTATTTACAAAAATTTCATAAAGCTCCAATTAAAGGTAAAAAACAAAGTATATCTAAACAACAAGATATTTCTGAATTTTTAGATTTAGAATCTAAAATTGATGATAAATCATTAAAAATTGAAAGTATATTTAGAAGTTTTATTTTATCTTTTCATGAATTACAAGAAAAAATTGGAAATGATTCAGTTATAGGTCAAACTGCAGAAAAAATTAACAGTATAGAGGTTCTAAAAAAAGGAGATTTTATTACTAAATTTATCAAAGGAGCAAAAGATTTACCTGATAAAAAATTTAAGTTATATTTATTAAAATTTATTCAAGAAATATTATATTCAAACATACAAAAAATACATATTAAATTTGATAAAGAAAAATTAAGTGGTCGAGAAAAATTAATGAAATTAAATGAAATTAGAAGTCAAATTAATTATTCAAGTTTAATAGACTATGCAATGGTGTTAATTGATAAAAATTCTGATTTATCTACAATTGAAGAAAGTATAAATTTATTAATATTATTATTATCACATGAAAATTTATCAGCTCAAATTGCTTTTTATCAATATTTTAGTGATCATCCCAAACAATCTTTTAAATTTTTATCTTTTATTCGATGGCTTTTAAATACTACTTTAAAAAAAATAGAAAAAGAGATGGAACCTAATGATGGAAAGAAAAATGATTATTATAAAAACAAAAAAAAATCTTTTTATTCTGAAATTGAAAGACATAATAATCATTCAATTAATTTAGAAAGAGTAGATAATTTTAGAAATTTTTCATCTTTTAGAATATTTGAAAAAATGTTTTTATTTGATGAAGATAAATATTTTCAATTACCAAAAAAAATATTTCTTTTAATACAATTATTATGTAACAATTGTTTTGAACCTTTTCAACATTTTTTTAGAAATCAAGAATATTCTTTAAATATGTCAGAAAACATAAGTTCAATTAATTTAGTTTATGACAATGCAACATTTTTAATTTCTCTTTTAAGTTATGAAAACAGTATTTTTTATAATTTAAAAACTTTAGATTTAATCAATCAATGCTTTTTAACATTATCAGATTATTGTTTTGGACCTTGTAAAGAAAACCAAATTTTATTAGGTTCAAGAAGGAATTTATATAAAATGATAAATAATTTATTAAAAAATGATTATAATTTTATAATAAAGGAAGAAATTAATCAAAAGAAAAATTTATTTTTTTGCCATTTAATCCATTTTTTAAAATCATTAACAACAAGAGAAACTCTTAAAGAAGTTGGAGAAATTTTAATAGATGAAATTGAAGCAAATTTTTTAATTGAAAAATTAATTGATATATATGTAATGAAAATTAAACCAAATAAAGAAAGATTATTTTCAGGTGAAATTTGTAAACAAGCACATTTTTTACAAAATAATTTAACTCTTCCAAGATTAAATAATATTAATATTTATTCTTATGAATATGATAATAAATGCACTTCTCAAAATTGTATTAATGGAAAAATTTCAGGAAATGATTTAAAGATTATTAATACTGGGTTTGATATTTTTATTATTTTAATGTATTTAAAAGATATTTTTCCAACAAATCTTAATTTAAGTTGGTTTAAATTCAAATTTGATTTTACTCAAAATTTACAATTACAAAGTTTAAATGCTGAAAATGAAATTAAAAAAAAACATAGAAAAAAAAACAATTTCATAAATAAAAATATAATCAAAAGGAAAAAAAAATATATAAATCACCCTTCAAATTACAAACAAAATAATTTTAAAAATATAGAACAAAATATTTCATTAATAAGTTTTAAATCAAATATGAGTGATGATTCATTAAATACTACAAAAGATGTAAAAATTTTTGAAATAAATGCAGCTGATTTAAATGGTTCAATAAATTCAGTAAATTCAAATTCTTCTCATTTTGCTTTCATAAATGAAGGATTATTTTATAATTTAAAAAAATGTCTTTGCTGTAGATGTAAATGTTGTCAAAAGAAAAAAAAACAAAAAAAAGCATATATTTATTATGAGAATAATAATAATTTAAATATTAATGATGATTATAAAAGTGAACTTAGTGCTGAATCTTTTCATAATGAAATTGATAATAATACTAGGTTTTTTAATAAATATAGAGAGTATTTCGATGATACATATATTTTTTTTGCTAAAAATATTTCAAATGTGGAAATAGTTTATAGAGGAGAAATTGTAAAAACTTATTTTAAAATACCATTTATTTTTAAATTTTTCCAAAAAGAAGCAAGAAATGAAGTTATATGGGAATGTCAATATGAAAATCATCAAGCAAGATTAGAGGAATTATTTAAACAAATTGATCATATTAAAAATGATTTAATTCATCAACAAAATTTAGGAGCATTTAGAATACTTTTTAGAAATTGGAGTATATTTAATAAATTAGCTTATCTTACTACAATTATTATTAATTTATTTTTATTCATTTTTATTCGAAATGATGATACCGAAGATTGTTCAAATAAATATTGTACTTTTGTTTCTGTTCATCCTACTTTTGATTATCATTTTCAATATGAGAGAGTTCCTCTTCAAATTAAATTTTTTCAATTTATTCAATTACTTTTTAATTCCTGTGCTTTAATTTTTATTATTGTGAATCAATATCCTTTAATTTTTAATAGGCTTGAAAAAAAAGCAAATGAATTAAATTTAAAATATAAAGAAGAAAAAATTCAAAAATATTCTGGTTCAATATTATTTTTTTTTCTATATGAATTTTTAGATAAAATCAGTAGTGATCATAAATATTTATGGATTAAACTTTATAAAACAAAAGGGATAAATTTATTATTTGATTTAGATGTATGTTTCTTCATATTAGATTTTATAATCTCAATATTAGGAATTTTTATCACTCCATTTTTTAGTATTTTACAACTTTTAGATATAATTCGTTTAAATAAATCACTTCAAAATATAATAAGAGCATTATCGAATAATTTAAAGCAAATATTGTCAACATTTGTTTTATTAACAATATTGATATATATATATTCAGTATTTGAATTTTTCACTTTAAGAAGTTATTTTTCAAGTGTAGATTATATGGGAAGTTTAAGAGATGAAGTTGAGGTTAATTCTTATTGTGATAATATATATAATTGCTTTTTATCTGTTTTACATATTGGAATCACAACTAATTCAGGTTTATCGGTTATAGGAGGAGAATTATCTAGAAATGATAAAGAATATTTTAAAAAATATTTAATTGATATTACTTTTTATTTTCTTATTATTGTTTTCATTTTTAATGTTATTTTCTCTTTAATAATTGATGGTTTAACGCAATTAAGAGAAAAAATGAAAATTAGAAGAAGAAATATTAAAGAATTTTGTTTTGTTTGTGGTATTCAAAAATATGTTTTTGAAATTAAAGGTAATGGATGGCTTAATCATTATAAATATGAACATAATATTTTTGCTTATTTATATTATGTTATTGAATTACAACAAAAAGAAATGACTGATTGTGATGGACTTGAAAAATATGTTAAAATGAGTGTTGAAAAAGGAGATTTTAAATTTTTACCTCTTAATCAAGCTTTGTCATTACAAGAGAAAAAAGAAGAAAATGCTTTTAATGAAGGTGATGAAGAAGAGAATATTATAAGAGAAGATATAATTTAAAAAAATGTTATATATATAAATTTTTATAAATTTCCTAATTTATTAATATTTGACAATTCAATTTCTTTTAAAAAAAATTGTTTAAATGCTTTTTGATAATTATAAAAGTTGATCAAACTTAATATATAATCAAAAAAATTAAAATTTGTAATTGCTTTTGTCAATTAATTAAATATTTTACTCTTTTTGTACGAAAAATATATCAAACAAAAAAACAATTAAATTATATTTAATATAATTAGATGTTGAATTTTTATAAGTTTATATATTTTTAATTTATATAATAGATGAAAAATTTATCTAAGATAATTTTTAATCGAAATATTTCAAAATTAACCTTCAATGATATTTAAATAAGAACATATTGATAATCAATCATAAATCATTTTTAAAGAATATATTTATTAAATAAATTTTATATTTTGTTTATTCTCTAAACTCATCTTTTATAGGAAGTTTTTTAAAAGAAAGAAAAAGGATCATAATTGAATATATAAATGCGAAAATCCATCCTACTAAAATAGGAAATGTAATTAATTGACATAGTGCATTACATAATAATTCATTTTTTAATTTTTTATTATTTACTTGAAAAGCTAATATAAAAGTTCCTGTTCCTGGAATAAAAATATTAAAAATTAAAATAATTATAGATAACAACACAGATATTTCTATTTCTTTCGTTATTTCTACTTCTTCGTTTGTTTCCTCTTCGTTATTTTCTTCAAGAGAAAAATATTTGTTTTTTTTATTATAAGTATTCATTTAATTCAATTTTTATTTATATTAGATTTCAATGTTGAAAAACTATAAATTAATTATATATTTAATTTTTCTTTATAATTCTATTTTTTTATCTTAAAATCATTGCTGAATAAAAAACAATACAAATAATTGTGAATAAAAAATAATAATCTAGACTTTTCAAAAAATCATTTATTTGAAATATTCATTTCATCTATTTTTTTAGAAATAAATATGATTATAATTACTAATTTTTATTTAATTAATATTATTAATTAAAATATTATTTTGTAAAACTTATGATTAATGATTAAAATTTATAAAATAAAACAATAAAATTACCAAATAATTAAGAAAAAGTGATATAAATTCAAAATTTATTATATTATTTATAATAATACTAATTTTTTGTATTTAAACGATATTGTATCAATTTAAAAAATTTAAATAAAATATATATTATTTCAAGTTAAGTATGTATAAAAGGTTTGGAATAGGAATCTGATAAAAATAACTATTACTAATACTAATAATCAAAAAACAATTTAACTAAATCTTTTGATGTTTCTCTAAATAATTTGAATTAAAAAAATGAATATCTCAAATAAATTTGTCAAAATCTTAAAAAAAAGTAAATATCAATGATTTAAAAAAGAAAATAAAACAAATAAACTAATTTTAAATATTAAAACTCATTTTTTACATATAAAATAAATAAATTTTAACAAAAATAAAAAAAATAAAATATTAATCATATTCTTACAAACATTTATCCAAAATCAAAAAAAAAACAATAAAAAATTAAAAAAAATAAAAAAATCCATCCTAAAAAAATAAATATATAAAAAACAAATGGAACTCGTAGTAGATACAGTCGACAATTATGAGCCAGATTCCAATTTATTCTACATGCCAGGTCCTCACATTTCAATGTTAAAATGTGTACGTCCAAATCAATTTTCTAGTGCTAAAATAGTAAATACAGATGTAGATTACTTAACAAGTTATGCCCTTGCCAACTTATACTCAACTCTAAGACCAGGAGCTGAAGTTTCTATCACAATTTCTCAACCAGTTGCAGTTATGCAAGAATATGATGCTAAACAAGTAGAAGCCAATGCTAGATTAGCTGGATTTAATGATATTGAAATGAATTCTACTTCTTATACTGATCCTAAAACTGGAAGAGATGTTGCTACTACTGAAGTTGTTTTAAAGAAAACAGAAAGAGATGTTAGTGAAATAAAAGGAGGGAAAAAAAATGTTGTTACTAAGGAAGTTGTTGTTACTAGAGGAGGAAGACAAACTTCTTCAACTGGAAATAGAAGAAGAAAGTAAAGAATTAATTTTTTTGGGTTATTTTTTCTCGCTCTTTGGAAATATGTTTTTTTAAAACAATTTAATTTAAGAATTTTTTCATTTTTTGAAATTTTTTTCTCTTGTTTTTTTTTGATATTAATTTGTAGAAATTATTTTTTATTTTTTTAAATGTTAATTTATTTTATGTTTTTTATTATTGAAAATTAATTAATAAATATAATTATTTAAGGTATATAATATTTTTAGTTATAACAATACAAAAACAATAATCCTATCTTTAAAAGTCATTATAAAAACAACTGAAAAATAAATAAAAATGTCTTATTTAATTAAAATTATTCATAAAAGCTATATATTAAATTAAAAATGGAGTTATGGAGGTAATACTACTCATCATTCAAATCTCAGAATATGAACCAGATTGCATAAAAGTAAGACCCTCAGTTTATGGAGAATCTATAATAATAACACCAAAAAAGATAGGATATCCTAACAAAGAAAATGGGAGAGAAAGGATATTTCTTTACAAAATTATATTTTATTCATTAGATAATAGGAAAGATTTAAGTAAAATTTATTCCATTCAATGGATTGGATTCAGTATATTTAAAATTTATTAACACATGAATTAAAAATAAAAACAAAAGATTCCGCAATAGAATAATGAAGTAAAGAAAAATTACAAATGATTAGTATTAACGATTAAATATATTTGAGAAAATAATATATTGAAATAAAACAACTTCTTTTATAACTATTCTCAAAAATTTGGTTCCACAAAATATAGTAATTAATAAAATAATAATGATACTCTTTGAATTTGATCTTTAATTGAATATTTAATTGGAGCAAATTTTTTATTGTTTAAATTTGAAAGATAATTTTGTTAAAAATTGAAATTTTTTAAAACTTAAATTTATTTTATAAAAAATAATAAATACAATAAAGTTAAATCATAGATAAAATTCAATATTAAAAAATGAAAAATTATTTTTTCTTCTTTAACAATTCATCAACTTTTTCATTAAATTCCGCATCTTGTTCAGCAAATATTTTATCCATTTTTTGCTCAAGTTTATCTCTTTCAAATTCAAGAACAATTTCAATTTTTTGTTCCAATTCTGTTTTAGGTCTTCTACTTTCAAAATACTGTCTTAAAATTTTGGCATTTCTAGGTAAAATTTCAGTACCTTGGCTTAAATCTTCAACTTTAGGTAAATTATATATAACATTTTCTCTTGAATCAATATCAATATCTATTTTACTTGTTAATGTATAATGTAACATATGAAATCTTCTATATAATACATCAACAAAAAAATTTGTCATTAAATAATATGTTTCTTTCCTTAAAATTCCTATTTGAGATGAAAAACGATCCATTGAAAAAGTTAATATAGATTTTTTAAAAAATTCATATATTTCTTTTTTTCTAAAATTTCTTTTAATTAAATTTAATGTGTCATTTATTATTTTAAATATTGTACATGTTTCAAGAAGATTTATATTGTTTTTGGCACAAAATTCTGTTAATAATAAAAAAATTTCTAATGTAGTTTTGTCAGGTAAATCAAATTTATTTAGATTTAATTTTTGATTAATGATATCTCTTAATTTTTCTTTATCTGGTAATGATTTAAACATTAAAGCAACATCTTCTTCTGTTACTATTTCAAAAACATGAAAATTAATAGAAGCAATTTTATAGAAAAGGTCTTTTTCTATCATTTTATTCCTTTTAGTTATTTTTTTATTAATTAAAATTCAAAATAATTTTTAATTTTTTAAATATTACGAAAAATAAATAAAAAAATGTATTGTTCCCTTATAAAAAAATTCACAGTTACCAACAAAGAAAATTTATTACAACTATCATTTAACAAAACTATAAATTTAATATCAATAGTAGGAACAAAAGGATTTGTCAATTTAATGGATTTTAACTCTTTTAATGAAATATCACTTACCAATTCAATTTTCAGGCAAAGTGATGTCGGATCAAATTTATTATTAAAACATCATCAAGATGATGTAATAATAGTTTTATGGAATGAAAAAAAAGAAAAATTAACAACTTGTGATAAATCAGGTGTTATTGTAATATGGGGATGTAATGAAGGAAATTGGGAACAAACAATGGTAAATAAGAGAAAAAAAGAATTTAATATAACACATATTAATTGGAGTAAACAGGGAGATTATGTTTGTTTTTCTTATGAAGATGGATATGTTATATTGGGACATGTGAATGGAGATAGAAAATGGGGAAAAAGTTATGAAAAAAATATATATTTAATTGAATTCACTCCCAATGAAAAAAATATTTTATTAGCTTGTGAAAATTATAATATTTTAATCGTTGATTTAAATGGAACTCTCATTGGCGAAATTGAAATTGAAAAATCTTTATTGAATGTTAAAATAGTTACATTAAGTTATTATGATTATTTGTGGAATGAAAATATTGATTTAAATAATCAAGAATATGAATATTATGATTATGAAGATGCTAGTAGTGATAATAATTTAAATGTTAGGAAAAATTTAATGGTTGTTTTTCAAAATTCTAATTTTTTATTTTATCATAATGAATTTGACCAAAATTATAAAAAAATAAAAATTGATGAATTAAATTATGTAATTAAAGCCGAATGGTCAATTTTAGGAGATTTTTTTGTGGTTTGTGGATTTTTAGAAAAAGATAATTCAAAAACAATAATTTGTTTTTATAACAGTCAATATGAATTTATGACATATTTATTATCTCCTGAACCTATTATAGATTTTGATTTTTCATTCAGTACCTTATATTTATTATCAGATAAAAAAATTTATTACGGAATAATTAAACAAAAATTTATTTGGTGTTTTTTAATTGATACTTTAGTATATGCTACTCATTCAGATGATGAATATTATACTCTAATTTTTTGGAATACAAAACTAAATGAATATAATTATAAATATGTTCGAAATATTATTGGAATTTGTTCTTTTAATAATCTTTGTTTAATTACCTCAAAAAATGAAGATGATACTTTTCTTTTAATTTTATCTAATTCTATTGGATGTGCCATTGACAATAAAATAATTAATATTAAACCTTTATTTTATTCTATAAATGAAACTCATGTAGTAATTAGTGATGAAAATTATATATACCTATGGCAATTTAGAGGAAAAGAAAAAAAAGAAAATGAAGAAGGAAATGAATATAGTAATTTACCTTTAATTTTTTTAAATAAAAAAAATCAAAAAGAAATTTGTTTTTTTATTGATGATATACCAAACATAAATATGGAATATAATTTAGATACATTTAATCCTAACAAAATTTCTAAAGATGTTGTTTCAGCTTTAACTTTGTCAAACGATTTTTTATTTGTTGTTTGTGAGAGTGGAAAAGGAATAAGATATAATTTATTATCACTAACATCAATAGATAAATATAATTTTGAGAAAAATATTAATTCAATTGGAATGAGCCCTTCTTCAAGATATTTATGGACTATAAACGAAAATAATTTATTATGTTTATATGATATAGAAAAAGATGATAAAAAATACAAAGGAATTAAATTAAATTTTGAAAAAAAAGACATTTGGGCAGTTGAATGGCATAAAGTTAAATCAAATGAAAGAAAAGAAGATGAATTGTCTTTTTCTTTTTTTGAAAAAAATAAATTAAATGTAATAAATAATTTAAAAACAGAAGATATATATTTATATGATGCATATTTGGCAATTTATTCAAATATGACAATTACCTTAGTTAAATTAGAGCAAATAATGTCTAAACATTGGAAAACAAAACATAATGCTAATGAAGTAATAATAAAATTAGAATCTAAAATGCTAAAAGAATTTAATGATTTAATGAAAGGTGACGAAACGAATTTAGAAGATTTATTAAAATATGTAGAAGAACATCCAAACGAAAAATTATGGAAAGAATTAGCAAAATATTCATTAGAGAATTTAAATTTTGACATAGCAGAAAAATGCTTTATTCAAACTAATGATTATAATGGATTACAATTAATTAAAAAATTAAAAAACATTGAAGATGATAATTTAAAAAAAGCAGAAATAGCACAATATTTTAATAATTATGAAGAAGCAGAAGAAATTTTAAAAAAAAATGATAGGCAAGATTTAATTGTAGATATGAATATGAAACTTGGAAAATGGGATAAAGTTATAGATATAATGAAAGAAAATGGAATTAATGAAAATGATGAAAATATGAAAATTTCTTTATTAAATCAAGGAAATCAATTTTTGGAGAAAAAAGATTATGATAATGCTGAAAAATGCTATAAAAAAACAGGTAATATTAAAGGATTAGCTAACGTCTATTTTGGAAAAGAAGATTATGAAAATGCATCAAAATTAATTGATGAAATAAAAGAAGGTGATGATTTATTAAATGAAATGGGAGAAAAATTTGAAACTTATGGTTTATTAGATGAAGCAGTTAAATGTTACTTAAAAAATAATAATGTTGGAAATGCAATTAACTCTTGTATTAAATTAAATAGATGGGATAAAGCATTTGAAATTGCAGAAAAATATAATTATTATGAATTTGATGAATTAATTAAAAATTTCAGCGATGAATTAATTCAAAAAGGAAAAAAAATGGATTTAATTGATTTATTTAGAAAATCTCATCGTCATATTAATGCAGCTAAAATTATAAATTCAATTGCAGAAGATTTTCAATTATTAAAAATGAATCCATTGACAATGAAAAAAATTTATGTTTTTTATGCTTTAGAAATGGAATATTATAATACTATTACAGATAATCATATATCTAAAAAATTTGATAAAAATAATATTCAAGTAAAAGAAACTTTTGATAATTTAATAAATACAGATTTAAGTAATTTAACAAGAAAAATTTTGAATAATTATTGGAGTGGAGCAGAAGCATATCATTATTATATGCTATGTCAAGTTTTTTTATATAAAAAAAATTATAAAAATGCTTTAAAATGTGCCTTAAGATTAGTTTTATATGAAAAATATTTAGGAATTAAAAATGTTTATTCTTTAATTGCTTTAAGTGCTTTTTTAAATAAATCTTACAAATATTGTTCCAAAGCAATTTCTAAATTAGAAAATTTAAAAGATTTAAAACCAAGAATAAGAAATTGTTATAAAGAACTGGCTGTTAAGATTTTTATAAGGAATGATTGTGAAAATATTGATGAAAGATTTTTAAAATGTCCAAATAAAAATTGTGAAAATGAAATAAGTGAATATGCTTTAAATTGTGAGGAATGTGGTAATATTTTTAGTGCTTGTGTTATTACTGGACAATCTATTTTTACAAAAGATTATTTTAAATGTAAAAGATGTAAGCATAAATCTTTAAAAAGTGAGATTTATGGAAAAAAAATCAAACATTGTCCAATGTGTCATGTATTTTTAGGTCCAAAAAAAAGTAATTAATTTTTTTTTTTTGAATTGTTTCAATATGAATAATTATTTGAATATATGTAAATATATATAAAAACTATATTTTTAAAAAAGATTTTTATCAAATCTTGGGGATTGGGGATTGGGGATTGGGGATTGGGCCCAATCCCCGTGATTTACTGAAAATATTTTTTTATACCATCAATATTATAA
>JAEEGL015733191.1_pt1 | contig 17394 bp, 19 predicted proteins | sample 9134231 | NCBI WGS metagenome assembly JAEEGL01 (sample SAMN16246548, study PRJNA631951) | gut metagenome | biome: gut microbiome; feature: rumen; material: fiber-attached | host: Bos | place: Iran: Karaj | collected 2018-10
AAAATGAATCAACATTTGTGATTAGTGATATTTTACCACATTTAGGTCAAGATCAAGCTAGTCGCAAATCAAATGAAACAATAAAAGGTGAAGAATTAAATATTTTAGTTGGAGCAAATTCTATTGGTGATTGTAAAGCTCAAGATAGTGTAAAACTAAATATCATGAAAATTTTGAATGAAAAATATGGTATTACAGAAGTTGATTTTACAAGTTCAGATATAGAATTTGTACCTGCTATGAAAGCTCGTTCAGTAGGATTTGATTCAAGTATGGTAGGTGGCTATGGACAAGATGATAAAGTTTGCTGCTATGCTGCATTACGTGGAATCTTAAATGTTCATAATCCTAAAAAGACAGCAGTATGTGTATTAACAGATAGAGAAGAAGTAGGATTTATGGGTGTTACAGGTATGGAATCACATGCTTGGGAAAGATTTGTAGTTGAATTACTTGAAAAAGCTGGACAAAACAGCTTAAATATGATAGAAAAAGTATTTGAAAAATCAACTGTATTGTCAGCTGATGTTACAGCAGCTTATGATCCAACTTTTGCTGATGCATTTGAAAAGCGCAATGATGCACAATTTGGTTTAGGAGTTGCAATTAGTAAGTATGGTGGAAGCCGTGGTAAGTCAGGTGGAAGTGAAGCTCAAGCAGAGCTTGTTGCTAGAGTAAGAGAAATATTTAGTAATGCAGGTTGTCAATATCAATCAGCAGAACTTGGAAAAGTAGATAAAGGTGGAGGAGGAACAATTGCCTTAACATTTGCAAATCGTAATATGGATGTTGTAGATTGTGGAGTTCCTGTTATGGCAATGCATTCTCCATATGAATTAACTCATAAATATGATATATATCAAGCTTTTAAAGGATATGAAGCATTTTATAAAAGTTAATATAAGGAGGTAGTCATTATGAAATATCGTTGCAAAATATGTGGTTATGAAGTAGAATTTGAAGGTGAAATGCCAGATAATTATGTATGTCCAATGTGTGGTGTAGGAAAAGACCAATTTGAAGTAATTGGATAATTATGTATTTCTTAAAAACAGGAGGTGATTAATTTGGCAAGTAGAGAATGTCAAGATTGCTATTACTGGAAAGGTGGAGCAACTGATTCAAAAGCTGACTGTTATGAAACAGGAAGATACAAAAGATATAATGATGAATGCGATTGTGATAAATTCAGAAGAAAATAGTTGTTAAAACAGATGCTTTTGCATCTGTTTTTTATTGCTTTTTTTATTTATTATAAATATAATAATGCTATGGATATTAAAAAGCTTAATCGAATAAAAGATACGTCTAAGTACTATAAATTACTCTTAGACTATTTTTCTACGCCAATTGATCAAGAATATAATCTAACAGATGAGCAAATTGCATTATTTCAAGATAAAGAATTATATGATCAATTTGTTGTTGATTTAGCGGGAAGAATTATTTTAGATGGAGAAGAAGATAATAAAGATAGATATCCAGAAAAATTTGTATTTGATAGAATTTTTAGAATTGAAAGTAGTAATTCCACAGATAGAAAAGAGCAAATGAAACAGATAAGAAATTGTTTTGCTCATTCTTTAACTGAGAAAAAAGATGATATAATAGAATTTGATAATGGAAAAATTAAAGGAACAGCTGGAATAAATCAACTTGGCTTTTCTAATATGCTATATTCATATATGGAAAGTATTTATGATGTAATTAGTGATTTTAATCATGATGATACATCTTTTGTTGAAGCGTGTTATCAGAATCCAAGAATAATAACTCTTTATTCTCAAATAGCACAATACTTTACTAAGAGAATTTTAGCAGGAGCCGTTAGAAGTGAATCTATAAAAAGTGATAAGGATATAGAAGATTTGCTTAATCGTGGAAAGTCAGTTTGGATTAGTGGTAATGATATTTCTAAAAGGGCAGGAATAGCTATAGCTTTTGATAAATTAATAAAGCAAATGCCATATCAAGATATGACTCCAACTGCTATAAAAAAAGTAGCAGATGAATATATAATAGATTCTAGAGATATTCATATAAAATCTTTATATGAACATAAGATTATTATGAATAGCTATTTGGATTATGTTGGACGAGATAATTTTTATGGTTTAAATTTTCAAGAGCAAAAAATGGTTATAGATACTTTATTTAGTATAGATGGTGGGGATAAAGCTTTTCGCTCTACAAGATTAGTTTCATCTTTATTTAAGATACTTAATTTAAAACAGTCAATAGATAATGGAGAAAGAAAATTTGAGATAAATGGCTCAGATAAGTTCCAATTTTTAATTGGAATTTCTAAATACACTAATGCATTTGATTACGAGGCTGTTTTAAATGCATATATGTATAATAGATTAGTTTATTTAAAAGAACTTTTAAATACAAATCAAATTGATGAAACTATACTTGATTATTCAAAAATTGATATTAGTGATATTGATGCAGATGTTAAGTTTACAAAAAAGGAAATAAATGAAAGAAGGCAGGAGTTAGATAGATTAATTGAAGTTTGCAAAAAACGTATAGTAGAACAAAAACAGGGGAAAGAAAAGGATGAAAAATCTAGAGATAAATATGATAATCCTAAAAATCCAAAACGCGATGAAATTGTTCCTAAAATGAATGAAAGAATAAATCGTATGCAAGCTATAATTGAACAAGATGAAAAATTATTAGAACAGTACGAAAGTGAAAGAGATTATATATCTCGAAATAAGGCTATTCCATTAAAGCCATTGACATTATTTAGAGTGTTGAGAAATAGTGCAACACATGGATTCCAAATATATTCTAGAACTAATGCTTATTCAAGAAAAAACCTACAAAATTTAATGGTGGGGTTTAAGGATCATAGTCCAAAAACAAGTATTAATATGTCAGCAGAACGAATGCTTAAATTAATTGAAGATATTGAAAATGTTATTATAGAAAATGTAGATAGAATAAATGATAATAATAGAATCCAATCAGATGGTGGACAAAGTAGTATATTAGTTAGTGCAATTACAGCAACTGAGCAAAGTGTATCAGAAAATTCTATGATTACTACAGTGCAAAATGTTGCAAATCAAAAGATTAATTCAAAGGAAAAACAAAATGAAGGAAAATCTTCTAAATAAAAAATTATCTGAATATGATGATAAGAATTTAAGAAAAGCATACGTTGAATTATTAAGTTTTTTGAATTTAGTTGACAAAAAAGAATACAATAAGATTCCAAAAGACTTTATTAAATATATGGAAAAAAATAAAGATGAATCATATGAAAAAGTAGTCTATTGTAATACGCCAATTATAGAACAAAACTTGATGCAAGAAACTTTAGATTTAATTGCTTTTTTAAATATTAGGTATTGGTCTGCTGAAGAAGAGGCGGATAGATTAAGAAAAATATATTATAAAAATAATAAATAGAAATAAAAAAGAACTTAGATTAAAAAATCTTAGTTCTTTTTTGATAAAGGTCGATTTATTGCAAAATAGCCTAAAATATGGTATAATAGATATGTCTTTGGACAAATTAAAATGGAGGTGTTTCATGATGGCAACATTGTCAGATCTACGGAGACGAATTGAGGATATTCTTGGTATAAAAGCCAAGAACGATTCCCAGGAGGATGAGAAAAAACGGTTAGAACTGACGCAAGAAGAAATCGAAAGCGATGATGGACTGGACGACAAGACGGGCAAGAGAACAATTACTATGGAGCAACGTATCAAGGATGTACTGGAACTGTTCTTCATTGAAGAGTGTATCGAACGTCATCGTCCATGGCGTGCAATATATGAATCAAGAAGATGCAGGCCAATCCCTGTATATCACTCTATTTCTTTTCCAAAGGATTCGGTTCGCCATAAGTATGTATGGCCAAGTGAAAGTGTCAGTTTAATTGATAACTACCTGGTCAAATTGGGGTTCATCCCGATTGGTGCATCAAATGGCAGACTGAGCCTGATGGTTCCTCGTTATAGAAAATATGGCGAGCTTTCATTTGCTCAGGAATGGGTAAGGCGAATTAATCGTGCTTATTCCATATACTGCAGTCAGGAAAAGAAAAAGGCTGATGACATTTTTGATACCATGATTGATGAGCTCTGTGAATGGCCCATTGATAAAATAGTTCCTTATAATGGTACAACGTTATTTAAGGACTATATTGTTGATTGGGCAGTAAGTTCTGAATGCTCACGGTACATTAAACGTAAGTTGCGCGACAATGGTATGTACGAAATGTATTCTCCAGAAGAGGATCATATTGGACTGATTGTGGCAAAGGTAGATTGAATCTGAAATGCAAAAATGAACTTAACTCCAAAAGCAGCGCTTGGTAATCCAAGTGCTGCTTTTATATAATAATAGTAAAAGAAAATTTATTGTTAATATTTACAATATACGTGTTTTGATGTATAATAACTACGGTCGTAATATTAATATATTGGAGCAAAAATAATATGGAGAATTATGATATGGTATATTCATCTTTTGATGTTATACAAAAATTGGAAAAGACAAAAAAGAAAATTGAATTAGGTGATGAAAAAATAGCTTCTATCTATACTAGTAAAGAGAACATAGATAGATTTTATGAAGACCTATTAACTAAAAATCTTTAAATTGCAATTATTGTTCAAAAAATGATTGCAATTTTTTTACGCAATTTTCATATTATTTTAATAAAATTCTATCATAATAATAAATTATATGATAAGATTTGTATAAAGAAAGGAACCATTTATGGAAGAAAGTTTTTATAAAGATAGTATTGTTTTATTAGAAGGCGCAATAGCTGATATTAAAGCTAAAATAGATATAATAAGAGATTATAATATAGCACATCAAAATAGAGACGTTATAAACTATATTGTATCTCGAGTAAAATCAGAAGAAAGCATGAAAGAAAAATTACAAAGACGAGGCTATGAAATAACATTAGAAAATGCACTAACAAAAATATATGATGCAGCAGGTATTCGTATTATTTGTAGTTATGTTGATGATTGTTATAAAGTCGCAGAAATGCTAAAAAAATGTCGTGATATGAAATTAATTCAAGAAAAAGACTATATAAAAAATCCAAAAGATAATGGATATCGAAGCTATCATATGGTATTTTTACTTGATTTAGATATAGCTGGAGAGATTCATCCAGTATATGTTGAAATACAAATTAGAACTATTGCAATGGATTTTTGGGCTGCTTTAGAGCATGAAATAAAATATAAAAAGAATGTAAAAAATCCAGAATTAATTGCACAAGAATTAAAAAATTGTGCAGATCAAATAGCGACAACTGACTTAAATATGCAAACATTAAGAAATATGATTTGGAATGATAAAGAAGAAGGGAGCGATAATTAAACAATACTTTATTTAATATATTTTTAAGAAAGATATAATAAAGTTTGTTTAAGAGGTGAAGCATAGTGAGTGAAAAGATATTATTAGTTGAAGATGAAGCTGATTTAGTTAGAGCAGAAAGTGCAATTTTACGTTTTAATAAATATGATGTAGATGTTGCATATAATGGAGAAGAGGCTTTAAACAAGGTTAAAGAAGATAATTATGATGTTATAGTAATGGATATTATGATGCCAGTTATGGATGGATTAACTGCATTAAAACAAATGCGTTCAATTGGTGTTAATACTCCTATAATATTACTTACTGCTAAGGCACAAGTTGATGATAAAGTAGAAGGATTAGATAGTGGTGCCAATGATTATTTAACAAAGCCGTTTGATAAAAAAGAGCTTTTGGCAAGAATAAGAGCATTAATTCGTTCAAAAGAAGAAGTTGCTAAAAAATTTCAAGTAGGAAATGTTAATTTTAATAAAGAAGATTCTGAAATATATACAGATTCAGCAAGATTAAAACTAAATAATAAAGAATGTGAAATTATGGAAATACTTATTAAAAATCAAGAACGACCAGTAGCTAAAGCAGAACTTGCAGGAAGACTTTGGGAAGATGAAGTTAAAGAAGATGAATTAATAATGTATATGAATTTCTTGAAAGACAAATTAACTGCTTTGAATGCAGATATTTCAATTATTGAAAATGATGGATATTTAATAGAAAAATTGTAGTAAAAAAGGATTAAAAATGAATTTTTAGGTATTAATTTCGAATATGGAAATCCATCTCCAAGAATAGCACAAAGTAAGGTTAAAGAAAGAGAAAATGAAAGATAATATTTTTAAAAGGGTGGCTTTATGATTGGTAAATTAAGAAGAAAATTTGTTGCTTTTGCAATGTTATCTATTATGTTAGTTACACTTTTGATTTTTGGCGTAATTACGATAGATATGAAAATAAGGCAAGATAGTAGTTTAGATGCGGTCTTAAATTATATTTCTGAAAATGGTGGTACTATGCCAGAGTATAATGACATGCATAACAATAGTTATATTACACCAGAAACGCGTTTTTCTACTAGATATTTTGTTATTTTATTAGATGAAAATAATGCGCCAGTTGACAAAAATATGGAACATGTTGCATCAATAGACGAAAAATCAGCAATTGATGCAGCTGTCAAAGTAGTTGAATCTGGAGGTAAAAGAGGATATTATGGATTGTATCGTTATTTAATTACAGTTCATGGTGATCATAAAACCGCAATATTTTTAGATGCTAGAACACAGATTAATAGTTTTGATGTATTTATAAATAAAGCAATTATTATAATTGCTTTAGGATTATTAATTACTTTAGTTGTGGCTTCTATATTATCTAAAAAGGCTACAGGTCCTGTAATAGAAAGTATAGAAAAGCAAAAACAGTTTATCACAAATGCAGGACATGATTTAAAAACACCTGTTGCAGTAATTTTAGCAGATACAGAAGTGCTAGAATTTCAATTAGGTGAAGATGACGAATGGGTTAAAAGTATTAAAAACCAAGCTAAACGTTTAGACACTCTTATAAAGAGTTTACTTAATTTGGCAAAGGTAGATGAAAATAATAAAAAGCGTCCTGAACTTGTTCAATTTGATTTAGCAACTGTAGTTCAAGAAGAAATAGATGGAATTAAAGTTTTAGCTAAAGATAAGCAAATAGTATATAATAAACCTGATAAAGAATATCTTATTACACGTGATAAAACTGGAATTAGTCAAGTAATAACTATTTTATTAGATAATGCAATTAAATATGCACCAGTTGGAACAGAAATAAAAGTTACAGTTGGAAAATATGGAAAAAATAATGTTAAACTTCAAATTTCAAATAAATATGAAGGTAAAAAGATTGATTCTAATAAATTATTTGATAGATTTTATCGAGCTGATAAGTCACGTAATACAAGAAGAGAGGGCTATGGCATTGGATTAAGTATGGCAAAATCTATAGTAGAAGCAAATCGTGGTCGAATTAATTGTAATATCGATAATAATGATTATATTAATTTTATAGTTATATTGTAAGATTAAAATAAACTATATAAAGGATGTTATGAATAAAAGTATTAAAAAAAATGATTTTAATAGTATTAAAAAGATATCAATAATTGGAGGTTCAGGTTCAGGAAAAACAACGCTAGCAAATAATTTAGGTAAGGTACTTAATTTACCAGTTGTTCATTTAGATGGATTAAATTATCTTCCTAATTGGGTTGAAAGAAATAAAGAAGAACGTGATAAAATGATTATCGCAGAAGCAGATAAAGAAAAATGGATTATTGACGGAACGTATTCAAGTACATTAAATTATCGTTTAAATAAAGCGGATTTAATAATTTGGCTTGATTTTAATACTATGATAAAGGCGTATAGTGTTTTAAAGCGTTATGCTAAATCTGATGGAAAAACAGCAAAAGAAGAAATTCCAGGATGCGTAGAAAAAATGGATTGGGAATTTTTTTCATGGGTGCTTAAATGGAATCATAAAAAGAGAAAAGGAATAATAAGTGCTGTTCATAATTATCAAGATAAAACTTTGATTTTTAAAACGAGAAGAGGATTATCAAATTGGTTTAAAAAACAATTTGATGGTGTGAAAATTGAATATTAAATATAATAAAAAAGCCTAATACTACATGTTAGTAGGCTTTTTATTTTTATTATAAAAAAGTTAGCAATTAACTATTGACATTGCTAAAAATAGTGCTATAATATAGTTGTAGTAAGAAATACTACATGTGCAAAAACCCTTTAAAAAGAGCATCTACACATAAAAATTTATTTAAAAAAGGAGTGATTTTTATGATGTTATTACCTAGAAGAAGAGATGATATGGACCTATTTAGAGATTTTTTTGAAGGAGATGATTTCTTTCCACAAATGCAATTTCCAAGAGAACACAGTATAATGAAAACAGATATCAAAGAGAAAAAGGATAAATACATTATTGAAATGGATTTACCTGGATATGAAAAACAAAATATTGATTTATCATTAAAAGATGGTTACTTAGAAGTAACAGCAAAAGTGGAAAAAGAAGAGAAAAATGAAGAAAATGAGAAATATGTTCATAAAGAAAGATATTATGGACATTGCTCAAGAAGTTTTTATGTAGGAGATAATATTACTGAAGAAGATATTAATGCTGAATTTAAGAATGGTATTTTAAAAGTGTTTATTCCTAAAAAAGAAGAGAAGAAGGCTTTACCAGAAGCAAAACATATTGAGATTAAATAGGTGTTATATCAAATATAAAAAAGCAAAGGTTTTAACCTTTGCTTTTTTATATTTATTATTTCTTTTTTTCTTTATGCTTTTTATTGTTATTTTCTTCTGGAGGTAACTCTATTTTTAATATTTCTTCTGATAAGTGACTACATCTACTTGAAATGATAGCTGAAAAAATTGCTGCATTATTATAGATGTTATCAGTGGTTTTCTGTTCTTTAATAAATTTGTTAGTTGTATTAATAACTTCATCAAAAGTGCGATTATATAAGTCACTATAATAATCAAGTATTTCAGAAATAGTGCTGTTTTGAAGTTTAATATCAATCATTTCTTTTATTCTAGAAATTGGCATAATTTGCTTTAAACTACAAATTATAAGTAAATATGCAATATGTTCACGAGAATACTTTTTCTTATTAGGTGCTGGAATAATATTTAATTTAACATAGTTGTTTATCATACTTGGAGTTAATGTTTTACTATCTGATCCTGCAACATAAGTAAGATATTTTTCCATCAAAGAAATAACTTGGTCCATATACAAATCGATATCTGGTAAGTCATTCCAGTGAGGTAATTTAAAGTTTTTCATTTCTTTTGTAAATTCATTAAATTTACTTTCAATATTCATTAACTTTGTCCTTAATTTTTAAAAAATTTTTAAATAATAAAAATAGTGTTTATTAAAGGTATTTTTATTATTTGAACATCTTTATTTTATCATATTAAAAGGTAAAATTCAATAATTTTAATTGACTTTGTTTTGAAATATATGTATAATAGTTTTGAAAACTAGATTGATAATTTTTATTTTTTATGATAATATATTAAAGTACAATTTTTATTCAATTTGGAGGCAAACATTTATGAAAAAATTGAACCCTGTAGTATTTGATTATCCGGAATTTGACAATATTAAAGATATTATTTTATATGCAGTTGATAAATTTTCAGATAATAAAGCATTTATTATTAAACATAAATCAGCTATTAAGAAAGAAGAATCAGGAAAAACAAAAGTCGCAAAAGATAAAGAAGAAGTTACATTCCAAAATATTACATATACAGATTTTTTAAATGATGTATATAATTTTGGAACAGGTTTATATAATTTAGGATTAAAAGGAAAACGTATAGCAATTATTTCTAAAAATTGTTATGAATGGATGGTTGCATATATTGCATGTATGTTTGGCAGTATGATTGCAGTTCCTTTAGATAAAGGATTAACAGATATTGAAATAGAAAGCTCTATTTTACGTAGTAATATAGATGCGATTGTTTTTGAAGATAAATATCAAGAAATAATTGAAAAAGTTCGAAAAGACGGAAAAAGTAGTTTAAGAGAATATATTTGTATTCAAAAATGTGGTGATTTTAAAGAATTTTATAAGATATTAGAAAAAGGTAAAGATCTAATACAAAAAGGTGAAACAGATTTTAAAGAAAATAAAGTTGACGGTAATGCATTAGCTGAAATGGTATTTACGAGTGGTACTTCAGCACAATCAAAAATAGTTATGTTATCTCAATATAATATTGCTCAGAATATTGTTGCGATGCAAAAAGTTGAAGATTTTTTACCAACAGATGTTACTCTTGCATTATTACCATATCACCATAAATTTGGTTCAAGCGGTCAAATAATTTGTTTTAGCTCTGGTATGACAACAGCATTCTGTGATGGTTTAAGATATTTACAACAAAATATGGTAGAGTATGGAGTTACATATTTTGTTGGTGTTCCAGCACTTGTTGAAGGTATATATAAAAAATTAATGCAAACAATTGATAAACAAGGTAAAACTAAACTTGTTAAAACAATGATGAAAATATCAAATGGATTACGTAAAATTCATATTGATATTAGAAGAAAGTTGTTTAAACAAATTATAGATGGTTTAGGCGGTCTTCGTTTTGTTGTAAGTGGTGCTGCTCCTTTAGATATAGAAGCAGAAAAAGTTATGAATGATTTAGGAATTCATGTTGTACAAGGTTATGGTATGACTGAAGCAAGTCCGGTTTTAGTTTGTGAGGGCTATAAATATAGTAGATATGGTTCTATTGGTTTACCACTTCCAAATGTTGAAGTAAAACTTGATGATGCAGATGCAGATGGAATAGGTGAGTTAGTAGTAAAAGGTCCAAATGTAATGCTTGGATATTACGAAGATGAAGCTAAAACAAAAGAAACAATTATTGATGATTGGCTTTATACTGGTGATTTAGCAAAAATAGATGATGATGGTTTTGTTTATATTGTTGGTCGTAAAAAAGACATGATTGTTTTAAAGAATGGCAAAAAAATATTCCCTGATGAAATTGAAGGTCTTGTTAATAAATTAGATTTAGTAGAAGAGTGTATGGTATTTGGAATGCCAAAAGATGATGATGTTAGTCTTGCTGTTAAGATTAAATATGATAAAGCAGCAGTTGCTGAAAAATATTCTGATTTATCAAAAGAAGATTTAAATAAAGAATTATGGATGCAAATTAAAGATGTTAACAAAGAACTTCCAACATACAAATATATGAAACATTTATATATTGAAGAGAATGATTTTGTTAAAACAACGACAAATAAAATTAAACGTAGTGAAGAAATGAAAAAGATTGCAAATGAACATGAAATAGAAAATAAATTATAATATGGAAGAATATTTTGTAGATTATAATGATAAAAGAATAAATTTTAGTTTAACACGCAGAAGTAAGAGAAATCTTAATCTGCGTGTTACTCCTTATGGAGAAGTTATTGTAAGTATTCCAAAATATGGAACAATAAAATCAGCAAAAGAGTTTGTATTAAAAAAAGCGGATTGGATTTTAGAAAAACAAGAAGAGTTTTCTAAAAAAGATTATGGAAAAAAAGAATTAGATTATTTTGATGGAGAAAAAACATATTTACTTGGAAGAAAATATGATTTAGATATTGCTCCAAATAAGATAAATAGGGTACAGATTCAAGGAACTTATATTAATATTAATATAAAGGAAAAATATTTTGGTGATAAAGATTATACACAAAAAGTATATGAAAAGTGGATAAAAGAATATAGTTATGAGATATTATATAAAATAACTCAACAATATCAGTATGTAATGGCACAAGATAATATTCCTATGCCAACTATAGTTATTAAAAAAATGAAATCAAGATGGGGTTGTTGTTATCCTAAGCGTAAGCAAATTGTATATAATTCTAATTTGATAAAAGCCCCATTAGAATGTGTACAATATGTTGTTGTGCATGAATTAAGTCATTTTAAATATGCAGATCATAGTAAAAAATTTCATGAATTTGTTGAAAAATATATGCCAGATGCAAAGAGAAGAAAGAAGTTGCTTGATAAAAATTACACAGGAGTAGTATAAAAAAATAGCTTACTAAATGTAAGCTATTTTTATTTACATTCCAGCAGCTTTATCTGTTGCTTCACCTGTAATTTGTGTATTTCCTTCTTCGTCAATACTAATTTCTTGTTCTTTGGTTTTTGTATTAGCGTCAACTAATGCAGCAGTTGAACTACGATTACTATTTATTATACCATTCATATTAAGAACAACAATAAATGCAATTATTAAAGCAATAAATAGTCCAAATAACCTTCTAAAATATTTATCTTTTATAAGTTCTTTTTTTTCCGCCATGATAGCCTCCAAAATTTTCTTATCTTACTCTTATTTCTATCCTTATCATATTCATAATAAAAAAATATGTCAATATATATATTGAAATAATTTTAACTTATATTTATAATAATATTATCAAGTATAAAGGAGAAGAAAAGTTGAAGGATAATAAAAAAACTATAATTATTTTAAGTATAGTAATTGCATTGATAATTGCAGGAATTGTATTTGTAGCTATATTATTTTTTAATAAGAAAAGTAATGTTACAACAGCAAAAGTAAAGGCTGAACCGATAACAGATACAACAACTACTATTGTTGAAAAAAATGGAAATACAGTACCTTTTAGTGATGATTCTTTATCAGAAAGTGAGAGAATGGATTTAAGAGAGCCATCATCAATTGATATTAATTCATCTTCTGAGGAAAGTGATCTTTTAGTAGCAGATGATACACCTGATCAATCAAGTTCTAGTACGGTTTCTCCACAAACAAATCCTAATTCACCAGAAGCAACTGGAGTATTGCAACCTGTAATTGAATATATACCAATTGATGTTGAAGTAAGTGAAGAGCAGAGCAATGTGGTTCTTTCAATTACTAAGCCAACCTATATTTTGTTTGTAGATTTAACTCAAGCAGCTTCTGCTCAAATGTTATTTACAATAAATGATTTAAGCAAAATATATAATGATTCTGTTGATTTTGTTGTAATCTCAAATTTTGCTGCAGGTAAAGCTGAAGTATTAGATTATTTTAGAGAACATGAAATTGATTTACCTTTATATTTTGATAATGGAACATTTAATGCACCAGTTAGTCAATATCATTTAACAACATTTCCACATTCATTTATAATTGATAAGAATTGCAATATTATAAATAGTTATTCTGGATATAAAGGTTCAGATGTTGTATCAGCAAATCTTGATATTATTTCAGAGAATTTTGAATAAAAAATATTGTTTTATAAAAAAGCAAGTATGATTTTCATACTTGCTTTTTTACATTTATGTTACATTTTGAAAAATTTTATATTTCTACTTGAAATATAAAAATATTTATAATAAAATCTAACTAAAGTGGAGAGAAGTGGAGTAAAGTGGTAAATTCTATAAAGAAAGGTAGGTGAACCAAAACTATGCTAATAGGTGAGTTTGAGCATTCTTTAGATGAAAAAGGAAGAATAATAATGCCTTCAAAATTTAGAGAAGATATTGGCGAAAAATTCATAGTAACAAAAGGCTTAGATGGTTCATTATTTGCTTTTTCTTTAAATGAATGGAAAACTTTTGAAGAAAAGCTTCGTAGTCTTCCACTTAGTAGTAAAGATGCTCGTAATTTTTCTAGATTTTTCTTTGCAGGCGCTGTAGATTGTGTATTAGATAGACAGGGCAGATTTTTAATTAGTAATAATTTACGTACATTTGCAGAATTAAAAAAAGATGTTGTAATTGTAGGAATGAATTCTAGATTAGAAATCTGGAGTAAAGAAAAATGGGATAATTTGGAAGATTCTATTTCTGCTGATGAAATCGCAGAAAGAATGGAAGCTCTTGGCATCATTTAATATAGATATATAACTTACAAAAGTTTATATATAAATACTAAAGAAAAATTTTGTGAAGTACAAAAGAATTTGCAATTTATGAAGAATAAATTGTAGTTTGCAAAAGACAAAATTTTTAGAGTACAAAAGACAAAACACCTTCGGGTGTTAAGTAAATTCGGTCATTTTAAATTACAAAAGATACAGCAGGTGTACTATGGACAAAAGTATTGAGATTAGCTAGAACAGTTGGTAAAAAGATTATCAACTGTTTTAGCTAGTTATATCAATCCCAGGAGGCAAATTTGGAATTTAAACATATACCAGTAATGCTTGAAGAATGTATATCTGGTTTAAATATCAAACCAGATGGCATATATATAGATGGCACTTTAGGTGGAGCGGGACATAGTAGTCATATTATTCAAAGATTAAATGAAAATGGATTACTTATAGGTATTGACCGTGATCAAGAAGCTTTAAATACAGCTAAAGAAAAACTAAAAAACTATAATAATATTAAATATATACATGGAAATCATGATGATATTAATCAAATATTAGATGATTTAGGTATAAAAGAAGTAGATGGAATTTTGCTAGACTTAGGTGTTAGCTCATATCAAATAGATAACTATGAACGTGGTTTTAGTTATATGAATGATGGAAAACTTGATATGAGAATGGATCAAAGTCAAAGTTTATCTGCATGGGATGTTGTTAATAAATATAAAGAAGAAGATTTAGCAAATATTATTTATAGATATGGCGAAGAAAAATTTTCACGAAGAATAGCAAAAAATATTTGTGAAAAAAGAAAAGAAAAGCCTATTGAAACGACATTTGAATTAGTTGATATTATTGAAAAATCAGTACCACATAATCCAAAAGAAGGACATCCTGCAAAGCGTACTTTTCAAGCAATAAGAATTGAAGTTAATAGTGAACTTCAGCCTTTATACGATACAGTATGTAATAGTATAAAAGCATTAAAAAAGCAAGGAAGATTATGTATAATAACTTTCCATTCATTAGAAGATGGAATAGTAAAAACAGCAATGCAAGATTGTAGCGGAAAATGTATATGTCCACCAGGATTACCTTATTGTGTGTGTGGTGCGAAATCTTATGGAAAAGTTATTACTAGAAAACCAATTATACCAACTGAAAAAGAATGTAATGAAAATTCAAGAAGTAAAAGCGCAAAATTAAGAATTTTTGAAAGAAACTAAGGAGATATTGATTTGGCAAGTTATCAATATGATACGAGTCCTCGTAAGTATAAGACTACGTATGATGATGAACCAATTAAAAAGCAACTTAAGAAACCAAATAATAAAAAACAAAAGACTTTAAAAAAGAAATTAGTTAAACAAAAGGAAATAAAAATGGCACAAAGAAAGTTAGTATTGTATTTAGCTACATGTTTTTTGTTATTATTTGGTTTAATTGTGCTTCGCGCACAAGTTAATCAAAATTTTAACCAGATACAGCGTTTGAAAGCACAAGTTTTAGAATTACAAAAAGAGAATGATCAATTACAAGTTAGTGTACAAAATGATTTAAATATTAGTAATATAGAGCAGAATGCTCGTGATAATTTAGGAATGCAAAAATTAACATCATCTCAAATTAAATATGTTAATTTAAATAAAAAAGATTATGTTGCTCCAAGTTTAACAACAGTTAAAATAGAAGAAGATAACTTTTTTACAGTAATAGCAAAGTTTATAAAGAATTTATTTTAAGAAAATTGCAAGTTTTACTTGCAATTTTTCTTATTATATTAGAAGAAAGTTCTTTACACATATCGCGTAATAGAATATAATACCAATGGTTTTTTATAAAAATTTGTGATTAATATCATAAGTTTAGAAATTTAAAATAGCTAAATAATGGAGGCAAATATGCAACTAAAAGATATACTAAAAGGTTTAAAAAATTTTAAATTACGTGGGGATGAAAACTTAGAAATAGTTAATATAGAATCAGATTCTCGAAAAGTTACTCCAGGAACTTTGTTTATAGCAATACAAGGTTTTGATGTTGATGGCCATGATTATGTAGAATCAGCTATTAAAAATGGTGCAACAGCTATTATGGTTGATTTACATGCTGATTTAAAAAAGATTAATATGCCACAAAATATTACAGCAATTATTTCTGAAGATACTCGTTTATCATTAGCGATATGTTCTTGTAATTTTTATGGTAATCCATCTAGAAAGTTTAAATTGATTGGTATTACGGGCACAAAAGGTAAAACAACAACATCATTTATGATTAAAACTATTCTAGAAAAAGCAGGAAAAAAGGTTGGCTTAATTGGTACTATTGAAAATTATATAGGAGAAGAATGCTTAGGTCCATCTGATAGAACAACACCAGAGAGTATAGAACTTCAAAGATTGTTTTATAGAATGGCACAAGCTAAAGTAGAATATGCGATTATAGAAGTATCAAGTCAAAGTCTAAAATTAAATAGAGTTGCTGGTTGTGATTTTGATATTGGTATTTTTACTAATCTTTATGAGGATCATATTAGTCCAAAAGAACATCCAAATATGGAAGATTATTTTGAAAGTAAGAAAAAGCTATTTACAATGTGTAAAACAGCCTTCATTAATAGTGATGATTTTAAAGGATTAAAAATATTAAATACAGTAAAAGGTCCAAAATATAAAACATACGCAATAGATAATCAAGCTGATTATTTAGCAAAAGATATTACTATCACAAATCAAAGTGTAGATTATATGACTAAACTTCAAAATCATAATGAACGTATAAACGTTGATATTCCAGGAAGATTTAGCGTTTATAATAGTTTAGCGGCAATAGCAGTATGTGATTATTTAGGAATAAAAGTTGAACCAATTAAAGAAGCTTTAAATGAAGTTAAAGTTCCAGGAAGATCAGAAATGATTCCTAATAAAGCTGATTTAGCGGTTATGATAGATTATGCTCATACAGCAGAAAGTTTAGAAAATATTCTTCAAGCAGTTAAGTCTTATACTAAAGGCGAAGTTATTAGTGTATTTGGCTGTGGTGGAGATAGAGATAAATCTAAACGTCCAATAATGGGTGAAGTTAGTGGAAGAGTAGCAGATTATACAATAATTACTACTGATAATCCACGTACAGAAGATCCAAATGAAATAGTTAAAGAAATTGAAGTTGGAATTAAAAAGACAAAAGGAAGATATGAAGTAGTAGTAGATAGAGTTGAGGCAATTAAGGTTGCATTAAAACGTGCTACAAATAAAGATATTATTGTTTTAGCAGGTAAAGGTCATGAACCTTATCAAGAAATAAATGGAGTTAAACATCCATTTGACGAAAGAATAATAGTTAATGATTTAATAAAAGAATTAAAATTAGAAAAGAAAGAAGAGAACTAATTCATAGGGGGAAATATGATACCTAGTATTTTACTTCAAATAGTTATTTATATGAGTATTTCATTTGTATTTAGTTTAACATTTGAAAAATTATTAATACCTATTTTGAAGAAGAAAAAAGTTGGTCAAAATGAACGTTATGATGGACCACGATCACATTTGAAAAAAGCA
>JAEEGL012649948.1_pt1 | contig 17393 bp, 11 predicted proteins | sample 9134231 | NCBI WGS metagenome assembly JAEEGL01 (sample SAMN16246548, study PRJNA631951) | gut metagenome | biome: gut microbiome; feature: rumen; material: fiber-attached | host: Bos | place: Iran: Karaj | collected 2018-10
CTCCTTCTCGATGAGCTTCACGACGGCCTCGGTGGTCCCGCCAGTGGCGATGAGGTCATCGATGACGACCACCTTCTGACCGGGCTTGATGGAGTCGGCATGCATCTCGATGGTGGCGGTGCCGTACTCGAGGTCGTATTCCTGGGAGATGACCGCTCTGGGGAGCTTCCCCTTCTTGCGGGCGAGGACGAAGCTTTTGCCCATGGCGTACGCGACGGGGGCTCCGAAAACGAAACCGCGTGACTCAGATCCGACGATGACGTCGAAGTCCAGGTCCTTCAGCTTCTCGACCATCTGGTCAATGGCCATCTTGAATCCCTCGGGACTCTCGACGATGGTGGTGATGTCTCTGAACATGATCCCAGGTTTGGGGAAATCGGGGATGGTTGTGACGAAGTCGGATAGCTGTTTCATGAGGACTCGAATGGCCGTCGATGGTTTAAAGCCTATTCGGGGGAACTCAGAGGTATCTGCGGTTACGGACAATCATGACCGCTGCCGCCAGTACCATCACCGCTATGATGCACACGGCGGTGATCGTGACGTCCCCGAGTGCGGAATGGATCGCACCGCACGCTCCCAGTCCGCAAAGGATTATGGAGCCCATAATCGCACCGTCGGAGGTCGAAGGGCCCCCGGTGCTCCTGGATTCATCACGGATGTAGAACGAGACCCCGAGGAACAGCCCGGTGATGATGATGAAAGTGCAGAAGCCGTAGAGGAATCCGTAGAAGAACCCGACCGTTACGCCGGCGATCACCGCGATCGCGAAGAATATGCCCGTGATGAGATTCCAATTCGTGGTGCCGGATCCCTCTGCCATGGACAGGTCTATTCGGTGGTCCGTGATAATGATATCGTTCAGCTCGCGGGTCCCGGAGCGTTCTCGTACTTCTCGCAGGCCTTGTTGGCGATCGCGGCCACGATTACCAGGAACACGACCCCGACGGTGACGGGTGCGATGATGAACGTCCAGGGCTGAGGGGTCAGGACCGCCGTGAGCGCCGTGGCGCCTCCGGGAGGATGCACACAGTCTAGGAGGACCATGACGATAAGGGCCAATGCCACCGCCGCCGCGCAGGCGTACCAGGTGGATCCCAGCAGGTACTGTACGACCCATCCGCAGACCGCTGAGACGAACTGTCCCAGTATCGCGCTCCTCGGTCTCGCCGCAGGCGCCTTCGGAAGTGCGAAGAGGGTCACGGCGGTGGATCCCAAGGATGCCACCAGAAGGGGCAGGTCGTAGAACGCCCAGAGGATGCCCAGGAAGGCTATGCCGATGAACGAGCCGGTAGCCCTGATGATCTGCGGTCTGTCGAATCTTTTCCTGACATCCTCGAGATAGCTCATGAGTCGGTGTAATGCTTTCACATATTTGCTATTTTGATGGCCTATGAGTTCACGCTGGCTTCGATGTGCGTTGTTTGTCGGTGATTTCTTCCAGGATTTCCTCGTTGTTGAGGTATATCTCCGACAGTTTATCCAGCATCTCCTGAGAGGCATCCCACATTCCTCTCTCGTTCGCTTCCAGGAGGATGTCCATCATGTCGTGCATGGCGTAGGGGTTGGCCTCCTCGATCCATTGGCGGACCTCATCCTTCAGGATGTAGTCCGTTGCCAGACGGTCATACATCCAGTTCTCGATGATATCCGAAGTGGCATCCCATCCGAAGATGTACTCGAACATCTTCAGTATCTCACTGGCGCCTCTGAAACCGTGTCTTCTCAGACCCTGCTCATATTTCGGGTTCAGGACCTTGCTCCTGAACACATAGCGGGATTCCTCCTGGATGGTCCTCAATACGGGGTCGTCGATATCGGCAGAGCATCCGATGACCGACATGGGGATCGTCCCGGTCACCGCCTCCACGGCGGAGTTGAGGCCTCCCAGATACTGGAACACATCATCGTTGTCGAAGAGGTCGTACTCCCTGCTGGTACTGTTCTTGACCGTTATGGAGGATTTCGACAGCCTTCTCCTGTAGGAATTCTCCATCTTCAGACCATGGACTTCCCTGCTGTATGCGTGACATCCGACGTCAATGTAGTAGTCGCCGAGGTCCTTTCTGGTTTCCCATCCCGAGGTCGAAACCAGAACGTTCACGCCTGTGCCGTACTGTCCTGGTGTGGCACCGAAGACCCTGAACAAGGCATTCCTTCTGGCCTCGTCCTCCGGGACCCCTTTGAGAGTGTCCTCTAGCACTTCTTGTCTATAGTGCGCCCTGATCCTGTTGTTCTCCTCGGATTCATCCAGTTCCGCTACCATCTTTACGGCGTCGTTGATCATCTCTGTGATGTTGGGGAACGTATCCCTGAACAGACCGCTGATGTTGACCGTGACATCGAGCCTCGGTCTTTTGAGCTCCTCCAAAGGCACGATCTCCAGTCCAGTGACACGGTTTCCGTATCCGCTCCATATGGGCCTCACACCCATGAGCCACAGGATGTATGCGACATCATCCCCTCCTGTCTTCATGGTATCGGTTGCCCAGATTACGATGTTGATACTCTCTGGGTATGCTCCCTTGTCATTCTTGTAGCGGTCGATCATCTGCTCGGCCATCTTCTTTCCGAGCTCCCAGCTGGCTGGGAACGGGACTGCTTCCGGGTCAAGCGTATAGAAGTTCCTTCCTGTCGGGAGGATCTGAGCCCTGCCCCTGGTAGGGCATCCTGACGGGCCTGGACGGACAAATTTCCCCTCCATTCCGTCCATCATGCTGTCCATCTCCTCGGTTATTTTTCCGATGTTGGGACGGACCTCTTCGCAAATGAAGCGTACCGCTTCCAGCAGGTCGGAGTTTTCGTTCGGATAATCGGCTGCTGCAAATTCTTTGCATTTTTCACAGTCGAAGTTCAGCGAATCCATTCTCGTGATGAATTCCATGACCTCCTCTTCCAGGGAGTCGACTATTTCACCGTTCAGTCTGCCGTTCTCATTTACCGTTGACGGGCAGTCTTTCAATGCCCTGTAATCAAAGCCTTTGGTCTTCGCCAAGGATTCCGTCAAAGAGGGTTCTTCGCCGTTCCTGAGACGGGAAAGGGAATAGACCATCTCAAGCAGTCTTTCATCCTTGGGAGGGGAACCCAGAATGTGAAGGCCGTCCTTTATCAGGTTGCCTTTGAAGTCCATTATGTAGTCGTAGAGATCGTCGGCCTTGGCCGCAACATCTTCCGGGCTGGCATCATCGGGGAGGCCCAGGTCGGAGAACATCGTGAGTTTCTTCACCATGTCATAAAGGTCTTGCTTGACGATATCCAGCTGGTCCGGGGTCTTCATGTTTTCCGATCTCATGTATGATTGGACCACGGATTCCAATTCCTCTATCTCTTCGTACGATCCGGCCCTGACCATTGCCGGGATCATGTGGTCGACCAGAACCGCGTAGCTGCGCCTCTTTGCCTGTGTTCCTTCCCCGGGATTCCCGATGACATACGGGTATAGGTTCGGAAGCTGGCTGAGCACATAGTCGGGACTGCAGTCCTCTGACAAACCCACGCTTTTTCCTGGAAGCCATTCGAGAGTTCCGTGCGTTCCCACGTGTATGACGAGGTCCGCACCGAATCCGTATCTGAGCCATCTGTAGAATGACAGATACTGGTGCGGTATGGAACAGTTGTGATTGTGGTAGGCCGACTGGATGTCCTTTCCCCTGTTGGGCTGGAAGCTCATTATCACGTTTCCGTCCACGATTCCGGGGACGGCGATCTTGTCGTCTATGACCAGTACTTTTCCTGGGGGTTCGCCCCAGTCCCTCATGATGAATTCTTTCTGCTCATCGGACAGGGTATCGAACCAGCTTTCGTAGACATCGTTGTCGATGAATGATACGGCCCTTTCGCGGACGAATTCATCCGAAGAGTATTCCCAGTCATTGGTCACGCCGTTCAGGATCATCTCTACCAGTTCCTTGCTGGTTTCGGGCACGCAATCGATCCTGTACCCCTCATTGGACATCCTTTCGAGAAGGTCCCTGATGCTTTGGAACGTGTCCAGACCCGCGGCCCCTCCCGCGTGGGCCTGTTTCGGCGGATACTGGTAGAACAGTATCGCTATCTTCTTGTCCGAATTCTTCTTGTGGCGGAGTTTTGCCCACATCATGGCCATGTCCGCCACGTCATCCACCCTGCTCTTGATCGGGGAATAGAAGGAGACCCCGCTGGGGGCGATTTCCGTGGATGCGTTCGGTATGGATATTATCTGGCCGTCGAATTCCGGGAATGCGACATCGTAGGCGATCTCAGCATTCGTTAGGCCGTACACGTCCTTCCTCCATCTCTCCTCTGAATATACGAGCGTGGGGGTCATCATCATCGGGATCCCCAAGCGTTCCATGAACGGGTCGTCAGGGTCATCCGCTCTGTTCTTGGCTTCCCTTGTGACGGAGGAGCTTATCATGTTGATTGCAAAATCCGGGACAGGGCCGTTCTCATCCAGGAGATAGTCGTCGATTATGCGCTTGATCCCTATGCATCCTGTCTCCGGGTTCTGTGCGTAGTTGAGGAAGATAGGTAAGGCCGTTCCCCCCTTTTTCTCCACAGCCTCGATGACCGCATCCACGGATTGGACCTTTCCGGAGTTCCATTTGCGCTGGCTGAACATTATCAGGATCACAGGTTTGGAACGATCCATGTCCCTGATGAATTCCGCGATGTCGGTCGATTCTCTGCCAGGATAGTATGCCCCTTGTGCCGGAGGAGAGAAAGGTTCCGGCAGATCGTATTGGCAACCGTCGAAATAGTTGAGGGTCCATTTTAAGAAACCCAGAAGGTTCCTGTGTCCGCCCAGGTTGATGTACGCAGAGGCAGTATCGTATTCTTTGTCCGGCAGGTTGAAGAGGCTCCTGTGCTCCACTGATCTGGAAGGAAGGTTGTGAAGAACCAGTATCGGTATGTCCAGCTTTTCAGTAGCCTCCTTCAGTTCCCCCCATCTCTTGAAGAGTACCAGCTCTCCGGTGTATCTGATGATGATGAGATCCGTCGAAGACAGGGCAGACAGCATCTGATCCATCTTATCAGGGTTATTGTCCAGGTCATCGGATGTGTATTCCAACAGCTCGATGGTGTTGTTTTCCGATCTCAATTCGGCAGCTTCGCTCAGCAAGGATACCCCGTCTCTGACCCTGACATCGATGTTAATTAGTGCGACCATGTGACGCCTCTTTCCGCATTTAGCACTGTGATGCAGGTACTTAATTGGATTTATGAGCCAATTATTGTGACATGATTGTGCCAGTATCGTTGATGGTATTCTATATTATTCTCCAACCCTCGAAATAATTATAATCGTCTCGAATGTTGACGTATACATCCAAGTGATACTATGGACTCAAAAGCAATGGCCGTTTTGGCCGTGGTCGCAATAGTTGCTGTCGGAGGAATCGCATGCTTCATGTTTCTCGGCGGTGGCTCTGGCGACAACCAGAAATACGCTATTGATGGAACACTCAATGTCTACGGAAACGCGGACAGGGATTACAAAATCGATAACGCTGATTTGCAGATAATCAAGGATGTCAAGGATGGCAAGGCTACCCTTACGGAGTATCCATTCGCCGACGCAGACTGCAACGGTACTGTGGATGCTGACGATGTAGCGTTGGTTGAGAAGATTCTGAAGAAAGAGCCCTGTACGGTCTACTTCGTCAATGTCAAGAAGACTGCCGGAGAGTACACCTCAACAGTTAAGTGGCCGGTCAATTCCGCAATTGCTACCGGATCCTCAAACAACCTCCTGCTCTTCACCTTTGCAGGAATCAACGAGAAGATCCACGGAATTGCTCGTCAGACACCTGACTGGGGACTGTTCCCTTACTACAAGGATGTAACTCAGCTCAACACGACAACCACTAAGATTTCTCTTGATCAGGCGAACGACACTATCAAGGAGTACAAAGTAACCGCTCTCATTTCTGATTACACTGACTCAACCATCAGCAATGAGCAGGAATTCAGGGACAACGGAATCGATGTCATCAGGGTTTCTGCAGCAGTTACCGATCCTGACAAGTATGCAAGCCAGATCCTTCTGTTGTCATTCATGTTCGACATCGGAGACGATGTCCACAAGAAGGCACTCGAATTCGCAGAGTGGAACACCAAGGTTCTTAAAGAGATCAAGTCGAAGACTGCGGCAATCGCTGACAAGCACACTGCGATAGTTACCAGTTCAGGATTGAGCAACAACAGAATCTGGATCTCCGCAGGAACATCTGACTACAGGGATGTCGTAGAAGTTGCCGGTGCTGAATACGCTATAGGAGATAACTTCGATATCTATTCGATCAGCGGTTACACCTCCGGAGCATACTACTACCACGGAGACACATGGCTGTACAACCTGAACCCCGAGTACATAATCGCAATCGCAGATTCTACGTACTATTCGGGAACAGTCGATGTCGTCAGTCTGTTCGAGAACAGGCTCCAGCTGTTCGATGAGACCCAGGCCTACGAGAACAAGAACATCGCCGTTGTGATGGGTAACGGACCCGTCACCATGCGTGTAGCGTACTGTGCGGCTCTGCTGTACCCTGACGTCTTCACCATGGAGTGGGCAGACAATCTCCACAAAGAGCTGATGGAGAAGTTCTTCCCCGGAGAACTCGATCTTGAAGGAAAGTTCTTCACCATCACCTACGACGACTACATCGCCGCAAAGAACAAGGCGACAGCCTGAAACCATTCACCGGGGCAACCGCCCCGGATACTATTCTTTGGGAATTGATTGTTTGACAGAGACAGGAAGGGCTTCTTTCAAGGAAGAGTACAAGAGCTATACGGGCAGGAAAGTAACCCTGATAATGGTATGTTTAGCTCTAGCTGTTCTGTTCCTCGGTCTATCGATTTATTTCGGCGGCTCGGATCTTTCTTTGGGCCACATCTACCAGCTCATATGGGACCACTTAACGGGAAAGACATATGAGATCGGAACGGACGATTTCCATGACGATTACATCGTTTGGAAGGTCCGTCTTCCGAGAGCGGTATTCGCTCTATTCGCCGGTGCCGGACTCGCTGTCGGCGGAGCCGTCATGCAGTCGGTCATGAAGAATCCTCTTGCTGACCCGTACACTACCGGAATATCATCCGGTGCCTGCCTAGGTATGGCAGTGGCCATGATCCTGGGCATATCCATGGGCGGTGCGACTTATGGTGCGGGGGGAGTCATCAATTCGTTCGTGTTTGCGATAATACCGATGATCGTCATGATCATGATATCGCAGCGGTTCGGAGCATCTCCAGCCACGATGATCCTGGCAGGAGTGGCTATATCTTACATGTTCAACGCAGGCACCACCTTGCTGATGATGATAACCGATGCGGATACGTTATCCGCAGTCTACAGATGGCAGGTGGGATCGCTTTCGGATATCACATGGAACAGCGTTCCTGTCATGGCGGTCATCAATGTTGTAGGGATGGTAGTCCTATTGATGCTCTCCAAGAAGCTAAACGTCCTTTCATTGGGTGACGAGAACGCGAAGAGTTTGGGATTGAACGTCGACATGATGAGGGTCGTATGTCTCCTCATCCTGACCATGATGGTGGCCTCAGTCGTCTGCTATTGCGGAATCATCGGGTTCGTCGGACTGGTGGTACCTCACATCGTCCGCAGGATAATAGAATCGGACAATCTCTTCGTCATACCCGCCTCTGCGGCGGTAGGTGCTGTGTTCATGTTGGGTGCCGATTCAATGGCCAGATATCTCTCGCCGATGGACAACATCCCTGTCGGAGTGATCCTATCTTTGATCGGAGCTCCGATTTTCCTCTACATCATCATACGCAGCAAGAGGGAGGTGTGGTGAGTTGGCGGACAAGTCAGAGTATTATGCCAAACAGAAGAAGAGCAGAATCTGGATGGTAATAATATTCGCAATCGTTGCCGTCATAGCGATTTACTCGATCTGCGTCACTCAATACCAGATCTCATTCTCCAGGGCCATAGAGATAATAATCAACCGTCTGAACAATGTGGTCCCGGAGGATTATTGGGACCGTTTAGAGGACCGTATCGTCATCAACTATCTGATGCCCCGTGCCATCGGATGTGTCACCGTCGGATTGATTCTGGGAGTCTGCGGAGCCATCATGCAATCTATCATCCGCAACCCATTGGCCGACCCGTACACCACTGGAATATCGTCAGGAGCATTGCTGGGAGTGACCCTCTTCGTTGTGCTGGACATCTCATTGATCCCGACCGGTGATTCTGATATCGGAATGGTCCTGTCTGCGTTCGTCTTCGCACTGATCCCGTGCTTCCTGGTCATCGCGCTTTCGACATTCAAGAAGATAACATCGACCACCATGGTTCTGATCGGTATCGCGGTCATGTACGTCTTCAATGCAATATCGACGCTGATAAGATACACGGCGACCGAGGATGATATTGCGGCCATCTACTCATGGGCCGTCGGTGTCATGGGAAAGATGAATTGGGAGGCCAGTGTGTATCTGGTGATTGCCAGTATCGGATTGATGGTCGTTTCATTGTACTTGTACAGGGTCCTGGACGTCCTCTCGATGGACGATAGGCTCTGTACGGCATTGGGTGAGAACCCCCAGAAGATGAGGCTGGTCTTCCTCATCATTGTTGCCATCGCTACGGCAACAGCGGTCTGTTTCGTCGGTACGATCGGATTCGTAGGACTGATAGCGCCGCACATCGCCCGTATATTCGTTGGCTCGAACTCAAGGCACCTGATTCCGGCATCGGCCGCGATAGGCGCCCTGATACTGGTGGCTGCGGATAGTGTTTCCAGGGTGGTAATCACGACCGGATTGCCGGTCGGTATAATCACGTCCTTGATAGGAGGGCCGATATTCCTATTCATACTGCTTCGCCAGAGAAAGAGCGCATGGGGCAAAATGTAATCGAGGCTTGACAATGATTATAGACATCGAAGGATTGAAATTTGGGTACTCGAGCACACCGGTACTGGAGAATGTCACTTTCTCCATGAAGGGTCCAAGTTTCATATCCATCCTGGGACCCAACGGGGTCGGAAAATCGACTTTGATACACTGTATCAACAAGATCCTGACACCGAATGAAGGTACCGTCATGATCGATGATCGTGAGGTCAAGGATATCACCATCAAAGAGATGGCCAAGATAGTCGGTTACGTCCCGTATTCCGCCAACGATACTTTCCCCCTGACGGTGGTGGACACCGTTCTGATGGGAAGGCACCCTCACAGCCACAGGGGAACTCTCGACACGGATCTGGATATCGTTTACGATACTCTGCACATGCTCGGGATAGAGGATCTGGCAATGCGTTCGTTCAACGAGCTGTCGGCAGGACAGCACCAAAAGGTCATGCTGGCCAGGGGTTTGGCCCAGGAACCGCAGATCCTGCTCTTGGACGAGCCCACATCCAATCTCGATGTGAGGCACCAGCTGGATGTCGCTAAGATGCTGAAGAAGCTGTCAGTCGACAAGCAGATCCTCGTCGTCATGATATGCCATGACATCAACATCGCCGCCAAGTACTCCGACGAGATCATACTCCTCCACGGCGGTACGGTGTTCGAAGTGGGTGTCCCGGAGAAGGTCATCACAGAGGACAATCTGAGGAAGGTATATGGCGTGGAGTCGCGGGTCATCGATGATGACGGACGCCCCCATGTGATACTGAAGGATTCGATTCAGACCAATGAATCGTAATCCCCGGTAACACCATCAATCTTCTATTTCGAACTGGGATTCGTAGAGATCCCTGTAGACTCCGTCCTTTGACAGAAGTTCGTCGTGTGTTCCCTTCTCCACGATATTGCCGTCCCTCATCACCAGAATCATGTCGGCGTTGCGGACGGTGGACAGTCTGTGAGCGATGACGAAGCACGTCCTTCCGGACATCATGGAGTCGATGGTATCCTGGATTATGACCTCGGTACGGGTGTCCACATTGCTTGTCGCCTCGTCAAGGATCAGCATCGGTGATTTATCCACAAGCGCTCTGGCTATGCAGATCTGCTGTTTCTGGCCCTCGGACAGGGAGTTCTTGGTCGTTATCATGGTGTCGAGATGGCCGGGGAGGGATTCGATGAATTTGTCCAGGCCGACCTGTCTGCAGGCCGTCATGATCTCCTCATCGGTGGCATTGGAACAGTAAGCTATATTCTGTCTGATGGTCCCCTCAAAGAGCCAGGTGTCCTGAAGTACCATGCAGAACATGCTTCTGAGACTCTCACGGCTCATGTCCTTTATTGATTTCCCGTCGATACGGATGTCACCGCTCCAAATATCGTAGAACCTCATCAACAGGTTCACGGTGGTGGTCTTTCCGGCTCCTGTAGCGCCTACGATGGCCACCTTCTGTCCCGGTTCCACCTTTGCGGAGAAGCCCTTAATGGTCTCCGAATTATCCAAGTATCCGAAGTGGACGTCCTCGAACTCGACCTTTCCTAAGACCGGTTCGGCATGGATATCGTCCGAATCCTTGGGCATTTCGTCCATGGACAGGAAATCATCTATCCTCTCGGCTCCTGCACCCGCAGCCTGAATGTTACCCATTGAATTGGAAATCATGTCAAGAGGTCCCATGAACATCTTCACGTAGAGGATGAATGCGACAACGACTCCGATGGTGGTCTGTCCGTTGATGACCATTATGGAACCCACTATGCACACTGCCACGTAACCTAGGTTCCCGACGCAGTTCATTATGGCCGGAAGCAGTCCCATGGTGATCTCGGAGCGGAATCCGCTCGCTCTCAGGGATTCGTTGATCTCGTCGAATTTGTTCTTGTTCAGTTCCGTGGCCGAATATGCCAGGACGACATCGTGGGTGGTATACAGCTCGGAGATCAGGCCGTACATGTTACCGATGTTTCTCTGCTGACTGCGGTAGTACTTCTGGGTATGGTTGATGACAAAGAACGAGATGAGCATACCGACCGTGGCCGTTATGATAGCTATGGCCGCCAGTGTAAGGTCCGTTATGAGCATCAGCACCGTGCAGACCACCAACAATACCACTCCGTGGACGAATACGGCGAGGCTCCTGTTCAACGCGATGCCGACGATATCGGCGTCGTTCGTGAATCTGCTCATCACGTCTCCCTTCCTGCAGCCGTCGAAGAACTTCATTGGAAGACGGTCCATCTTCCTGTCCAACGATAGCCTCATGTCCCTTGCGACATACTGGGAAATGTCAGACATCCAATAGTTCCTCAGGAACATAGCCAGTGTGCCGAAAAGATACAGGAGGAAACAGATGAAACCGAAGTACGATACGGCCTCCAGATCTATATCTCCGGTGTATAGTCCGTCTGCTATTAGGTCCGTCATGGAACGGATGTAATCGGGAGCCATCGCGGTGAAGATCGATTCAAAGCAGATCATCACCATGGCCAGTATGAAGAGCAGCCTGTGACCCTTGGTATACTTCAGGATGAGCTTCCAGCTCCTGACCATAGATTCGGGGCGGTCCTTACGCACCCCTTTTATGAAGTAGTTGCCGGTGAGTGCGGGGATGCGGTTGCTCATATCTCATCACCCGTCCTTTGGGATTCGGCTATCTCCCTGTATATCGGGCAGGATTCCAGCAGTTCGGCGTGGGTGCCTTGGCCAGCGATCTGTCCCTTGTTCATCACGATAATCTTGTCGGCTCCGCGGGCTGTGCCTATGCGCTGGGTGATAATCAGGACCGTGCAGTTCCTGGTCTCCTTGTGGAGTCTCTTGCGGACCTCCAGATCGGTACGGAAGTCGATCGCCGAGAAGCAGTCATCGAACACGTATATCTCGGGCTTCTTACAGACCGCCCTTGCGATCGAGATCCTCTGCTTCTGGCCTCCGGAGATGTTCCTGCCCTCCTCCGAAAGGTTGATGTCCAGTCCGCCCTCCTTGTTTATGAAGTCTTTGATGCAGGCCACATCCAAGGCCCTCCAGACATCATCATCGGTGCGCTTGTCGTGGTTCTTTCCATAGTTGACGTTGTCCCTGACCGAACCGGATAGGATTGTGGCTCTTTGGGATACGTACCCTATCTTGTTCCTGAGTGAATCCAGGTCGTATTCCTTCACATCCACTCCGTCGATGAGGATGCTCCCTTCGGTGCAGTCGTAGAATCTGGGCACAAGGTTGGCGAGAGTGGTCTTTCCACATCCGGTGGCACCGATGACCGCCACGGTCTCTCCGGGGTTAACGTCGAATGATACCTTGCTGAGGATGTCGGACTGCGATCCCAGGTATCTGAAGCTTACATCCCTGAATGAAATCGAACCGCTCATGTCCCCGTCCTTTTCTTTTCCGCTTATCACCGAAGGCTCGGTGTTGAGGACCTCGTCGATACGCTCCAAGGAGACCTTTGCCTTGGGGAACACGTTGAATATCTGGACCATGCTCCTGAATCCGTTCAGGGCCATGACCGAATACGTGGAGAACACGATCATGTCCGAGAAGAGGGCCAAACGGTCATCGACCCCGTATGTGCCAGCTATAATGAATGCACCCAACCAGTAGATGGCCATCGCGAGACCGTTCCTGATCAGACCGTTGAACGGTACGTTCAGGGCCATTATGTGGTTCGCCTTGATGTTGTTGTCCTTCAGAGCATCGCTGGCCGCATCGAACTTCTCACGCTCGATCATCTGAGCGTTGTATGCCCTGATGACCTTCTGGCCGGTTAGCTTTTCCATGGTGATATGGTTGAGGCCGTCGTTGAGCTTCTGAACCTTCTTGTAGAGGGGCATCGAGAATCTGAGGATTATGATGACCAGCATGACCATCGCTGTTATCGAGATCAGAGTGATGGCCGTCCAGGATATGTTGCTGACGCTGATCCTGAGTACCGCCCAGGTGCATAGGATGGGGGCCCTCATGAGTGATTCCAGAGTCGTTCCGATGAAGTCCTGGATCTGCTTTACATCGTTGGTGGAACGGGTGATCAGGCTGTATGCGGAGATCTTATCGATTTCGTTGAAAGAGAATTTTTGAACGTGATTGAACTGCTGTTCGCGGATGGTCTTGGCCACCGAGGATGAGATCCATCCGACGATTACGCTGATCGACAGACCAACGCATAGACTTCCCAGCGCGCAGGCGACCATTGCGGTCGACTGAGCCAAGACCTCGTCGGTGGTTCCGTGGGAGGTGATAACGTTGGTGATGGACGCCATGTAGCTGGGGATCTCCAGATCGAACCAGACCTGGGTCACCGTGAGGAAGAACACAGCGATGGTCAGAACCCATTCCTTCCGCCCGTAGTATTTGACGAAAGAGAAGATCCCGGCCATATCACTCACCACGATACGACTGTAATCTCAGATAGATAAAGTTGATGTATCAACTGACCGAGAGAACGAACTATCGACCTCACAGTTCGAGTCCGTGGTATTCCTGCATGCTCTTCACGTCGATGCTGCCCTTGCGCTCGACGGCTATCGCGCCTATCGACATCTCGGCACCGTTCATGGTTGTGATGTAGGGTATCTCCAATTCTACGGCCAGACGGCGCATGGCATGCCCGTCCCTGATTGCTCCGGAATGCTCCCTGGGGGTGTTGATGATCAGACCGATATCGCCGTTGCGCATCAGGCTCTCGGCGTTGGGCTCGAGGTTCTCGGTGTTCTTGTAGACGAAAGTGCTGTCGACACCATGCTTCTTCAGGTATGTGGCGGTGCCTCTGGTGGCGTAGATCTTGAATCCCATCTCCACCAGAGCCTTGGCGACGGGAACCGCGCGTATCTTGTCATTGTCGTTCACGGTGATGTAGACCCCGCCTTCCGTCGGAAGAACAGTTCCGGCCGCCGTCAGCGCCTTCAGGACGGCCGCATGAAGGTCCGGATCGATACCCATGACTTCTCCTGTGGATTTCATCTCGGGCGTGAGGATTGTGTCCACTCCGGGCAGCTTCAGGAATGCGAATACTGATTCTTTCACAGCGTAGTGGTCAATCGGTCTGTAACCGGACAGGCCGAACTCCTTCAGCTTCCTTCCGAGCATGACCTTGACACCAATCTTCGCCATCGGTATCCCGGTGGCCTTGGAGATGAAGGGGATCGTCCTCGATGCCCTCGGGTTCGCCTCGATCATCCAGATCTGCCCGTCCTTGTAGGCGAGCTGCAGGTTCATGAGTCCTTTGATCTTAAGTGCCAGCGCGACCTTCTTGTTGATCTCGACGATCTTGCTGATTGTATCGTCCATGAGGGTGTACGGAGGCATCACCATGGTGGCGTCCCCCGAATGGCATCCGGCGTACTCGATGTGCTCCAGGATGCCTCCCACATAGACGTCCTCTCCGTCGCAGACGGAATCCACGTCTATCTCCACCGCTTCCGAGATGTACTTGTCGATGAGGACAGGGTGGTTGCGCGAGACCTTAACGGCTGTTTCCATGTAGGTCTTCAGTTCCTCGTCCGAGTAGACAATCTCCATCGCACGTCCTCCCAGGACATAGCTGGGGCGCACGAGGACCGGATACTTCACATCGTTCGCGATCTTGATGGCCTCGTCATAGGAGTATGCGGTACCGGACGGCGGCTGCCTGATGTCCAGGCTGCGCATGAGGTCCGTGAACCTCTTCCTGTCCTCCGCGACATCCATCTGGTCGGGGGTCGTTCCCAGGATCTTCGTCTTGGTGCCCTTGATCCCCTTCTCGATGTCGATGGCCAGATTGACCGATGTCTGACCTCCGTACTGGCAGATCACACCGTCCACGTTCTCGGCCTTGATGACGTTCAGGACATCCTCCAGTTCGAGGGGTTCGAAGTACAGTCTGTCGGAGATGTCGTAGTCTGTAGAGACGGTCTCAGGATTGTTGTTGATCATGACGGCCTCGATGCCTTCCTCCTGAAGTGCCAGCACACCGTGCACGCAGCAGTAGTCGAACTCGATTCCCTGTCCTATGCGTATGGGTCCACCGCCTATGATCGCGACCTTTTTCTTACCGTTGTCGCGGACCTCGGAAGAACGTCCGCGGTAGGTGCTGTAGTAGTAAGGGGTGGCTGCAGCGAACTCTGCCGCGCAGGTGTCCACCATCTTGTATTTCGGTAGGATTCCCGCTTTATCGCGCTGCTCGCAGACCGCCCATTCGTCGCGGTCACCCAGGATTCTGGCGATGTTCTCGTCGGAGTATCCCATCTCCTTGGTGTCCTTCAGGAGGGAGTCCGTCAGGGGGCCTTTCTTGATGAGCTTCTCCATGTCTATGATGTTCTTGATCTTCTGGATGAAGAAGATGTCCCAACAGGTCTCCTTGGCGATCTCGTGCGGGTCCCAGCCTCTTCTGAGCGCCTCTCCGATTGCGAAGATGCGGCGGTCGGTCGCGTGTTTGAACTCCTCGTGGATCTCCGCGTCGGTCATGTCCACATGGTCCAGTCCGACGACCCCGATCTCCAGGGAACGTAGTCCTTTCAGCAGTGCTTCCTCCACCGTGCGTCCGATGGACATTATCTCTCCGGTGGATTTCATCTGGGTGCCCAGGTGCCTGTCGACAGTGCGGAACTTGTCGAAAGGCCAGCGGGGTATCTTGATCACTATGTAGTCTATGGCGGGCTCGAAGGCCGCGCAGGTGTTCCCGGTGATACGGTTAGGGATCTCGTCCAGGGTGTATCCCACGGCGATCTTCGTCGCCACCCTTGCGATTGGATATCCGGTGGCCTTGGATGCCAGTGCGGATGAGCGGGACACTCTGGGATTGACCTCGATCACACGGTATTCGTGCGTGGTCGGATTGAACGCGTACTGGACGTTGCACCCTCCCTCGATCTTGAGCGCACGGATGATCTTTATCGATGCGCTGCGGAACATCTGGAGGTCCTGATCGGAAAGCGTCAGGCAGGGGGCGCACACTATGGACTCCCCGGTGTGTATACCCATGGCGTCCAGATTCTCCATGTTACAGATGATTATGCAGTTGTCCTTGGAGTCCCTCATGACCTCGTATTCGATCTCCTTCCATCCCAGGACCGACTCCTCGATCAGGACCTGATGGATACGGCTGTATGAAAGACCCAGACTGCAGATTTCGCGCAGTTCCGTCTCGTTGTATGCGATACCTCCGCCGGTACCTCCCAGGGTGAACGCGGGGCGGACGAGCACAGGGTAGTTCCCGATGAACTCGACGGCCTAGAGGGCCTCCTCGATGCTGTTGACGGAACGGGACTTGGGGACGGGTTCGCCGATGGATTCCATGGTCTCCTTGAAGAGCTCCCTGTCCTCGGACTTCTCGATGGCCTCCGGCTGTGTTCCGACCAGTTTCGCGCCGTACTTGTCCAGATATCCTTTCTCCGCAAGTTCCGCAGAGATGTTCAGTCCGGTCTGGCCTCCCATTCCTGAGATGACACCGTCGATGCCTTCCTTCTCGATGATCTTCGCCACCGATTCCGCGGTGAGCGGTTCGATGTAGACGCTGTCAGCGGTATCCGGGTCGGTCTGGATTGTAGCGGGGTTGCTGTTGACCAGCACCGTCTTGTAACCTTCCTCGCGGAGGGAACGGCACGCCTGCGAACCGGAGAAATCGAACTCCGCGGCCTGTCCGATGACGATGGGCCCCGAACCGATGACCAGGAGCTTCTTGTAATCCTTCTTCATTGGGAATCACCCCTTACGACCTCGGAGAACCTCTGGAACAGGAAGGAGGTGTCATGCGGCCCCGGATGCGCCTCCGGGTGGTATTGTGACGTGAACACGTGGAGCTTCTCGTGCCTCATGCCCTCCACGCTGTGATCGTTGATGTTGAACTGGTCCGCTATGAGGCCTGTGCCTCCCAGGCTGTCCGCGTTGACCGCGAAGCCGTGGTTTTGGCTTGTGATGTAGACGTGTCCCTCGTAGGACACCGGCTGGTTGCATCCGCGGTGTCCGAACTTCATCTTGTAGGTCTCGCCGCCGAAGGCCAGGGCGGTGATCTGGTGGCCCAGGCATATCCCCATAATGGGCATCTCTGCAGACAGTACGGATACCGTCTTTACGGGCCCTTTCATTACATTGGGGTGGCTCGGGTTCCCGGGCCCGTTAGACACGAGGAGCCCCTGGACCTTGGATTCCGATATGACATCCGCAGGGGTGTCGTAGGGGAACATCACGACGTTGAAGATCTCGCTAAGGTCGTGAAGTATGCGGAGTTTCTCACCGCAGTCCAACAGCCCGACGGTGAACTCCTTTCCATTGTTGAATCTCTCCATATTCTTACAAGAGACCTCGCGGACCAGGTCCGCATCCGACGGTGCGGGCATCATCTGCAGGCTGGCGACCGTCTCCATGATCCTCTCCTTGTCGTAGATGATCGCTCCCTTGAGGGTCCCGTGTTCCCTTATCCTTATGACCAGGTCCCTGGTGTCGATCCCCGAGATCCCCGGTATCTTGTATTCCTTAAGGAATTCATCTATCGTCTTCTTCCCGTAGGAATCGGAAGGGATCCTCGTGAACTCCCTCACGACAAGGGCCC
>JAEEGL012829269.1_pt1 | contig 17393 bp, 20 predicted proteins | sample 9134231 | NCBI WGS metagenome assembly JAEEGL01 (sample SAMN16246548, study PRJNA631951) | gut metagenome | biome: gut microbiome; feature: rumen; material: fiber-attached | host: Bos | place: Iran: Karaj | collected 2018-10
AACCTTCCATGGGGTTGCGCATGACGATGAGGTCGGAATAGGACGAGACCATGACGATGGTGTCGTGGAGCGATTCGCCTTTTTGGACGCTGGTGCCACCTGGGTCGCTGAAACCGATGATACGGGCTCCCAGTTGGTTGGCGGCGCTCTCAAAACTGAGGCGCGTGCGGGTGGAGGGCTCGAAGAAGAGGGTGGCGACCACCTTGTCGCTGAGGATTTTCTGTTTCGGGTTCTTTTCAAACCCTTCGGCAATATCCAGCACTTCAATATACTCCTCTTTCGAGAAGTCGGTGATGGAAATCAGGTTGCGTCCTTTTAAAGTACTCATAATATATAGGTTTTACGTTTTATTTCAGCATTTCTTCTGCCAGTTGTCGATTGTGCATAGCGGCATCGTGGGAGGGGTCGGCGGCGAGGGCGCTGTCGAAATAGGCAATGGCTGTAGGGTAGTCAGAGTAGAATGTGAGTTCGATATAGCCAAGGTTGTGCCATGCATCAGCGCTGTTGGGATTAATGTCGAGTAATTGGCGGTAAAGTCTTTCTGCTTCGTCCATATTGCCTGCTTGCTGATGAAACATGGCAAGCGCATAGATGGCGTTGGTGTTGTGCGGTTGCAAGCTGATAGCGGTTCCCAAGTATTCGGCTGCCAAGGGATTGTTCTGGGTGGAATAAAGTATGCCAAGCTCCTCGAAAGCGGGCTCGTAATCAGGGTAGAGGTCGCACACGCGGCGCAGCAGGGTGACAGCACTGGCGGTGTCGCCTTTTTCCTTATAGATAAACCCTTTCATGAACAAAGCTGTTTGGTTGTCAGGTTCACGTGCAGTCACGTTGCTGAGGCATTTTAGGGCGCGGTCGTAGTCGCGACTGTAGAACATCACCTCACCCATCTTCAACTGTACCTCGTTGCTTTCAGGGGCTAGGCGTTCGGCTTCGGCAAGCGACTTGTAGCAGGTTTCAACGTTGCCGGTGGCAAATTGAATGTCGGCTTGTTGGAGGCGATAGTCAACATTGGAAGGCTGAAGCTCAACGGCCTTGTTAATGTCGACCAAAGCTTCATTGGTACGACCCAGATTGAAAAGTACTGAAGCACGGAGCGAGAGCGCTTCGTCGTCTTTGGGGTGACGTTCGATACGTATATCGAGGGCTTCAAGTTTTTCGCTGTCGGTGAGAGAGTCAAAATCGCTCTTCTGTTCCTTGCACCCTGAGAGTTGTAGCGCCAGAAACGAGAAGAGGAAGACTATGGAGATTCGTTTCATTTTTATAAATTACGTAAAAAAGTGCTTTTTATTGTATAAAAACGTCAATCAAGTTTTCAACAGCGGTTAATTCCTGGGCCCGTAGCACTTGCCGTGCCTGTACTTCGCTGATAGGTAGCGATTTCCAGATCAGGCTCCAGTACTCCTTCATCTTGCGTATTGTCGACTGTTCGGTAGGTAAGGCAGCTTTTATCTCAATCATCAGTCTTCGGATAAAGTGTTTTGTTGCTTCAGTCGGATTAGAACAATCATCTTTTATCTCCAAGGGTAATGTTGGACGATAGAGGATGCCTCGACCCACCATGATGTCGCTCACCCGGGGAAAATGAACAAGGATACGATGTGCGTCGTCAGGAGTGCAGATGTCACCGTTATAGATAACCGGTGCTTCCAGCAACGGCATCACCTGTCCGAATGTCTCGAGATCGGGAACACCGGTATATTGTTGCCGCCCCAGACGTGGATGGATTGTGACACTCTTCAAAGGGTAGTCGTTCAGCACCGGCACCATGGCAAAGACTTCCTCTTTCTCTTTCAACCCCAGACGTATCTTGACGCTCAGGCCACCGTGCAATCGAGGAACCACCATGTCAAGTATGGCCCTTACTTCGTCGGGGTAGGGCATAAGTCCACATCCGCGGTGTTTGGCTGTGACGGCGCGCATCGGGCAGCCCATATTCCAGTTCACCTCGCCGTAGCCTAAATCATAAAGATGGTTAGCCAGCAGGACGAATTCCTCGGGCTCTTTCCCCAGTATTTGAGGGATAACGGGAATGGAATCGCCGTTGTTTTCAGGCAGCACGTCACGTATCTGTGCATTGTCGGTCGAAAAGCGCAAATTGCGTGTCAGAGCGATGAACGGTGCCACTGACAGTGGAATGGCGCCAGGGAAGCACTCTTCATAGACACGCCGAAAGAGTACCTCGGTAAGTCCTTGCATAGGCGCAAGAATCATTTGGACCCCTCCTCTTTGTCGGTCGCGACGACCGTATGCCACCATTTGTCCTTGTGCTCCTCGATATAGGTCTTCAGTTGGGATGTCAACCAGTTTCCTGTGGTGTAGACTGGTTTGTAAAGTACGCTTTTCTCTTTTGTTTCGGGTTTGACAATCTTCTCGTTGCCGTCAACCATCACCAGGAAGTTGAGCAGCACAGCCAGTATGCAGAGGGCTTTGACAGCACCAAGCACTCCACCGGCAAGCCGGTTGACGACGCTCAACTTGACTGCTTTCATCAACCCTTCGATGCCACGGCCTAACAAGTAGGTGAGAATCAATGCCACCAGGAAGATGACGATAAAAGCGATGAGTACGGCGCTTTCGCCGTCAAGACCTAACAGTGGTGCCACCTGCTGCGAGAGATGGATGGAGGCCCATATGCCAACGAGTATGCCGACCAGAGTGGCTATTTCACGTACCAGTCCTTTCTTCCATCCCAGAAAAATGAATATGCAAAGAGGTAAGGCCAGTATTATATCAAGTATTGTCATAAAACCAGAGTATAAAATAAGCGTCCTGCCCAATAAAACAGGACGCTCGAATAACACATTTTCTTTCCTCTATCACTTACGATAGATTTAAGCAAGCACACTATATATAACGCAACTGCCTTCATTTTGTTTCACCCTCCTCCAACTTTTTTTCAATCGGACGACATAGTAACCAAATAATCAGACCGATAACAGCACCGAAAAGGGCACCGCCGATGAGGTCGCCTGGGTAGTGCTTGCCCAGATATGCCCGACTGTAGCAGGTGAGCAAAGCCCAGAGCAGGAGTAGTATTTTGGCCCAAGGGAGGCGACGGTAGCGCAGAACGAGAAATGTGACGACGGCAAAGGCGTTGGCAGCGTGAGATGAGACAAAGCCATATTGTCCGCCACAGTGGGTGCGGAACATACGGACGCCCTCTATCGCGTGGCATGGCCGCAATCGGCAGACGGTCTCTTTGAAGAGGTGCACGCTCCCTTGATCAGCAAGCAGGAAGCAGAGCACTATGCTTGCCAATACGAGCCACCAGCGGCGGGGGTCATGTCGTAAAGTGAGTAATCCGAACGCCACCAACAGGACAGCAATCCAACACCAATGTTGACTCAACGTCCACATCACCCAGTCGAGCAAGGTGTTGTGGTGACCATTGATCCAGAGGAAAGCCTCGGTGTCGAGTTGTTGTATCCTGTCAAAAAACATCTTTCAGATGGCCTTTATGCCAGTTTCTCGTAAATCTTGTCCTTCAGTTCTTCTATTCCTTGTCCGCTTACGGCGCTGATGAAGACCGTTTCTACTCCCTTGGGCAAATGGCGCTTCAACTGCTTCTGCATCTCCTCGTCTATAATATCGCACTTGGTGACTGCCAACAGGCGCTGTTTGTCAAGCAGTTCCGGATTATACTTCTTTAGTTCATCTAGCAACACATGATACTCTTTAGCAATCTCCAGTTGTTCACAGCTCACCATGAAGAGCAGGATGGAGTTACGCTCGATATGACGCAGAAAGCGCAGTCCAAGTCCTTTGCCTTCGGCAGCACCTTCGATAATGCCGGGTATGTCGGCAATACAGAACGAACGGTCGTCGCGGTATTTCACGATGCCCAGGTTAGGTACCAAGGTGGTGAAGGGGTAGTCGGCAATCTCAGGACGTGCAGCACTGACGGCACTGAGCAGTGTGCTTTTGCCTGCGTTGGGGAAGCCCACAAGGCCCACGTCTGCCAGCACCTTGAGTTCGATAATCACCCACCGTTCCTCGGCAGGTTCTCCGGGTTGGGCATAGCGGGGAGTCTGGTTTGTGGCGCTTTTGAAGTGGTCGTTGCCCAGACCACCACGTCCTCCTTTGGCTATAATCAGTTCCTGACCTTCTTCGGTCACTTCTCCCAGGTATTCGCCGGTTTCGGCGTCGCGACACACGCAACCTAGCGGCACTTCAAGTATCTGGTCTTTGCCAGTACGTCCGGTGCACAGGTTTTCGCCACCATGCTCGCCGTCTTCAGCAAATACATGTTTTGTGTATTTCAGGTGCAGCAGGGTCCAGCGTTGGGTGGTACCGCGCAGTATGACATGGCCGCCCCGACCGCCGTCGCCGCCATCGGGGCCCGCTTTGGCATTGTATTTCACCCGCAGCAGGTGTGCGCTACCTGCGCCGCCCTTGCCCGAGCGAACCAGTATCTTTACGTAGTCAACAAAGTTAGAGGTCATTGAATAAGGTCTGTATATTAAATATCATGAATGTTTTTCACAAGACGGACGGAGTTGGCATAGCAGCAGCTGTAGTTATACATGTATATGTTGTCAGAATAGAAGTCTAGGTACCTAGCTTTTTGCTTTAGAAATGCCTGCGCCGTCTCCAGCACAGGCATTTTTCTTGTTGTAGATAGTATCTAGCGTCAGCCGATGGCTTGACGGATACGGGCGGCGATATCTTCGATGGTGCCGAGTCCGTCGACGACGCGCTGCTTACCTTGTTTGGCGTAGTAGTCAGCCACGGGTTTTGTCTTGTTGTTATACTCCTGCAGGCGGTTGTTGATGGTAGCCTCGTTGTCGTCGGCGCGGCCTTGTATCTTGGCGCGTTCGAGCAGGCGGCGCATCAGCTCGTCTTTCGGTACCTCGAGCTGTACCATGCAGGTGAGTTCGCGACCATGTTTGGCCAGCAGTTTGTCGAGGGTCTCGGCCTGAGCCACAGTGCGGGGGAAACCGTCGAAGAGCATGCCTTTGGTGTCGGCGGCAATGGCTTTATCCATCATCTCCACCACGATGTCGTCGCTCACCAACTGACCGGCATCCATAATGCTTTTGATACGTTTGCCCAGGTCGGTTTGGTCGGCGATCTCCTTGCGCAGCAAATCGCCAGTCGAAACGTGGGTGAGACCATAGGCTTCCACGATGAAGTCGCTCTGGGTGCCTTTGCCGGCGCCGGGGGCTCCGAAGATTACTATATTCTTCATGGTTCTCTGTAAATCTTGATTTTTATTTTATGTTCGCTTCGTTCACGAAATCTTGTCTGCCCGAAGGGCAAGGCGTTTTATTTCACGCTGAGGATCTCGATGTCGAAAACAAGGGGCGAGTAGGGGGGGATGGTCTGGGCACCCTGTGAGCCGTAGCCCATGGCCGACGGGATGATGAGGCGGAGTTTGGAGCCTTCGGGCTGACCCATGACGCCCTCGTCCCAACCGGGGATGAGGCCCATCTGGCCCACCACATAGGTGAGGGGTTCGTGGCACTGCATGCCGGCGGCAGCGCAGTCGGCCTCGTTGCTCGAGTCAAACACCGTACCATCGAGGAAACGACCGGTGTAGCTGATGGTCACCTGACGGCCGGCGGCCACGGCAGGACCGTTGCCTTTCTTCTCCACGACGACATACAAACCTTTGGCGTTGGGTTGCACTTTGATGCCATTCTCTTTCACGTAGTTGGCAATCAGCTCGGGTTCGTTCTGGCGAGCCTGCTCCATCTCTTTCTCGAAGTTGGCCTGCTCTTCGGCAAACTCTTCGCGGGTGACGATGTCCTGCAGGTTGATTTCATAGTAGAACTTCATGCCTTTGCCCTGCTCATACATGGGAGGCATCTGGTTGGGCTGCATGTACTTGGCCATGGAGTCAGCTTCGACGGCAAAGATGGCGCGGTCGCCCACGTGCATCATGAGCAGGCCTTCGTGCAGCACACCGTCGTACATCGGCACGGCGGGCATCAGGCGCTCGGTGCGACCCACGTTGGTACGCAGCACGGTGGTGTCGAGGCGGATGGTCATCTCACCAACCAGCACATCGCCTTCCTGCACCTGCTGGGCATTCTTATCCTGCTGTTCGAAGCGGTAATAGAGGCCGTCGTCGGTCTGTTTGTAACCCTTCATGTCGCTGCTGCCACAGGAGGCCAGCAGCATTGTCCCTGCCACCAGCACGGTGGCCATTCTTACTTGTTTCTTCATTGTTTTATTGTGTGTTGTTATTAATTGCTGAGTTTCTTCACAGATTTGATTTCGACGTCGTAAACCAGGACCGTCCGTGTGCGGACGCGGTCGCCGTCGCCCACCACACCATAGGCCTGTTCGGAGGGCACGACGACCATCGCTTGTTCACCGTCGTGCAGGCTTCGCAGGGCGGCATCGAGGCCACGGGTGGGTTTCAGGTGGCCCGCCACCACGCTCTCTTCGCGGTGGCTGTAGATGGTGTCGCCGCCCAGGGTGAGCACGCTGTAGACAATGTCGACGGTGTCCTCATAGGCTATCGGCGAATTCTGGAGCGTACCGCCGGTGCCCATCTCCGACACCCGTACTCCACCTTGCAGACGCCTCGTCTGCCATCCGCGGCGAGCCAGGTAGGCGTCGATCTGCTGCTCTTCGCTCTGCGCGATGATGCGGTTGGCGTTGATCATGTTCTCTTTCAGCGTGTCGCCTTTGGGTGTGCCCACTTCGTAGGTAGGTACCCTCCGGCAGGCCGCGAAAGCCAGCAGGGTCAACAATAGCAGGGCGATATGTATTCTAGTCTTCAAGGTTGAGTTTTTGTTTGACGATACGTACGGTTTCTTGCAGATTGACGGTGCTTGTGGCGCCGGCTGCGCGTTTGTGGCCACCGCCACCGAAGAGTTCGGAGGCCAGCTGGTTGACATCGTAGTGCGCTTTCGAACGCAGCGACAGGCGCACCTTGCCTTCCTCTTCGCGCACCAGGATGCCACAGTCGATAGCCTTCAGCTTCATCACCTCGTTGATGAGGCCTGTCAGCTCATGGCTTTCCACCCCTCCATCGCGCATGTCGTTGGCCGTGAGCACCATGAGCGCCACCTGCCGGTCGGCGTAGACGGTCAGGCGATGGGCAATGGCAAAGCCGAAGAAACGTAGGCGTGCTTCGGTAAAGACATTCTTGATGGACCGGTTGATAGCCATAGGGTCGATGCCGAACGCCAGCAAGTCGGCGGCAGCAAGGTAGAGACTTGTCCGGTCGTTGCTGAAACTGAAGGTGCCGGTGTCGGTGCAGAGGCCGGTGTAGAGGCTGGTAGCGGCCTCGAGCGAGAAGATGCCGTCGCCGTAAAGCTCGTGCATCAGCCAGTAAACCAGTTCGCAAGTGCTCGACACTTCGGGTTCCGAAACCACCACGTCGAACGCCTCGCGCTCGGGGTTGATGTGGTGGTCGACCAATATCTTGCGGGTTTTTGCGGCCCGCAGGGTCTCTTCGAGCGTGCCGGTACGGCTGAAACTGCTGATGTCGAGGCCTACAATCAGGTCGGCCTCGGCGATGGCTTGCCGGCAGGCGTCGCCGTCGGTGCGGCCGCCGAGGATGCGGTCGGCGCCGGGGAGCCAGTCGAGGTCGTCGGGCACACCGTCGGGTAGGAGAGGAGTCACCTCGGCGATACCCGCCTGGGTGAGAAGAGCCGCCATACCGGTCACGGCACCTACGGCGTCGCCGTCGGCGTTGGTGTGGGCCACCAGCACCGCACGACGGACACCTTTCAGCGCTGCACGTAGCGCGCCGAGGTCCCATTCGCTGTCGAATCCGACGTTGTAGTTGCGTCCTATCTGCATAGTATGTAGTTGGTTAGCGACGAATATGGCGTTCCTAACCGAATGCAAATATACGACATTTTTGGCGATAGTATATATAATTTTACTTTTATTTATTAACATGTTATCATGGGTCGGTGAAAACGTATTGGCTGGTTTGGAAAAAGAGAAAAAGCTTGTGGATTCGACATATGGCCGTTTGATTTACAACATTTTATCGTCTTTTCTTCAGGAATTCTACAAGAAATGTTGATGATATATTGAAGAAATATTGAAGAAATATTGAAGAAATGGCGGCTTTAACCACTGGTTTGAGAAGGATGGTAACGGTATCTACATACATTCTACACCCCAAAATCTATTAAAAATATATCTTTGTTTTTGAGTGGTTTGGCGTTCCAATTCTTAAATTAACAAAAAAAAATTAACATTTCACACAATAAAATGCAATTATCCTTGTTATTCGGATACATAAGATGTGAAAGGTTCGGATAGACGGTACTGTTTTTCCTCTTTCGCAACGGTTAAACCTAATGAATCGAAGACATATGAATGCTGAGATCAAAACAGCCAAAGGTACCATGCATGTGACCCTCTACGACAAAGAGGTTCCTGGTACGGTGGCCAATTTCGTGAAGCTTGCAGAGAGCGGATTCTACGACGGATTGCGATTTCATCGCGTCATCCCCGATTTTGTGATTCAAGGCGGATGCCCCTTCAGCCGCAACGTGGGCGACCCGCGTGTGGGTACCGGCGGCCCGGGATGGACCATCAAATGTGAGACCTCGGCGCCGCGCCAGCGCCACGACCGCGGTGTGCTGAGCATGGCCCACGCCGGCAAAGATACCGGTGGCAGCCAGTTCTTTATCTGCCACAACCGCATGAACACGCAGCACCTCGACGGGGTGCACACCTGCTTCGGCATTGTCGACGAGCAGGATTGGCCCGTGATCGACATGATTCGTCCGGGCGATTTAATTGAAAGCATCAAGATTGTAAAATAATTGACTATGAACCTCGGAATTAAATTGCTGGTGGCCGAAGATGATCCCAACCTGGGAACCATCCTCAAGGCCTATCTGACCCAGAAGGGCTATACCGTGGTGTGGACGAAAGATGGTGAAGAAGCCCTAAGTTGTTTCGACGAAGAGGATGTGGATGCCTGCATCCTGGATGTGATGATGCCATTGAAAGACGGCTTCACCGTGGCCCGGGAGATACGCAAAGTAGATAAAAAGGTGCCTATCATCTTCCTGACTGCCAAGAACCTGGAGGAGGATAAACTCAAAGGCTTCGAGGTGGGCGCCGACGACTATATCACCAAGCCTTTCTCGATGGAGGAACTCTTGGCACGCCTCAATGCCACGATGCGCCGTTCGTTCAACGAGGATCGTCCCGACAAAAACGTGTTCCGCATCGGCAACTTCACGTTCGACTATGTGCATCAGACACTTGCCATCGGCGACAACATTCAGCGTCTTACTGCCAAGGAGTGCGATCTGCTGCGCATTTTTGCCATCAACTTCAACCAGTTGGTCGATCGCAATACCACCTTGCAGAAGATATGGAAGGACGACAGTTACTTTGCTGCCCGTTCGATGGATGTGTATATCACCAAGTTGCGCAAATACCTCAAGGCCGATCCTTCTGTGGAGATTGTCAATGTGCATGGGGTGGGCTTCAAACTGACACATAAGGAGTAGTGAAACTGACGTTCTTGGGTACCGGCACATCGCAAGGCGTTCCTGTAATTGCTTGTCGTTGTGGTGTGTGCACGTCGAACGATGTGCACGACCAGAGGCTGCGTACCTCAGCACTCGTCCAAGTGCAAAGTTCTGCTCATCAGGCACCGCTCAACATCCTGATTGACATCGGTCCCGATTTCCGTCAGCAGATGTTGCGTCAGAAGGTGGACCGGCTCGACGCCATACTCATCACCCACGCCCATCGCGACCACGTAGGAGGGTTGGATGATATCCGTTCGTTCAACTACGTGCAACACAAGAAGATGGAGGTGTTTCTTAATGCAGAGGCTGAATACGCCATTCGCCGCGACTATCACTACATCTTCGAAGATCATGTCTACCCTGGTTTACCCGAAGCCAATCTGCATGTAGTTGATGGTGACGCTTTTAATGTCGAAGATGTAGAGGTGACTCCCATTCGTGCCTTGCACAAAGACCTTCCCATCCTTGGCTATCGTATCGGCGATTTGGTCTACATCACCGATGCTAACCATATTGCACCTGAAGAGTTGGTTAAACTGAATGGGTGCAAGGTGCTTGTAATTAATGCACTTCGTAAGGAAAAGCACTTCTCTCATTTTTCGCTTCCCGAGGCGCTGCAGGTGATTGCGACGGTGGGTCCCGAACGGGCCTATCTGACCCATATCAGCCACGAGATGGGGCTCCACAGCGAGGTGCAGCGTGAGTTGCCCGAGGGTGTTTATATTGCTTACGATAATCTGGAGGTGGAGTTATGATTTCAGCATGCATACCGGTATATAATTACGATGCCTGCGGGTTGGCCAAAAGCCTGCTGGCACAAGCCTCCGAAATCGAAGGCGGCTTGGAACTGGTATGCATAGACGACTGCTCGGACCCTGCTTTCCGCGAACGCAACAGCGAGTTGGCTTTGCTGGGTGTCTATGTTCAGCTGGAAGAGAATGTGGGTCGCGCGCGTATCAGAAATATGTTCCTCGACCATACCAAGGGCGACTATCTGCTTTTCCTCGATGTCGACTCCGAGATTCCGCAGGGGTTTCTGCGTCGCTATGCTGAGGCGTTGGCCGATGGGCCGGCAGTGGTTGTCGGTGGACGGATATACGACCGACGGGGTAACAACCGCGAGCATCGGCTACGCTATCTCTATGGTACCCAAGTGGAAAGTAAAGGTGCTGCCGAGCGCTCGGCCCATCCGTGGCAGTCGTTCATGACCAATAACTTCGTCGTGCGTCGCGATGTGTTGGAGCGGGTGCGCTTCGACGAGCGCATCGACCGCTACGGTCATGAAGACACGCTTTTCGGCTACCGTCTGGAGCAAAACGATATTCCCGTCAAGCACATCGACAATCCCGTGGTGAACGGCGAGGTGGAGGAGAATGCCGATTTCCTTCATAAGACCGTCGAGGCTGTGAAGAGTCTGGCGGCCATCGACGGTATGCTGCCCGAGGCCGACCGAGGTTTTGCCCTGAAGGTGCGCCTTCTCGATACTTACCGCCGTCTGCGTCGATGGCATCTCACCGCTCCCGTGCAGTGGGTGTATTCGATTTTGAAGCGGCCGTTGGAGAGCCACTTCATCAGCGGCAACGCTGTCAGCGTGGCTCAGCTGAATTTCTATAAGTTAGGCACTTACATTAAAATCAAAAATAATAATCAATAAAATCAACGACTATGAAAAAGACTATCAAAGTAGTGGCACTTTTAGCCATGGGAATGCTGATTACCAGCACCGTGTATGCTCAGGTGGCAGAAACGAAGACCTATCGCGACGGTAGCGTCTACACAGGGCAGTTCAACGGCAAGGGCAAGAAAGAAGGCCAAGGTCGCATGGTGTGGACCAACGGCAACCAGTACGAAGGTCAGTGGAAGAAAGATATGCCCAACGGCGAAGGTACCTTCACCTATGCCAACGGTATCATTTATCAGGGTAATTGGGAAAACAATGTCGCTAAAGGTCACGGTATCATCTCGATGCCCAACGGTGCCCAGATTGAAGGCGAATGGACCGAGATGGGTACGGGTACCGGTTCGATGACTTGGGCCGATGGCACCCGCTATGAGGGTTCTTTCAAGGATGGCGCTCCCCATGGTCAGGGCATCAAGATATGGCCTAACGGCGATCGCTACGAAGGCAACTTCAACATGGGCCACATGAGTGGTCAGGGCACCTGCAGTTATCATGATGGTGCCTCGTACACAGGTAATTGGAATAACGATATGTATAACGGCCAAGGTAAGTATGTCGGTGCCGACGGTACCGTCTCGGAGGGTACCTTCCGTGCTGGCCGTCTGCAGAAATAAATCATCCCGATGATGAAACTAATCAAAACAAAACTATGGCTTCTTGTGCCAGCAACATTCTTGATGACGGGCTGCTGGTTGAGCCGTTTCGTCTCGGCCGACGATGAATTGGAGTCGCTCTATGTGGGTAAGACCTACTATGAGGTTATCGACGACTTTGGCCGTCCCGACGCTACCATCGACGATGGTATGCAGGGCACCCGCGCAATCTATCGCAATGCGAGTCTCAACGGCACGCGTGCCGCCAGCCTCTACCGTGAGTTCAACATGCGCAACCGCGCCACCCATCAGTATGGCGAGCCCGAGGGAAACATCGAATTCGTCTTCAATGCCAAGATGCGCTGCTATGCCGTCAATTCCAACCTCCAGCACGAACGTGTGAAGGTGAAGAAAGAAAAGGAAGCTCCGCGCGACCCCAACCGTTGGGCATGGCAAAATCCCAAGGTCCCGCGGGTCATCGACTTCCCGACAGTGGAAAGGATTTCTCCCACGGCCGAAAACGTCAGCATTGAGCGTATCGAAGTGAATGCAGACAACGTCAAGGTGCATCTCCGCTATCACGGTCGTACTCCGAAGAATCGTCCGGTGAACGATTACGGTATATGCGTGATGCCTGAGACCTATATCGAGAATGCCGACACTCGCCGTCGTTCGGCCCTGATTGATGTTGAAGGTATTTCGCTCTATCCCGAGCGGACTTTCTTCGCCCACAACAACGGTGGCTACGATATGCTGAACTACACTTTGACTTTCGAGCCGATTGAACGTTCCACCGTGAAAATCAACTTGGTGGAGCCCAGCCATTCCGGCTTCAACTTCTACGGTGTCGACGTCAGCACTCGCATCGAGTCAAGACTGGAGTAATAATAATAAAAGATTGTAATAAAGTAATAATGAAACAGACAATAAAAACACTGGTGCTGGTTGTTGGAGCCATCGGATTGGTGGCTTGCCAGCCCAAACAGAACGACAGCAAACCTGTGGAGAAACCACAGGTGACTGTGGAAAACGGCCGCTTCACTCCCGAGGTGATGTGGAGCCTCGGCGTGATGAGCGAGTATGCCATCAGCCCTGATGGCAGCGAGGTGCTCTATACTGTGCGCTACACCGATATGGAGCAGAACAAGAACAATGCGGAATTGTATTGTATGCCCTTTGCCGGTGGAGAGGCACAGCGTCTGACCACCACCGCCCAGAGCGAGTTCAGCCCTGTGTGGTATGATGACAACACCATCATGTTCTGCCGCGGTAACCAAATTCTTTCCATGAACATCAAGAGCCAGAAAGAGACCGTCGTAGCCGAGTGCGAGCGTGGTTTCGAGGGCTTTAAGGTGGCTCCCGACGGTAAGTCGCTGGTGTATATCAGCTCCATCCCCGTTGAACGTCCCGACCATCTGAACAAATTATATGCTGGCCTTGACAAGACCACAGGCCGCATCAACGAGGACCTGATGTACCGCCACTGGGACAATTGGGTGGATGAAATTCCCCAAATATTCTATGTCCCGCTGGAGAACGGCAAGGCTCAGATGGACAAAGTGGTCAACATCATCGACAGTACCTTCGAGAGCCCCATGCGTCCTTGGGGTGGCACAGAGCAGTACAACTACAGCCCCGACAGCAAGACCATCGCTTACACCTGCCGCAAAAAGACCGGATACGACTACGCTCACTCGACCAATAGCGACATTTACCTCTACAATATAGAGACCGGTGAGACACGCAACATCAGCGAAGGCATCATGGGCTACGACCAGAACCCCGTCTTCTCGCACGATGGCACCATGGTTGCCTGGGAAAGCATGGAACGCGACGGCTACGAGGCCGACAAGCTGCGCCTGATGGTGATGGACCTCGCCAGCGGCACTAAGGCCGACCTCACCGAGAACTTCGACTATGGTGTCAGCGGCATCAGCTGGAGCAAGGACGACAAGGAGTTGGCCGCCGTGGTGATGTATCGCGGTACGCTTGAAATCTTCTCGTTCAACCGTGAGGACAAAACCATCCGTCAAATCTCTGCCGGCATGCACGATGTCAACAGTTTCCAGATGAATGGCGACAATATCATTGCATCGCAGGTAAGCATGCAGTATCCCGCAACTCTTTATGCATATAACTTCAATGACGAGAAGTCGGAGGGAACCAAAATCAGCACCTTCAACGACGACGTGCTCTCGCAGGTGCGCATGGGCAAAGTGGAACCCTACTGGATCAAGACTGTGGATGGCAAAGAGATGCTCACTTGGCTTATCTATCCTTACGATTACGATTCGACCAAGACCTATCCCGCGCTGCTCTTCTGCGAGGGTGGTCCGCAGAGCATCGTTAGCCAGTTCTGGAGCACCCGCTGGAACTTCGAGGTGATGAGCGGTGCCGGTTACTTCGTCATTGCCCCCAACCGTCGCGGTGTGCCCGGCTTCGGCATGGAATGGCTCGAGGAAATCAGTGGCGACTACGGCGGACTCTGCATGCAGGACTACATGAGCGCCACCGACTGGGCTGCTGCCAACATTCCTCAGATTGACCGTGAACGCATCGGTGCTTGCGGTGCCTCTTTCGGCGGATTCAGCGTTTACTGGCTCGCCGGTCATAACCACGATGTCAAGGGCTACAACGAAGGTCGCCGTTTCAAAGCCTTCTTGGCTCACAACGGCATGTTCAACTTCGAACAGCAATACCTCGAGACCGAGGAGATGTGGTTCGAGAACTGGGACCTCGGTGGCCCCTACTGGGAGAGTGACAAGAACCCCAAAATCAAGAAGAGCATGAGCTTCTCGCCGCACCTGTATGTGGGTGAGTGGAACAGCCCCATCTGCGTCATCCATAGTGAATTTGACTTCCGTATTGTGGCTTCGCAGGGCATGGCCGCCTACAACGCTGCCCAGATACGTCGCATCCCCAGCCGCTACCTCTACTTCCCCGATGAGACCCATTGGGTGTTGCATCCGCAAAACAGCCTCCTCTGGCATCGCAACTTCATCGACTGGTTCGACCAGTGGTTGAAAAAATAAGACAAAAGCCAACGAGACTATAAAGCAAAAAGACATCGGGATTGTCCCGATGTCTTTTTTATTCTGTTAGATTAATCTGTTTGGACTTAGATCTACTTGATCACCCTTCTCAGGTCGAGGGTGTTCATGGCATCGCTTCTGAGTCCGTGAACGTTCTTGTGGGTGAAATGCAGTATTTGGTCATAGTAGAGCACCAGTACGGGAGCTTGCTCCATCACAATGCTATCCATGCGATGATAGAGCATAGCGCGACGGTCGACGTCGGTGCAACGGCGAGTTTCGGTATAGAGGCGGTCGTATTCGCGACTGCTGAAACGCGTGTAATTGGGCCCCACCGGAGCACGGTTAGGACTATAGAACAAAGAGAGATAGTTCTCTGCATCGGGGTAATCGGCAATCCACGACCCACGGAACCAAGCGCTCTTGCCTTGCGCCATTTGTTCGCGCAATGCAGCCGGTGGGTTCACGTCGACATCCACATCGATGCCAAGCAACCCCAGCTGCTGCTGGATGTATTTGCAAAGATCGAGGTAGCTCGAAGTGGTGGATAGTTTGAGGCGAGGCAACCCTTTACCGCCGGGATATCCCGCCTGGGCAAGCAGCAACCGGGCTTTTTCGGGGTCGTATTCGTAACCCGAAACATCAGCACTCTGTAGCGACGGCGGCACGAAGCCCTCTGTGCCAGGCATGCCGATGTTGTTGCGAAGGTAGCGCATCATCTTACGCCGGTCGAATCCGTAGTTGATGGCCTGACGCACACGCTTGTCTTTGAGCGGCCCGTCGGTCATTTCCATATTGAACCCCAGGTATTCTGTATTGAGGAAGGGCGTCGATTCCATGTCGATACGTTCGGCATACTTGGGCCGAAGTTGCCCATCGAGGGTGAGCAATTCGTCTTTATAGCTAGCATCGAGCGAATTCATGAAGTCGAGGTTGCCCTTGACAAACTCGAGAAAGACCGTCTGCTTGTCGACAATGAAGGTCACGGCGACGGCATCGAGGTAGGGCAGGGGTGAGCCGTTTTCATCACGCTCAAAGTAGTCAGTATTCTTGCGTAGCACCAGTTTGACGCCTTCTTTCCAGTACTGGAACTTGAAGGGGCCAGTGCCGCATGGATGGGAACGGTATTCTTTCCCGTACTGCTCAACCACTTCGCGCGGCACTACCGAGCAATAAACCATAGCCAACTGCGAGAGGAATGGCGCAAAAGGTTCGCGGAGGGTGACGGTAAACGTGCTGTCGTCGGGAGCCTTGAAGCTTTCGACGCCTGAAAAAATCCATGCTCCCGGCGACGCTACCGAGGGGTCGATTATTCGATTGAAACTGTAGACAAAGTCGTCGGCCACCACTCGGCGTCCGTTGTGGAAGCGCACGTCGTCGCGCAAGATAAAGGTATAGTGCAACCCGTCGGGGCTCACTTCCCATCGTTTGGCGATGCAGGGCTGGACGCGCATGCCAGTGTCGAGCTGTACAAGACCGTTGTATAGCTGACGACAAGGCCAGATAATGCTTTGGTCTTTCGAGAAAGCGGGATCGAGGGTGGCGATGCCGGCACTTTCGTTGTAGCGAAAAATCATCTTGTCATCGTGACGATGACTACGGCATGCCGTCATCAACAGCAGTGCAGCAATGATATAAAAGATACGTTTCATGCGCATTGGTCGCATGGAAAGGTTTAGCCGACGCGAGGCTTATTGTACCAGTATCAGCAGGTCGTTTTGCTGACTGCGTACCACGCCGCCACGTATGTCGAAAGTCTGCTCTGTGTCGTCGCCGGCCACCAAGCGGATGGTGCCATTGGCGAGGGCTGCGATGATGGGCGCATGCCGTTCGAGTATCTCGAACAATCCGCCCACACCGGGCAGTTGCACCAGCTTGGCTTCGCCGTCGTAGAGCGTGCTGTCGGGTTTGGTTATCTTGACTTTCATTTCGTTTCAGCTAAGATTTTCTCACCCTTCTCGATGGCCTCTTCGATGGTTCCCACCATAAGGAACGCCTGTTCGGGCAGGTAGTCGACCTCGCCGTCGAGAATCATCTTGAAGCCCTTGATGGTGTCTTCGATATTGACGAACTTACCTTCCAGGCCGGTGAATGCCTCGGCCACGAAGAAAGGCTGCGAAAGGAAACGCTGCACACGACGTGCACGGCTCACGACCAGCTTGTCCTGTTCGCCGAGTTCCTCCATACCGAGAATGGCGATGATGTCTTGCAGCTCGTTGTAGCGTTGCAGCATCTGTTTCACACGCTGTGCGGTTTCGTAGTGCTCTTCGCCCACAATGTCGGGGCTGAGGATACGGCTGGTGGAGTCGAGCGGGTCGACGGCAGGATAGATACCGAGCTCGGAAATCTTACGCGAGAGCACCGTCTGTGCATCGAGGTGGGCGAAGGTGGTGGCAGGGGCGGGGTCGGTCAAGTCGTCGGCGGGCACGTAGACGGCTTGTACCGATGTGATGGAACCGCGTTTGGTCGAGGTGATGCGCTCCTGCATCAGACCCATCTCGGTGGCCAGCGTGGGTTGGTAACCGACGGCCGAAGGCATACGACCCAGCAGGGCCGACACTTCGGAACCAGCTTGGGTGAAACGGAAGATGTTGTCGATGAAAAGGAGAATATCGCGACCGCC
>JAEEGL016181313.1_pt1 | contig 17393 bp, 7 predicted proteins | sample 9134231 | NCBI WGS metagenome assembly JAEEGL01 (sample SAMN16246548, study PRJNA631951) | gut metagenome | biome: gut microbiome; feature: rumen; material: fiber-attached | host: Bos | place: Iran: Karaj | collected 2018-10
CTCTACCACGGCAGCAACGGCCTTGTCAATGCCGCGCTTGAGGTCCATAGGGGTGGCACCGGCGGTCACGTTCTTGAGACCCACGCCCATAATGGCCTGGGCCAGAACGGTTGCGGTGGTGGTACCGTCACCGGCCTGGTCGTTGGTCTTGGAGGCAACCTCCTTCACCATCTGGGCACCCATGTTCTGGAACTGGTCTTCCAGCTCCACTTCCTTGGCTACGGTAACACCATCCTTGGTAATCTGGGGAGCACCGAACTTCTTGGAAATAACCACATTGCGGCCCTTGGGGCCCAGGGTTACCTTAACAGCGTTGGCGAGGGCGTCGGCGCCTTCCTTCATAGCGGCGCGAACCTCGGTATTGAATTTGATTTCCTTTGCCATAATTACAGAATTGCCAAAATATCAGACTGTTTCACGATGAGGTATTTCTTGGTTTCCACGGTTACCTCGGTACCGGCGTACTTGCCATAGAGAACGGTGTCACCTACTTTCACTTCCATAGGTTCGTCCTTGGCACCCGGGCCAACGGCCACAATCACGCCCTGCTGGGGTTTCTCTTTGGCATTGTCCGGGATGTAAAGGCCCCCGGCGGTCATGGTTTCGGCCTCTTTGGGCTCGATCACCACTCTGGTTCCTAAAGGTTTCAGCATAATATTTTGTGTTTTTAGTTGTTTTCCGCCGCAGTATTTATCAAGGCGCGTGCCATGTCGCCCTTCCTGCCAATTTGGCAGACTCGTACACCAAATGGGGCGTTTTCGTGTACGAGGGACAGATCTCGTTATTTTTATTAACTTTGTAGGATATGGAACTAATCAAAGATCAATACTTCGAAGGCGAGCGTCCCCTCTACGCCCGCCGGGATGGGCTGAGACTGGAAAACGTCACCATCGGCCCAGGAGAATCCTCCCTCAAAGAGGGCGCGAACATCGAAGCCGTCAACTGTGAATTCAAAGGGAAATACCCCTTCTGGGAGTGCGACGGCTTCACCATCAGAAACTGCATCTTCCGGGAAGGAGCCCGCGCCGCCCTGTGGTACACCCGCGGCTGCAAGATGTTCGATACGCTCGTCGAAGCCCCCAAGATGTTTCGCCGCATCACGGACTCCTATCTGGAGAATGTCAAGTTCACGGATGCCCAGGAAACCTTCTGGGACTGTGACAGGGCTATCCTGAAGAACGTGGAAGCCGTGAACGCCAACTACATCTTCATGCATACGGACAACCTGGAGATAGAAAATTTCAAACTCCAGGGCAACTACTCCTTCCAGTACTCCAAGAACGTGGTCATCCGCAACTCCGACCTGGATACCAAGGATGCCTTCTGGGAAAGTGAGAACGTCACCGTGTACGATTCCCGCATCCAGGGAGAGTTCCTGGGCTGGTATGCCAAGAACCTCCGCCTGGTGAACTGCCACATTGGCGGAACCCAGCCCCTGTGCTACTGCGAGAACCTCATCCTGGAGAACTGCACCTTCGAGCCCGATGCAGACCTCGCTTTCGAGTACAGCAGCGTGAAGGCCACCGTGAAGGGCCCCATCGTCTCCGTGAAAAATCCCCGCTCCGGCTCCATCCAGGCCGATTCCATCGGCGAGATTATCCTGGACCGGAACATCAAAGCCCCCGGCAACTGCGAAATCAAAACCCTTCAATAATATGTACAATTTCGACGAGTGTCCCTCCCGCCAAGGGACGGAAAGCGTAAAATGGGACCTGTATCCCGGCACCCTCCCTATGTGGGTAGCCGATATGGACTTCCGCATCGCCCCCGAAATCCAGCAGGCCCTGCAAAAGAGGCTGGACCACGGCGTGTTCGGCTACGAACTGCTTCCGGACAGCTATTTTGAGGTAATGGGCCGATGGTTCAACTCCCGGCACGGCTGGGAAGGCATCGGCCGGGAGAATATCGTCCCCACCACCGGAGTGATCGCCGCCTACAGCGCCGCCATCAAGGCGATGACCGTGCCCGGAGACAAGGTGATGGTGATGACCCCCTGCTACAACGCTTTCTTCCCCGCCATCCGCAACAACAAGTGCCTCCAGCAGGACTGCCCCCTGCAGTACGACGGCAAGCACTTCATCGTGGACTGGGACCTTTTCGAAAAGCTGGCGGCCGATTGCCGGGTGCTGCTCCTTTGCAACCCCCACAACCCTGTGGGCCGTGTTTGGACCCGGGAAGAGCTGCTTTTGATGGCGGAGATCTGCCGCCGGAACAACGTCTTTGTCATCTCCGACGAGATCCACTGCGAGCTCACCTACCCCGGCCACGACTATACCCCCTGGGCCACCCTGCCCGAGGAGTACGTGAAAAATTCCGTTTCGTGCATCTCCCCCACCAAGGCCTTCAACATAGCCGGCATCCAGATTGCCAATATCTACGCGGCCAATCCGGAGATCTTGAAGAAGATGGACCGGGCCATTAACGACAACGAGTGCTGCGACGTAAACGTGTTCGGAGCCACCGCCCTGCAGGCCGCCTACGGCCAGGGCGGACCCTGGCTGGACGAGCTCCGCAACTACCTCTACCACAACGCCCGCACCGTGTGCTGTGTCCTGGAGGACGAAATGCCCCAGATCACCTGCCCGCCGCTGGAAGGAACGTACCTGATGTGGCTGGACTGCCGCGCCGCCCTAAGGCCCGGAGAGCCACTGGAAGGCTTCTCGGAGCGTTTTGCGGGCCACCTGCGGGAAAAGCACGGCCTGGTGCTGAGCACCGGAACCATCTACGGCGCCAGCGGTGAAGGCTTCGAGCGCCTCAACATCGCCTGCCCCAGAACCCGCCTGCTGGAGGGGCTGGACCGGCTCCGGGACGGCCTTGCCAGCTGGCACTCAACCATCTGATTATCAATTAATAACATAAACGTACCCTACTCGACGGAGCACCCGTCCAGTATGTTAAGTATCTAACTATGAAAAAGTTAAATGCCAGCAGCATAGCAGGGGTCATTCTCGCCCTGCTCGCAGTAGCCTGCGGACCCAGGAAAACGGCGGTCCAGACGCCATCGGCCCAGGAATTTGCCGAATATGTGAAGGCCTATACCGGCGGCATCGTGGCCGATGATGCCGTCATCCGCATAGACCTGGCACAGGAAGCCGTGCAGCAGCCCGCCGAAGGGGTGTTCAGCATCCAGCCCCCGGTGAAGGGTACCACACAGTGGACCACCCCCACAACCGTTACGTTCACCCCCGAAAGCCTGAAGGCCGGGGAAACCTATACCGTAAGCTTCGCGCTGGACAAGGTGCTGCCGGAAGCCCCCACGCCTTTCACCTTCAGCCTGGCCGTAAGAGGCAAGGCCGAAGAGACGGCGGCGGAAGAAGAGCCGGATAACGGCCAAACCTTCCGGGTAACACAGGCGCTTCTGAAGGAGAACCTGGTGGAAGTGAGTTTCTCCGAGGCCCCGGTGAACGCCAGCGTGAAGGGCCTTGTGGAACTGCAAGGCGTCTCCAGAAGCTATGTGGAAGTAGAAGACAAGCTTCTCAAAGTGCATTTCGAAGGCCAGAAGGGAGACCTCACCCTCACCCTGGACAAGAACCTCAAGGATGCCGACGGCCATACCCTGGGACAGGATTTCCAGAGAAATTTCACGGCCGAGGAGCCCAAGCCGGCCGTGGAGCTGCTCATCAGCGGCAACATCCTCCCGGACAAGAAACAGCTGCTCCTCCCCTTCCGCGCGGTTAACCTCAGCGCCGTGGAGGTGAGGGTGATCAAGATCTACGAAAAGAACGTACTCTCCTTCCTCCAGGAGAACGACCTGGACGGCAGCAGCAGCCTCCGGCGCAGCGGCCGCCTGGTGTACCGGGGAGACGTGCAGCTGGACGCTTCCAAGAACCTTCATCGCTGGAACACCCACTCCATAGACCTCAGCGGCCTCTTCAGGCAGGAGCCCGGGGCCATCTACCGCATCCGCCTGAGTTTCCGGCAGGACCAGAGCCTCTACGGCGGCAAAGAGCCCATCGTGAGCGCACAGGCCCTCACCGGCAAGCCCACCCCGGCCGATGAAGCCGAGTGGGACAAAGCCAGCCCCTACTACTGGGACAACGACTACGACTGGGACGAGTACAGCTGGGAAGAGAGCGAAGACCCCGCCAAGCCTTCCTACTATATGGACAGCAAGCGCTTCCCGGCCGCCCAGCTCCTGGCCAGTGACCTGGGCCTGATGGCCCAGTATGCCGATGGCAGCACCCTCTGGGTGGCGGCCACAGACCTTATCACCGCGAAGGGCGTCTCCGGAGTAAGCGTAGAAGTATACGACTACCAGCTCCAGCAACTCGCTGCCGGAAAAACGGACGGAGAAGGCCTGACGCAGCTTAGCGTGGCCAGAAAGCCCTTTGCCGTGGTGGCCCGGGCCGGCGGCAGCACCGCCTACCTGAAAGTCACCCCCGGCAACGAACGGTCCCTCAGCCGCTTCGATGTGGGCGGAGAAACCGTTCAGCAGGGCATCAAGGGCTTCGTGTACGGAGAACGCGGCGTGTGGCGCCCGGGAGACACGATGCACCTTACCCTCATCCTCCAGGACAAGGGCAAGAACCTGCCAGAAGGCCACCCGGCCACCCTGGAAGTGTACACCCCCGAAGGCCAGTTCTACTCCCGGCAGGTGGCCCGGGGCGTGGACAGCTTCTTCAATTACGAGGTTCCCACCAAGGCCGATGACCCCACCGGCTACTGGAACGCCTACTTCAAGGTGGGCGGCAGCACCTTCCACAAAACCCTGCACGTGGAAACCGTCAAGCCCAATCGCCTCAAGATAACCACGGCCTATCCCGATATGCTGCAGGCCGATGAAACCGGCACCCTCCGCGTAGCCGCCAGCTGGCTCACCGGAGGCGTGGCCGCAGACTGCAACGTAAGGGCCGAAATGACCCTCCGCAAAGCCGGCACCCCCTTCAAAGGCTTTGAGAAATATACTTTCTACAACCCGGCTTCCCGTTTCACCTCGTCCGAAGCCTCTCTGTTCAAGGCCCGCCTGGATGGCAGCGGCAATGCCTCCGCTTCTGTCAAGTTCCCTTCGGCCGATGGCGCTCCGGGCCTGCTGCAGGCCTTCGTGGTCACCAGCGTGGAAGAACCCGGAGGAGACGAGAGCTTTACCACCGAAACCCTTCCCTACTCCCCCTACAGCGCCTATGTAGGTATCAAGGTACCGGAAGGAGACTATCTGGAGACAGACAAGGACCAGCCCGTGAAGCTGGCCGTGGTGGATGCCCGGGGCCAGCGCGTAGCCGGCCACAAGATAGAATACAGGGTCTTCAAGACCGGCTGGAACTGGTGGTGGGACAATCCCGGAGGAGAACTGGACGCCTACGTGAACGGCACATCCGTCACCAAAATCGCTTCCGGAACCCTCACCTCCTCCCGGGAAGACGCCGGCTTCAACCTCCGCGTGAACTATCCGGACTGGGGCAACTACCTCATCCTGGCCAGGGACCTTGCCTCCGGCCACGTGAGCGGAACCTTCGTGACCATAGACTGGCCCGAATACCGGGGCCGCGCCAACCGGCAGGACCCGGAAGCCCTCACGATGCTCACCGTCTCCACCGACAAGCCCGCCTACCGGGTGGGTGAGAAAGCCACGGTGTACATCCCGGCCGCCAAGGGCGGTCAGGCCCTGGTTTCGCTGGAGAATGCCGGCGGCGTCCTTAGGAGAGAATGGGTAACCCTTTCCGAGAAGGACACCCCCTTCCAGTTTGCCGTAGAGCCCGATATGGCTCCCAATATCTATGTACACGTAACCCTGTTGCAGCCATACGGTGCCACCCAGAACGACCTCCCGCTTCGGATGTACGGCGTCCAGCGCGTGAAGGTGGAGAACCCCGCCTCGCACCTGGAGCCCGTGATAACCCTTCCGCAGGTGCTGCATCCGGACGAGGAGTTCACCGTGAAGGTGGCCGAAAAGTCCGGCAGGCCGATGACCTACACCCTCGCCCTCGTGGATGAAGGCCTTCTGGACCTGACGGCCTTCAAGACGCCCGATCCCTGGAACCATATGTACCGCAGCGAAGCCCTCGGCGTCAAGACCTGGGACCTGTACGACCAGGTGGTGGGTGCCTTCAGCGGCAAATTCTCTCCCCTGGCTTCCATCGGAGGAGACCAGGAGAATGTGGTATCGGCCCGCAAGGACAACCGCTTCAACCCCGTGGTGCTGTTCCTGAAGGCCCGGACGGCCGACAAGAACGGAGACGTCCTCAAACTCAAGCTTCCCACCTACGTGGGCAGCGTCCGCGTGATGGTGGTGGCCGGGCACGAAGGCGCCTTCGGCAGTGCCGACAAGACGGTGCCCGTGCAGAACCCCCTGATGGTAGTGACCACCCTGCCGCGCGTGCTGGGAACGGGAGAGCAGTGCCAGTTGCCGGTGAACGTGTTTGCGATGGAGGACGGCGTGAAGGAGGCCACCATTTCCGTGAAGGCGGACGGCCCGGTGAAGCTGGAAGGAGCCTCTTCGGAAAAACTCGCCTTCGCCGCCAAGGGAGACCGGCTGGTCACCTTCGGCCTGAAGGCCACCGGTGAAGAAGGCGTGGCCCACATCACCGTGGAAGCCGCGGGCAGCGGCCACAAGGCTACGGAGACCATCGCCCTCACCGTTCGGAATCCCCAGCCCGAGATTGCCACGGTAACCCGTTTCACCCTCCAGCCCGGCGAAAGCCGGAAGGTAGGCAGCGGCCTTCTGCAGCTCACAGGCTTCCCCGCCCCGGACGCCCGCGCCTGGTACCTCAATATGAAGAATTACCCCTACGAGTGCGGGGAGCAGCTGAGCGCCCGCGGCCTCACGCTGGTTTCCCTTCTGCCCCTTCTCCCGGAAGAGGACGCCACCGCCGCCCGGGCCGATATCCCCACCCTCGTCTCCAAGCTCTACGCCCGGCAGAATGCCGATGGCGGCTTTGCCTACTGGAGCGGAAGCAAGAGCGACCCCTGGGTGAGCTCGATGGCCGGCCACTTCCTCACCGAGGCCTCCAAGGCTGGTTTTGAAGTGAACGGCGGCGTGCTGAAAAGCTGGAAAGCTTACCAGAAGAAGATGAGCCAGGTGTACCGCGTGGCCGGGGACAACTTCTTCTCCAACCTGGACGAAGCCTACCGCCTGTACACCCTGGCCCTCGCTTCCGACGCCCAGGTGTCCGGTATGAACCGCCTCAAGGAGGCCGCCAAGATAGGAGACCGCGCCCGGTTCATGCTGGCCGGCGCCTACGCCCTCAGCGGCAAGGCCGCCCTCGCGGGAAGCCTGCTGGACGGCATCGGCAAGGACTTCCCGGAGTACGAGCCCTACAATATCACCTACGGAACCGGCCTGCGGGACCAGATGGTGGCCCTGGATGCCCTGGCCCTCTGCGAGAGGATGCCCGAGGCCCTGGCCCTGGCTTCCGACCGGAAAGACCGCGGCATGAGCACCCAAGAGACAGCCTTTGCCGCCGTGGCATACCGCCATCTCTTTGACAAGGTGCCCACCTCGGCCGTAAAGGTTTCCCTGGAAGGGACGGATATCCAGGCCGACAAGAGCCTCACCCGTACCCTGGAGAAGGAACAGACGGTAAAAAACGCCTCCGACGGTCCCCTATACGGCACGCTGGTTCAGACGCAGCGCTCCGCCCTTCGCAGCGCCACCGCCAACGGCCTCAAACTGGAGGTGAAGTATGTATCGGCCGATAACGGGGCCGCCCTGAATCCCGCCTCCCTGCCGCAGGGAACCCGCCTGAAGGCCATCATCAAGGTTAGCAACCCTTCGGCCGCCCGGGCCTACGAGAACCTGGCCCTGAACTTCCCCGTGCCCTCCGGCTGGGAAATCCTCAACGACCGCCTGATCGGGGGTGCCGGCGAGGATGTCTACGACCACAAGGACATCCGCGACGACCGCGTGAACTGGTTCTTCGCCCTTCCTGCCGGCCGCTCCAAGACCTTCACCGTGCAGCTACGCGCCGCCTATGAAGGCACGTACCTGCTGCCTTCGGCCGTAGCCGAAGCTATGTACGAGCCCGCCATCCAGGCAGCCACCGCCTCCGGCACCGCCGTGGTGACGCGATGAGCCGCCTCGCCCGCCTTTTCAGACACTCCGTACACCAAAATAGCCATTCTGGTGTACGGGGTGCCCATTTTGGCGGGTTCGTACACCAAATGGGCCGTTTTCGTGTACGAAGGTGGCTCTGGGGAGGGGCCGGACTTTTATTGATAGGTTGGCTGGTCTGTCTTCCGAGGAATCTTTTCAAGGATACGGTGTATTCCACGGTAGTGGAGAGTGCCGAAGGGGAGCTGCTGGGCGCGAGGATTGCGGCCGACGGGCAGTGGCGCTTCCCGCCGTGCGACACGGTGCCGGAGCGCTTTGCCACGGCGCTGGTACAGTTTGAAGACCGGCAGTTCTGGTGGCATCCGGGCGTAAACCCTGTGGCGATGGGAAGGGCCCTGGTGCAGAACCTCCGAAGCGGTCACGTGGTGAGCGGGGGCAGTACCCTCACGATGCAGGTGATACGGCTGAGCCGGAACAAGGAGCGCACCGTTACCCAAAAACTCATAGAATCCATACTGGCCACCCGGCTGGAGCTGCGGTGCCGAAAGAAAACTATCCTGGCCATGTATGCCTCCCATGCGCCCTTCGGCGGCAATGTGGTGGGGCTGGAAGCCGCCGCCTGGCGCTATTTCGGAAGGCCGGCATCTGAACTCTCCTGGGCCGAAGCCGCCACCCTGGCGGTTCTTCCCAACGCCCCCTCCACCCTGCATTTGGGGAAAGGACGCGAGGAACTGCTGCAAAAGAGGAATCGGCTGCTGAAACGGCTGCTGGAGCACGGGGACATAGGGGCCGATACCTATGCCGCGGCCCTGGAAGAACCGCTTCCCGATGCCCCCCTGCCTCTTCCCGCCCTGGCCCCGCACTATGTAGAGCGACAGGAGAAGGGCAAGAGAACCCGCACCACCCTCCGGATAGAACTGCAGAAAGCCGTATCGGCCGTGACCGACCGGCAGAGCGACGAACTGGCCAAAGAGGGCGTGGCCGATCTGGCCGCCGTGGTCATTGACAACCGTACCGGCGAGGTGGTGGCTTATGTGGGGAATGCATCGGCCTACCGGGATCGGCCCGGCGTGCAGGTGGACATTGCCGCTTCCCCCCGGAGCACCGGCAGCATCCTCAAGCCCTTCCTCTTCCAGGCCGCCCTGCAGGAAGGCATCATCCTTCCCCACACCCTGCTGCCGGACATTCCCGTCAACCTGGGCGGCTTTGCCCCGCAGAACTTTGACCGGCATTTCTACGGCGCCGTGCCGGCAAATGAGGCCCTGGCCCGCTCCCTCAACGTGCCGGCCGTGTTCCTGCTGCGGCAGTACGGCGTGCCCAAGTTCCACTCCCTCCTGCAAAAGGCAGGGCTCACCACCCTCACCCAAACCCCGGACCACTACGGTCTTTCCCTCATTCTGGGCGGCGGCGAGGGAAGGCTGGACGAGATTACGGCCGCGTATTCCCAGATGGCGGCCAGCGCGTGTGCACCAGAGGCTCCCCGTGCACACGGAGGCCCTTCTCAACTCGGTCGGTGTGCACCAGGGGCCTTGTATGCACACGGAAAGCTGGCGGTATGGTACACCCTGGACGCCTTGAAAGAAGTGAACCGGCCGGACGAGCTGGACTGGCGGCTCATCCGCTCCGTTCGCAAGGCGGCGTGGAAAACCGGCACCAGCTACGGCTTCCGCGATGCCTGGGCCGTGGGCATGACACCGGAATACACCATAGGCGTATGGGCCGGCAATGCCGACGGCCATGGAGTACCAGGCCTCACCGGCGCCCGCACTGCCGGGCCCGTCCTGTTTGACATCCTGGGCCTGCTCCCAAAAACCGACAGCTGGTTCGAGGAGCCGGAAGAGGGCGTATCCGCCAAGATATGTACCCTGTCCGGCATGCTGGCAACGCCCGACTGTCCGGCCGAAGAAATGATCATTCCCAAGGAAGGCCTGCAGAGCGACCCTTGCCCGTATCACAAAACCGGGGTGTTTGTGCTCACACCGGCCATGGAATGGTTCTACAAGCCGCATCATCCGGAGTATACCGGCGCCAGGAAGGCCACCGGCACGCAGGTCCTGGAGTTTATCTATCCCTCTTCCGGCACGGTGCTGTACCTTCCCCGCCAGCTTTCCGGCGAGGTGGAAGGCGTGGTGTTCCGCGTGGCGCACCACAGTGCCGACGCCACCGTCTTCTGGCACCTGGACCAGACTTACGTGGGAGAAACGCGGTTTATCCACGAACTCCGGCTGGCCCCCGCCCCGGGAAAACATACCCTCACCGTGGTAGACGGCGAGGGCAATTCTTCGAGCATTGTCTTTACTGTGGCGGAATAATCTGCACTACGAGGCGTCCGAAATGGCTTTGTAGGTAAAGTTGGAAATGCGGATTTTCTGTATCTACATGGTAATCCGGCTTACCTTTCAAAAAGATACAAAAAAAGGCCTCTCCGAAGAGAGGCCGGGGTATATGGTGGTTACTAGTTTATTCAGAATAATCTATTATCTCCCAACCATTAGGAATACCAGAAGCACCTCTTGGCCAAGACTCTACCCCCTGCGCTTTGGTAAACTTACCAGTAGAACCAACACCAGTAATCCAGTTTTCTGTACATTTGGTGGCGGAAAAACCATCAGTTGCCAAACACGTTACCTCTTTAAGATTAGAGCATCCGTTGAACATCTGATAATAACATGATGTCACGAGTTTGCTTGCCGACAAAATAGGAGCCTTCTCAATCTTACTGCAGGCAGAAAACATTGTATCATAGCAAGACTCTGCCAATACGATGGCCGGAAGATTCGGAGTATTCTTCAGCCCTGTGCATCCATTGAACATCTGCTGGTAACACGCCTTGGCAAGAGTTCTGGCTGGCAACAAATTGGCGTCGACTTCGGTAAGAGACGTACACAGTCGGAACAACTCCCGATAACAGTCTTCAAACATAGTCTCCGCCGGAAGAAGGATATTTTGAATATTCGAGAGACTACTGCACTGACGGAACATATTGTAGCAGCACCGATAAGCAGTCTTTTCTACAGTAAACGTCGGGGCCCTTGTAAGGCTGGTACAGTTTCGGAACATCTGCATATAGCATTGTTTGACCAGCGAAGTTGCAGGAAGAATCAGAGGAGAGTCCGGATCGATATCAATATATGAAATTGCAGTTGTTCCTTTGGAAAAAGCGCCCTGAAAAGCACTCTCCACGAGAGTTCCATCCTTGAGCAGGCTCATAATATTGCCCGAGATAAAACACTTGTAATTTGCCTCAAAGATAGGCTTATTAGAAGGCGTCCCATACTGATCCGAGCCAGCATTTTTATAGTTCGTATTATTCCCCTTTAAGCAGACAACATTGCCAGCTTTCAAGGATGAAAGTGAAGAAGAAGCGCTTATATCAGTCCACGTTTCTCCAAAATCCAGACTATACTTTAAAGGATAATTAAACTTGATGTTTGTGCCATCAGAAACAACCCTGATACGGAAACCATCAAAATCAAGCGTAGAACGGGATATATTATAATATGTATTGGCAGCAAGCGTTGCGCTGGACACATCAAAACTTTTCTCGTCTTCCTGCGTATCTCCCCATTTAACAAGCAGTTTTGTGCCCGCCGACAACGATTCGCCGCCGAGGAACGCAAAAACGAAAGGAACAACACCAGCCTCGGCAATTTCAACACTTGCCTCCCGAAGAATATCGCCATTTTCAGCTTGCAATTGGGCCTCAATCGTTTCCCCCACGGGAGCCTCATCAGATTTCATCCTGACAAAACACTTGAGGAAACTGGACTTTTGGCGCAATGTAAAAGTATAGTCATTGAAGTGCCCTGTCCCGGTAAAATGACTCAGGTGGCTAACCGCTTCCTCAAGGGAAGAAGCCCATTTGTCCTTGGGATAACTCTCCGTCTCCGCATCAACGGGGATAACTTTTCCTTCCTTTATGGTGTGTAAATAGTCGTCCTTGCTCACCAGAACAAGTTTGACGGCCGGATTGCTATTAATATAGTCAGCAGAGGAAGTTTCTCCTACATAGTTTAAATCTCCCTCAAAAAGGGCCACATCATTTCCAGGGGCATCTACGACCATAGACAGAAAACCATACAACTCTCCGTCCTCACTTTCCATATAAACCCTGTCACCCGTCTCATACTTATACTTCAAGTCAGTTCCAACGGTAGCCTTGGTATCGGCTTCTGTCTGGACGGAAGCCTTGTAATGAACGGTCTGCACCTCAGAAACGGGAGAAGAAATATCTACCTCTTTTTTACAAGCCAGCGCAAGGGTCAGCACCATCAATAGCAGAATCTTTATGTAAACAGGCTTACTCATAGGCTGCCTCCTTCTTTAAGATCATCGCCCAAACCAATGTCACCGCCTCCGGTATCACCGGTAGTATTCAATATTCCGTGGAATCCCCTCATAATAAGCCGATTAAGAACAATATCCCTACCGGCAGGAGCATCCAAAACCAGTTTTCCACCCGTCACACCATAAGGGAGGCTCCATATATACTCGCGGTTATTTCCCTGATATCCATAGTAGATACTTCCGTCGGGATACGGTTCAATGGCACGAGGCTTTAAAACCGTTCCTCCGTCTTCATAGTAGAACAGCTGGTCATAGTAAAGGAAAAGATCGCCATGGTCGGACTCAATGTTTACTTCTATCTCATAATGTCCCCCGGCCGGAAGCACAATTCCATCAACAGACTCTCCGGTGGTATGTATCCTAACTTGCTTATTTCCAGACAGATTAATTCTAAATTTTCCCTTTTCATCGGAGAAATCAGTGGACGTAACCTGCTTTTCGATGAAATAATCGTATTCGCCTTCTTCCTCAAGATGCGTTTCACTGCCAACCAAAGAATTCCAATCATTTGCATACCTTAATTCGTAGGAATAAATGGAGCCTTTGAAACGAGGAGCCGAAATAGGTTCTTCCACATAACCCACGGCCGAAAGAGTAATGGAGATGGGATCCATACCAGCCAGCGTTTTCAGCCATTTTTCACGATAGAACTGCTGTGCGGTAGTGGAAATGGGACCGCCATCGTTCCAAGTTGTTTTACCATCATCGCTCGCCACTCCATGGAGATCCTTGATGGTGGTCTGAGGCCTGGGGAACCCGGAATCAGTAAAATAGCCGATAAACAGTTTCTTGTTTGCCACAGAATTAACATGTCCCGCCACCACATTGGCATACTCTCCTCCCGTATGAGTATTGTTATTGGGCGTAGCAATATCCATTACCTTGGCATCCGTGAAATGCCAGGGCATAAGAACCGCGGGTTCATAGGTATCGTCCTCAGAAGAAAGGGTTACAGATACATCCCCCGTTGTTACTCTAGTCCTGAGAAGGAAGTTCATATCTCCGGATGAAGGAGTATACTTATACATTCCCTTATCGGCATCCCACGAAATACCAGAGCCCTCTGCCGGTTCCAGCCCCTGCAGCGTGAGGTACACGGGCTCATAGGATCCCTGATCCACCATCAGCCTGGCCGACACATTCACAGGAGCATACATCTCACGGGCAATGGGCGTAGTAAACTTGGGATCCCTGAAGGATGCGTAATTAGTAAATACTGTATTATCGGGGTAGAAGTACTCGTTGGCCACATACACCTCCGTAGCACTGTTCTCACAATTAGTCTTGAAATAACTGGAGAAAGTGCGCCAGCGGCTGTCATCTTCATAATCGAGCTTCGCGGGAAGGGCCTTGTACTCGCTCCACTCCACGGTTCTCTGAAAGTGGAAGGAAGGATAATCTCCAATAATGGACTTTTCTGAAATAACCGGCAGGCTGTTCCCTTCCACCGAAGTGTCCGGAGTAAGCGTTAAATACTTAGCCTCAATCTTGAAATGGAGGGGAAACATGGATTCCACCAGGCCGTCCGGGATGTCCACGTCTATCCGTTGAGGTTCTCCCGTTACCAGAAGTACGCGAGGATTCTCGCAGGTCACACGCATCTGCTGTGTGGGCAAAAGGGAAATAACAATGTCACGATACAAAGGACTTTCATTCTCATCGGAATGGTCCTTTTTGCACAGGATACGCAGTGTCTGGGTACGGCCCGCCGCCTCATCCGGGCTGGCAATGTCAAAAGAGATGGGCCGCCAGCCATAGTCCGAATGGGTGGGATCGTCCTCAGCCTCTCCAATCACCACATTTTTTACAATACCGGCACTGCCCGGAATGAGTCTATAGGTAACGCAGCTGTCGGCAGCCGGCGCCAAATTAGGTTGGGGATGATCCCCGTTAATGTCATTATAGAAGGAAACGAAAATTTTCTGATTGGATTCCGCACGGATGAAAGTCTTGGACATCCAGGGCTGAATGGCCATTCGGCGGGTTCCATCTGAAATGTCCGGCAATGTTGAGGCATTGATATCGGCCGATACATCCGCACTACCGGCAGCAGCAAAGGCCTCTTCAGGAGTATCGTGGCCCCTGGCCGAAATCTTCTCAATTCTGACAATATACTTAAAGTTACGAAGGACAGGATAATACTCACTTCCTGTCATCAAGTCCACCTTATAATAGCACAAAGCACCACCGTCTGCTATTTCCTCTTCCGTGAGGGAAGACAGATCGTCTGGATTGTAATACTTACCGTATACAATGACAGAACTGGGCGGAATGTTGGCATCCGGAACGGGACGTTCATACAGATAGACAGCGTAGGCCTCATTATCCACATGAGGATAGCCCTCTCCTGTGGGGTCATCATAGTGTTTTACGCCATTGGCAAAAGCCTCAAAATCAGAAGCACTGGGAACGGACGCATTAAATTCTACAGAGGTTGGCAAATTACCTCCATAATTATACTCCTCGCTTCGTAAATCGTCAAAACTCAGGTCTTTGTAATTGGTAATGAAACCCTTCACACCACCATAAGGAACCAGCGCGCCTTGCTTGGGAACATTCACCACGGCAAAACTGATGGGGGTGAAGTTGGATTGAGCCGCCGGCATTGCTTCCAATTCAATTTTGGCCCAGTTTCGGATGAGGGGCACCTTTTGAAAAGCCTTCTTGAGTGCTTCGCTGGGAACGTACGGGTCGCCTGGCTCATGAATCTTGTATCCACCCTCTCCATCCGGAGTCAAATAGTTGCCATCGCTATCCTGAAGGGCCGATACATTGTCCAGCGTAATCATTTGCCAGTAACCGGTTTCCTTTTCTCCCAGCAAGGTGGGAAGAACCTCATAGTCCTTGCCGAAAGGAATGCTGGAGGGACCGTTCCCAATAAAATGGACGCGACGGGAAGAGTTGGACAGCGTGATGGTAACCGTGTATGTAAAGATCGGTACTGTTTTGACATGCTCACCGCCATGAGTATCTTCATAGTGATACTCATAGGTTCCCTCACTCTTAAGCGTGGCCGGCTTATACTCTTTCAAATACCCGGAACCGCCGAAAACGGCGATATGCATGGTCTCCAACTGAGGAGCTTCTCCCAAAGCTTTCGTAGCCAGCTGGTCTCCGGTAACGGAGAAAGTAACCTCCACCTGACCCTCCGGCTCCACAAACAGATCCTGCTCCCTTTCACGGGAACAAGACAAGGCCGAGAGCACAGCCGCTGCTATAACAATCCACTTTCTCATCGCATTCTATCTCCCCAGGTAAAAATATCTGGCATCCCTGTTTCCTTGTTTATCACACGGTCATCTCCCCAGTACCAGCTATCATATACACAGCGAACATAAGCAGTCGTCAGACCGGGCTTAGGCGAAACATGGCCATTACTTTTGTCTACATACACGCCACCGTTGGACGACCAATAGTTTCCGCTGAACTGCCATTCAAACACGCCCCTAGACGACAGTGAAGAGATAAAGCGGATTTCGCCCTCAGTAGGAAGCCTCCATCGGCCCGCTGGAAATCCGTTCTCCTGGAGAGCCGCACAACGATCATAGGCATCCTTATAAGTAACCTCCGTGCTCCTGGCTGCACCACTCAACTTGGTAGAAACACGGTAAGATGGAGCAATCATATTTTTAGTCCGTTCCGTTTCTTCGGCCGGATAATAATACGTAAGCGTCCGATGGTTAACATCGAAGGCATAGTTGCGCGTAGGATTCTTCACCGTTGCAACCCGAGGGTCCCCAATAACGAATTCCGAATTGGCGGCCAACACGGTTGTATTGATTTTATACATATCTGTACCACCACCATTATAGGATATCGTACGCCATAGGGAATCTTTGGGGGCTCCCTCGCTAAAATACTGTTCCTGCGTATACCAATACCTGTCAATATACACATAGCCGTGATGCGCAGTAGTCGATTTCTCCCCCTTGTCCACAATATCATCCGGGTTGGGCAGAGCCTCGATATACAGGCCGGGCCTTTGGACAATCTTGACGTGCTTGTCATACTCCCTCATCCACGCTTCTTTACTGTCTGCGTGCGCCACCGTAAAGGTAATGGTATAGGGAGAATAGTCGAAATTATTGGTCTGGTAGTTGTTGTTCAGCTTATGGGTATAGCGGATGACGCCATTCATATCCTGCAACCAGTCTTTTCCATCCGGATCAAGGGCTATACGCTGCGCCTCGGAATACTCCAGATACCAACTCTTATCAGGGTAAATATCATCGTACTTAAAAGTGTCCGCATGGCTCACCTGTTTGACCGTAGCGCCATATTTTTTCTGCCCCTCAGAAGGATTTTCCCCATAATAGGGGCGGGTGACATGGATATCACTAATGGCAATAGGATTACTGGTGGTATACCTTACATCCACACCATCCTGGTTATTCAGGATATATTCTTCGTGTTCCACGGACAAGTAACGGGCGTTTCCGATGCTCACCTGTTTCACCACTACGTCCTTATCCTGCCAGTAAACAATGAACATAGTGGCGTCCAGCGGAACGGCCGCTTCATCGGTCTCCGAACCCAGAACGCCCACGCCAATATCGTAATGATACCAGTTGTTGCGGACAAAACTATTCTCATATTCTCCTCCACGGGTATCCTGCGGTATCAGAATCTTGTAGTAGAATTCCCTCTGGAAGGGCTGAATATGATGCTCCGGGTCTGGCTGGCGGTCCCAGGGAAGAACCAGCTTGAGATAGGGTTCCCGGCTTCCGTCCTCAATGGAACCGGACTGCCAGTGATAGGGATAAGTGTACATGGGGAAGGTCTGGTAATACTCTCCCACCTTATCCAGGTACAACTGCCCTGCGCCATTGTAAAATCGCATAGGATTACCACGGTAATCCAGATAATCGGCCTCCACAGGCTCCCACTGCATGCCCTTTCCGGCAGGTGTACCACTCAGGGCCATTTTACTCATACCATCTACCAAGTAAATCTGCATTTCCTGTGGACGCGGTGTCCAGTACTCGTAGATGGGCTCACCCGTCTCTGTATCCGTTCTGCCCGTTTCCACAGCCATAGGATTGTCCATCTTGATTCCTAC